>Ga0209055_1000711_pt1 | contig 23103 bp, 17 predicted proteins | sample GraSoiAngelo_110_FD_185875 | JGI IMG/M metagenome (GOLD analysis project Ga0209055, IMG submission 185875) | Grasslands soil microbial communities from the Angelo Coastal Reserve, California, USA - 14_0903_12_30cm (SPAdes) (version 2) | ecosystem: Environmental > Terrestrial > Soil > Grasslands ... | reverse complement strand
GAGAAGAGCGTGGGCGCGAGCACGGCAAAAAAGATCACGCCGCCAAGCCAGACAATTAGGGACAGCAACATGAGGAACCGTAGAAAAGCCATGCGCAAACATTATGCCGGGAGCTTGGCGTGAACACCAAATGCGGGAGACGAAAAAACTGAAAACTGGGAACTGAAGACTTCTCTTAAATCGGCACTGGGATGCTGTCCACAATTTCGCTAATCATGCGATCGGCTTGCTCAAATTTTTTCAGACTGGACGAAGATGAGGTTCCATTGACCACAACTCGATGGGCGAATACCGGTACGGCGAGGGGTTTGAAATCCTCCGGCGTGCAGAAGCTGCGGCCATCCAGAAAGGCCATAGCCTGAGAGGCGCGGTAGAGCATTTGCGAGCCGCGCGGCGAAACCCCGAGGTTAAAATGCTCTGACTCGCGGGTCCGACGTACGATGCTAAGAGCATAGCTGACCAGTGACTCGTCCACTCGAACCTGCGTGACCGCCTCCTGCATTTCCATGATGTCGGCGCCGTTCAGCACCGGTTCCATCACATCCAACTGGGCGGCACCAGCTTCTGAGCGCAGGATCTCGCGCTCCGCGCTGCTGTCGGGATAGCCCATGCGGACCCGCATCAGAAAGCGATCCAGTTGCGATTCCGGCAGCGGATAAGTGCCGTGATGCTCCACGGGATTTTGCGTGGCAATCACCAGAAAGGGTTGCGGCAACGAGTAGGAATGCGCATCCACCGTAACCTGGCCTTCGTTCATTGCCTCAAGAAGGGCAGATTGCGTTTTCGGCGTAGTGCGGTTGATCTCATCTGCCAGCAGAATGTTCGTGAATAGGGGGCCACGTTTGAACTCGAACTGCTGCTCCATGGCCGAGTAGATCGAAATTCCGATCACGTCGGATGGCAGCATATCGCTGGTGAACTGAACTCGCTGAAAACTGCAATCGATTGCGCGCGCCAGCGCTTGACCGAGAGTAGTCTTGCCAACTCCTGGAACGCCTTCTATGAGCAGGTGCCCGCGGGCAAGAATGGAGACCAGCGCCAACCTGACCACATCATCTTTGCCGCGAATGACTTTTCGGAGGGCGGTTTCGAGTTGCGAGGCTCGATGAGCGGCGACAGTGGCCGTTTCTGGAGACATTGAACCGATTCTACATTGCAGAACGGTGGAGGGATGATTACTTGCGTCACATAAAGCAGCGACCAGCTTTCAGCTATCAGCCGTCAGCAAATCTTACTGCGTCAAACGGTGTGGCTGAGAGCTGATGGCTGAGTGCCGAGAGCTTACTGCTGAAACTCTGCTGGTCTTCCCGTCAACCGTTCAATGCGCTTAGCAATCGGAGGATGGGTCGAGAACAAGCTGCCGAAGTTCATGCCCAGGAACGGCTGAATAATAAAGAGATGAGCAGTGGATGGCGTCGCCACTAACGGCACGCGCTTGGAGTAGGCATCTAGTTTCGCTAACGCGCTCGCCAAAGCATACGGATTGCCGGTGAAGTGCGCGCCGGTGGCGTCGGCCTGATATTCGCGGGAACGCGAGACCGCAAGCTGGATCAGAAAGGCAGCAATGGGAGCCAGAATCAGCATGAGAAGAGCACCCATGCCTCCGCCGCGGCGTTCGTTCCTGTCGCCTCCGCCAAAGAACAATCCGAAACGCGCCAAAAACGTGATAGCGCCAGCAATTGTGGCTGCGATCGAGCTGATCAGAATGTCGCGGTTACTCACATGGCCAAGCTCATGGGCCAGGACGCCGGCGAGTTCTTCATCGTTGAGCAGATTGAGGATGCCCTCGGTTACGGCAACCGACGCGTGCGCAGGATTTCGTCCAGTAGCAAATGCATTCGGTGAATCAGTTGGAATCACATAAATTTTCGGCATCGGAAGACCGATGCGCTGTGTCATGCGCTCGACTACTTCATAAACCCGCGGCAACTGGTCGCGTGTGACCGGCTGCGCCCGGTAGGTGGCCAGCGCAATCTTGTCAGAAAAGAAATAGGCGACAAAGTTGGTGACTGCCGCCACGCCCAAAGCCAACAGCATCCCGTTCTGGCCTCCGAAGGCACGGCCAATACCCATAAGCAGCAGAGTCAGTGCGGTCAACAGGAATGCGGTTTTGAATGTGTTTCCCATAGGTTTCCCAAGTAAATAGATTGTCTCACGCCGTTGCAGGATTCAATCCGTAGTACGCGGACGGCACAGTTCTGGTTCAGCCCAGAACTGCCACGGTTGCACGAAGATACAGTGAACCCGGAAGAGGTCGTCGGCACCTACATCGCTGAGGTGGAGGATTTCCGCTTCAGTGCACGCTCAAGCGTCTGATCCAGCGCCGCTTTGGATTTTTCGTACTCTTCTTGTGAGATGCGGCCTTGTTTATGTTCGACTTCGAGTTGGAAAATTTCTTCTTTAAGCGCTTCGAGGAGCAAGCCGGACCGGCTTGCCGCAGCCTTCTTTGCTGGAATCTCGATGGGTTCCGAGTGAACAACATCCAAGGACGCCGTGCGCGGCCGCTTGGCAATGTAAACCGCTCCTGCAGCCAGCACCAGACCAAAGCCGCCGAGAATATACCAACGGTATTTTTCCAGAGGATCGGGAGCGTCGATGGGCGGGCCAAGGCCGCCGCCGGGACGCGAATCGCGTCCAGCGGCTTGCCCTCCGGCTGCCTGGCCGGCGTTTGCTTGCTCACTCTCATCGGCGAGCAGGCCCGCGCCCGAGATCGTGAAGGCGAGCGCCTGACCGACCCGCGTATTTGAGGCAACCTGCACCAGCGCATCTGACTGCCGCGGATCTTTCATGGATTGAAAAGTCGTGCCTGCGCCAGCCGAGAATTGCATGCTTTTTGGCAACATCACCACAAAATGCTGTGCGCCATACAGAGCTTTGGGATCAACACTTAGCTGCCCACTGTAGGGCATGTGAAACGCCACCTGGAACTGGGTCTCTCCCGGCCGCAAGGGAAAGACGAAGGCATAGCGGTTCTTCTCCCTTTGTGGCACGGGCGCGGAGTTGATTGGCTGTCCGCCCGCAGTCATTGCCATGCTCTGATCAACTTCGGCGCCGTCGGGCAAATAGAACTCAAAATTCTGATCGTTCATCTGCGTGCGCGGCGGGTCGGAGTGATTATCGACGGCGAATAGCCGGATGCCCTGCAATTCATTGCCCTGGGCCTGGAAACGCATCACGTCAGCAGTCACGCTGATTCCAGCAAGCTTCTTGCTTACGTCAAATACTTCCAAGTCAGCTGAGGTTGTTCCAGGAGGAGCCATTTTGTGATAAGTCACGCCCTGATGAATGGCGCGGACGAGGTGCGGCCCGCTGTCGTCGAGCTTGAACGTGAAATTGCCGTTTGGGTCGGTTTTGGTACGAGCGGCCTCCTCCATCCCCTGGCCGAGCTTGATGAGTACGACATCATCATCAGATGCGGGCTTCTTGGTCGTGCCGTTGGTTACGGTGCCAGTTAGGGTTTGAGCGAAAGCGGACGTGCACGTGAACAGGATTGTGGTCGCAGCAATTCCCGTAAGAACAGTTCTCCAGTGGGATCGCCAACATAAGCCGCGATGCCCAGCAATAATAAAGTAAACGGGCGGAATAGGAGCCAAATGCGAGCCCGCTTTGGGAGAGAGGAAACGCTTCAAACCCTGGCTCCCTTCCGTACACGCGGAGCTTCCGTGGCCCGCTCCAATCTCGCGATCTCTGCCAGGATCGCTGCAGCTTCTTCTTCCAGAGAGCCCTTCATGGACTGATAATCCGATTCCGGAAACTTGCCAGCTTTGTACTCAAAATTCAGATCGCGCAGGTTCTCGTAGACCGCGTCCTTGCGCTCACGCAAGTAAGATAGCCGCGTCTTCTCCGGTCCAAGCTGCAGCTTCCCAGGTAAATAGAAAACGTAGAAAAGGACGGCAAGCGTAATTAGCGAGCAGAGCAGGAGCGTCATATCCCGGTCTCCTTCCTGGCTTGCTCGCGGAAGTGCTCAAGCTCAACCCCGCTGACCGGAGCCACTACGCTCGCATGAGCACGCAGCGGCCTAAATCTCCATGCCCTCACGATAAGGACGACTGTCGTTACCCCAAGCACGAGCGCCAGGTATGGCATGATCCATGCCACTCGATTAAATCCAGCGTTGGTTGGAGCAATCAAAACTGTCGGGCCATATTCCTGAACAAATGATTGCAGGACCAGATCGTCACTATCAGCGCGCGACAAGGCAGACGAGAGTTCGCCGCGCATTCGATCCGAATATCGGCAGCCGACATGGTTGCACTCGAGCAGCACCTGGTTGCAACCACAAACGCACATCATTTTGTGGCCAACGGTGTTGAAGCGGGCATCTTCATCGCCGGCTCCGAGGAAGGCGAAGATTGCGAGACACAGCATCGCCAGCAGGCAGACTCGTTTTGTGGATGAAACTGAAATCATCAATCTCCCGCCCCCACCGGCTCCGCCTGCACGCGTACCGGCGCTGGCACCCGGACCGCCGCCGCCGCATTCGGAATCAGGGCGATCACTGTGCCGGCGATCATGATCCAGACCCCCATCCAAATCCACATTACAAGCGGGTTCAAATGCGCTTTGACGATTGGCCGCCCCGTATCCTCGTTTTGGCCCTCGTATACCAAATAGAGGTCCTCATTCAGCGTGGAGTGGATGGTGGGCCTGGTATTCATCTGTTGGCTGGCTTTAAAGAAGCGCCGCTCGGGATAGAGTGTGTCAATCTGGCGGCCACCTTTGAATACATCAATGATGGCCCACTCGCTGCCATAATTGGGTTTATCTTCCTGCGTGTAAGAGCGGCAGACAAGTGTGTACGGGCCGATCGCCATCTTGTCGCCGAAGCCCATCTCTTTTTCTTTGTCTTGATTAAATGCGGCCCCGGCAAAACCGATGATGATGACGATTACCCCGAAATGCACGATGTAGCCGCCGTAGCGGCGGGTGTTGCGGTGGGCCAAATGGACCATCGAGGCAAAAAGATTTTGTCCGGTGTGGCGGCTGATGACATGTCCGCCGCGAATGAATTCCGAGATCACAGTGAAGGCCACGAGCGCTGAGAGGGTAATGGCCATCAGCGAGTAGAGATAAGAAATATCGTGCCAGGGCCTCATGCCGAACGGAGAGCCCCAACTCACAGGTGTGGCTATTAAAAATGCCGCGATCGCTAGGGCCCCAACCGTAGGCCAGAGAAAATTTCTCTTTAGGCTGTCTACAGACGTTTTGCCCCAGCACAGCAACGGCCCGACGGCGGTCAGCAACAGCACAAGTAATGCCACAGGAATCATGACCCGATTGAAGAAAGGAGGCCCAACTGTAATTTTGTGTCCCTGGACCCAGTCGGAAAGAATCGGAAAGAGCGTACCCCAGAGCACGGCAAAACAGGCGACGACAAACAGCAGGTTATTGAACAGGAAGCTTGATTCGCGGGAAACCAGCGACTCCAGCCGATGTTCGCTGCGCAGATGCTCGTGATTCATCACGTAGAACACACCGCACACCACCAAGATAATGCTCAGAAACACCACGAACCATGTGCCGATTGAAGACTGCGCAAACGCATGTACCGAGCTAACTACACCGCTACGCGTGAGAAACGTACCAAAGATAGACAGCATGAATGTGGCAAAGATCAGCCACATATTCCAGACCTTCAGCATGCCGCGCTTTTCCTGCATCATGACCGAATGCAGGAATGCCGTGCCCGTGAGCCAAGGCAAGAACGAGGCATTTTCGACGGGATCCCAACCCCAATAGCCGCCCCAACCCAGCACGGAATAAGCCCAATGCGCGCCGAGGAAGATGCCGCAGGTCAAAAGTCCCCAGGTCACCATCGTCCAACGGCGGGTAATGTGAATCCACTTTTCTCCGGGATAGCGCATGATCAGCGCACCCAGCGCAAAAGCGAACGGAACGGTGAAGCCCACGTAGCCCAGATACAACATGGGCGGGTGAATCACCATCTCGGGATATTGCAGGAGCGGGTTCAGTCCATTGCCATCTTCAGGCAGTGAGCCTTGCATGATCGCGAATGGATGCGCCGCAAAATTCAGCAACAACAAGAAGAAGACCTGAACTGCAGCAATGATTACCGAAGCGTGAGCGAAAAGACGGCTGTCAGTTTTGTGACGCAGCCGCAGGACCAATCCGTAGGCTGACAGCAGCAGCGACCAGAACAGCAGCGAACCTTCCTGCCCTGACCAGAGAGTCGCAAACTTGTAGGGCGCGGGAAGGTCGCGATTGCTGTGATGGAAAATGTAGGCGATGGAAAAATCATCCTGAAATGCGGCGATCACCAGCACCACTGCCGCAAGTAGAACAACCGCAAAAGCGGCGATTCCGGCCCGCCGGGCAGTTTCTCCCAGGCGTTCCGACCCAGCGCCCGGACGCAGCAAGGCCAGTAATCCCGCCAAGAATGAGTAAGCGCTCAGAGCCAGCGCGAGCAGGAGCGCAAAACTGCCTATCTGTGCCATGGAAGGTCCATACGTATTTTTTCAGAAAGAAGGGGCGTAAGCAACCAAGGAGGGGATCCACGAGGATCGGCGGCGGAAGATGCGAGGAGATGAAGGGTTACAGTCCTGAGAACTGCGAACTATCAACTAAGAACTGGTTTTTTGGACAAAACCAATCGCCAGTTTTCAGTTGCCAGTTCTCAGTTGCGCATCTCGCGACCGAAACACATTCCGAACCTGGCGGATTAGCTCCTCAGGAAGGCAGGGCTTCGCCAGGAAACGGACATCCAGTCCCTCGTACTCCTCCTCTGCTTCCGCCATGCCGCTCACAACAATAACCGGAACCCGGCTGAAGCGGCGGAGTTCGCGTGCGAACGCGGCGCCACTTGGCCCGGGCATGACGTGATCAGTGATGATCAGCCGAAGGGCATTGCTCAGCACGGGATTACCCAGCAGAGCGAGCGCTTCATGCGCCGTTTCGGACGTCAAAACGGCAAAACCTGCTTCGCGCAAGACAGCCTCGCGCAAGCGCAACTGTGTAGCATCGTCATCAATGAGCAGGATTTCAGGCATTCGGAACTCCGTTCAGTCCAAGCGGCGCACAATCGCTTTATGGCTGGGAAGCCGGGAACCGGAGTTCCAGGGCCTAAGCACTCTGCTGATGATTATAACGGGAGAGAACCTCGCGTTCCGCGATCAGCCAGTCTTCATTCTCCTGACCCGGCGTACAGCCGCGCTGCTCATACAGTTCATAGGCACGACGGCGGATTTCGGTCTCCAGGTCGATGGAGAAAGAGCCCTGCTTCACATCGGGTGAAGTCACTACTGGCATGGTTGCTACTTCCGCTTTGCGGGCATTGCCATTGCGGGGGGACTTTGCTCTAGCCATAATTTGGATACTCCTTACAGATACCAAGGTCCAATAATGAACCGAAAATTGATGAACCAGCCACATACACGCTGGACTCCTCTGGTACTCGGATCCTGCATAGATTGTGGCGGATGATGTACTCAATAATAAACCGAAATGCTGTGGATGTGGGAAGAGCCAGTAAAAAAAATTAGGTCTTGATGGGAAAAGGATTAATAAAAATCGTGCGAAACGGTTTCGGCCTGGGTGATGGCCAAGGGCAGCACGCGTTCGGCTTTTACGGAAATCACATTATCCTGATTCTGCAAAATTCCTTCGATCATGAGAAATTGCTCAGAACTTACCAGCAGACGATTTTTCTGAAACAGGTCTGGATTGATAATGGCGTTAGCAACCCCGGTTTCATCCTCCAGACTCAAAAAGACAAATCCTTTTGCCGTCCCCGGGCGCTGGCGGGCGATAACACACCCTCCGATACGTGTGCGGCGGCCATTGGGGAGGGACTTGAGTTCGATTGCCCGGCAAACTCCAGCATTTTGCAGTTGCTCACGATGATAGGCCATCGGATGCGGGCCGACGGTCAGCCCAGTTCCACGGAAATCGGCGACCAGTCGTTCTTCATCATTCATCCGCTCAAGTGGAGATTTTGAATCCGGCTCCGGCAGTTCTTCCAGCAGCGGTCCGGAATAGCGGACAGCGCGCTCGACTTGCCAGAGAGCATCCCTTCTATGCAGTTTCGAGTTTCTAGTTGTATCCGAATCACTGGCAACTGGCAACTGAGAACTGAGAACTGAATTCAGTGCGCCAATTTCAGCCAAGGTATTCAGTTCGTCTTTACGTAATTCCGGAACGCGATGGACCAGATCATGAATAGAAGTAAATGGAGTCTGATTGCGCTCGCGTACCAACGCCTGTGAAGCTTCTTCGCGCAACCCGCGAACATAGCGGAGGCCAAGGCGAAGCGCTGGGCGTTCGGCTTTTTGGCCAACGTCCAACGGCGCATAACCAACGACTGAATTTACGACTGTGCATTTCCACTCCGACTCCATCACATCCACCGGCAGCACCTTCAATCCGTGCCGCTGCGCATCTTTGACGATCGTCGCCGGACGGTAAAATCCCATTGGCTGGTTGTTGAGCAGCGCAGCCGTGAACGCAGCCAGGTAATGACACTTCAGATAAGCGCTAGCATAGGCGATCAGCGCAAAACTGGCGGCGTGGGATTCGGGAAACCCGTACAAAGCAAAAGATGTGATTGAAATGATGATCTGCTCTTGAGCCTCCTGCGAAATGCCGTTGCGATCCATGCCAGCGCGCAGCTTGGTCTCAATTTCCCGCATCCGCTTTTCTGAGCGCTTGAATCCCATGGCCCGGCGAAGTTCTTCAGCTTCGCCGCCGCTGAAACCGGCGACCACCATGGCCATGCGCAGAAGTTGCTCTTGAAACAGCGGCACACCCAGCGTTCGCTTGAGCACAGGTTCGAGGGATGGATGCGCATATGTGACCTCTTCACGCCCCTGCCTTCGCTGTAAATAAGGATTCACCATCTGCCCGACAATCGGTCCGGGGCGAATGATCGCAACCTGCACGACGATGTCATAAAAGCGCTGTGGCCGCAGACGCGGCAAGCACGACATCTGCGCGCGGCTCTCGATCTGGAACATGCCGATCGTATCGGCTTTTTGCAGAGTGGAATACACGTCGGGATCGTCCGCCGGCAGATGAGCCAGATCAACTTCTTCACTGTAATGATTGCGAATCAGTTCGAGCGAGTCTTCCAGCACGGCCATCATCCCCAGGCCGAGCAGGTCTACCTTAATAATGCCGAGATCCGTGCAGTCATCTTTGTCCCACTGCACAACGACGCGACCTGGCATGGACGCAGGCTCGAGCGGAACAACAGAATCGAGCTGCCCCTGGCAAATGACCATGCCACCTGAATGCTGGCCGAGATGCCGAGGCAAATCCTGCACCGCCACGCACAGCTCAAAATATTTGCGCAAGCGAGGGTGATTGAGATCAAGCCCGGCATCGCGAAAACGATGATCAAACGTGTCGTTTGAATCGCGATATTCCCAGGTAGAAACCGCGGCGGAAACTTTGTCGAGAGTTTCGGGATCGAAACCGAGCGCTTTGCCCATCTCGCGTCCGGCCATGCGACTGCGATAAGTAATCACGTTCGCAGTCATCGCTGCGCCGCGCTCGCCGTAGCGCTTATATAAATATTGGATCACGCGCTCGCGCTGATCTCCGCTGGGAAGGTCGAGATCGATATCCGGCCATTCGCCGCGTTCTTCCGAAAGAAAGCGCTCGAACAGCAAATCCATGCCCACCGGATCAATCGCGGTGATGCCGAGCGAATAACACGCGGCACTGTTGGCCGCCGATCCGCGCCCCTGAACTAGAATTTTCTGCTCACGGCAGAAGCGCACCAGGTCCCAAACGATCAGAAAATAACCCTCAAGTTTGAGTTTCTCGATCAGGTGTAATTCGCGTTCTACTTGCTGGCGGGCACGATTTCGCAAATCTGCTGTCGCTCTGCCGTAGTGCTGCTGAAAACCTTCCCGCGTGCGCTCCCGCAGGAAAGACATCATGGTTTCGCCCTCGGATACGGGATATTTCGGAAACTCGTATCCGAGATCTTTCAGCGTGAACTCCAGCCGGGAAGAAAGTTCTGCTGTGTTGGCGATGGCCTCCGGAAAATCAGAAAACAACTTCTGCATTTCCTCCGGCGACTTCAGATGCCGCTCAGAGTTGCGCGCCAGCAAGCGTCCTGCAGTTGCCAGCGTGCAATGATTGCGAATGGCGGTGAATACATCGCACAGTTCGCGTTCGCGTGGAGTGGCATAACAGACCCCGTTGGTCGCGAGCAGAGGAAGCTGAAGTGAGCGGGCAATTTCAATAGCGGCATGATTGCGGGCCTCCTGTTCGCGATGGAAATGCCGCTGCGATTCGACATAGACGTTCTCTCGTCCAAAAATATCGGCTAGACATTCGACTGACTGCCGTGCCTCCGTGTTGTCGCCGCGAGCGAGAGCAAGAGAGAGAGGCCCATTGTCTCCGCCGGTCAGGCAGACCAATCCTGCCGCATGTTCCCGCAGTTCGTCTTCGCGCACCGCTCCTTCATCTTTTTTGGCACGCAGCTTCATCTTTGTGATCAGGCGGCAGAGATTCTGATAGCCGGCACGTGAGGAAACCAGTAGGGGAAGGCGAAAACTATTTTCGATTTTCGATTTCTGGTTCCTAATTCGCGGCTTAGAAATTTGCTGTCCAATTGCAAATTGACAATTGCGAATTGAAAAGTTTTCGCAATTGATCTCTGCCCCAATGTGCGCTTTGATTCCTGCTCTTTTCGCTGCCATGTAAAAGCGCGGCGCACCATACACTCCATCTCGATCCAGCAGTGCCATCGCAGGCATACCCAGATTTGCGCAGGTCTCAATCAAGCTCTCAGGAAGAGATGCGCCTTCGAGAAAGCTGAAAGCAGAGCGGGCGTGAAACTCTATATACATCAGATTCTCGGCAAAGCCGTTACTGAGAACTGAGAACCGGGAACTGAGAACTGCTTTCTTGATAAAAATCAGTTCCAAGTTCCCAGTTCTCAGTTGCCACATTTAATCGTAGGTTCCTTCCACGAACCATCTTCCACTGAGCAGATCGCGAACCAAACGATATAACGCGATTCCACTTTCCTGCTGCACAGCGATGTCCCATTCATCGCGCGACCATCCTTCCCGCTCCCACCAATCTCCGGAAGAGCGCCAGGGCCCAGCGCCCCAGAGAATTTCTCCATCTATTTGTTTGCGCTTGGGGCAAGTGATTCGTGCAGGCACGCCATCCCGCATGCTCACGGTGGCGAACGCCGGCGGACGAAAAATACGCAGGGCAGTGACCATGCCATCTTTGCTCTGCGGACATGATGGAGGGAAATTTTCAGCTTTAGCCGCTGAGGTCTGCGATCTCTGCGGTCGAACATCCTCCAGCACGAATCGCCGCATTTGAAATGCCTGCGGATGATGGGTATCCATCATCTGCACAGCGCCAACTTTGTTTTCTCCAACAATGCCGGCAATTCGCGCCAGCGTGAGCTCGAGTTTTTCCGGCTCCGGCGAAGGAGGAAGAAACAGCCCATTCTGTGCGGCCCGCGGCCGTACCGGCTCGGCTGACAAATGGATCGTGGCGATGGGAGCACCTGGAGGATGCGCGTTCAAATCAAGTTGCAAGAGTTTGAGAAAAATCTTTTCATCGAGCAAAGGAACAGGAAGCCGGAGCGTGCGATGAAAAGTTTTGGTATGAGAGCCGTTATCAAGTTCAAGTTGCAACCGTATTTCCTGTGTGGCTAGAGCTCTCGCGCTTAATCGCGCACACAGTTGTTCCAACATTCGAGCTAACAGAAATGCCAATGGCTCCAGTAAAACCAGCGGGTGCTCCAGTTCGATGGCTTCTTCAAAAACCAGGGGCGGTTCCACCGGAACCAACGTGCGGGAAGTTGCCCCACGTGCCAACTGTTGCAAGCGAACTCCTCCCTGCCCTAATCGCTCACTAAGCGCAATCTCCGGGAGTGCCGCCAGGGCGCGAAGATTGCGGATGCCCCAGCGGCTGAGTGTGTCCAAAATTTGCACGCGATCTGGATCAGGCCCATCCACAAACAACACTTCCATCGGAAGGCTTCCCAACTGCTCTGCTTCTTTTCCTTGTGCGATCACAGTAACTCTGGGAAAGCCGCGGGCCGCAATTACTGTGGCATCCGGATTCGCCGCCACCGCTACATTAGCTTCAAACCCGAAATCCGACGCGCGCCGTGCTATGTCGTGAGCGATCTTCGGCAGCGGACCAAAAAGCGACTCCATGCCAGCGAGATCAAGGATGATCGTGTCGCACCCCGCATCTTCAATGCACGGCGAGAACAATTGCGCGCAATCCAGCAACGCAGCATGAGCGGAGTTTTCCTGCAAAGGTGAGCGCGTTCTCAGCACAAGCTCAGGGCAAGCTTCCACCTGTAATTTCGTCATTCCCATCTCGATTCCGGCGCGCCGCGCTTGTTCATTTACGGCAAAAACTTTCTCGAGAGGCGCTTTGCCTTCGAGCACGGCCACGGCTTGCGATCGCAAATCCGGTTCCACACGCAGCAGCGCTTGCACAGGAAAATCGGGAACGAAGATGCAGGCAAAGGCAGTCATCAGTCGTCGGTCTTCAGTCGTCAGCCAAAACAGTAGCGCGAGCTATCCAGCTGGCATGGTTTTGGTCGTGAACCCGGTCCTCACCGATTGCGGCGGCTTTCGCTCCAGCCGCGATCGCAAAATTTCCCCTTCTATTTTCAGTCCTTCAAAAAGATGCGTGTGTGAAGAAGCTGAAAGCTGAGAGCCGATGGCTGAAAGCTTCCCCGAAGAGTTACGACCGATGGCCGAAGACCGCAATTTCAGCGACAGTGCCGCGCAACTCTGCGTACACGGAGCTTGCGTAATCGCAAGCAACACCGTAGGCGTACGCTCTACCGCGCGCTGAAAGCGAAACCAGGAAGTAAGAGGAATGCGCCGCGCGATGCGAAACGGAACGTCTCCCAAATCTACAGCCACCATGCCAAATCCGCCGCTTTGCAGCAGCAAGTCGGTAACTCGTAACGCCTGCTCGACTGGAAATGCAGACCCCGGACTTCGGCGTTCGGGCCTCGCCCCTGGAGGATCAAATCCAGAGGGTGAATTCTGATGTCTGAAAGCTGATGGACGAGGGCTGACGGCTGACGGCTGAGGTCCGACGTCCGCTCCTCCGCATCGCACCCACAGCAATCTCCCGAATTCAATTCCCGACGCGGCGGCCGAGGCAGGATCCAGAGCGTCACTGGCATCTACAAGAGCACAAGATTCCTCGCGCCGGGTAGCCGCCGCGAGCGCCGCCAGCAGCACGCTGGTTCGCCCCGAAGAAGCCGGCCCACAAATTTCTGTTAGACATCCGCGGGGTAATCCTCCGGTGAGCGAATCCAGCTCTCGAATTCCAATGGAAACCATCTCCGGCGCGGGCCTTACCTCCAGCCGCGACGCGGGAGTAACAGCGACCAGCCTCGGCATCTGCGATAGCCGTTCTAGAACCAGCGCCGGCCCGGACTTCGGTAAAAAGCCAGGTAGACGGCCCAAGGCCATTTCGGCACAACACAGGGAAGAAGAAGACATAAATGGACCTTAGAATTTCAGGGAACTTCAGGCCATCCGGAAGGATTGCCGCAAGGCGAATCCAGAGTTTGTTCGCTTTTTATTCGCCAGTAAGATTCTGCTACTGCGCTGAGGAATTTGTCAAGAGAGCTTTCGATACCTCTGACCCCGACGCCCAAAGTTCCGCGAATCCCGTCACCTGGATTGATGGTGTTGTTCAGCACGACTGGGGTTATCTGAAATTCAGAAGCGGGAGGACCCATCGGTTCGGAACAAAAGCAGGGACTTTTCGATACACTTTCTTTCCGGTCCTATGAAACCCGCGCAACAGAAACCGTGAAACATAGTGCTGCTGTGTGTGTCTGTTCAGGCGCGTTCATTAGTTCGTAGTCGTTGATTCTGTTTTTCGTTCTTGCTTCCACCGCAGGCTCTCACCGCAACAGCTCCTTCTAGCTGGGTTTCGAGATCGCTGGAGCGGTTACACGAGCATGATTTGTCGACTACGACGGTGGCGTTTGACTGCTCCGCGAATCCCGCCTAAGATGGCGACCTCTGTATTGTCTGGTTTTCTTCGCTCATGATTGCCCAGATCATATCCCACTATCGCATCGTTGAAAGGTTGGGCGGCGGTGGGATGGGCGTCGTCTATAAGGCTGAGGACAGCAAGCTCGGGCGCTTTGTCGCGCTGAAGTTCCTTCCCGAGGAAGTCGCCAAAGACCGCCAGGCTCTGGAGCGTTTCCAGCGCGAGGCGCGCGCCGCATCAGCTCTGAACCATTCCAACATCTGCACCATCCACGAGGTTGACGAGCAGGATGGCCAGGCTTTCATTGTCATGGAATACCTGGACGGGCAGACGTTGAAGCATCGCATCGCGGGGCGACCGATGGACACGGAAGCGCTATTAAGTCTCGCCATCGAGGTTGCCGACGCCCTGGATGCCGCCCATGCTAAAGGAATCATTCACCGCGACATCAAGCCGGCGAACATCTTCGTCACCAAACGCGGGCAAGCCAAGTTGCTGGACTTCGGCCTGGCGAAGCTAGCCCCCGGATACGGCGGAGGCCTCGAGGGTTCGGGAATGCTGACGGCCACAAATGGGGCACAGATGACCAGCCCTGGTTCGACGGTCGGAACCGTGGCATACATGTCGCCAGAGCAAGTTCGCGCGGAGGAGCTTGATCCGCGCACCGATTTGTTCGCTTTCGGCGCTGTGCTCTACGAAATGGCAACTGGGGAGGTCGCGTTTTCGGGCAACAGCACAGGGGTGATCTTTGAGTCGATCCTGAATCGCACGCCCGCGCCAGCGTCGAGTGCGAACCCGAAGATTCCGGCGAAACTCGAAGAATTGATCTCCAAATCTCTCGAGAAGGACCGCGAGTTCCGCTATCAGACGGCTGCCGAGCTGCGGGGGGACCTGAAGCGTCTGAAACGGGCCTTAGATACCTCGCGAGTGCGGTCTGCGGATGCGGTCCTCACAGCGGCTTCCTCGGGAAAGATATCGGCACTCGATCGGCTCGGCGAGAGCACGGTGCCGAGGAAACGCGTTTTCCTACCGGCGTTGGTGGCTGCCGGACTTGCGCTCATTGCCGGTATTGCCGTGGGAATGTTCTTGCTTCAGCGTCCAGCGCAGACTTCTCTTCCGGTCTACCACCCGCTCACCTTCCGTCGTGGCATTGTCCACTCCGCGCGTTTTGCTCCCGACGGGAAGACAATCATTTACAGCGCGGCTTGGGAAGGAAAGCCACTCGAACTGTTCACGACTCGACCCGAGAGCCCTGAGTCGCAGGAGTTGAGACCGGCGGGAGCCGACGTTCTGGCCATCTCCGCTTCGGGCGAAATGGCTCTTTCGCTTGGAAGTCACCCCAGAGCGCAATTCCTTTACGCTGGCACGCTCGCGCGGGTACCCTTGGTCGGCGGCGCTCCGCGCGAGATCCGGGAAAACGTCGAATGGGCCGATTGGTCTCCCGACGGAAACACTCTAGCGATTGTCCGGGAGGTGGAAGGCCGTGAGCGCCTGGAGTTTCCACCGGACAAAGTGCTCTACCAAGCGGATGGATGGATCGGTCATCTTCGCATTTCACCAAAGGCGGACATGATCGCTTTTATTGACCACCTTCAGCTTGGTGATGACGGCGGTGCCGTTGCGGTAGTCGATATGGCGGGAAAGAAAACTACTCTTTCCACCGGCTGGGACAGTATTCAGGGGCTGGCGTGGTCGCCGGGCGGCGATGAAGTCTGGTTCAGCGCAACCCGAACCGGCGGAGATCGGTCTCTTTATGCGGTCAATCTCGCGGGAACAGTCCGGCTGCTGGCGCGGGTTCCGGGAGAATTGATGTTGCTCGATGTCGGCCGGGACGGAAATGTACTGCTGACTCGTAACAATGACCGGGCCGGAATGATCGGGCTTGCGCCCGGCGAGGCCAAGGAACGCGACTTGTCCTGGCTCGATTGGTCAGTGCCGGGCGATTTGTCAGCCGATGGTCGATCCGTCCTATTCGGGGAGACCGGGGAAGGCGGGGGACCAAAGTACGCGGTCTATCTTCGCAAGACAGATGGTTCGCCGGCCATTCGACTCGGGGAAGGGATCGGTCTCGGACTGTCGCCCGATGGAAAATGGGCGATCGCGCGCCCCAACATCACACCGTCCCCGCTCGTGCTGTTGCCGACCGGGGTGGGGGAGGCGAAGCGGCTCACCCACGATTCGACCAACCACCTCAGGGCGCGGTGGCTTCCCGACGGGAAGCGGCTGGTTTTCTCCGGCAACGAGGCAGGGCACGGGTTTCGTCTCTATGTGGAATCTCCGGACGAGGGCAAGCCACGCGCGATCAGTCCGGAAGGAGTGAATCCGACATTTGTGATCTCCCCCAAGGGTGACCAGGTTGCCGGCGTTGGCCCGGACCACAAGGTCTATCTTTTTCCCGTTGCGGGTGGCGAGCCAATTCTGGTCTCCGCCACACAACCGGATGAGGCGCCGACCGGCTGGTCGCCGGATGGGCGGGCCTTGTATGTTTTTCGTTTTGGCCAGATTCCCGCGAGCGTGGTTCAGCTCGACCTGTCCACCGGGCAAAGGAGGCCGTGGAAGGAACTTGCGCCGGCCGATGCTGCTGGAATTGACACTATCCGCGGCATAACCATATCTGCCGACGCCAAGGCCTACGTGTACGGTTACATTCGGACCCTCTCTGACCTATATCTGGTTGAAGGACTGAAGTGATCCCAAACGAAGCTCAGTCCTGGATAAGCAGAACGCCGACTGAATTATCCCCGTCGGTGCCGAAAGTGTGACCTAGTGGAGTTCCTGAATCGAGGACTCGGCGCCAACGGCTGGCTCTTTTGGCTCTCCGCTTTAAGCCAAAAGTAGGGTGCTTTTCGGAGTCGAAAAACCTGCCTTTTTCGGGTCGAAATCTCTGTGTACCATTTTGTGTACCACGGCGAGCGCTTTTTGCGGGCAAAGAGCGCCACCAACTTTTTGGGCAAAAACAGAACCCGCTGAATTAGCGGGCTTTGGCGGATGTAGTTGGTAGCGCTACCGGGAATCGAACCCGGGTTTGAAGATTGAGAATCTGTAGGCCGGGAAATTTCTGTTAGAGCTGCCGATTTGTAAGTAACTGAAACCAAATCAATTCGCTTTCGCTAAGAGACGCGCAGGGTCAGTTTGTGAACGCAGGAAATTGTGGCCAGCAACGGTAATTTATGGCTGTTCTGGCCACAAAATGGCCACAGTTTTGGAGGAGACAAATTGGCTAAGAAACCCGCAAACTGAAATGAGATGAGTGAGATAGTAGGCAAGTTGGGACCCGAGTCCGGACCTCTAACGTGTCAATCTTCCTCTCGCGAGTAAATCCAACAACTTAAGAGGCTGCTAGGGACTGCCTTAAGCACTTGAAAATGCGCAGTAGCCGAAACGAAACCGGGTTGAAAACCGGGTCCGGATTTACTCAAGGAAAATCTCTCTTAGCTGTCCTCCAGAACATCGGAGGAGATGTGAAAAATTTATGGTTCCTTCAGGAGCGCCGTGACAGGGTCGCGTATGGCAAAGCTAGAAACGAGTGAACTGGAGAAAGTGAAGTGTTTTCTTGAACAGAATGCCAGCAAACTACAAAAGGCAGAGCTAATCGTGCATAGGTCTGCCGGACAATATGTCGTTGAACTGCGTGCCCACAGACGAGATTATTTCTTAAAGTGCTCGTGTGAGTCGATGTGAATGGCCCCGCGCACGAGGACAAAGCGGACATGGTGACCGCAATGATTGCATCGCGGGAATTTCTTGCGCATACACGCACGTCACGCATGCTCCTCGGAATGGTAAGGGTCATGAATGACGCGGTATATGCCCGACCTCTGACATTGGTCGCCTGGCTTGAACTCATCTCCAACCGTGGGAGCGGCCATAACGTAGGACTACTTTCTCCTGCCAATACTTCGGCCATTCGCGGACAGCTGCTGTTGAACAGGAATTCCGAATTCGAACTCGCCCAGCGCATCCGGCGACACGGCGCCTCGCTCGGGGAACTCTTCAGCTTCATCAGCAGCCTGTATTTTCGCGGCAAGCTTGCCTATGCGGAAGCTTTTTCGAATTCGCCGACTGGCTTTCGTGCGACGCTTGTCATGACGACGTCGCGTGGGCTTCTGCCGCCCGAGACCATCATCACGTTGGACGACCTTCTGGAAATGTCTGCGGTTCCAATTGATCCGGGCGATGCTCGATATCGGAAGCCCCTTTGCCGGGATGCGCGTGCGTTGGCTCGCGTGCTACCGGCTGGTTCCCAGATTGTGCTGCTCGGCAGCATCGCTAGCGGTAAATATGTTGATCCGTTGCTCGAAATTTTCGGAGCAAATCTCTTGTTCCCTCAACAATTCGTGGGACGAGGTGATATGAGTCGCGGCGGCCTTGGCAATTGCAATTTTCTTGGGAGCCGCCGCATCGCTTGGGTTCGGACAGCCGGCGAACAACTCCGCGGCAAGCACATACAAGACTAACTGCGTCTCCTGCCACGGCCAGGACGGCCGTGGCAGCGCAGTGGGCAAGAGCTTACACGCCGCGGATTTTCACTCGGCACAAGTTCAACAGCAGTCTGACGCGCAGCTGGCTAACGTCATCGCTGAAGGACGAGGAAATATGCCTGCTTTCGGGACTCGGCTGAGTACGGGCCAAGTCGACGCTTTGGTGAAGTACGTTCGCACTCTGGGTAAAGCCAAATAGTTCTTCGTCTGAGAACGAAATCTTGCTGTTTTCCGGAGTACGTCTGGCTACGCAGCCCGATGCGCGGTGGCTTCGCTGGGCAAGGTGAACTGAAACGTTGCGCCCCGACCGGAGTGTGCGACGGCCCACAAGCGGCCGCCATGCGATTCGATGATGGAACGGCTGATGGGCAATCCCATGCCGGTGCCCTGAGGTTTGGTGGAGAAGAAGGCATTGAAGATTTGCTGCGCCTGTTCTGGCTCTAGTCCCACTCCCGTATCGCCGACCGAGATCAGGAGTTGACGATTGTCGTCTTGCTGCGACTTGATCGTAAGTTCACCTCCAGTGCCCATGTCCTTCATGGCTTCGATGCCATTGAGCATGAGGTTCATCAATACCTGTTGCAATTGCACACGGTCCGCCATGATCTTGGGAAGATCGTTGGCAAGTTCGCCGCGGATCGAAATTGAATATCGGCTCGCCTCACTGCGGAGCAGGACAATCATTTCTCGAATGAGCTCATTTACATCGACCAACTCGCGCTGCAGAGCGCCCTTCTTGAACAGCAAGCTGATGCTGCTAATGATGTCGGCTGCGCGCATTACGTCTTTGACGACTCTGGAGGCTGCTTCGCGCGCCTCTGCCATGTCGGGGTCATCGCGCCCAAGCCACCGCAAACAGGTTTTAGCGTCGGTTACTGCTGCGGAAATCGGCTGCTTGATCTCGTGCGCCAGGGAAGCAGCCAACTCGCCCATCGTGGTCACTCGTGTGACGTGCGCAAGATCAGCCTGTACCTGCCGCAATCTCTCGCGCTCTTCATCCGTCCGCCTGCGTTCGGTCACGTCGATCAAGAAACCCACGAATTCGCCGAGATCGCCGGACGGTTTGAAAACAGGATGACCCACTGCCTGCACGTATCTCGTTGTACCGCCCGGAAGGACCACTCGGTAATGCACGTCGACATCCGTGCCCGCGTGGGTTGCGCTCTCGAAAGCTTCCACGACCAGGGCTCGATCGTCTGGATGAATACGCTGATGAAGTTCTTCGAAGGAAGGTTCCCCCCTATTCGGATCGAAGCCATACAAGCGGGTGTGTTCCTCGGACGAGTGGAGGATCTCTCTCTTCAGGATATTGCCCGCCCAGCTGCCCGTATGGGTGAGCTTCTGCGCTTCCGCTAAATAACCCTCGCTCCTACGCAGCGCCTCCTCTGCCCGCTTGCGCTCGGTGATGTCGCGGACGGCGCCGGAGACAAGCGTACCCTCCTCCGTCTCCAGCGGACTGAGGCTGATCTCCACGGGAAACTCCGCTCCGTCTTTCCGCCGTCCATACAGCTCCAGACCCGCACCCATCGACCGGACCCGAGGCTGGGCGAAGAACCCCATGCGGTGTTCGGGGTGTCGGCCCCGAAACCGTTCCGGCACCAAAATCTCAATCTCCTGCCCCAAGAGCTCTTCCCGCTGATACCCAAACAGCTTCTCCACCTGTGCATTGACCAACACGATCTTCCCTTGCCGATTCATCACGATCATCGCATCCGGAGCGGATTCCAGAAGCCCACGGAATTTTTGCTCGGCTTGCTTGCGCCCGGTGACGTCCAGCACCGCACCAACAAATCCAAAATTGTTCGATTCGTGTCCTTCTACCGCATGAGCCACAATCTCGATATGTTTGACTGAGCCGCTGGGCATCAACAGTCGATGTTCAAAATGAAAATCCCTTCTCTCCTGTTGCACCTGATTGCTGACTTGCTGGACGAGTGCTCTGTCTTCGGGATGCGTTCGTTGTAGTATGAAGTCCAGCGTGGGTTTGTTCGCCTGATCGCATTCAAAGATCCGGTAGGTTTCGTCGGACCAGTAGATTCCCTCTCTGTCCACATTCCAGGCGAAACTGCCGCAGTGGCTCAGTCTCTGCCCTTCAGCTAGATAGGCCTCGCTCCGCCGCAAATCGGCAGTCCTTTGCGCCACCTTCATCTCGAGTTCGTTGCGGGCCTGACGGAGTTCCGCCACCTTCGCGTCGAGCTCGTTGCGCAGACGCGCGTTCTGAAACGCTGCCGCAGCGTGGTTGGCAGCCACGGAAAGCTGCAACTGGTCAATCTCGCTGGGAAAGTCGGCGCGAGCGCACGCCGCAGCGACCAGACCACCCTCGGCATTGACGCCAATGGGAATGACAATACCGCGGCATGGCTCCGCGCCGCCAAGGTCAGAAACGATTTCCTTACTAGAAAATTGGCGCACGCCGCCCACGTGGATTTGCAGCCATTCGGGGAATCCTTTCCACGCGTCCCCCCGCGTCACTTCGATTGCGGCGCCCCCTTTGGGATCGCACAAACGCACAAAAGCGAAATCCAGGTGCAGCGATCCGACCAGCACATCGGCAAGCCCGGCGGCAATGATAGGCGGTTCTCTCCCCACCCACGCCGCCGGGATTGTAGAAAGCGCTACCAGCTCGCGGAGCGCTGTTCGCAGCGCCACAGTCCCAGCATGTGATTCTGTGGGCATTTAGTCCGCTATGCTGCGCTCTTGCGAACCGACCGTCGCTCCCGTATCTCATCGAGGAACTGGTCCGGAGGAACAAAGAATGGGTTCTCCTGCAGCACTCCACCGATAATCACAACCGGATGGGTACGCATGATGTCCATTGCTACACTGGAACCAAATCTTGACAGATCGTAGGTACACACCACCGGATCATCGTACTTGGGAAGCACGTAGTTGAGGCGTGTCTCGTATTCCACTAGGTTATCGACGCCGGGTTTGCCGAGCAGCGCCCATTCCATGTGCGCCAACAGTCTGGTGAGCGGATACCCGGCCGTATCGGCCGACTGGAGCACCTCTTCGATCAATGCCAACATCGCATTCTGGTCGAAGTGGTCCCCGCGCAGGTAAGCGTCCTGCCAAGGCCGCACTTCCAGCTGGCCTGTGTTCATCGCCTCGTGCACATTGATACCTGCTTCGGCGAGTCGCTTGAGATGTTGTTCCCAGAGCTCGGGATCAACGATGTGGAAAGCTTTTTCCCCTTGCTCAAAGCCATCTTTGATGAACGAGCGAAGCACTCTGTGCTCCTCGTCGATGCTGTTGAAGAAAGCGCAAATGTGACGTTGCCGGCCGAGAATGCCCCCGGCAAACTTAACAGAATGGCCGTTGGTTGCCATATTTCACCTCACGTGAATAGTAGATGTACGAATCATTAAATTTGGGCTCAGACTTCACAATCTGCGTCGAAGCCATCTGCACCTCGTAATTTTCTGCCCGAGCGTTTTCCTCCTTCCTGGACAGGTGCACGCACCAGTCGGTCGTGCGCAAGTTCCGCGTGGCCATCTGCGGGATGCCAGATCTGGATCTCGGCATTTAGTTCGCTATGCTGCGCTCTTGCGAGCTAACCGTTGCTCCCGTATCTCATGGAGGAACTGTTCGGGAGGAACGAAGAAGGGGTTCTCCTGCAGTAACCCACCGACAATCACGACTGGATGCGTCCGCAGGGCGTCCATCACCACGCTCGCGCCAAATTTCGACAGATCATACGCACAGATCACTGTATCGTCGTACTTGGGAACCACGTAGTTGACCCGCGTCTCGAACTCGATCAGGTCTTCGACGCCTGGTAAGTCGACCAGCGCCCATTCCATGTGCCCCAGGAATCTTGTCTGTGCGTATCCTGCTGCCGGCCCGGACTGGAGCACTTGTTCGAACGACAGCAGCCAGGTGTCCTGGTCAAACCGGCCTCCGTGGAGCGGACCGTCTTGCCACGGCCGCACCTCCAATTGGCCGGTGCCCATCGCCTCTTGCACATTGATACCTGCATCAGCGAGCCGCTTGAGATGTTCTTCCCGTAGCTCGGGGTTGACGAGATGGAACGCTTTATCCCCTCGCGCGAAGCCATCTTTGATGAACGAGCCAAGCACTCTGTGCTCCTCGTCGGTGCTGTTGAAGAAAGCGCAAATGTGACGTTGCCCGCCGAGATTGCCCCCGGCAAACTGCACGGATTGAGTCTGGGTAGCCATATATCACCTCAATTTCAGTCAGTGGCCGACCTACACACAGAAGTGCAACGCCGTAGCGCAGAATCGCGAGGTAGGGAGGTCGGCGATGAAGAGATCCGCTGCGGCATGGTTTTGCCTCGCTTGGATCGCGCAGACGCGTAGTGAAAATGATAAGCCTGGCAGGTCAGCTTTACAACTGAGGAGCACCGGGCCGACCGTTCTTGAGTCGCGGGCAAGAAATGAGTACGGCTCTGGCTTGTACCTTGCCCCGATTCCCTCGAGGCCCAAAGCACGTCTTTTCTGACATCCGCGAAGTGACCGCTGACTGACGCATGTCCAAATGATGACGCGGACTGATCGCTGAGCTCTCGAGTTGCACTCTGTACCGCCTCAATCTTAATCACTTGCGTGTATCTCAAGCGGCTGGCTGACTGGCACGAGTCTTGCATGCTCCTTCCTAGAACTATGTGGTGCAAGGGATCCAATCAAGA
>Ga0209055_1000709_pt1 | contig 23124 bp, 24 predicted proteins | sample GraSoiAngelo_110_FD_185875 | JGI IMG/M metagenome (GOLD analysis project Ga0209055, IMG submission 185875) | Grasslands soil microbial communities from the Angelo Coastal Reserve, California, USA - 14_0903_12_30cm (SPAdes) (version 2) | ecosystem: Environmental > Terrestrial > Soil > Grasslands ... | reverse complement strand
GGCGCGCCGATGTCGGCGTCGTTCGTCGCCTCGCACCCCGAGGTGCAGGTGAAGAACTTCGTCAACATGGCCGGCCCTATCGACTTCACGAAGGTCGGGCTCTTCGGGCTCTGGCTCGGCAAGGAGAATTTCAACGTCGACCGCTTCGTCGATACGCTCGGCTCGATCCCGGCCGACATGGTGAAGGCGGGCTTCAAGCTCCTCAAGCCGACGATGGACCTGTCGACCAACCTGAATCTCTGGTGGAACCTGTGGAACGACAAGTACGTCGAGGGATTCCAGGCGCTGAACAAGTGGGCGAACGAGTACGTGGCGTTTCCCGGCGAGTTCTTCCGTCAGTGGGTGAGGGACTTCTACCAGGACAACAAGCTCTTCCGCGGTGAGCTCGTCATGGGCGGCCGGCCGATCCGGCTCGAGCGCATCACGTGCCCCATCTTCGTCGTGGGCGCGAAGGAAGATTACATCGCGCCGCCCGAATGCGTACGCGCCCTCATCGACAGCGTCGGCAGCCGCGAGAAGGAGTACATCGAGCTGCCCGGCGGACACATCTCGCTCATCGCCGGGCGGGGCGCCGCCGTCCATTGCTGGCCCAAGGTGTCGGCCTGGCTGGCTCCGCGCTCGTAGCTCTTGATTCACAACGCGTTCGTTGACGCGCGGCGTCACGATGGCGTAACATTAGGGCAATGATGGGTGACGGGTCAGGTCCGAGCCAGCTGTTCGAGCAGTGGCGGAAGCAGTTCGAGGAAGGCGCCCAGGCCTGGATGCGCTTGATCAGCCCGACCACCGCCGCGTCTGCCCCGCCGACGCCGGATCCCACCGCGTTCTGGCGTCCCGTGCTCGACCAGGGAGTTCAGACCTGGGCCAAGCTGTTCTCGCAGACCCCGGCCACCCCCGAGCTCGTCACGCAATGGAAGCAGTTCCTCGATCAGTGGATCGAAGCCTGGTCCAGGGTGCTCGGCCAGGCGATGGGCACCGAACAGTTCGCGAAGCTGATGGGCCAGTCGCTCGACCAGATCCTGGTCGCCGCCGCGCCGGCGAAGAAGGCCATGGATCAGCAGATCGAGCAGGCGCTGCAGGCGCTCAACCTGCCGTCGCGCACCCAGCTGACGGCGATCGCGAAACAGCTCGTCGAGCTCGAAGATCGGATCGACCGCCTCGAGGACTCGATCAGCGCCAAGCTGCGGCGCCTCGCGGAGCGAGAGCCCCGATGATCGGCAGGACGATCGCGGATCTCGCTCCCGGCGATCACGCCGAGCTGGTCCGGCAGGTCGAAGAGGACGACATCGCCAGCTTCATCGACGCCGTGGGCGATCTGAATCCCGTCCACAGCGACGCCGACTACGCGGCGACGACTCCGTTCAAGGAACCCATCGCGCCGGGCATCTTCACCGCCGGACTGATCTCGGCGGTCATCGGCACGCAGCTCCCGGGGCCCGGCGCCGTGTATCTCTCCCAGAGCCTCAAGTTCATCAAGCCCGTCAAGGCGGGGGATACGATCACGGCGCGAGTCCACGTGCTCGAGGTGGTTCGCGAGCGCAATCGCCTCCGCCTTCAGACGGTCTGTATGAACCAGCGGGGCGAAGAGGTGCTGTCGGGCGAAGCGTGGGTGATGCCGTCGAAGGCGCGCGTCGTGTACGACGAACGGTCGCGCCGTGCTGGATCCCTCGCGGCGCTCGCGATCCAGCCCTGGGCGATGGCGGCCCACGCCATGCGGCTGTGGGCCGCGCTCGTTACATCAGCAGTCCGCCGTTGATCGAGAGCTCAGCGCCGGTGATGTAGTCGCCGTCGGACGAGACGAGATAGACGACCGCGCGACCGACTTCCTCCACCGTTCCAAAGCGCCTCAGCGGGATCTGGCTCAAGAGCTTGTCGCGTACCTTGTCCGGGATTCCCTGGACCATGTCCGTCTCGATGAAGCCCGGCGCTACCGCGTTCACCGTGACGCCCTTGCCGGCGAGCTCCTTCGCGAGCGACTTCGTGAACGCCGCGACGCCGGCCTTCGAGGCCGCGTAGTTGGCCTGACCGAAGTTGCCGATCTGGCCGATCACCGACGTGATGTTCACGACGCGGCCCCACTCCTGCCGGAGCATCTGGTCGACGAAGACCTTGGTGCAGTTGAAGACCCCGTCGAGATTGATGGCAAGCACCTTGCGCCAGGACGCGTGGTCCATTTTGACGAACGTCTTGTCCGAGTTGATTCCCGCGTTGTTGACGAGGATGTCCAGATGGCCGAACTCCTTCAGGACGTCCTGCGCCATCCGGAACGTGTCGGGATAGTCGCCGACGTCGGCCTGCGCGAGGACCGACTGCCGCCCGATCTTCCGGATCTGCTCGACGACTTCCTTGGCCGCGGGCTCGCTCGAGACGTAATTGATGGCGACGTCGGCGCCTTCCTCGGCAAGGGCCAACGCGATGGCGCGCCCGATGCCGCGAGATCCTCCGGTGACGAGCGCGGTGCGCCCCTTGAGCTTCATGAGAGCCACCTCCTGTGGGCGTGGATCGTCAGTCTAGCACGGTGTCTCCGGGCCAGGCTCTTGACGCGGGGTGTTACGCCATTCATAGTGACCCTCAAGGGCCACCCCGTAGAGGAATGCCATGGCGTACGTCATCAAGCGGTACTCGAACAGAAAGCTCTACGATACGCAGGAGAGTCGGTACGTCACCCTCGAGGAGATCGAGGAGATGATCCGCGCGGGCAAGGAGATCGCCGTCGTGGACGCTGCCTCCGGTGAGGATCTGACCTCGGTGACCCTGGCCCAGATCATTCTCGAGAACGAGCGCAACCATCGCGCCGCGCTCCCGACCGCTTTCCTTCACCAGCTCATCAAGCACGGCGAAGCTTGGCAGGATTTCGTCCAGCGGTCGATGAAGTCCAGTCTCGAGGGCATCGTGTCGAGTCAGCGAGAGATGGAGCGCATCTTCCAGGACTGGGCCTCGAGAGCCGGGTGGGGGATGTCCGCGCCTCGCGTCGAGCCGCGGCGCGACGGGGCCGCCGAGCCGGATGCCGAGCAGCTCCGCGAGGAAGTCTCGACGCTGCGTGAGCGTCTACGCTCCCTCGAGGAGCGGCTCGAGAAACGTAAGAATCAGAAGTAGCCGTCTCTAGCTCTGGTAGACGTCCTTCATCTTCTCGACGATGGCCGTGTAGGTCTCCTGGATGCCCTTGCCGGCCTGCTCCGCCGACGTCTGAAGCCGCTCGGCCGAGCGGGTGATTGCCTGCGCCTGACCTTCCATGAGCTTGAACGCCTTCTCGACGCCGTCGACGCCGGTCATGAGCGCCTTCTGATACAGGTGCCCTGGATCCTTCGTGCCGTCCGCCCAGGCGCTCTGCCAGTGCGCCGCAGCGGCGGTCTGGGAGCTCCGGAGCGTTTCGAGGGCGCCCTGCTGTAGCTCGCCGCAGAGCCTCACGCCTTCCTTCGCCGTGGCCGTCGAGAGCTCGACCAGCTCGCGAAGCACGCGCTGATTGGCGTCCGCCCACACCGTCATCGTCTCGACCACCTTCCCCGTGAGCTGACCGAACATCTCCTGCGCTCTCTTCTGATCGTCCATTTCGTCCCCTCCTGCTTGGATCGCGTTTCTTTTCGTTCGACTTCTTCGATTCGCACGACTCGGATTCGAGTATAACGCGTCGCGTTACGCCGTCAACGATTATTTCGCGCACCGCGTTATCAGCCATGTGCTACGGTCGGTTATCCCTTTCAGATTGATGCTTTAGACGGAGGACCCTATGGCCACCGACACCCTCGCTCGGATGTTCTGGGATCGCGTCGAGCGCAGTGGTGACCGTCCCGCGCAGCAGTTCAAGCAGGGCGCCGACTGGAAGACGATCACCTGGCGTGAGGTGGGCGATGTCGTCCGCGAGGTGGCGCTGGGCCTGATCGCGCTGGGCCGCGAGAAGGGTGAGATGGTCGCCCTGCTGTCGACGAGCCGGGCCGAATGGGTCCAGGCCGATTTCGCGATCTTCAGCGCGGGCTGCGTGACGGTCCCAGTCTATCCGACGTATCCGCCGGATCTCATCTCCTACGTCGTGAACGATTCGGGAGCCAAGACGATCATCGTCGAGGACTCCGCTCAGCTCGCGAAAGTCTTGCAGGCGCGCGACAAGATGCCGGCGCTCCAGCAGATCATCGTCATCGCCGGCTACGACGCGCCCCAGCCTCCGAAGATCGTGATGACGTGGGAGTCGCTCCGCCGGCTGGGCCGTGAAAACGTCGCGGCGCACAAGAGCACGCTCGCCGACCGCGTCGCCTCCACTCGGCCGACCGATCTGGCGACGATCGTCTACACCTCGGGCACCACCGGCCCCCCCAAGGGAGTCATGCAGACACACGGCAATCACGTCGCCGCCGTGACCGCCTCCAAGCAAGCGACCCCGGTTCAGGAGGGGTGGGTGCACCTCCTGTTCCTGCCGCTCGCGCACTCGTTCGCGCGGCTCGAGTCGTTCCTCGGCGTCACCCACGGGCTGACCACGGCGTTCGCCGAGAACCTCGACAAGGTGGGAGAGAATCTCAAGGAGACGCGCCCGCATTTCATCTGCAGCGTGCCGCGCGTCTTCGAGAAGGTGTACGGAAAGATCCTCGCCGGCGTCGAGGCGGGCTCGCCGGCGAAGAAGAAGATCTTCAGCTGGGCGGTGTCGGTCGGGCGCGACGTGAGCCGCCATCAGCAGCGCGGCCAGCCCGTGCCGGCGACCCTGGAGCTCAAGCGAAAGGTCGCCCACAAGCTCGTCTTCTCGAAGCTCCACGCCGCGCTCGGCGGGCGACTGCAGTGGGCCGTGTCCGGCGGCGCGCCGCTCGCGCGCGATATCGCCGAGTTCTTCCATGCCGCCGGCATTCTCCTTCTCGAGGGCTACGGTCTCACCGAAACGTGCCCGGCGCTCACGTTCAACCGGCCCGACCGCTTCAAGTTCGGATCGGTCGGCCAGACCCTGCCGGGAGTCCAGCTGCGCATCGCCGAGGACGGTGAGATCCTGGCGCGCGGCCCCAACATCGCCACGCTCGGCTACTACAAGCAGCCCGAAGCGACGCGCGAGGTCTTCGATCCGGACGGGTGGTTCCACACGGGCGACATCGGAACGGTCGACCAGGACGGCTTCCTCGTTATCACCGATCGGAAGAAGGACCTGATCGTGACGGCGGGTGGCATGAACATCGCGCCGCAGAACATCGAGAACCTCCTCAAGGCCGATCCGTTCATCAGCCAGGTGATGGTCTACGGCGACCGGCGTCCGTATCCGGTGGCGCTGATCACGATCAACCCCGAAGAGCTCTCGAAGTTCGCGCGCGAGCAGGGGATCCTGACCAGCGAGGCGGCGGCCATCGTGAAGCATCCGAAGGTGGCCGAGCGCGTCGGCCGCACGGTCGAGGAGAAGAACACGCAGCTTCAGTCCTACGCGAAGATCAAGCGCTTCACGGTGCTGCCCACCGATTTCTCCCTCGACGGCGGCGAGCTCACCCCGACGCTGAAGGTGAAGCGCAAGGTCGTCTCGCAGAAGTACAAGGACGCGATCGAGGAGCTCTACCGCTGACCGCGGAGCCGGGGGTCCTCGCCGGCAAGGTCGCGATCGTCACCGGCGCCAGCCGCGGCCTCGGTCGCGCGATCGCGGTGGCGCTGGCCGGGGCCGGCGCGGACGTCACGCTGGCCGCCCGATCGAAAGAGGCGCTCGAGGAGACGGCGCGCCTGGCCGCGTCCGGGGGCCGAGCGCTCGTCGCGCCCACCGACGTCTCGAGCTACCCCGAGGTCGAGGCGCTCGTGCAGCGGACGATCCGCGAGCTGGGCCGTCTCGACATCGTCGTCAACAACTCGGGCGTCGCGAAGGTGGCGCCGCTCGTCGAGATGACGCCGGAGGACTGGCGGTTCATGCTCGACGTGAACCTGACCGGCGTCTTCAACGGCTGCCGCGCGGCCGCCCCTCACCTGATCGCCCAGAAGTCCGGCAAGGTGATCAACGTGGCCTCGGTGCTCGGTCAGGTCGGCCTGCCGGGCTACACGGTCTACGGCGCGACGAAGGGTGGCATCATCGCGCTCACGCGCACGCTCGGCGTCGAGTGGGCGCGGCACAACATTCAGGTGAACGCGATCGCCCCCGGCTGGTTCGCGACGGACATGACCAATGAAGCGTTCGCCGATCCGGCGATCAACCAGCGGCTGACGCGCGACATCCCGGCCCGTCGCATCGGGCGGGCGGAGGAGATCGGCCCGCTGGCCGTCTACCTCGCCTCCGCGAGCTCCGACTTCATGACCGGCCAGACGCTCTTCCTGGACGGCGGCCACTCGGCCGCGTAGGTTGCCCGAGGGTGAGCCGTCGAGTAGGCTGTGCGCGATGAAAGCGGCGAGGCTTCACGGGCCACGCGATCTTCGCCTCGAAAGCGTGCGCGAGCCACGCCCGGAGCCGGGCGAGGCGATCGTCCGCATCACCGCGGCGGGTCTGTGCGGCACAGACTACGAGATCTGGTCGGGCGCGAGACCCGTCGCATATCCGCGCGTGATGGGCCACGAGCTCGTCGGCCGCGTCGAGGCGGTCGCGCCGGACGTGACGCGGGTCGCCCCGGGTGATCCGGTGGTCGTCGAGCCGAACTATTCGTGCGGACGATGCCCGCTGTGCCGCGAAGGCAATCGCAACCTCTGCCTGTCGCGGACCACGATCGGCATCAACGTCGACGGCGGCTTCGCCGAGCTCGTCCGCGTCCCCGCGCAGTGTTGTTGGCGCGCGGCGGCGAGCGCCGGATCCGACGCGCTCTTGCTCGCCGAGCCGCTTGCCGTCGTCGTCCGCGCCGTCGCGCGCGGGGCGCCGAAGCGAGGCGAGACCGCGGCGATCGTGGGCGCCGGCACACTCGGGCTCCTGGCCCTCCAGGTCCTTCGCGCCCGCGGGGCGCGGGTGATCGTCGTGAGCCGCTCGCGACGGCGCTTCGCCCTCGCGAGCGAGCTCGGCGCCGAGGTCACGCACGCGACCTCCGAGGGCCAGCCCGCTGACGCCGCCCGGCGGTTTTCCGGGCGCGAAGGCGTGGATCTGGTCGTCGAGACCGCCGGCACGCCCGAGGCGGTCTCGCACGCGCTCGAGCTGGTTCGGCCCGGCGGCCGCATCGTACTCACCGGGCTGCCTCACGAGCCCACGTCGGTGTCGTTCTTCTCGGTCGTACGCCGCGAGGTCACCTTGACGGGCTCGATGATCTATCAAGACGAATTTCCCGAGGCGCTCCAACTCGTCGACAGCGGCGCGGTCAGGACCGGGCCGCTGATCACCCACCGGTTCGGCCTCGACCGCATCGGCGAGGCGTTCGCGGCGCACGCGGACGCCAACTCCATCAAGGTCGCGCTCGAGCTCTGACCCCGGGCCCGCTCGCGGAATAGGATCGCGCACCATGTGGGTCCTCCTGTCGCTGGCGGCCGCCCTGTTCCAGGTCCTTCGCAACACGGCGATGAAGCGTCTCGGCCACTCGCTGGACGAGTACATCAACGTCTGGGGTCGCTTCACGTTCCTCCTGCCGTTCGCCTTCATCGCCTGCGTGGCCAGCGGCTGGCCCGAGCTCAAGCCCGGCTTCTTCGTCTGGTGCCTGCTCTTCGGCGTCTGCCAGACGCTCTCGACCCTCGCGCTCTCGAAGGCCCTGAAGCTCTCGCAGATCTCGCTCGTCACCGCGCTCTGGAAGGTGAGCCTCCTGATCCTCCTGGGCATGGGGGTGCTGATCGGCGAGCAGCCGAGCGCCATGGGCGTGGCGGGGGTGTTGCTGAGCGCGGCCGGCGTGTATCTCCTGAACATCCGGAGCGCAAAAGTCTCGCCGCTCGCTCCGCTGCGCGTCCTCTTCACCGATCGCGGCCAGCGCTACACCCTGCTGGCGGCGCTGCTCTATGCGCCGTCGGTCATCACGATCAAGAAAGCGATCCTCGCCTCCAACACCGCCGTCGGCACGTTCGGCACCTATCTGGCGGCGAGCCTCGTCGTGACGCCGCTGGCGCTGACGACCTCGGCACGCCACTTCAAGGCGGTGCCGCGCTACTGGAAGGAATTCATCGCGCTCGGTCTGTTCGCGGCGCTGACGACCTTGAGCCAGGGCAAGGCCTACACGCTCACGCTCTCCTCATACGTGGAGGCGGTCAAGCAGGTCGAGATCCTGTTCGCGATGGCGATCGGGGTCCTCGCGTTCGGCGAGGGTCAGAAGGTGAGGGAGTCGGCGCTGGGCGCCTTGGTGATGCTGCTCGGGATGGTGCTCCTGGCTCTCGCGACGTGACGCCGACGCGACGTCGCGGCTGGGCGAGACGCCTCAGACGTCCGGGCGCTTGCCGTGGGTGACGCGCACTTCGGTCTTGATCCCGCCGCGCACGTTGAAGTCGCCCGTTACCTCGAGCCAGCGCGGGTTGGCGACGGTCACGAAGTCGTTGAGGATCCGGTTGGTCACGTCCTCGTGAAACGCTCCTTCTTGCCTGAACGACCAGAGATAGAGCTTCAGCGACTTCAGCTCGACCAGATGCCGGTCCGGCACGTAGCGGATGCGGATCGTGGCGAAATCCGGCTGGCCGGTCATGGGGCAGAGGCACGTGAACTCCGGCACCGTCATCGTGACTTCGTAGTCACGATCCGGATGCGGGTTCGGCACGATCTCGAGCGTCTTCGACGGGGCCGACGGCATGACGCGATTATACTCGCCGCCCCGGCGATTCGACCGATCGCTACCGGCTCGTCAGCCCGATTCCCACCGCCACCGCCGCGCACGCGATCAGCAGGTCCGGCGTCAGCGGGTCGCCGGCGACCAGCGCCGCCGCGATCACGCCGAAGATCGGCTGGGTGAGAAAGAACGCCGAGAGCGCGCTCGGGCGATACCGGCGCAGGAGCGCCAGGTTCACGACGAAGTTGAATCCGGAGATCAGTATGCCCTGATAGGCGATGGAGCCGGCGAGCCGTAACGTCCAGCGGGTGGGCGCCGGCTCGACGAGCGACGACACGACGACGAAGAGCGCGGTACCCACGATCGCCTGGGCCAGCAAAAGCTTCACCGGGTCCAGGCGCTGGACCGCGCGCGCCAGGTAGACGGTGCGCTCGGCGAGGAGGACACCGGCCACCGTCACGACCACGTCGCCCAGCAGGGTGGGCGAGCCGTGAGCGACCTGGCGCGCGCCGAGCAGCACGATTCCCGAGTAGGCGATCAGGACCCCTGCGAGCTTCCGAATCGTGAGCCGATCGCCGGGGATCAGGAAGTGGGCGAGCACGACGGTATGGACGGCGTAGAGGTTGATGAGGACCGAGGCGTGCGCCGCGCTGGTGAGCCAGGTGCCGACGTTCGTCGCAGCCATCTGCACGCTGAACAGGAGGCCCAAGAGCGCCAGCGGGCGCCACTCGGCGGGCTCGATCCGGAAGCCGGCAAAGCGGCCGGTGGCCCAGGCCCAGAGACAGATCACGGCGCCGCCGACGACGAACCGCATGCACGCCAGACGAAGCGGCGGGGCCTCCTCGAGGCCCATCTTGATCACGACGGTGTTGGCGCCCCAGAGAACCGAGATGAGCACGGCCACGGCCGCGCCCTTGAGGTCCATGTCTTTCGAAGGATGGCTCAGAACGCATTCGAGGATACGACACCTGGCATAATCGCCCCATGAAGATCGGCCTGATCGGGCTCCCCAAGTCTGGCAAGACCACGCTCTTCAACCTGCTCACCGGCTCGAAGGTCGCGACCGCGCGCTACGACTCCGGCCGCGCGGAGCTCCACACGGGCGTCGCGCGGGTGCCGGACCCGCGCGTGGACCGGCTCTCCGTCATCTTCAAGCCGAAGAAGACGACCTACGCCACCTTCGAGGTGGTCGACCTGGCGGGCATCGAGCGCGGCGAGCGCGCCGGGCTCGACACGAAGGAGTTCCGCAACGCCGACGCGCTCCTGCACGTCGTCCGGGCCTTCGCCGACGAGGCGCTCGGCGCGCCGGCGCCCAGGCGGGACATCGAGGACCTCGACACCGAGCTGATCCTGGCCGACCTGGAAGTGGTCGAGCGGCGCCTCGAGCGCCTGGAGGCGTCGATCAAGAAGCAGCGCAAGGAGGCGGACGTGAAGGAGCAGGCGATCCTCGCGCGCCTCAAGAAAGACCTCGAGAGCGAGACGCCGCTGCGCGCGGTCTCGCTCACGCCGGACGATGCGCGCGCGATTCGTGGATTCACGTTTCTCTCGCAGAAGCCGATCTTGCATTGCCTGAACCTCGACGAGAAGGCGATCGGCGACGGACCGCACGCGATCCAGAAGCTCGGGCTGGAGGCGGCGGCGCAACGCGCACGAACGCGGATCGGCTGGGTGTCGGCGGTGATCGAGGCCGAGGTGGCCGAGCTGGCCGGCGACGAGCAGCGCGCCTTCCTGACCGATCTGGGCCTGAAGGAGCCGGCGATCCATCGGGTGCTGAGCGAGTGCTACGCCTTGCTCGGGCTCGTCTCCTTCTTCACGGTGGGTGAGGACGAGGTGCGCGCATGGCCGATCCCGGAAGGCACGCGGGCGCAGGCGGCCGCGGGGACCGTGCACTCGGACATCGAGCGCGGCTTCATCCGCGCCGAGGTCAACAGCTACGACGACCTGGTGGCGGTCGAGGGCTCGTTCGCCGACCTACGGGCGCGCGGCCAGCAGCGGCTCGAGGGCAAGGACTACGTCGTGCGGGATGGCGAGATCTGTCACTTCCGCTTCAACGTGGCGAAGTAGCTCGGAGGAAACTGCCCGCTCGCTCCAGGGTTAGCCGGCCTCTCGCCGAGACGCCGCAAAGCGCAGACGTGCGCAGGCGCTTCTGCAGCTCGTGCCGCCGTTTTTCAGCGCCCATCGCGGCCAGATCCTGCGTGCTGCTGTTGGCTTCGCCGGATGCTCTCCGCCGCACGAGGACGGGACTCGGTACGATGACCGAGGCTGGCGGGGCACGCGGTCAGCGGGTTATCCACATATCCACGCTGGGTCACAAAACTCAAATTCTCCACTGTGACAGACGATAAGGGCACGCAGTCCACCAGAAGCCGCGCCGTCAGCAGTGTTCACCACGGTGGCCCATCAGCGGTGTAGGTGCGAGGCGGTGAAAAGCGATTTAGACGAACGAAACCCGCTAAAGATGCGGGTCAAACGAGGCTTGACTCGGCCCGGCATGGCGCGCTTTCATCGCGCCGTATGCTCGAGGTTCGGGCCGCTCCGTCGCGCTAGACGGATCACTCTTTCCGGCATCTCTCGGTGGATGGCTGCGTGATCGGTGGCGGTCAGCATGGCCCGACGGGCTTCGTGAGGCGTCACGAGGGAAGCGAACATCGTCCATATCGGTAATCCCGGCTCATAGCTCCAGCGGATCCAACGAGAGGGATGATTTGTGAAACACTTCTGGCCCGCTCTCCCGAAATGCGTGATCAGGCGTTGCTCCCTCGTGCCCCTTCTTCTCCTTGGTGTAGTGGCCCCGTGCCACGCGGTTCCGCTCCTCGATCAGTCGTTCACGACACCCTCGAATCTCGGAGGCGTCATCAATGAATGTTGTGCGTTCATTGCCCAGACCTATACCGGAGGGCTGACCGGCACGCTTGCGGGAGTCAACATCGATGTGCAGTCGTCCAGTCGCTTTCCCTTGCATGTGACCGTGCATGGGGTGACGGGTGGGGTACCAAACTCGCTGCTCTTGGGCGAGACGACCTTATCGTCGAGTAGCGCCCCTCTCTCGCTGCTCATCACCTTTCCCGAGGAGATCGAGCAAGTCGCCGGCACACAATACGCGATTGCGGCGAACTATGTCGGTGCGCCGCCGCCAGGCCCCGGGCAATCCCAAGGCGTATGGATCGGGGCGATCGGCAACTTCTATTCCGGTGGGGAGCCGTTTGCGAGTGTCGACGGAACGTCCTGGTTTCAGCTCGGGTCCGATGATCTGCATTTCCAGACCTTCGTTGAGGTAGTCCCAGAACCGACCACGCTGTTCATCTTCGCCACGGCGGCAGGACTCGGGCTCGCCCTCTGGAAACGGCGGAGGCAGAAGTAGCCCGGCAGGCACGCTCACTACTCGGATTCTTCCGCGCCCAAATCGCCGTAAGGTGATCTTGAAGGGGAACGCCGAGAGCCAGGCTCCGGCGTCCGGCCGAATATCCCGAGAAGCAGGCGGTGCCAAACTCACGAAGGTTCATGGGGATGAGAAAGTCCGCGGTCCTCGGCATCGTTTTGGCGGCGATCAGCGCGTGCCCAACCATGCTGGGTCTGGAACTCGTTATTCGAATCCATCGTGGAAGGGCGTTCCAAGTCCAGTCCTCGACCGCCGATCTCTCGAATAGAGTTCGACCCGTGGCATATCATCCCAGGCTGGGCTGGATTCCAACGCCCGGCCAATTTAGCAGGGGCTGGACCTCGAATGCCGATGCATCCAGCATCCGAAGCAACGGCAGATCGATCTCGACTGCAAGTCGTCCTATTCTGGCGGTCGGCGATTCATTCACTTTTGGGGACGAGGTGGAAGATGGTGAGACGTGGGCGGCGCATCTGGAAGAAATCCTGAACAAGCGTGTGCTCAACGCCGGCGTTGGCGCCTACGGGATCGACCAAGCTTTTCTTCGCGCCGAACTTCTCCTGGACAAATACGACCCTGATGTCGTGATCCTGTCGTTAGCGCCTTGGCGGTTACGATGCGATCGCGGCCGTGGCGAATGATCGTTGCCCCGACTCCCAAGCCGATCCACAGCTTGGCCGTTTCTGGGAGCATCGTGGAGCAGACGGCGTCAACCGCGAGAAGCAGCTCTGATTGACTTCCTGTGCGCGAGCGCTGGCGGACCGGTGTACTACCGCGGCAGGGACATGGCGCTCTGCCATCGGGGAATGCGTATCAGCCAGAGCGACTGGAATGTATTCCTCGGTCACGCGGCGGCGACGTTGGCGAAGTTCCGGGTGCCGGAGGCCGAACAGCGCGACGTGGTTGCGTTTGTCCAGAGTCTCCAGAAGGAGATCGTTGGATAGCGCCCATCTTCCTCTGCGGCTGATCGGGCTCGTTCTCGCGCTTCGCATCACCATACCCAATCAATGCTACGACGCGTGGACCAGATAATCCGATTGATGGACCGGCGAGCGTTCATCACCATGGTGGGCGGGAGCATCCTTGTCGCGCCGGTCGCGACTACAGCGCAGCGGCCGGGAAGGATCGCGAAGGTTGGCGTGCTCGCCCTGCCACTCTCAGATGACCCGGAGTTCCGGATGCTTTGGGAAGCATTCACAGGAGGGCTCCGCGATTACGGTTGGATCGAGAACCAGAATCTCGTCTTCGAGCGTCGGGCGGCCGTGGAGGGCCCGGAGCGCTATTCTCGGCCCGCAGCGGAATTGGTAGGGCTTCAGCCGGACATAATCGTCAGCGGCCTCGGCGAGCCGGCGATTCTGGCGCTCAGAAAAGTCACGACGACAATTCCTATCGTCATGCTGGTCGCCGCGGATCCAGTCGGTACCGGCCTCATCGCGAATCTTGCACGACCGGGCGGGAACGTGACCGGCATGAGCCTCCTGGCGCCGGAGTTGGGCGGCAAGCGGCTCGCGATACTGAAAGAAGCTGTCGCCACCGCGACTCAAGTAGCCGTGTTGTGGAACGCGGCGTACCCGGGAAAGGCCGCGGAGTTCAGAGACAGCGAAGCCACAGCCGCCGCTCTCAAGGTGACACTGCATTCGGTCGAGGTGCGCGGGCCGAATGACTTCCATCGCGCCTTCTCGAGTCTCGGGCGACACCATCCCGACGCGATGGTGACATTTGCCGATCCTCTGACAGTATCGAATCGTCGCCAAATCGTGGACTACGCGACGCGGCAGCGCCTGCCGATGATCGCCGAGCTACGTCAGTTCGCCGAGGCCGGGGCACTCATGAGCTATGGTGCCAGTCTTGCCGATCTCTTCCGGCGTGCTGCTGGCCATGTGGACAAGATCCTGAAGGGCGCGCAACCCGCCGACCTGCCAGTTGAACAACCCACGAAGTTCGAGCTCGTGGTCAACTTGAAGACGGCCAAAGCTCTCCGCCTGACGATTCCGCAAACGATCCTGTTGCGAGCAGACGAGATCATTCGGTGATCAACCGGCGCACGTTCCTCTGCGGGCGCGGATTAGGCGATCGAGTCGCCGTGCTCGACGCACGCGGCCAGCTCCTCCGACGTTGAAAGCGGTCGCGTCCGCTCGTGCAGAGTCGCGCTCTTCCTCGGGGCATGCGCCATCGCGAATACGCCATCCAGGCGACAACGGGCCGCGGTGACGTCAGGAGCGACGACGGACTGCGCGTGGCCATCACACTTGGCCTTCAGGACTCTTCCCCTTCCGCTTCAACCTGGCGAAGTGACGCCCTCAGGGCGCCACTCCGGGGATTTTCTTGAGCGGGCCGCCGAGCGCTTGCACGACGGCCGCGACGTTCGCGTCGGGAGTGTTCATCGGTAGCACGCAGCCCGGGCCGACGATGAGTCCCGTGCCGCCGGTCTGAGCGATCGCGTCGCGCGTCTCGCCGACGGCGTCCTCCGCCGTGCCGTCCCGCAGGGTCTTCCACTGATGCAGCCCGCCGATGACCGCTCCCGGAACCTTGGCGGCCCCCTCCCGCAACGACGGCGGCGTCGCGCGATCGTCCCAGTTCCAGGCGTGGCCCGGCAGGCGCGCCAGCCGATCGAACATGAGCCCGTCGCCGTGGCAGTGGATGATCGTCAGGGTCGACTGCGCCTCGATCGCGTCCAGGAACTGCCGGTCGTAGGGCTCGCCGAAGCGCGCGTAGTCTTCCTCCGAGCTAGCCGACCGGCTGGCTGCCTGGATCGAGTAGAAGATGCCCGACACGCCCTCCGTGAGCGCGAGCTGGGCGAACTTGACCAAGGTCTCGGTGATCGCCTCGAGCGCCCCCGTGACCGCGTCGGGGTGGTCCCGCAGATCGTGCTGAAGCCGATCCCCCGACAGCTTCCTGGCGAGCGAGAGCGGGGAGAAGAGTGTCGGCACCACCGGCGCGTCGCCGATCCGACGATCGAAGCCCAGGCGGATGATCGTCTCGATCTCCTCCGCCCAGCCGGGCGCGGCGGCGGGATCGAGGGCGCGGATCTTCTTCCAGTCCTCCGGCGATCGCACCGCGCAGCTGGCGCAAGGGCGATGGCCGTCCTCGCGAACGGCGTCGCTCTCCACGCAGCCCCAGGCCTCGACGGCGTAGCCGCCGCGCGGGGTGATCTTGAGGAAGTCCGAGCCATAGCGCTCGTGGAATCGAAGCGTCGCCTGGGCCAGTCCGGCCGGCGAGTGATCGACGCTGGGGAAATGGCGCCACACCGCGTAGGGTACGCGGTCGACCGGCTGGCGATTGAGCGCGGCAAGAACGCGTTCGCGTCGACTCATCTGCTTCATGCGCGTATCACTCCGTCGCTCAGCACCGGCTCACCCCGCTCGTCGACGGCGTCGAACGCGAGCAGATCGCCCGCGCGTCCGCGGCCGCGCACCGTGACGGTCGATGGCATGAACACCAACCCGGTGAAGCGCACGGCGATCTCCTTGACGCGCGCCGGGTCGCCGTCGAGGTCCTGCCCGATCACTTGCGACACGGCCAGCGCGAGGGTCGCCGAGCCGTGAAGGATCGGCGCCGCCAGCCCGGCCGAGCGAGCGACGGCGATGTCGGTGTGGATCGGATTCCAGATGCGCGCGCATTCGGAGTACACGTGCGACGCGCGAGACGCGACCGGGACGGGCGCGCTCCAGCGCGTCTCGCCAGAGGCCGGCGGCGCAGGTCGGGCGAGGGGCTCGACCTGAGCGCGCCGCTCGCCCTCGGTCGTGATGCCGCGATAGACGGAGCCGTAGTCGGTCGTCGTCACCGGCCGTCCGTTCCGGTCCACGGTCGAGAGGCGCGCGACGACGAGCGTGCCGGCGCGGCTCGGCCGTACCACGATGATCTGGGCGCGCGTGAGCAGCCGATCGGCAGCGGAGGGGAGCCGGTGGATGACCACATGATGAGTCGAGTGGACGCCGAGAAGCGCCCACGACTCCTTGACGGCCTTGGCCCGCAGCGCGAGGACGGCCGGCCACTCGTAGCACACCGAGAAGAGCGGGTGGGCGACGGGACCTTCCGCGGCCAGCGTGTCAAAGTATCGCGGATCGTCCACACCGAGCGCGGCGGAATACGCCATCATCCAGCGCGCGTCGAGCGAGGTGCTGAGCGCGCCGACCTCCGTCCCGGCGATCGTCCCCGACATCACGCGCCCATTGTCTCGTCGGGTCATCGCGCTTGCGGGAAGTTCATACAGTCCACGAAGATCCCCTCGAAATCCGGATGCGCCGCGAGCGACACGTGCTCGATCCGCGCCGCCACGGTCTCGGCGCGCGCGCGCTCGGTCTCGGACACGAGACAGAGCTGAGCGCCGAGCGAGGCGGCGTTGCCGACGTAGCGGATCCGCTCGCGGGGCAGCGGCGGGATCAAGCCGATCCTGAGCGCGCTCTCGACCGACACGTAGTTGCCGAAGCCGCCCGCCAGCATCAGCTCCGAGATCGCCTCGGCCGGAACGCCCGCGACGTGCTGGAGCATCGTGACACCGGAGGCGATCGCGCCCTTCGCCAGCTGGACCTGACGGACGTCGTCCTGGGTGAGCACGATCTCCTGCCGCGCGCCGGCTTCACCCGGCCGGAGCACGATGACTTGCCGCTCCTCGCCTCGCATCACGACGCGCGCGGCGAGCCTGGGCGGGAGCGAGTCGCGCAGGTCGACCTGGATCAAGCCCGTCCAGTCGATGACCCCGCGGTCGAGGAGCCCCGCCAGCAGGTCGATGATCCCCGAGCCGCAGATGCCGAGCGCGTCGGTCTCACCGATCGTGTGGACGTGGATGTCGTCGTCCACCGTCACGCGGTCGATGGCCCCGAGCGCGCCGCGCATGCCGTGGCGGATCTGGGCACCCTCGAGCGCCGGCCCAGCCGGCGCCGAGCACGCCCAGAGGCGGTCGCGCGAGCCCAGCAGCACCTCGCCGTTGGTCCCGATGTCGACGGCGATGCGGATCTCGGCGCTGTCATAAATCCGTGTGGCGAGCGCCACGCCGACCGCGTCGGCGCCGACGAACCCCGCCACGAGCGGCAAGAAGCACACGCGCGCCTCCGGCGCGATCTTCAGGAAGAGCTCACGGGCCGACAGGGTCACCGCGTGGCGCATCACGGGCGCATAGGGGGCCAGGCCCACGTGCGAGGGATCGATGCCGAGGAGGATGTGGTGCATGCACGTGTTGCCAACCACGACGACCTTGTAGATCCACTTCGCGAGCACGCCGGAGTCTCGGCAGATCTGCGCGATGTGCTGGTTCAGGAGACCGACGATCCGCGTGTGGAGCTTGCGGAGATTGCCCGGGTTGAACTGGGCGAAGGCGATGCGCGACATGAGGTCGCCGCCGAAGACTGTTTGCGGATTCAGGCTCGAGACCGACGCGAGCTGCTCGCCCGACTCGAGCTCGACCAGGGTGGTCACGACGCTCGTCGTGCCGACGTCGATCGCCAGGCCGAACTTCATCAGGGCGGTGTCGCCGCGCTCCACCGCGAGGATCCGCTGCCGGCCGGTCGACTCGCCGGCCGACGCGCCACCCTCGGCGAACGTCGTCACGGTCACACCGGTCGGGTCGTCGCGAAGTGCGGACGGTAACCTCTGCAACACCGCCGGCACGACGTCGGCGGTGGTGAGGCCGACGGCCGCGAGCAGCTGCTCGAGATCGGAGGTCTGGTGATGCTCCTCTCGTGGCACGGCGACCTTGACCACCTGTTTGGCGATGCCGGAATCGAGCAGGACGCGACCGAACTGCCGCACGCCGGGCCCGGCGCCGAGGATCTGGAACGAGCGCTCGTCGAGCGGCGGCGCCGGCTGGACGGTGACGGCCTCGTGCAGCACGCACTGACAGGCCAGGCGATAGCCCTCGCGGACGAGGTCGTCGCCGAGCTGGACCTCGTCCATGATCGTCGGCGGCGGAGGCAACCCCGCCAGGAACTTGACCCGGCACGACGTGCACCGGCCGCGCCCTCCGCACGTCGCCGTGATGTCCACTCCGCCCGCGTGAGCCGCCTTGAGGATCGTCGTGCCCGGCGCGACCGTCAGCGTCCGGCGCGCGCCGGGATCGTTCGGATCGGTGACGAGCGTCAGCGGGACGGCCATGGCCTCACATTCTAGTGGTATGCTCGCGCGCATGGAAATAAGCGTGGAGATGCTGAAGCGCACGGCGGCGCTCGGCGGTTTCGACTGGAGCGACGCCGAGCTCGAGCCGATCCGCCCGGCGGTCGAGCGTCTCCTGGAGGCGCTGGAGCGCCTGGAAGCGCTGCCGCTCGGCGACGTCGAGCCGACGACTCAGTATCGGGTGATCTGATGAGCGAGCTCTGCTGGGCTTCGATGGCCGACCTCGGCCGGATGATCGCGACCAAGCAGGTCTCTCCGGTCGAAGTCGTGCGCGCCCACCTCGATCGCATCGCCGCCCACGACGGCAAGCTTCGCGCGTTCATCACGGTGTGCGCCGACGCGGCGCTCGAGTCAGCGCGCGCGGCCGAGGCCGAGCTGATGGCCGGACGGCCCGTCGGCCCGCTGCACGGAGTACCGTGGGCCCCGAAGGACCTCTATTTGACGAAGGGCGTGCGCACGAGCGGTGGCTCGAAGATCCTGGCCGACTCGGTGCCGACCGCGGACGCGACGGTCGTGGCCCGGCTCGCGAGCGCGGGGGCGATCATGCTCGGCAAGCTCAACATGCACGAGTTCGCGTACGGGCCCGAGGGCATCAACGCGCACTACGGGGACGCGCGCAACCCCTGGAGCGCGGACGCTCACCGCATCGCTGGCGGATCGTCCTCGGGCTCCGGCGCGGCGGTTGCGGCCGGTCTGGCGCCGGGCTCGCTCGGCTCCGACACCGGTGGATCGATCCGGATCCCGGCCTCGCTCTGCGGCATCACCGGGCTCAAGCCCACCTACGGCCGCGCGAGCCGAGCAGGGGTGCTCCCGCTCGCGTGGTCGATGGATCACGTGGGCCCGATGACGCGCTCGGCCCGGGACTGCGCGCTCATGCTCGGCGCCATCGCGGGCTACGATCCGGCCGATCCGACCACGAGCGTTCTCCCGGTACCCGACTACGGCGCGGCGCTCACCGGCGATCTGAAGGGGTTGCGGGTGGGATTGCTGCGCGCTCACTTCACCGACGTCGCGGCTCCGGAGGTGAAGACCGCCGTCGAGACAGCCGCCAAGCAGCTCGAGCGCGCCGGCGCGGTGGTGGACGAGGTGAACCTGACGCAGGTCACGCACGTGGCCACGGCCTCCGCCGCGATCGTGGCGTCGGAGGCGCTCGCGTATCACGCCGCGTGGATGCGATCCCGACCGCAGGACTACCAGCCCGACGTGCGCGAGCGGCTCCGGCTGGGCGCGTTCGTGAACGGCGCTCACTACGTACGATCCCAGCAGGTCCGCGCGCTCGTCGCGCGCGAGGTCGACGAAGTCCTGGCCCGACGCGACGTGCTCCTGTCGCCGGCGACGCCGCTCGCCGCGCCCGTGCTCGGCGAGCGCGAGACGACGCTCGGCGACGGCCCGGCGGATGTGCGCGCCGCGTTGCTCCGCTGCACGCGTCCCTTCAATTTCTCGGGCCATCCCGCGTGCGCGGCGCCCTGCGGCTTCACCACGAGCGGGCTGCCGATCGGCCTGCAGATCGTGGGGCGGCCCTTCGACGAGGCGACCGTCCTGCGCGTCGTCGACGCGTATCAGCGAATGACCGACTGGCATACTCGCCGCCCGGCGGCCGCATGAGCGGTCCCGGCTCTCGGAGGACTCGATGAGCGAAGCGAACGTGGACGCGCGGCTGGCCGCGCTCGAGTCCAAGCTCGGCCGTCTCGAACAGCTCCTGGCCGCCGTCAACGACAAGCTCGACCGCGCGGCGCCGAGCGTCGACGAGGCGCGTCGCGGGATCCAGGCCTGGGTGACCGAGTACGTATCGCTGCGTCTGCAACAGCTCGTGCCCGAGACGTGCGAACACCCGGAGCGCGAGGCCGACGCGCTCGTCGCCGACGGCCCGGTGCTGCCCGGCACGCGCATCCGCTGCACGGACGAGGTGCTCCACCGCCTGGGCCGCATCCCGATTCCGTTCGTGCGACAGATGGTCGCCGAGAAGGTCGCCGAGACCGCCCGCGCCGAGAAGGTGGGCCTGGTCGACGTGCCGTTCTTCGAGCGCGCGGCCACCTTCTGACAGTGCAAGCTCTCGGGAGAGGATCTCCTGACATTCGACCACTGGAAGGACCACGTGCTGGGAGGGCCGCGGCTGTAGCCCTCGAGGACGAGCCCGTCCGCATCCCGATCGAGGACGCGCTGGACCTTCACGCCTTCGCCCCGAGCGATGTGGCCTCCGTCGTCGCCGAGTATCTCGATGCCGCTCAGGCCAGAGGGTTCACCGAGGTGCGGCTGATCCACGGCCGCGGCATCGGCGTCCAGCGGAAGATCGTGCAGGCGGTCCTCGCCCGGCATCCCCTCGTCGCCGGCTTCGCCGACGCGCCGCCCGAGCGCGGCGGCGCCGGCGCGACGATCGTCCGCCTGCGTCGTTGATTCAGCGGCGCGCGGCGGCCGGGCGGGGCCCAGCGCCGCGACGGCCTGCGGCGCGCACCGCGCGCGCGGAGCCGACCGAGCCGCGCGCCGCCCACGAGGGGCCGGCGGTCAGTCGCGATCGGCGCGGATCAAGACCTGGCGATCGTTGAAGGAGACGACGGCGTCCGGGGTGAGGCGAAACTCGAAGGCCGCCCGGCATCGCTCGGGAGCCCGCCGCACGAAGTCCTCGAGGTCGCGCCGCGCCTCGACTGTCATCCGCATCCGGCCGGTCCATTCGCTCCATTCGCGGAGCTTCCAGATGACGGAGTCTTCCATCACGGTCAGGCCCGCGGCGCGCAGGAACGCCTTCCATTCTGTCGCGCGGTAGCTGCGCACGTGCGACGGATCGCGGCGCTTCTCGACCTCGAGGATGAACGCGCTCGCGTCGGCGTCGTCGTGGCCGAGGATGTCCTGGAGCAGGAGCGAGCCGCCGGGGCGCAGGACTCGATGAATCTGCCTGACCGCCGCGGGCACGTCGGCGAAGTGATGCGCGGCGGTGCGGCAGGTCACGACGTCGAACGACTCGTCGCGGAAGGGGAGGGCGCCGGCGTCGCCCGCGACGAACTCGACGTTGGCGGCGCCGCGCGCCCGTACGTGCCCGCGCGCCGCGGCCAGCATCGGCTCGGTGAGGTCGTAGGCGACCACGCGTCGCGCGATACCGGCGAACGCGAGCGCGGTGTGGCCGCCGCCGGTCGCGACGTCGAGCACGCGCTCGGCCCGCCGGGCGACGCCCCAGGCCAGCAGGCGATCGAGGTCTTCCCCCGCCGCGTGCAAGGGGCTCGTCACGTACGCCGCCGCGCTCGCCCCGAACTGCTCCTGGACGCGCCGCGCCTGGCCGTCGCTCACGTCTTCGGCGTCCGCTCGCCGAGGTGACGGAACAGGAAATCGGCGTCGAGCGGGGACAGATCGAAGCGTCGCGAGGCCTCGTCCACGAGCTTCACGCGATCGGCGCCGGGATTGTCGTGGAGCTGATCGTCGATCCACTTCACCGCCTGCTTGATGGGCGCTTCGCCCGCCATGACGACCCCCTTCGGTGTGGCCCTGGGCCAAGAGGTTCGGCGTTCACGAGCCTCAATCCGATGCGCCGTCATTGTACTCGGGGGCCCGGCCCCGAGCTCCGGTGGCCCGAAATGGCCTGCCCGAATCAGGCCAATTGGCCCTTGACGACAATCTGAATCCAGCCAAAATGGCTTGCAGGCGAAGGGGGGACCCGAGTGAACATTCCACTCGACCGCGACAAGCCGACGGCGCTGCCGCGCCAGATCCAGGCGCACCTGGAGCGGCTCATTCACGAGCGGCTCCTGACGCCGGGGATGAAGCTGCCGGCCACGCGCGAGTTGGCCCGCCAGCTCGGCGTCAACCGGGGCACCGTGGCGCTCGCCTACGAGGAGCTGGTCGCGACCGGCTGCGCGCGCGCCCACGTGGGGCAGGGCACCTTCGTCGCCGAGCGGCCTCAGAGCGGCGGCGCGCCGGCGGTCCCGGCCACCGTGCAGCCCGTCGCGCTCGACTGGTCGGGCCTCTTTTCGCGTAGCGCCCAGATCCTCGGCGCCGACGACGAGCGCTCCCGCGCCGTGACGCCGATCCCGTCGAGCGGCGCCGTCGTGTCGTTCGCGGGCGGGATGCCCGACAGCGGACTCTTCCCGACCGACGCGTTCCGTCGCGTGCTGAATCAGGTGATCCGCGAGGAGGGTCCGGCGCTCCTGCAGTACTATCCGGCCGGCGGCTATCCGCCGCTGCGGCGGTATCTCTCGACCTATCTCCTCCGGTTCGGCCTCGAGGCGCGCCCCGAGGAGATCCTGATCGTCAACGGCTCGCAGCAGGGGTTCGACCTGATCGCCCGCACCTTGATCGACCCTGGCGACTTCGTCGCGATCGAGCAGCCGACGTACCCGCGCGCGATGCAGGTGTTCCGCTCGTTCGGCGCCCAGCTCCTCAGCGTGCCCTGGGACGGCACGGGACCGCGGGCGGAGATTTTCGAGCGGCTGCTCGAGCGACACACGCCGAAGCTCTTCTATTGCCAGCCGAGCGCTCACAATCCGACCGGATTGGCCGTGGCCCCGGAGACCGCGCGGCGGTTGCTCGAAGTCGCGGCGCGCCACCAGGTGCCGATCGTCGAGGACGGATTCGACGGCAGCCTCTATTACGGCGGCACGCCGACCTTGCCACTCAAGGCCGTCGACCGCGGCGGCGTCGTCATCTACATCGGTACGTTCTCGAAGATCCTGTTCCCGGGGCTCCGGCTCGGGTGGCTCGTCGGACCGCCGCCGATCCTCGAACGGCTCCAGGCGGCCAAGCAGCTCGCCGATCTGCACACGAGCGCCCTCATCCAGGCGGCGGTGCACCGCTTCTGCGAGCGCAAGCTGCTCGACCGCCACGCGACTCGCGTCGCGACGGAATATGCGCGGCGTCGCTCGCTGCTCCTGGCGGCGCTCCGTCGGCGCATGCCGTCCGAGGTCACGTGGACAGAGCCGCAGGGAGGGTTCTCGCTGCTTCTCACGCTGCCGCCTGGGATCGACGCGGGTGCCCTGCTGCCGCAGGCGATCGAGCGCGGCGTCGCGTTCACTCCCGGCGCGCCCTTCTTTGTCGACGGCGGCGGCCAGCGTACGCTAC
>Ga0209055_1000704_pt1 | contig 23202 bp, 22 predicted proteins | sample GraSoiAngelo_110_FD_185875 | JGI IMG/M metagenome (GOLD analysis project Ga0209055, IMG submission 185875) | Grasslands soil microbial communities from the Angelo Coastal Reserve, California, USA - 14_0903_12_30cm (SPAdes) (version 2) | ecosystem: Environmental > Terrestrial > Soil > Grasslands ... | reverse complement strand
CGTTCAGTCGAGCGAGCGCCTCCTGCGCTTGCGTGCTGCGGCGTTTGCCCTCGAACGAAAATGGGAGCGTGGCGAAAGCGATGACGAGTGAGCCGGCTTCGCGCGCGAGTTGCGCGACCAGAGGCGCCGCCCCGGAACCGGTCCCGCCGCCGAGGCCCGCGCAGATAAAAATCATGCGCGCATCGACAAGTGCCTGGCGGATTTCGTCGGCCGATTCCACCGCCGCCTGATAACCAAGTTCGGGATCGCCGCCCGCGCCGAGGCCGCGCGTGACCGAGCGGCCGAGCTGCACTTTGCACGCCGCCACCGAACTGGCGAGCGATTGCACTTCGGTATTGATCGCAATGAGATCGCCTTTTTCCATTCCGTCGAGCACGACGCGATCGAGCGCGTTCGAGCCGGCGCCACCGACGCCCACGACTTTGATTGGGATAATTTCTTCTTCGCGTTCCGGCAGGGTGTAGTTATGGCCGAGCTGAATCATTTTGTCACGTTGTCGATCTTGTAATTGTCAATGTTGTTCATCGGATGCCGCTGAAAAATTTTCCGAGGATTCGGCCGAAGCCGCGGCGCGGCCGGTCCGCCTGCACCGCTTGCGCGTATTTGATTAGTCCGATCCCGGTGGAAAATTGCGGGTTTTCGAACGCGGAAGTGAGTCCGGACATGGTTTGCGCGTGCGCGACGTGCGCTGGCATTTCGAAAACCTCACCCGCGAGGTGATCAATGCCGTTGAGAAGACTGCATCCACCGGTGATGAAAATGCCCGCGCCGATGTAGTTAATGAATGGTTCCTGCTCGAGCTGACGCTTGAGCAGCTCGAAACTTTCGCGCAGACGCAGGTGAATGATTGTGTTGAGCGTTTCGCGCTCGACCTCCTTGCCCGCGAAACCGGAATCGTCTTTCAACAAAATCGTTTCGCCGGGGAGACAATTGCCAAGAATGACGCTGCCTTCCTCGATCTTGAGTTTTTCCGCCCGGGTCATTGGGATGCGCAGTCCCATCGAGATGTCGTTGGTGATGTGATCGCCGCCAAGCGCGAAAACGCCGCTTTGTTTCACCGCTCCATCGACATAGAGAATGTAATCGGTCGTGCCGCCGCCAATATCGACAACGAGCGCGCCCAGATTTTTTTGGTGCTGGGTGAGCACGACCTGGGCGGAAGCAAGCGCGCTGAAGACCACGTCCTCGACATCGAGTGGCAGCTCTTTCACGCACCGAATGGTGTTTTGAATGCGGGTGCGCACTCCGTGAACGATGTGAAAATCGGCTTCCAGTTTTTGCCCCAGCATGCCGACGGGATTGAGCACGCCGTCCTGTCCATCGACATGGTAATGCTGGATGATCGAATGGAGGAAGGCGTTTTGCGCCGGTATGCTTACCTCGCGCGCGTTGATTTTTACGTCCTCAATGTCTTGCTCGTCGATCTCATCCCGTTCCTCCGGCAGGATCACGCAGCCGCGGTTATTAAAGCTTTGAATGTGCGAGCCGGCGACGCCGACGTAAACGCTGCGAATCATGACATCGCTCTTTTGCTCTGCATCGACGACTGCTTCATGCACGCATTTCATCGCCGTTTCAAAATCGACAATCTCGCCCTTGCGCACGCCGCGCGACGGCGCCTGGCCGACGCCAAGTATCTTGATCGTGCCATCAGGCCGGCTTTCACCGACCACGACGCAAATTTTCGATGTGCCAATTTCGAGGCCGACCATCAGATCACTAGTCGCCATTTCGCTTCTCCTTCTGCTCCACCGGAATCGCGCGCTTGATCGACAGGGCCGAAGGACTCGGATGGGATTTCGCCGCCGATGAAGATGTCGATCTTGCGGGCGCCTGCACCGGGATCGCCTTTAAAATGCGCGGCTCCGCGTCGGGCTCGATGGTATCATTGATGATGCTGGCCGGCGACTTTGCAAAAGTCACCGGAATGTTTCGTTGCACGCGCAAGTTCACTGTCGCGAGGTCGCGCTTCGAGTCATCCGAGTAAATCAGGAATTGCTCGAGACGTTGCAGCTGCGCCTCGAGGTTATCAAAATCAAACGTCACGCGCACATGGTTCTTGTCCGTCACGAGCAGACAGTAACCGTTCGAAACATCGATCTCGCGAATCTGGAAACGCGTCTGCATAAAACTGCGCGTCCTCGCGCGCAAAAGTTCAAGCGCCGCTTTGGCCTCAAACGATTCGATGACCTTGCCGGCTTCGAGCGACTCGCTCGCGCATCCCGAAATGAGCGGCAATCCCAAATATTCCGGCAACAACTTCTTTTCTTTCATCAAAACCCCGCGCCCGTCCACTAGAAAAGCAGCGTCGGAAGCAAATGGGTCGGCCATTTGTTTTTCATCCGTGATCCAGGCAACCGGTTTTCGTTCGACCACGTGAATGTCGATTTCGGCCGGCAACTTGCGCTCGACCTGCACCTCGTCGACCTGCGGCAGCTGCTGCAGCCGGTCGTGCACGCGTCCCAGGTTCACGTTAAAAATATTTTCACCCTCGCGCAGATCGGCGATTTTCAGGATCTGCTCGCGTTGCAGCGTGCCGTCCGTCTGCACTTCGATCGTGCTCAATTGGTAATCCAGGTTCTCAAAGAAAAGTCGCCTCGCTCCTTCGCGCGCGCCAAAATAGACGGCGACGCTGAGTCCGATGACGAGCGCGAGTTGCGAAACAACAACGAGCACGCGCCGATTCCGGTGCTGCGTCGCTGTGCGGGAACGGACCTTCACGTCGAGCAAATGTTGCTGACGGCGCTGCCGCCGATTCGAGACGCGCCGGTTGCGGGCGCGGGGCCGGTTCTGCCGTTTCATCGGGCACCTCTCTTCGTCCTGGCGCGCGAGAGTTCGATGATGCGCACGCAAAGATCGACATAATTGATTCCAGCGGCCGCGGCCGCTTCCGGTAACAAACTCGCTTCGGTCATCCCCGGAATCGTGTTCGCCTCCAGTACGAACGCCTCGCCGCTTTCGGACAAAATCACATCGACGCGCGAATAAACCTGCAAGCCTAGTGCGCGATGCGCGCGCAAAGCCAGGTCCTGAATCTGCTTCGTTTTCTTCGGATCGATTTTCGCCGGACAGACGTGCTGCGCGCCGCCGCCGGCCTGCGGATTGAGAAATGGATATTTGTTTATGAAATCGTAGAAACCGCCTTTGGGAATGATTTCGAGAATCGGCAGCGCCTGATTGCCGAGAATTCCAATGGTCAGCTCGCGGCCAGGAATAAATTTCTCCGCCAACAGTTGGCGATCGTATCTCGCCGCATCGACAATCGCATGCTCGAGCTCGTCCGGCTCTTTCACAATGTAAACGCCGACGGTGGATCCTTCTCGTGGCGGTTTGACGACAATCGGTAACGCCATGCGCGGATGCCGGTACACCTCCACCGTTTCCCATTCCGGCGTGTTCACACCGTGCTCACGGAATTTCTCTTTCGAGCGAATCTTATCGAACGCGAGCCGGCTTTCCTCGACCCCTTCGCCGGTATAAGCGATGCCGCGGGCTTCGAGAATTTTTTGCACCTGGCCGTCCTCGCCAAACGTCCCGTGTAGCGCGATGAAGGCAAGATCGACACCATGCGGAAGCTGGAAGTTTTCGTCGCGAACATCGACATCGAGGACTTCGGCGCCTAAGGAACGCAATGCCTTTGCGATACCTCGGCCGGTTGCCAGCGAAACATCGCGCTCCGAGCCCGGCCCGCCCATGAGCACCGCAATTTTTTTGGGCAAAGTTTTGCGCCTCCTCATGCTGTTTCTCCGACGACCTGCACTTCCGTTTCCAACTCAATGCCCCGCTTCGCGCGTGCCGCGCTTTTAATCTGATCGATCAGCTGCAGCATGTCAGCCGCAGTCGCTCCTCCATCGTTGACGATAAAATTTCCGTGCACTTCCGAAACGCGCGCTTTGCCGACACAGGCATTTTTCAAACCAAGCTCGTCGACGAGTTTTCCCGCCGGAGTGCTGCCGGTATTTTTAAAGATGCAGCCGGCGCTCTTCGCAATCGGCTGTGAAGTGCGGCGCTTCTCCTGCGATTCTTCCAGACGACGCTCGATTTCATCCCGCGATGCGGCGTGACCCCGAAATGTTGCCGACACCGCAAAATTCTTTTCGAGCAATGGAAAATTTCGATAACGCACGTCGAGTTCGTCCCGGTTTTTCGTATGCGAATTTCCTTCTGTATCGAGATAACGGACGCGCACGACGTTTTCAAAAGTTTGTGCGCCCATCGCGCCCGCGTTCATCCGCAATCCTCCGCCGACCGCGCCCGGAATTCCTTCCATCCACTCTAGTCCGCCAATTCCCGCGGACTTTCCCGCGTAGGCAATTTCCTTCAGCTTGGCGCCCACGCCCGCAGTGATTTCGGTACCGTTAATGTCGATCTTATCGAAATCGCCGCCGCATGGATGCACCACCACGCCGCGGATGCCGCCGTCGCGCACCAGCAGATTCGAGCCTCGGCCGATGACGAAAAGCGCAAGATTTTCCTGCCGGGAAAAGCGAATCAACTCCGCGAAAGCGTTTTCGTTGCGCGGCTCGACCCAAAACTGCGCAGGGCCGCCCACGCGCAAAGTCGTGTGCTTCGAGAGCGGCTCATAAAGGCGGACATCACCGTCTTCGCCGACGATTTCTTTCAATTTCTCGGCGATGACGAGATCGGCCGCCAAGATCGACAATTGCTCATGAATGTTTCCCGCGCCCAAACTTAACACGAGATCGCCGGGGTCGAGCATGTTGCCCACATCGCGATGCGCCCATTCCAAATGCGGCTGGTAACTCACTCCGCCATGCCCATGCGCAACGATTTCATCCGCGATCGTTTGCCCGCTGATCCCGGGAATCGCCGCCTCGCTTGCAGCATAGACATCCGTGACAACAACGCGATCAGCATCGTCGAAGGCACGCCCGAATTCGCGGCGCAGCGCTTTCGTTCGTGAATAGCGATGCGGTTGAAACATCGTGAGCACGCGTTTGCGCCCGGTCGATTTCGCTGTCTTGAGCGTGGCGCGAATTTCCGTGGGATGGTGCGCATAGTCGTCGACCAGTAAAAAACGCTCGCTCGAGTATTTGACTTCAAAACGGCGACGCGCGTGACTGAACTTGCCAAGGGAAGCGGCAATTTTTTCAAAGGAAATTCCTAGCTCGGTCGCGACCGCAATCACGCCGATGGCGTTATGGACGTTGTGCCGTCCGGAGACATTCAAGACCGCTTCGCCGAGTTGTTGACCGTGATGATAAACGCAAAAAACGGATGTGAAATCGCGCAACTCGATGTCAGCGCCGCGATAATCCGCGTTGTTAGAAAAGCCGTAGGAGACTGCGCGCGGACAAGATCGACATAGACGCGTCGTGTTCTCGTCGTCGGCGTTATAAAAAACAGCTCCACTGCTTTGCTCGATGAGCTGAGCAAAAACTTCTTCGATGGCAGCAAGATCGGCATAAAAATCGAGATGCTCCTCTTCGATATTTAAAATGAGCGCGTGCTCCGGATGAAAATAACGCAGCGTCCCGTCGCTCTCGTCGCCTTCCGCGACAAAATACTCGCCGCGCGGGTCCCAGTGCGCATTGGTGCCGAGAATCGGGATTTCCGCGCCGACGTAATGCGATGGATGCAGCCCGCCTTCACGCAGAACGTGCGCGGCCATGGCCGAGGTTGTCGTTTTTCCATGCATGCCAACAATGAGGATTCCGCGCTTGCCACGCATGATGGCAGCGAGCGCTTCGGCGCGACGCAGCATCGGTTTTCCCGCGTCACGCGCGCCTGCTAGGACCGGATTATCGATTTTGACCGCGGAGGAAAAAATAATCAGATCCGCCCCGCGCGCGTCTTCGCTTCGATGCTGTCCGTGGAAATGCAAGCCGAGCCGCTGTAAGCGATCGGTTTCCTGCGTGCTGACTTTATCCGAACCACTGACTTCGTGCCCGAGCTCGAGCAAAAGCGCGGCCAGCCCGCTCATCCCGCTCCCGGCCACGCCGACGAGATGAATTTTGTGCCGCGCGCGAGTGAGCACGTTTGCAAGATCGACATCAAGCGCCGCGGTCATGGTTCGTATATCTTTCCATCGTTACAACAACGCGGTTCGCCGCATCTTTCGGCGCGAGGCGCGAACAATTTTCAGACATCCGCCGAAGTTTCTGCGTGTCACCGATCAATTCCTTGATTTTGCGCGCCAGCACGTCGCCCGAGATCTCCGATTCTTTCAAGAGAATGGCGCTGCCCGCGCGCACGAAAATTTCCGCGTTGCGTGTCTGATGATCGTCCGCGGCGTAGGGAAAGGGAATTAATATGCCGGGCAACGCGAAAACGGCGAGTTCAGCCAAACTGGCTGCGCCGGCGCGCGCAATAGCGAAATCGGCCGCGCTGTACACTTCTTCCATCCGGTGGTGAAAGGCGGCGACAAAGGCAGGAATATTTTCTCGCCGATAATTATCCGCAACCAGACGCTCATCGCGCGAACCGGAGAGATGGATGACCTGAAAAGGGACGCCTTGCAATAAGGGCAGCGATTTAATCAGCGCCTGGTTAATTCCGCTCGCGCCCTGACTTCCGCCCATCACGAGCAGCGTGGGCAGATCATCACGCAGGCCGAGCTCTTGACGAGCAACCCGTCGATCTATCCGTCGGCGTGCCGGTGACTTCGGTGCGCACTTTCGGAAAGAAAGGGGCGCATTCCTTGAAGCCAAGCAGGACAGCACGCACCATTCGCGCGGTAAGCCGGTTCGCTTTTCCGGGGACTGCGTTCGACTCGTGAATAAAAGTCGAAACGCCACGCATGCGCCCGGCCAGGACCGGAGCGGTCGAAGTGAATCCGCCCATGCCGAGGACAACCTGCGGTTTGAATTTGCGATAGATGGAGCGGCAAAGCGAGAGGCTCTGGCCAAACCGCCGGACGAATCCGAAGACCATGGGCGAAAACGGCGAAGGCAACCCAACGGTGGGCAATCTTTCGAATGGAAAATTCGCGCCTTCGGAGAGTGCGAGCGCATCGATTTCTTTTTCGGAGACCAGCAGAATGACTTCGTGACCACGATCGCGCAGCACTTCCGCCACGGCGATGCCGGGGAAAAGATGTCCGCCGGTTCCGCCACATGCAATCACTGCGTTCATGAAAGTTGATTGTCGATCTCGCGATTAAATACGTGGCGTCATCCGAACCTGCATCGACGCCCCTCTTCTGTGGACCGGCTCGAGCACGCCCTGGCGATAAATATTGAGGAGCAAACCAATCCCAAACAAACACGCGACAAGATTGGAACCGCCGTAGCTGATAAACGGTAGCGGCAGACCTTTGTTGGGCAAAAGGGAAGTGGCAACGCCAATGTTCACCGCCGCTTGCAAGGCCACGAGCGAAACGATGCCGCAGCCAACCAGCAAACCGAAACGGTCTTTTGCGTGCAGCGCGATCATCATTCCGCAAACGATGATGACCACAAATAAAAAGACAACGAGCAAACTGGCACGCAGGCCGAGCTCTTCCCCGATGATCGGGAAAATGAAATCGGTGTGCGCGTAGGGCAGGTAAAGCATCTTTTGCCGGCCGTTGCCGAGGCCGAGCCCTTCCATTCCACCGCTGCCCCAAGCGATTAATGCCTGCATCTGTTGCAAACCGGCATCTTGTTTGAAACGTTGCGGATCGAGAAATGCAGCGAGGCGGCCTATTCGCTCCGATATTTGCGTGGCGAGGAAGAGAATGCCGCCCAGGCCCGTGAGCGAAGCCAGACCAAGCCAGATCGGATTTACCCCAGCCACGAACATCATTACGAATGCCGTTGCACCGAGCAGGGCGGTTGTTCCGAGATCGACTTCGGAAACAATTAGCGTGAGCAACAAACTCGTGACCACGAGCGGAAGAACAAATCCGTAAAGCAGACTTTTGGTTGCTTTTTCGTAACGCGAGAACCAGGCGCCGAGGAAAAAAACTGCAGCGATCTTCGCGATCTCAGAAGGCTGAAAACCAAACTGGCCAAGACCAACCCAGCGTCGCGAGCCGTTAACGCGCATTCCGAGGTGCGGAACGAAGCAAAGTGCGAGCGCGATAAAGGCAAGGCCAAACCAAAGCCACCACGTTCGCTGCCAGAAATGGTAATCAATCAGCGCGGCAATCGTGCAAAGGGCCAGCCCAACGCCGAGCCAGATCGCCTGGCGTCTGATGAAAAAATAGACGTTCCCATGACTGTCGCGCGCGAAAGCGCTCGTGCTAAAAAGCATGACGATACCGATGACGAGCATGCCGAGCACGGCGAGAAACAAAATGTAGGCGCTTTTGCGGTGCATCGATTAGGTCGAGATCTTGGCAGCGGATTGTTTCAGATTGGGTAGCGCAGATTCATTCGTCCGCTTTCTTTGTTCTCGGCGTTTTGGGGATCAAGAGCTTTTGTCCAATCTGCAATTTACGCGGATCATCGATGTGATTGAGCACGACCAAATCGCCGTAGGAAACTTTGAATTTCTTTGCGATCGTCACCGGATTATCGCCTTTTACCACGACGTAAACTTTCCCGGAGTCTACACTCTTCGCGTTTCCGGTCTGCTTTACCCTGCCGGCGTCTTTCGCGATCGGCTTGGCCGGCACAGAATCTTTTTGAGCAAGCGGTGGCCGCGAACTGACGGCAGCGGGTTTGATTGTCGACCCAACGGCTGCAACCGGAGTGTTTGTTATCGGTGCAGATGTCGAAACAATCGGTGCCTGCCAGGTTTTCATGGCGTTAAAAGCGATGATTCCGGAAACGGCTACCACATGCAGAAGCAGAACGATCAGCAGCGCACGAGATAACTTCATGTTTGGTTCGGACATTTCTTCGTAGTCCGCCTGGCCAGAGGCCCGCAGCGACCGGTGCGCGGCCGCGGCGCGAAGTTTTTTGCGGGTGCTGAATTTCGGGAGTTTCATGATTTTATTTCGGCAGAGCTTGCACGAGGACACGAAATTGATCGCCGCGATCAGCGTAGCTTTTAAACATGTCGAAGGAAGATGTGCCTGGGGAAAAAAGAACCACTTCGCCCGGCCCGGCGATGGCGTGCGCGCGCTCAACCGCATCGGCGAGCGAGCTCGCAATTTCGGATTTGACCGCGCCACTCCAGGCGTTCGCGATGCTTTCCGCCATTTCCCCGATGAGGATGGTCGATCTCACTTTTTCTTTCACGAGTGGCCGCAACGGATCGAAGGTGAAGCCTTTGTCTTTTCCGCCCGCGATCAGAATGACCGGTTTGCTTTGCGCGAGCAGCGCTTTCTCCACTGCATCGAGGTTCGTTGCCTTCGAATCATTGACGTAATCGACGCCGCCGATCTGACGGACAAATTCGCAGCGATGCGGCCGCGGCTCATAAGCAGACAACGGCGGTACCATTTCTTCGAACGACAACCCGCGCGTCATTCCAGCCGCAAGGGTGGCCATCAGGTTCTCGATGTTATGCGAGCCGCGCAGTTTTGTTTCGGCCAGCCGGAGGACCGGCTTGTTTTGATAAACGATCGAGCCTTCGGCCAACCGAAAGTCGGCCCGATCGGCATAAGCACTGAAGGTAATTTGACGCGGCTGAATCTTCGGCAGGCTTTCAGCGGCATTAACAATTGCAACGTCTTCCGCCGTTTGATTTTCAAAAATCCGAAGCTTGGCCGCGCGATATTCGGCGACAGTGCGATAACGGTCGAGATGATCGGGGGCGAAGTTGAGCCAAAGCGCGATGGACGGCCGGAAGGTTTTGATTGTTTCCAATTGAAACGAACTCACTTCGACTGTGAGCACGTCGAACTGGTTTTTTCCCAGGGCGACTTCTGAGAGCGGCTTGCCGATGTTGCCGCAAGCGATGGTCCGTTGTCCGCACGCGTTCAGCATTTGCGCGAGCAATTCGGTCGTTGTCGTCTTGCCGTTCGTACCCGTCACGGCGATGACCGGGAGCGAGCAGAACCGCCAGCCGAGCTCGAGCTCGCCTATCACGTCGATCTTGCGTGAAGAAAATTTGCGCGCGAGCGGCGAAGCCGGATCGATTCCCGGACTCAAAACAACCATCTCGTAGGTTGACGAATCCCGATCTGCATCCGGGCCGCAGATCACGCGAATGCCTTGCGCTCGCAGATTGTCGATGGTCGACTTGAGCAGATTTTTTTCCTCGGCGTTGTCGAGAACGGTCACTTGCGCGCCTTCCGCTTTAAGGAGAAGCGCAGCGGCCGTCCCGCTCAAACCGGCCCCGAGAACCGCGGCACTTTGATTTTTGTAGTGCAAGTGTTTACCTCAACTTCAGCGTCGCCAGGCCGAGCAAGGCGAAGATTCCCGACAAAATCCAAAAGCGGACGATGACGGTGTTTTCCTTCCAACCGACCAGCTCAAAATGATGATGAATAGGCGACATCGCGAAGATGCGGCGGCCTGTTAGTTTGAAACTGAGCACCTGCAAAATCACGGAGATCGCTTCGATCACGAACACTCCGCCGACGAGCGCCAAAAGTAGTTCCTGCTTACAACAAATCGCGACCACGCCGATCATCCCGCCGATGGCGAGCGATCCGGTGTCGCCCATAAAAACTTTCGCCGGATGACAATTAAACCAGAGAAATCCGAAGCCGGCGCCGACAAGAGCCGCACAGACAACCGTCAGCTCACCGGTAAATGGATAAAACGGGACCTGCAAATATTCCGCGATTCGAAAATTTCCAGCCGCATAAGAAAGGAGCGCATAAGCAAACGCGACCGTCACGGTGCATCCGATCGCGAGACCATCGAGCCCGTCGGTCAGGTTAACTGCATTGGACGAACCAACGATGACGAGCGCGAAAAAAAGAAAAGTAAACCAGCTCATGTTGGCGATAACGGGTGCTTTAAGGAATGGCAGATAAAGCGAACGCGCCTGCACTTCGAGCAAGGGACTGGTGAGAAAAACAGCCGTGACGATCAGCGCCAGAATGATTTGGAAGAAAAGTTTGTAGCGCCCGCTAATACCGGCCGACTTTTTCTTCGCGACCTTGAGGTAATCATCGGCAAAGCCGAGCGCGCCAAGATAAAGCATGCTGAATAAGGCGAGCCAGACGAAGCGATTGTCCGGCCGCGCCCAGAGAATGCTGGAAAGAAAAATGGCGCCGATGATCAGCACGCCGCCCATCGTTGGCGTTCCGTGCTTGCCGCCGTGCAACTCCGCCAGCCGATGGACTTCCGCCGCCAGGCGAATCGGCTGGCCCAACTTGAGCGCAGTAAGTTTGCGGATGACGAAATTGCCGAAGATGAGCGAGATGACGAACGCGGTGACCGCGGCCGCCACTGAGCGAAACGTCACATAAGAGAAAACGTTGAAGCCGATGAACTGGTCACTGAACCGATGAAGGTAATACATCATGAGGAGATACCTTCGGTTGGCTGTCGGTTCGCGAATTCCTCAATCACAAGCTCGGTGCGCGCGGCGCGGCTTCCCTTGATAAGCACGAGATCACCCGGCGCGGCAATATCGGCCAAGATCTCCGCGGCTTCATTTGTCGATCTAACCGCGGCGGCCTTTTCCAAGCCGGCTTTCCGCGCAGCTTCCGCAATCGCTGAGCCCATTTCGCCAACGGCAATCAATTGATCGACGCCGAGTTCCGCTGCGGTTTCGCCCACTTCGCGATGACCGCGCACCGATTCATCGCCGAGCTCGCGCATTTCGCCGAGAACGGCGATCCGTTTTCCATCGACATCGAGTTCGACCAGCGTGCGCAGGGCCGCTTTCATCGAATCCGGATTCGCGTTGTAGCTGTCATCGATGAACTTCACGCCGTGAATTTCTTTGATCTGCAAACGCGCCTTGGTCAGCGGCGCGGCGGCAAGCCCAGCGGCGCTTTCCTCAAGCGAAAGACCAAAGACGCGACCGGCCGCGACAGCCAGCATGGCGTTTTGCACCATGTGCAAACCTGGCACGGGCAATTGCGCGCGGCAGCGATGTGCTCCCTCGTGAATGGTAAAATCCGATCCGTCTGAGCTTTGTGTAATTTCACCGGCGCGAATCGTCCCGGTGGTGGTCCCGGCAAAAATCACTTTGGCGCGCGTGCGAGCGGCAATCTCTTTCGTAAACGGATCGTCCGCATTTAAGATAACCGAGCCTTGCGGCCCGATCGCTTCCGCGAGAGCGCCTTTCTCGATCGCAATCGCGTCGCGCGAGCCCATGAATTCGATGTGCGCGACGCCGATGTTTGTAATGATGGCCGCGTCCGGCGCAGCCAGTTTTGCCAGCGTCGCGACCTCGCCGGGATGATTCATGCCAATTTCCCAAACGGCGACCTCATCCTGTGACGTCGCCTCGAGCATGGTGCGCGGAAGTCCAACGTGATTGTTAAAGTTGGCTTCCGTTTTGGTCACGTGAAAACGCCGTCCGAGAACGGCCGCGGCAAAATCTTTCGTGCTCGTTTTGCCATTGCTCCCGGTGATCGCCAGGACACGAAGCGGCAGCGATTTCCGGTAGTTCGCGGCCAGGTTCTGGTAGGCCTGCAAAGTGTCTTCGACGCGAATGATCGCGACGCCCTCCGAAGCTTTCCCGCTCCACCCAAGATCGACAATCACGCCGGCGGCGCCGGCTTTGTCGGCGGCTGCGACGAATTTGTGTCCATCGAAATTTTCGCCGCGCAAAGCGACAAACAATTCGCCTCGCTTCAGGGTGCGTGAATCGGTGCTGATCTTGTCGATGGAAATATGTCCATCTCCGGCGGAGACGGAAGCGCCTGCAAATTCAGCAATTTGAAAGATCGACAATCGATTCATCTAAAACTCCACCGGACGGTCCTCGATCGCGCGGCGCGCAACTTGAATATCATCGAACGGCACGGTGTGATCGGCGAACTCCTGATAAGTTTCGTGCCCTTTGCCCGCGATCAACACAATGTCGCGCGATTGGGCCAGCTCAATGGCGCGCGCGATCGCTTTCGTGCGATCGGCAATTTTCTCATAATGATTGGAGTGAAAACCTTTCTCGACTTCCGCGATAATGGCAGCCGGATCTTCTTTGCGTGGATTATCGGAAGTGACGATCGCGTAATCAGCATGTCGATCCACGACCGCGCCAAACACGACAACCAACCGACGCGGTCCGAGTTCGCGCAAGGTTTTGAGCACGTTCAGCAGCGCATCCGGCGTGTGCGCGTAATCGACAAAAACCTGGAATTGCCGTTTTGCCAGGACCATTTCGAGCCGGCCCGGAACTTGCGGCGATTTGCCAAGACTGAGAACGGCTTCGCGCAGCTTGAGGCCAAGCGCGTTCGCGGCGGCCAGAGCCGCCATCGAGTTGGCGACATTGAACCGGCCGATGAGCGGCAGGCGCACCAGATAACTTTTGCCACGCGCGTCGAGTTGATACGATGTGCCGCTAAAGTCCATCCGGTAATTTGACGCGCGAAAATCTGCGCGCACGCCCATTCCAAAAGTGACGACCGAGGTGCTCTTGTCGATCTTGGCGAGGAGTTGTTCGCCGTAACGATCGTCAATGTTCACGACTGCGACGGGCTTTCGTTTTTGTTGTTGCTGCGCCAATTGGGTAAAGAGCTTCATCTTTGATTCGAAGTAATTCTCCATCGTGCCGTGAAAATCGAGATGGTCCTGAGTGAGATTGGTGAAGACCGCGACGTCCCACTCGAGCGCACGGGTGCGCTCCTGCGCGAGCGCATGAGAAGAAACTTCCAGGGCCGCAGCCCGACAACCGGCGTTCGCGATTTGCGCGAGCAACTCCTGCACATCGAGCGATTCCGGAGTCGTGCGTATGGCGGGCAAAATGCGCTCACCGATTTCATACCGCACTGTCCCAATCAAACCGCAACGCAAGCCCGCCTTTTCGCAGATGTGTTTGATGAGAAAGGTGGTGGTGGTTTTTCCGTTGGTGCCGGTGACCGCGGCGAGTTTTAATCGCTGCGCCGGCCGGCCGTAAAAAATTGCGGCAAGATCGGCAAGCGCACTGCGCGTATTCTCGACGACGACGCAGGTGGCGCGAGGATGTTTCTCTTCACGCTCCGCAACAATCACGGCCGCGCCTTTTTCGATGGCCTGGCCGATGAATTCGTGTCCGTCATTTTTCTCTCCCCGCAACGCCACGAAGAGACCGTTTTTTTGCACTCGCCGCGAGTCATACGCGATACTTTCCACTGTGCGATCAAGCGTCCCGATGAGTTGACGGATTGGAATTGCGCCGGCAAGAGTTTTGAGCTGCATGAGAGTTCAGCATCCAGGCGCAAGGCGCTCAATGGTGTGAGGCATTAGTTAAGGCAACTCGCTCCACCGGCAGAGCTTTGCGAATTTCCTCACGCGGTTGAAGATCGAGATAGCGCGCCGCTTTCTCGCCGATCCGGGCAAAAATTGGGCCCGCAACGAGCCCGCCGTAATTCAACTCCGGTTTGCTCGTGTGGGCCTCCTCCAGCACAACAAGGCCTACAAATTCAGGATGATCAGCCGGCACATAACCGCTGAAGGAAACGACATACTTTCCTTGTTCGTAACCGCCTTTTGGATCGACTTTTTGTGCGGTGCCGGTTTTCCCGGCGATGGTAAAGCCGGGAATGGCGGCGGCGGCGGCGGTGCCGCGATCGCTCACGACACCGCGCAGTGCATCACCTATCTGTCTGGCCGTCTGGGGAGAAATAACCTGGCGCAAAACGACCGGCGAAAGTGAGCTGATCGTTTTGCCATCATCGGCGGCGATCGATTTTACGATGCGCGGAGTGATCAATTTGCCGCCGTTGGCAATCGCCGCCATGGCCACCGTCATCTGCAGCGGCGTCACTCCAATTTCGTGGCCCATCGGAATCCGGGTGATCGAGATTTTGCTCCAGAATTGCGGCGAACGAATCCGTCCGCTGATCTCTCCGGGAAGCTCAATCCCCGTCCGCTCGCCAAATCCAAACCGGCGGATGTATTCGTAGAATTTTTGATCGCCGACGCTAAGTGCGAGTTTGGCCGCTCCGATGTTGCTCGATTTCACCAGAATGTCTTTCACGCTCAAATCCGCGAATGGCCGATGATCGTGCAGCGCCGCTCCGCCAAAATTCCAGACGCCGTTTTCACAAAAGATCATGGAATCAGGGCGCACCTTTTTTTCATTGAGCGCCGCCGCGGCCGTCACAATCTTAAAAGTGGAACCCGGCTCCATCATGTCGATGATGGCGCGGTTTTTCATTTGTTCCGGTTCGGCTTGCGAGCGCAGGTTTAAATCGAAGTGCGGCCGGTTCGCCATTGCCAGAATCTCGCCGGTTTGCGGCCGCATCAGAATAATCGTCGCCTTGGTGGGTGTGTATTCACGCATGGCAGCGTCGATTTCGTTTTCAACGATATTCTGCAGGTGAAGATCGACAGTCAGGTGGATCTGATAGCCGTTGCGCGAGGCGCGCTCCTGTCCCCGATAGAGCACGATTTCCTGGCCGGCGCGATTATGCTCGATGTAACGGTAGCCGTCTTGCCCGTGCAGATATTCTTCCATCGACGCTTCCACGCCCTGGATGCCGTGATGTTCGAAATCGGTGAATCCGATCACATGACAGAGCATGGAACCATTTGGATAAATCCGCGTGGCGTCGTGTTCCAGATAGATGCCGCGCAAATTTTGGCTGCGCAGTTTTTCGCGCAGCGCATCGGCCACTACCTCCGGCACCTCGCGTTTGATCACGATGTAACGGCGATCACCGTGTAATTTTTCCGCAAGCTCGTGCGCGGGGAGTTTTAGCTCATCGCTGACCACATCGACAATCGCATCAAGATTGTTAAGATGGGTCGCGTCAGCCACGACCGTTTCGACGGGCACGTTGTGCGCAAGGACCTCGTTGTTCGCGTCGAAAATCGCGCCGCGCTCCGCGCAGATGATTTGTTTGTAAACGTGTTTTTCAGCGGCGAGCCCGGCATATTCGTCGTGCTTGATCATCTGCAGATAAATCAAGCGAAAAGAAAAACCGCTGAAGAGGGCGACAAAGACGAGACAAACGAGCGCGCAACGAATCCGGCTGTTCCACTTCATCTGGCAGCACGCTGATTCGCCACGGGTTGGAGCGCGTCTTCACTGGAAGGCCGCGCGGGAATGGTAAGTCGCACGATATTTCGCTCAGAGATCGGTATCATTTTCAAATACCCTTCCTTCAAACGACGCTGCAACGCCGAGCGCGACGTGAATGCGGCGATCTGTGCGCTGGCGACGTCGTTTTGGGTGCGAAGACTCGCCAGGTCGTTCTCCAGCGCTTTCTTGCGGTCGCCGAGATGATAAAGCTGCAGAATCAAATAGACGTAACTGAGCCCGGTGAGCGCGAGAAAGGCGGTTAGCACAATCCAGCGCGCTAGCGATGGCGCGTCGACCGTGTTCCAATTCTTTCGGCGGGACCGGCTCATTCGATTTTCTCGGCGACACGTAATTTTGCGCTGCGCGAGCGTGGATTGGCGCGCTGCTCTTCTTCGCCCGGTTCGACCGGTTTAGGCGTGATCAATTTCAGATCATATTCAGGATTGCGTCGCGGCGCCGGCCACTCCGGGCGGTCGAGCCATTCCCGACTACGATCGCGCAAGAAATTTTTCACGATGCGGTCTTCAAGAGAATGAAATGCGATAACGGCGATGCGCGCGCCGGGCTCGAGACGGTCAGTCAAGATGCGCAGGCCACCCGCGAGTGCGCCAAGCTCATCATTTACTTCCATGCGCAGCGCTTGAAAGACTTGCGTAGCCGGATGACGCCGGCCGTGGCGCCCTACGACTTTTTCGATTGTGCGCGCAAGCGAAAGCGTTTCCTCGAACGGCGCGCTTTTGCGCTCTTTGACAATCAAACTGGCGATGCGCCGCGCGGCCGGTTCCTCCCCGAGATCACGGAATAGGCGAGTGAGTTCTTCCCCGGGGTAGTTGTTAACGATGCTGGCTGCGGTCACAACATTTTGCGGATCCATCCGCATATCAAGCGGCCCATTTCGCATCATGCTGAAACCGCGCTGCGCATTTTCGAGTTGCCGTGACGACACGCCAAGATCAAGAAGGGCACCTCCGATTGTCGCGACCCCAAGCTGGTCGAGAACTTTGTCCACATGGCGAAAATTTGCCCGCCGAAAGATGACGCGCCGGCCGAACCGGGCCAATCGATCAGTCGCGTGTTGAATCGCTTCGGGATCCTGATCCAACGCCAGTACATCGGCGCCGGTTCCCAGGATTGCTTCGCTGTGGCCGCCGCCGCCGCAGGTTGCATCGATAACAAGGGAGCCCGGCCGCGGCGCGAGCAATTCCACTACTTCGGCCGCGAGCACGGGCCGGTGATAGCTGACATCCTCCATTTCCTGCGCCTCCTCTTCAAGAACGAGCGGACCGGTCGCGAACCAGACCGGCCGCTCAAACAACAAAGCATTCATATTGTCCGTGTGTGACCTTGCCTACAAACCGATCACGTTTGCGACATGCTGGTAAGTGGGCGTTTCCTCCTCATGCGCACGCTTCCAGCGCTGCAAATTCCAAATTTCAAAACGACCGCGCCCGCCGACAAGCGCAACCTCCCCTTTCAGCCCAACTTTCTTGCAAGGCTCTTCGGGCAAAACGAGACGCCCTTGCCGGTCCGCCGCCCCATGTTGTGAGCGAGAATGAAGTTGGCGCAAAAACACGCGGCGATCTCGCGCGGACACATTCGGATCGGATTCAGCCGCCGCGCTCATGCGGGCAAACTCCTCCGGCGACATGACGAGGAGAAACTGATGATTCGCTTCCGGCAAAAGAATAAATTCCTGGCTCGTGCCGCGACGCCAGCGTGCGGGAATGGTGATCCGGTTTTTATCATCGATCGAATGACGAAACTCACCCGCGTAGAAAATTTCGGAGGAAGGCAGGGTATCCATTTGCGGGAGGAGAACTGATCCATTCTAACCCACTTTCCTCCACTTTTAACCACCTTCCGTGTCAGGCGTCAATAAAAATAAAATGCCCCGGTTGCAGCCACTTCCCTGGCTCGTAAACTCTCGCCACCATGAGGCTTCATTGGCTCACATCGATAGTCGCCATAATTATCTTCCAAGCGCAGCTCGCCTTCAGCCAGCCCACCGATCAAACCGAGACCATCCGCGTGACGGTCTCTATGAACGCGGACGGTTCCCGTACAGTTTACAAATTCGACGAGGCCCAACACAAAGCGGTCGCGACTACGACAGGGCAGGATGGCAAGGTGCGGGAAAAAATTCGTTATCGACTCGATGACGCGGGGCGTTATTCAAGCGGAATGGTTTTCGGCGCTGATGGACGCCTCCGTTTCAAGAGCCATTACAAATACGACAACGCGGGGCGGCTACAGGAGGAAACTCAAGCCGCAGAAAATGACGCGCTTCTGCACAAGATCGTTTATAGTTATGACCAGGAAGGCAAACAGATCGGTTATTCCATTTTCGATGCTTCCGGCAAACTGATTGGCCGTACGTCGGCGCCGTCAGCGAATTCCTCCTCGAAGCCGCGCGAGAAAAGCGGCCAACGCTAGGACAATGGCGTTGCTCGCTTGCCACGGCGGGCAAAAACGTCTAGAAGAAATTAAAGTGATTGAGTATATCCAGAAGGGCGGTTTGCTGATGTGGCCAATTCTGGCCTGCAGCATCGTTTCCATTGCCGTCTTCGCTGAGCGTCTCTTTTACCTGCATCGCGCGACGATCCACGTCGGCGAATTTCTGAAGGGGTTGTCCAATCTCATCCAACGTCGCAACTTTGCCGAGGCGTTGCACGAATCTGCCGGCACGCCTGGTCCGGTCGCGCGCATCATCCATTCCGCCATCATCCGGCACGATTCACCGCGAGCGGAGTTGCGCGAGATTGTGCAGGAAGCCGGGCAACTCGAGGTGCCGAAACTGGAGCGGTTTCTCGGCGTCCTGGCCACACTCGCTTTTCTTGCGCCGCTGCTCGGATTGCTTGGCACCGTCGCTGGAATGATCGACGCCTTCGACACGATTTCTTCGAATGGCGGTTACGCGACCGTGACGGAACTTTCGCGGGGCGTCTACAAGAGTCTGCTCACGACGGCGGCGGGTTTGGTCGTGGCCACGCCCACTTTCGTTGCTTACAGTTATCTCTCCTCCCGCGTGAACACGATGCTGCACGACATGGAACGCGCCGGCATTGAGATTGTGCACATGTTGACGGAGAGCCGTCCTCTCGGCGGCATCATTAGCTTCCAACAACCCGCCGAAACGATCGCGGCGGAGCGGGAATGATGTCCGGATCGTTAGATCGACAATTCGATAGATCGACAATCACCGCAGCGCGCGCATGAAGCTCAGCCGGACGAAGGAATATAACTTCGGCTGGCTCGTCCTCTTTCCCCTGCTCGACGTCGCTTTCCTCCTAGTTTTCTTTTTGTTGCTGAGCTCAAATTTTATTTTGCAGCCCGGCATTTCTGTTTCAATGCCGTTTTCCCGGTTCACGCTCGGCCCGCAGATCAATCAGCAAATCATCAGCATCACCGGAGGAGCAGCGCCGGCAATTTATTTCCGCGACCAAAGAATCACGCTCGAACAGCTCGGGCCTTTGCTCGAGGCGGCCAAGCGAGAGGGCCGATCGATCATTATTAAAGCGGACCGCTTGACTCCCTATGAAACGGTTGTGGAGGTAACGAACGCCGCCCTCGAACACGGCATCCCCGCCGTCGCCCTGGCGACGACTTCGCCGCGATGAATGCTTCCATCTCTGCGCCTGCGGCCGCACCGCTTCTTTTTAATTGGGAGCCACCACGTCGCCGGAAAATGGCGATCACTGTTTTTGTCGTTGCGTCCTTTTTCGCCCATGCTCTTTGCTTCTACGTTTTTCAAATCGTGTACCCGCCAACGATCGCGCTCCTGCCGCCACCGGCCCGGGTCAGCCTGATCTCACCTGATTCTGAAGAGGGCCGCACTCTGCTGCAGTGGGTCGGCGCGGAGGACCCAGCGCTGGCCTTTGCGACACAGCGGCCGGTCGAGCCGCGGCTGCGCGCGCTGCCGCGCCTGCGCCATATTCCATCCTATCTCGCGATCGAGCCCACCCTGAAAGTAGCTCCGCCGTTGTTTGTCGATCTTCGCACGCCCAGCTCGCAGCCGCCGGGCGCCGTGCCAATCACCCATGCACAAGTTCCGCCGGCTACCAGCGCAAGAGCGACAACTTTTTCGTTTTCAACGGAGCTTAATAGTTTGGGCGCTCCGCATTTGCCGGGGCCGAGTTTTGCCGCCTCGAACAACGAGTCGCCGGATAACATTCGCTTTCGGGTTGCAGTTGGTGCACGGGGAGACATCCGCTATTGTTTTCCATTGAATACGTCCGGCGATCCCGCGCTCGACGAGCAAGCGCGGCAATATCTCATGCTCGGCCGTTTTCCCGGAAGACCGGTGAGCGCCGAGAGCGGCCGGTCTCTCATCTGGGGCATCGCCACGATTGAATGGGGAAATGATGTTGCCCGACCGCCGGCAACATCGATAACAACAGGTGCCCAGTGATTCGGGTTAGTTTGGCCGCGCTGGTTACGATTTATCTGCTGCTTTTCCTTGCGGCGGTTTTTCTCTTCTGGATAGTGGGAGAATGGAACCGCGGGCGGCGCGAGCGCCGGGCTTTACAGCATCGGCTCCGTTGCGTGATGTGCGCGTTCGAATTTGAAGATCGGACCGACGCTTTGCTTCCGCGGTGCCCGCGCTGCGGAAGCTTAAACGAACGATTTAAATTGGAGCAAATTTAAAATGGGAATGTGGATTGGCCGCAATCGCAAAGCCCGTGTGACCTACGGTTTCGATGAAATCGCGCTCGTGCCCGGGCGCGTCACGATCAATCCGAACGAAGTCGACACTACCTGGCGCTTGGCGCGCAAGAACGCCGGCCCGCTCGAATTGAAAATTCCGATTCTGGCCAGCGCGATGGACGGCGTTGTCGATGTTCGATTCGCCATCGCCATGAGCAAGCTGGGTGGACTCGCCGTGCTGAATCTGGAGGGCGTGCAAACGCGCTACAAAAATCCGCAGGAGGTTTTGCAAAAAATTGTCGAAGCGGACAAATCGGAAATCACGGCGCTGCTGCAAAAAATTTATCAGGAGCCGGTCCAGGAAGATTTAATTGCCGCGCGCATTCGCCAGATCAAAGACGGCGGGGCACTGGCCGCGGTCAGTTCCATTCCGCAACGCGCGGCTCAATTCGGCCAGCTCGCGCAAGACGCGGGCGCGGATGTATTTGTTGTGCAAAGCACCGTCTCGACCGTTCGTCATATTTCATCGGAATATAAATCGCTCGATCTGGAAAAATTTTGTCGCGAAATGCGCATGCCGGTGATCGTTGGCAACACGGTCGGCTACGATGTCACTTTCGAGATCATGGAATGCGGACCGGCGGCGGTGTTGATCGGCGTGGGGCCCGGAGCGGCCTGCACCTCACGCGGCGTGCTCGGGCTTGGTGTGCCGCAAGTTACGGCGACGGTCGATTGCGCAGCCGCGCGCGATGCTTATTTCAAAAAAACTTCGCGCTATGTCCCGATCATTACCGACGGCGGCATGAGCAAAGGCGGCGATGTTTGCAAAGCGCTCGCCTGCGGCGCGGACGCTGTGATGGTGGGAAGCGCATTTGCCAGAGCGCAGGAAGCGCCCGGCGCCGGTTCTCACTGGGGAATGGCCACACCGCACGTTAATCTTCCACGCGGCACACGGATCAAAGTCGGCACGACCGGATCGCTGAAACAAATTCTCTTCGGCCCGGCGGAGGTTGACGACGGCAGTCAAAATCTCGTTGGCGCAATCACAACCTGCATGGGAAACGTAGGGGCGCGTTCGCTCGCAGAGTTCCAACAAACCGAAATCATCATTGCGCCATCGATCAAGACCGAGGGTAAACTTTTCCAGACCGTGCAAAGCGTCGGGATGGGAACAAGCTAAAATATTTAGCGATTAAGCGATTTCGTGGTTAACAGTCGCTAAATCAGTCACTCCTTAACTCACTCCATGAATAACGATCGCCGAGTTGTCATTACCGGATTGGGCACTATCACTCCGCTCGGGAATGAGCTGGAGACTTTCTGGTCGAATCTTAAGAACGGCGTCAGCGGGATTCGCAGAATCGAAGCTTTCGACACCTCCGGTTATGATTGTCAGATCGCCGGTGAAGTGCGCGGCTTTGATCCGAAGCCGTTTTTCAGAAATGCCAAGGACATTCGGCGGACAGATCGTTTCGCCCAACTCGCGCTCGCTGCGGCGAAGAGGGCGCTGGAGGACGGCGGAATCGACCTCGAAAAGATCAGGCGAGATCGCTTCGGGGTCATTGTCAGCAGCGGTATCGGCGGACTAAAGACATTGGAGGATCAATACACCATCCTGTTGACCAAGGGACCGGCGCGAACTTCGCCTTTCACCATTCCAATGTTGATCAGCAACATGGCCAGTGGCCTCATCTCGATGGAGTACGGGCTGCGAGGTCCGAACCTGTGCATTGTTACCGCCTGTGCCACGTCAAACAACGCGATCGGCGAATCGTGGCGGATGATTAAATTCGGCGACGCCGATATTTTTCTCGCCGGAGGCTCCGAGGCGTCGGTCGTCGCGATTGGTCTCGCCGGTTTTTCAGCCATGAGAGCGCTCAGCACGCGCAACGATGAACCCGAGCGCGCCTCGCGCCCATTCGACCGCGATCGCGACGGCTTTGTCATGAGCGAAGGCGCGGGCGTAGTCGTGGTAGAAGAGCTGGAACACGCGAAAGCGCGAGGCGCAAAAATTTATTGCGAACTCTCGGGCTACGGAATGTCTGCCGACGCCTACCACATGACCGCTCCGCCGCCGGATGGCAAAGGCGCCGCGCGCGCCATGGAACTCGCGCTCGAACACGCACGCATTTCTCCCGACCGGGTCGATTACATCAACGCCCACGCCACCTCCACCGACATCGGCGATCTTATCGAGACGCGCGCGATCAAAAAAGTCTTCGGCGATTACGCTCACAAAGTTTCGATCAGCTCTACCAAATCGATGACCGGCCATATGTTAGGTGGCGCCGGGGGCGTGGAAATGGCCGCGTGTGCGCTCGCCATTCGCGATTCCGTCATTCCGCCGACGATCAATCTGGAAAACCCGAGTGAGGAATGCGACCTCGATTACACGGCAAACGTCGCGCGCGAAAAGAAAGTGCGCGTCGCATTAAACAACTCGTTCGGTTTCGGCGGCCACAACGCCACCCTCGTCGCCACCGCATTCACCGGCTAAGTTAGAATACTGTAGCCACGGACAAGATCGCCGCGACGTCAACTTGCTGCGACTTGCGCCTGCCAGAGCTGCGGCTGATCTTGTTTTCATTGAGC
>Ga0209055_1000702_pt1 | contig 23217 bp, 19 predicted proteins | sample GraSoiAngelo_110_FD_185875 | JGI IMG/M metagenome (GOLD analysis project Ga0209055, IMG submission 185875) | Grasslands soil microbial communities from the Angelo Coastal Reserve, California, USA - 14_0903_12_30cm (SPAdes) (version 2) | ecosystem: Environmental > Terrestrial > Soil > Grasslands ... | reverse complement strand
CAGGAAGGCTTCAGGGTCTCGGAAGAAGCCGGTAACATGGATCAGGAAGTCGCGGAACAAAGCCTCCACTTCTCGCGGGCTGCTCTCCAGGAAGGCGACGTATTCCTTCAGCAGATCCAGCTTGCGCAAAACCATCCGGCGTCTGACCCGCCACTGCAGCGTGCGCTGCTCATAGTAGGTAAAATCCACTCCAGTGGCATTGCGCAAGAGAACGAAAATCTTGCGGAGTTGGTTCGCTCCATTGGTCGAGAATGCATCTGCCGGGTCATTCCCGCGATGCGCGAGATAGGGATGGCGTCCAATCCGTGACAGCTCTGAAGCGATGGCTCTGGGCGGCAGGATGAGATCTACGCAACCTGCGGCGATAGCACACTGCGGCATTCCCGCGAATTCTGCCGACTTTTCATCCTGGGCGAAGGTGATCCCTCCGGCGGCCTTGATCGCCTCCAACCCCTGCGCCCCGTTGGAAGCAGTTCCCGACAGAATTACACCGATGGCCTTTGGGCCGCGGTCCTGCGCTAAGGAGCGCAAGAAGTAATCGATGGGCGTATGTTGACCGGGTGTCAACGTGCCGGCGATTAGATGCAGCACACCGTGGAGAATCTCCAAAGGGGTGTTTGGGGGGATCACATACACATGGTCCGGTTCGACGACCATGTTGTCTGCGGCCTCTCTCACCGGAATCTTGGTGACCCGGGAAAGAGTCTCCGGCAAGATGCTCCCGTACTTAGGGTCAAGGTGTTGCACCAGGGTGAAGGCCATCCCGGTCTTTTGGGGCAAATTTCTCAGCAACTGCGAGAAGGCTTCGAGGCCGCCAGCTGATGCACCAATGCCCACAATCGGGAAAGATTTATTGATCACCTGAACCTGAGATGCTTGGCGGAGAGGGCTGGGCTCCGAGCCATGCATCGCTGAAGGAGTAGTTGTTTTCATGGTCCCTCCACCCGGGGGGCTGTTGGCGACCTCGCGTGATCTTGAGCGCGGCAAGCGCGATGGATTAGCCGGCGTGAGTTTACTATTGAGGGAATGTACGTCAATTATAAAGTGGATAAGTGGGCTGTGGGAAACTTGGCAAACCAAGCAGCCGTTGCTGACTTCAGTCCAGGGCGGGCGCCGCATGTGCTGCACGGCCAACGAACTACAGCCCCACCCTCAACCTCGTCTCGGTAAACCCGCATGGCACGCTAGACGCCAGCGGGCCAAGAGGTTGCTAATCGCGTCGAGCAGGCCCGGGGAATTCGGCTCGTTTCCAGGCTTGTTTCGAGCCATCACAACAATAGAACAATAGACAATGAAGGGGCGGATGCGTTGCCGAAGAGCCGTAGATTGGCCGACAACAAATCCCTCTCCAGGCCTCGGAGTGCAAGCTAAGCGGACCAGGGTGCGGCCTTCCTGTCCCAGCGATGTCCGCGCAGGCCAGCCAGCAAGGCAGGTTCGAGCGGCCTCCCATCGCTTACCTTGAGGTTTTCACGGACGTTTTCCAGTTTCCGCATCCCCACAATGGTGGTGCTCACCTGGGGACTCGACAGAACAAATCGGAGAGCCATCTCTGGAAGGGTCATTGCCGGTGGTGTGATAGCCTTGAGAGCATCTACCCGCTGGAGAGTGGGCAAGAGATTCGCGGAACAAAAGTAGCGTGCTCGCCAGTCCCCCTCCGGAAAGGTGGTCGTGGGCGTCAACTTGCCTCCTAGACTTCCTTCATCCAGGGGCACGCGGGCGATCACTCCAATATCCAATTTCTTGCAGCATGGAAAGAGCTCATCTGCGGGTGCCTGGTCGAAGATGTTGTAAATCACCTGCACGGTGTCAACGCATCCCGTCTCCAGAGCGCGAATCCCATTATTCGGCTGCCAGCGATTGAGGCTGAGGCCGAAGGCGGCGATCAAACCCTCCGCCTTCAGCTTGCGAACGGTATTCATCCACATCTCGTTGCCGGCCCAACTGTCATCCCAGACGTGAAATTGAAGAAGGTCGATGCGCTCCACGCCGAGGTTCTTCCTGATGCAGTCGGCGTACTTCAGGACATGTTCGGCCGGGAAAACGTCTTCGAGGGCATCACTCGAAGAGGCCGGCCACTTGCGGTTCTTGGGCGGTATCTTCGACGCGGCATATAGTTTCCGCCCGCGGTTCTTGTGGAGAAGTTCTCCCAGCAGACGATCGCTTTTCCCCTCGCCATAGGCCCACGCGGTGTCAAAGAAGTTGCAGCCGAGATCCGCTGAGAGCTGGAGAGCCTTTCGCGATTCCTCATCGTTCGAGCCAGTCCAACCGCTCATCCCCCAGAGACCGTGGCTAATCTCGCTCACCTCGAAGCCGGTTCGGCCGAGCTTGCGGTATTTCATGAGGTCCATCTCCGAGAACCATCAACTTTGCGGGAACTGCTCCTCGGCCCTCTAGCCGAGGTCGCTGCAGCCTTGGTCGCCCCGCTATTTGCGTTGGCGCAGATCGCGAACCAATAGGAATGCGATCGGGCCCAGCGCTAGATAGATGGGCCCCCAGAGCAGTGCGGAGCGATCAGAATTTACGAGTGCCCAAGCGAACAGCAGCAAAGGCACAATCACGACAGCGGCCATGCCGAGGGCGCCGCCGGGAATCCGGAAGCCACGGGCAAGCTGGGGAGCTGTGTGTCGCAGCCTCCACGCGGCCAATAGCGTGAGCGCCGAGGTCGCGCTCCGCAACCAGGTGTAGACAGCGATTAGCTGCGTCAGCCGGAAGACTGCAAGCAGGGCGCACAGGGCCGTGGTTAGCACAATGGCCTGCACCGGCGTCCGAAATCGGTGATGGAGGCGAGCGAGCCTAGTAGGGAAGTACCCGTCTTCGGCCATGGTGAAGGGCAGGCGAGTGGATGAGAGCAAGGTGCTTTCCAGCCCGAGCAGAACGGAGACCATAGCCGCGCCGAACATTGGCAGCGCCAGCCAGTGCCCGCCGACCTTGCGGCTCGCGGTAACGATATATCCCGTGGTCCAGTTCTGCCAGTCGCCACTTGCGCCGATCCCCGCCAGCGTAGGCAGAAGAAAGGTAAACATGGCCAAGGGAACCATGATGGCGAGCGCGCGCGGGAAATTACGAACCGGGTCCTCCACCTCTTCGGTGTTGGTGGAAAGCTGCTCGTAGCCGGAATACAGCCACAGCGCCAGGGACAATCCCACTCCGTAGACTTCGCGCCACGGTTTGCCGGGAGGGACCAGGGGCACAAATGGATTTACGCGCATCTGGCTGAGACCCAAGAGCGTGAAAACGGCCACGGGCAACAGCACCATCAGCAGCATCGCCACCGTGAAGTTGCCCACCACACGGATCCCGCGAACGTTCAATGCGGCGACTAGCACCAGGAAAAACAACGCAACCAGCCAGTGACGCCATCCCCCTGCGCTCGCCGGGAGCAGTTGTGCGGTGTAGTCGGCCAAGACGACCGCATAGGCGGCGTTCATCAGGAATGTCCCTGTCCAATTCCACCAGCCGCACTGGAAGCCCCAGAAGTCGCCAAGAGCGGCGCGGGTCCAGCGATAGAATCCTCCTTCCACGGGCATCGCCGTCGCCATCTCCGCGGTGACCAGCGACATCGGCAGGCTAAACAGCCAGGGAACGATCATGAGGAACAGCAGTGCCATCCCCGGCCCCGACCTGGACACCATCTCCTCAAAGCCGAAGGGCCCGGCCGCACAATAGGCATACAATACCGCGACGAATGCGCTGAGGCTCAATCGCTCGAATCGGCGAGATTCGCCCACTGCGGTGAGTGCCCCGGGCATCGAGCTAGTAGTCGTTGACATTGTTCCAATGATTCCGTTGCCCGCAAGGTAAGGAAAATGTCGGGCGGCGTCAACAAGAGCCGTAGCTTCTCGACGTCCTCGCTCTCTTTGCGTCTTCGGCATACTCCCTGCTTTTGATTCCTGAACGCTCCGAATTCTCATTTAAACTGGTTCCGTTGGTGTGGAGCAAGGCTTCCAGGCAATGGTCTCACGCAGCAAGCTCGCGGCTCGGGAAAGCGCAATGCGGATTCTGTGTTCGTATGGGGGCATGGAAAGCGCCTTCGCCATCCAGCAGCCTCAGGTCGTGATCGGCCGCGCCAGCTGCAGTGAAGCGGTGGACTTGGATCTTGCCCCCGACCTCAAGGTTTCGCGCCGGCATGCGCGGATCTGGACGGAAGGGGGAAAGTATTGGATCGAGGACCTTAACAGCTCCTGGGGCACGCAAGTCAACGGTATCGGAATAAGAGGAAAGGGCAGATGGTCCCTCGGGCCGGGCGACTCAGTTCTTATCGGTGATACAACGCTGCGCCTGGAAATCCTGGAGCCAGAAGCCTCGCCGCAGGACCCTGGCGCTTTGAAGCCCGGAGCGACCCTGGCGGGCGGGTTTCCGACAGACGAGCCTGGCATCGAAATCGCCAAAGCACTGGACGCCAATGAGCGGGCCTTCGGCCCTGCTGCCGGCGCCACTGCGGAAACTGCCCGCCGCCTCGAGTTGCTTTACGACCTGCCCTTGCAGTTTGCGGCGGAGACTCGGCTGGACACGCTGCTCCAGACAATTGTGGAGCGGCTCGTGGAGATAATTCCGGATGCCGATCGCGGCGCGCTACTCCTGCGCGACCCTAACTCCGACGCGCTGCTCTTGAAGGCCTACCGCGCAGCCGGCGGACCCTCGGTGAGCGAGACTCTGGCGCGCCGTGCGATGAACGAAGGCAAAGGTTTCATTTGGCAGCGGAGCATCGAGGGGGACATCAGCGGCAGCATCGTGCAAAAACAGATCGAGACGGGCATGTATGTACCGCTGCTCTGGCAGGGCCAGGCGCTGGGAGCCATCTGTGTGGACAATCGAAGCTTCGCTGCGGGCTTCACTGAGGAGGCTTTGCGGCTCATGCTCGGAGTCGCGCAGTACGCAGCCATGGCAGTCGCGGGACACCAGTTGCAGGAGAAACTCCAGCGCGAGGCGGCCGCCCGGGCCAACCTCATGCGGCAATTCTCACCGAAGGTTGCAGAGAGATTGCTCGGGCATCAAGGACCATTGCGTTTGGGCGGCGAGCGAAGCGAAGTCACCATTCTGTGTTCGGACATCCGCGGCTTCACCAAGCTGGCCAAGGAGATGGAGCCTGGCGGCGTGGTGGAAATGCTCAACGACTATTTCGCGGAGCTGGTTCCGATCATCTTCGCCCATCAGGGAACTGTGGACAAATATATGGGCGACGCGGTCCTGGCCATCTTCGGGAGTCCAGAACCCGATCCCCAGCACCCCGAGCAGGCGGTGCGCACAGGTCTCGCAATGCAGGCGGCGGTGGCCAAATTGAATGCGGAGCGCGGAGCGCGGGGCCTGCCGGCGCGCGACATCGGCATTGGGATTCACCGCGGGGAGGTGGTGCACGGCTTCATCGGCACCGAGGACCGCATGGAATTCACGGTGATCGGGGATACGGTCAACCGGGCTTCGCGTTACTGCGCGGGCGCGCAAGCCGGGGAAGTGCTCATCAGTCCCGAATTGTACAAACGGGTGAAAGATATTGTTCAGGCTGAGCCCACTACTATTTCCACTAAACACGAAGGCGACTTCATCGCCTACCGCCTCACGTGCCTCAAGGAGCTTACCTCGACCTGACCCCCCGAACGCCTACCCTGTTAACTCCCTTGTCCTAGTTCGCTCACTTGTCTCATTTCCTCTGAGCGCCAGCCTGCCCGCAGCTGGAGTCGGTGGTTTGCCGCCCGTGCTCGTCCACGGCCAGATTGCGCACCGTTGTTTGAATTCCATGGCTCCGAAACGGCTCGGAGATCGCCTCACCAATTTGTTCCAGGTGGCTTTGAGCGAATGCGAGAACGCTCGGCCCGGCGCCACTCAGAGACACGCCGAGTAGTCCGGGCAGCCGGGGAGTGGCCAGAGCTTCAGCGAGCCCCGGCACCAGGCCTTGGCGGTGCGGCTGATGCAGGCGGTCCTGCATCGCCTCCCACAAGAGATCGTGCCGACCCTGCTCCAGGGCCGCAGTGAACAGGGCCGCGCGCTGTAGATTGTGCACGGCATCAGCCCGGCTGACGGCAGGCGGCAGCACGGCTCGCGCGTGAACCGTCTCCACAGTGACGTGAGGAGTGACAACGACAATGCGGATCTCAAGCGGCCAGGGTTTCTTCAGCGCGAGCACGCCACCACTTGGGATCATGCACGTAATCACCAAGCCTCCGTGCAGCGCCGCTGCCACGTTGTCGGCATGACCTTCGAGTTCGGTGGCATAACCTAGGGCCGTCTCGTCCGGGATCTCCAAGCCGCTGATCAGCGCGCAGAGGGAGATGCCCGCAACGATGGCCGCGGCGCTGCTTCCCAGACCGCTCGCCAGCGGAATCCCGTTGTGCACCGCGAGACGCATGGGCGGCAGCGTCAGACCTTGCCGCTCTGCGGCAAAGCGCATCGCGCGGACAATCAAGTTTTTCTCTGCGGTGCGCGGAAGGAGAGCACTGCCGTCCTCACCTCGACTGCGAATGCGGCACCGCTCACCGGCCTCCGGCACCACCGTAGCCCGAACCGTCAGGTGAAGCTGCAAGGCCAGGCCGAAACAGTCGAAACCCGAGCCGAGGTTCGCGGTTGAGGCGGGGACACGCACTTCCACCGAACGCCTGCGGCCATGGACAGCTCTCGCCATTTCCAAGCGGGAAACGCTTGTCCCGCTGCGCTTCTCAATCGAGCTTCGGACCATCGGCTTTAGCTTCCTCCGCCGCGTGACTCAGATGGTCGAGGATTGCAGCTTTCGTCGCTTGGAGCCGCGCCGGCGGATTGCGGAACGCCCCATTCAGCGAACGCTCCTGCTGGGATCCGTCCGCCGAGTGGTGGGGCGCGCATAGCATGTTGCGATGGTAATGGATGACGTAATCCGGGTCTTTCAGGAGGTGACCGGTGAGCACCGCGACGACCGACTCCTCTGCCTCGATACGGCGGGCGGCCACCAGGCGTTTGATGCCCGCCACGGTGGTGGCCGAAGCCGGCTCGCATCCTACTCCATCGCGGCCAATCACGGCTTTGGCGTCAGCGATTTCCCGCTCGCTCACGCTCAAGACTTGGCCGCCGGTCGCCAGGACCGCGCGCAACGACTTTTTCCAGGAGACGGGCGAACCGATCTTGATGGCGGTGGCCAGAGTCTCGGGGTGTTCGACGGGCACCAGCGCATCGTTGCTAAGGGGAGCATGGGCGGAGCTTTTCAGATCCAGTTTGGCAAACAAATGCGCCAGCGGCGCAGCCCCTTCGGCCTGCACGATGGTCAATTTGGGGAGGCGATTAATGACGCCAAGCTCGAACAATTCCAGAAAACCCTTGCCGAGCGCCGCGCTGTTGCCCATATTTCCTCCGGGTACGACCACATGGTCGGGCACGCGCCAAGTGCATTGCCGCAGGAGTTCTGCGGCCACGGTCTTCTGCCCCTCGATGCGAAACGGATTAATCGAATTGACCAGGTAGATGGAGTCATCTTCGGAGACCTCCCGAATCACGCGCATGGCATCATCGAAATTGCCTTCCATCTCCAAGACCACGGCGCCGTAATCCATGCTTTGCGCCAGCTTGGCGGAGCTGATTTGCCCGCCCGGCACGAGGATCGCGCATTGCAGCTGGGCGCGTGCTGCGTAGGCAGCAAGACTCGCGGCAGTGTTGCCCGTGCTTGCGCACACCACCGTCCGCGCGCCCAGCAGCACTGCCTGAGTCACCGCCGCCGTCATCCCGGTATCCTTGAAAGATCCGGTGGGATTACATCCTTGATGCTTGAGCTGGAGAGCGCGGAGCCCGCAGTACCGGGCGGACCGCGGAGCATCATAGAGGGGCGTGTTGCCCTCCCCCAAGGTCACGATGGGGGCGTCGTCCGCAAACGGGAGGACTTCGCGGTATCTCCAAACTCCGCTGGCGTCGCGCGGGTCACATGAAGCGGCGCGCGCCTCCCACCACGCCCGCCACGCCTGCGGTGCGACTTGACTCCCCGGGCGGAGGACAATCTCAAGTAGACCGCCGCAGCGCGGGCAAGAATACAGGCGCTCGTCGATCGCGTAACTCGCGCCGCAGGCGGGTTCGATGCAGCATTGTGAGGCGCGCTCAGCGGCGATTTTCGTCGTCCCTTCGCCCATCCCCGACCTCGGCGTAGGTGGCCGCTTCATTTTCTTCGCGGAGATCGCGCTCGTCCAGCCTGAATTCCTTGTGCACCGCGGCCACGGCCCGCTGCATTGCGCTCACGTCGACGACAAACGAAATGTTGTACTCAGATGAGCCCTGCGCGATGGCGATGATGTTGACTCCCTCCCGCCCCAGCGTGCTGAAGGTGCGCCCGGCGATTCCCGGTGTGCCGCGCATGTTTTCCCCGACCACCGCGACGATGGCGATGTTGGGGTCCACGGTGATGTGTTCCACCTGCTGATCGGCCAGATCAGACGCGAACGCCTGCCGAAGCGCCGCTACCGTCCGCTCGGCGTCCGCCAGGGGAATGATGAAGCAGATGTCGTTTTGCGAGGACGACTGGGAAATCAGGAGCACATTGGCGCGCATCCTGGCGGTCGTGGAAAACGTTTTGGCGACCACGTCGGGCACGCCCACGATTCCAGGTCCCCCCACGGTGATCAGTGCCACATCGCGGATGGCGGTAAGGGCTTTGACGCCTCCACCCGCCGGGCGGCCGCGGGGCGTGATCTTTGTCCCCGGTTTCTCGGGAGCAAAGCTATTGCGAATCCACACCGGCACCCCCGCCTGGGTCACCGGCCGCAGGGTTTTCGGGTGCAATACCTTGGCGCCGAAATAGGCCAGCTCCGCCGCTTCGTTGTAGGAAATCTCCGGGAGCGTGCGCGCTTCCGGCACCAGCCGCGGATCGGCGGTCATCACGCCGTCCACGTCGGTCCAGATAATCGTCTCGTCAGCGCCGAGCGCCGCACCCAGGATGGTCGCGGAATAATCGGAACCGCCCCGGCCGAGGGTAGTCAGGGTGCCGTCGGTGGTGGCGCCAATAAAGCCCGTCGCCACGGGCACAATGCCATCTGCCAGCAAGGGCCGCAGGCGCGCCTCGGCGCGCTCGTGCGTCTGCTCCAGCAATGGAGCGGCGCTCCCGTGATGGTCGTCGGTGACAATCAACTCGGTCGCGTCGATGGCCACGCTGCGCAGCCCCGCCTCGCATAGTGCGCCCGCCACTAGGGGCGTTGCGAGGCGCTCCCCAGCGCTGGAGATAGCGTCCCGGGCGCGCGGGGTGAGCTCCCGTAGCAGCGCTGTGCCTTGAAGGAGGCGCGCCGTTTCGGCGATGACCTGCTCCATTGCCCCCGAGACTTGGGCGCGCCTCGTCTCGTCGCGAATCAAAGTGCGAAGAGCCGTTTCATGCTGGATACGGAGGAGGTCTGTGAGCTTCGCGACTTCTTCCTGGCGGCCTTCCTGAGAGCGATGGGCTGCCTCGATCAGGCGATTGGTCACTCCACTCATCGCCGAGACCACCACGACGACTGCGCCCTGGCCGCTCGCGGCGGCAACAATCTTGGCCGCGCGCTCGATACACTCGGCATCCCCCACCGACGTGCCCCCAAATTTCATCACCCGCAAAGGTCGTCTCATATCGTATCAGCCTAGCCAACGCGAATCGAATTTCCCTCGAGAGAACTGACCATGACGCTGCAGTCGGGAGATGCCGGCGCGCCCTGATTCAGGGAAGCAAAGGAATAGTCAAGAATTGCCCCAAGTTCAGCGGCGATCCGGTCTACCCGATCGCTGACGGTACGGCCCACGCAGGATTGTATCGAAATCTCGGAGCGAGTATGACTAGTTTTGTCAGCCGTTGCGCTTGAAAATCAATTCCGGGCGGGGCAGCAGAAGGTACGGTGTGGCCGTAAAGTGTAGAGGCTCAAGGAACTTCCCGTGTTGGATTTTCTGTGTAGTGTGCAGGGATTGGTCTCGTGCGAGCGTGGCGCGATTCAACAAGGCGGGTTCTGTCTCTCCACGGACCCAGAAAAAAAGCAGGGCGGAGAAGACTCCCAGCCAACTCCGCCCTGCCAGCTGCCTGCTGACGGCCAGGCCTAGGAAATCTGGCCGGGAGGCCCTTCCCGCTGGTAGCTATTGCGGACCCGTCATTGAGGTGCCTCCGCGAAGTTCTTCTGTCCACTCCCGTCTCGCAGGAATTTCGGATAGGACTGCCTGCCGCGTCAGCGATACGCTAGAGTTCGCAGCTTCGCGGTGGCCCGCCAGCAACCAGAGGGTGCCCGCCGCGGCGATTAGCACGAGGTTTTTCACTACGAACTCGCCTTCCATGGTGAGGATGGGAAAGCCGGGCCGGAAGGCGGTTTGCGGCGAGGCGAACACCACGCTGAAGGTGCCGATCAAGTGCATAACGGCCGAGGCCGCGGTCCATCGCTTCCACACGCCTGCGAGCAGCATCGCACCAAGCACAAGTTCCGAGAGAGCCAGTAAGTTGTAGAAGGGGGCCTTCGCAAGCAGCGGCGAGGAGCGCCGGATGAGTTCCAGCACCGGACTCAGGTTGGCGAGCTTGAGCGCTCCGAACCAGAGGTAGACAATGCCCAGCGACCACCCCAGCAACCGCTCGGGCGTAACGACGGGCCGCAGAACGCGCGCCAGGGTCTCCAGATTGTAGATCAGGGCGGAAGCGGCTCCCTTCCCATTTGCTCCATTCCTCTTTTGGCTGTCTTGCATTTTAGTTGCTCCTTTCCATTCATTTCGGTTCAAGGCCTGGCCGGCAGGCACGCTTGAGATACAAAGTCCCAGCATGTCAGCGGGGTGGGGAAGAGCACCCAACTGGTGGCACAGCAAAGGGTTACAGGCCTCCGACACCCGCCACAACGGCGCGAACTGTGCCGAAAGAGGGCGAGACTTCTAATTCCACTTCCGGTTTCTTCCGGCCCGACACAGATACCGACGGCTGGGAGGGATGATCTGCATGGCGACCTCTCAGGTTTACTGCGCCCGTGAAGATAAAATCGCATAGGGCGTGCGGGAATGCAATCCGTGGAGTTCGGGATTTTGCGCTAAAAAAACTACTAGGCTTTAAGTACTACCACGGACGCGGCAAACAGACCTGTTGCAGGTGAGCGGTCCTCGATGCGAGTGATGCAGGCCGGCTGGGGCATCGCGCCGAAGGCGAGCCTGTCGTTCAGCATCGGGCGAAGTTCTCTGGCGAGTCCTCGTCCGCATTCGCCGCAGCGAAGAGTCATCAGGTTGGGAGAGTTGGTGCGCGGTCGAGGGTAGTACGTGAGCGGACGAAAGCTTTGGGCCAAGCCTGCTTAGGTGAATGCCTCACGGCTCGACGATCTTGTTGTGGATGGCATAGCGGACGAGTTCGGTAACGGAATGGAGCTCGAGTTTGCGCATGATATTCGCGCGGTGGCTTTCGGCGGTCCGAACGCTGATGCCCAGCGCGCTAGCGATTTCCTTATTCCTCTTGCCCTCCACCAGGAGTTGGACGACCGCACGTTCGCGAGGGCTCAGATCACGAGGGGTCATCGCTACCTCGCCGTTGCGCGTGCCCCGCTTCAGGTAGCCCTTCAAAACCATTTCGGACATCCTACAGGTGAAGAAAGGCTTACCCTGGCGCAGAGCTCTTACAGCCGCCACCAAACTTTCCGCGGCATCCGATTTCAGAACGTAGCCAAGGGCGCCAGCCTCCAGCATCTCGGCCATCACTCGTTCCGACTCATGGATCGTGAGAAGGAGAACCTTGGTTTTGGGGGAGTTCCTTACGATGTGGCGCGTGGCCTCCAGCCCATTCAGATCCGGCATGCTGATATCCAGAATGACTACATCGGGTTTCAACTGCGTCACTTTTTCGGTGGCTTCCCTCCCGGTAGCCGCCTCGCCGGAGACTACCCACCCGGGCTGAGACTCTAAGAGGGTCCGCACACCTCGCCGTACGACCTCGTGGTCATCGGCTATGAGAATTCGAACCGTGCTCATCCTTCGCCTCTCGGAAGCGGCAGGATTGCCCGAATGGTAGTGCCTCCGCGACGGGAGTCGATTTCCAATCGACCCCGGAGCTGCCTCGCCCGCTCACGCATCCCCGCTATGCCCACCCCCAGCGCCGCCGCGCCACTTCTGGCTCTCTCCAGGGCCGCGGGGGGCATTCCTGCGCCCTGGTCAGCCACCTCCAAGCAGAGATGCGTCCCATCCTGAACCATGCGAATCTTGGCCGTGGGACTCCCCGAGTGACGATGAATATTCGTCAGACTTTCCTGCACGATGCGAAACAGGGTTGTCTCTACTTCCAGAGATAGCCGCGTCAGATCGCAGGGAAGGTCCAGGGTGACTTCAAGGCCGCTTCGCTTGGCGAAGCCGTCTGCATACCAGCGCAAGGTGGAGGCCAGGCCCAATTCCTCCAAGAGCGGAGGGTGCAACAGGTAGGAAACAGTGCGGATTTCCCGGGAGCACTGCTGGGCCAGCGCAAGACTCTCGCAGAGAATCTTGTTGGAGTTGGCGTTGAGCTCGGCGGCGGATTCCTTGAGCAGGGCTAGGTTCATTGCCAAAGCAACTAGCGTTTGTGCCGTTGCGTCGTGCAATTCCCGCGCGAGCCGGCGCCGCTCTTCGTCCTGTACATGCAGCAATCGTCCGGAAAGCTCCCGCATCGCCTTTTCTGCTTGCTTGCGATCGGTGGTGTCACGGATGATGCTCTGGTAGCCGATAACTTCTCCGTTGGCGGCGCGCCAGACAGTCGAAGTAATCAGGCAGTCGAGCACCCTCCCATCTTTCCGGCTGAGCTTAACCTCGTAATCTCTCAGAGATCCCTTTTGCTCTAGCTCCTGCCGGAACCTAGAGCGGTCGCAGGGATGAACATAGTGATCTGCGACGTTCAGCTCGAGCATCTCTTGTCTGGTATAGCCAAAAAGATCCAGCCAGGCTTGGTTGGCGTCGAGGAACTTGCCGGTGGGGGTGGTGATCCCAATCGCATCCCTTGATCCTTCGAAGAGAGCGCGGAATTTCTCCTCGCTGTCCCGGAGTTCCTGTTCGACCCGCTTCCGCTCCGTTATGTCGACGAGCGTGTCCTGGATCAAACTGGGCGCGGCGTTCTCCCCATTGAAGCGCTGAGCGATCTGGTCTAAGCTCTGCGACATTTCGGCAGCTTCCTCCGCGAAACAGCAGCTTGCTGAACGGGGAGGACAGCCCGAACAGGGTCACCTCAATTGGATTGGCGGGGACGCTTTCGTTCGCATCACTTGGCCAGCGCGCCTAGCTAAGCCCTGCCCAAGCATGGATGGGGAACAGATACAATCTGGAACAAATCCTTCTAAATAGCAAGTAACAATTCGAGATCAACTGAAAGTACTAAAATTACTACAACTCGGTCGAACAGTGGCCGATTCCAGGGTGGTCCCGGGTGCGCATGTAGGTCTTTCTCGCGACGGGGATTGGTGTATCCCTCGTCATTTCTACCAGTTCCGTCTGTAGGTAGAGATTCTGCCCCTACCCTGCCTTCGCGCCGCTCTTCACTCACAAACACCTCCATGTAATTTCTCACCCATTTTCATCACAATTCGGTGCCCAAGAAAACCCTAGTGCGCGGGATCTCCAGTTTCCACGAGTGATAGCTACATGCTAGGGAAACCAAGCAGACCAATCGGTTTCCGTGCGCCCCTTCCACACCCTCGTCTGATTCCAACGGGAACCTAATTTCCCCTCGAGAAGGAAACAATGCCTTCATGTAGTTCGCGTCTTTGCTTCTGCTTGCGCTTGTTGCACTTGCGGTGGCAGCGACATTGCAATCAACCCTGTCCCTGAAGGTGCCTGTCCTAGTTGCCGACGGAGGGGCACGGCCTGCCCCGCCGATTCACTGCCGCCCATGTCAAGCATCGGTGCGCAAACTGAGCGGGGGACGAATCCACCTGAAACTCCCCCCTCTTTTTATGTTAGGATCGAACCCACTACAGGGAGAACGGTCGGATGGTTGCTGACATTGTCTGGTGGGCTACGGCCGGTGTTGCGGAGCAGCTGTGGTCCATATCTGCACAATTGTTGGCAAGTCTGCACCCAGTGCGCCTCGGCAGGATCGAGAGGGACTGGACGCAGAAATCAACCGCGAGATAGCCCTACTTAGATGCGAGCCGAGATCAAACGCATGGACCTTGAGGCGGCAACTGAGGATCTCAAGAAGCGCACGCTGGCGGGACTCCCTGGGGACGTCAGCCGGCTAATCTATCTAGCGTCCACACGCGACTACAATACCGGGCAGTACTATCACGAAGGCCTAGCTTCTTGCTTTTCAGAGGAGGTGGCAGCCAGAGCGCTGGCGGCCTGTCATCAAGAAGTTTTTAGGTTTCTGGCCTTCGGTCCTCTGGAGAATCTGGTTCAAGAACTGGATATCTATGTCCGCTCTACGCCCGCGCGACCAGAGCAGGTCTTGGAAACGTGGAGGAAACTGGAGCCTTATCGGGTGACGCTTCCCTCAGGGTGCGATCGGCTATCCGCCGAATTCTTCTTTTGTAATGTCAAGATCGCTTTGTTAATTTTGCAGCTTCGTCAGTCAGTCTGTCCGGCGAGTCAACCAGGCGCATAGCCACCGCTGTTACCTGGCCAACGATCTCCGCTTCCGTGGAATAGAGGAATTGCCGGGTGCTGCAAGGTGAAAGGGGATGCGGTATCAGAGTGAGCTGGCTTCCTCGCAGTTCGCACCAGGAACAGGCGTAGCCATCCCGGAGCTCGATAAAGTAGATCGGCCGGTCGAACTCCGTGCGCCACGCAAAGGTCTGAACTCGATTCAGCCGAGCATCGATTTGAACGAATGAGCCTGGCCTTAACAGCGGGTGAAGCGTGTAGTCTTGCAGGCCGATGTAACCGTACTGGCCGCGCCGGATATCCAAATGCTGGATCAGAGAAATTGGCACCTCACCCCAGATTTCCACCATTCGGGACAATAGGTTTGTTTTCTCCGGGCTGAACCCCCGGTCGAAACGAACGGGGAAAGTGACGGCCCGATCTTTGTCGTACACCTCAAGAGTTGTCAAATGGGTTTGCCGGAGCGGCGTGACGAGCTGATACTTGCTGATCTTTTCTAAATCCACGCCGAAGAGTCGCAACAGGTCGGCAAACTTTGTCCGGTAAACGATGCAGAGGCTATAGAGTTTGTAAATGCTGGGAACCGATAGCTTATTCTCAATTTGAGTGAGCCATGCATTGGAGATGTAAAACTCCTCGTTGCTCTCGGCGTCGGCAATCTTTCGGCTGTGTTCCTCGACTTCACGCGTAGTGATCCCGAGTCGAGCTCGCACTTCTTTAAGTTGCTCACCAGGCCGCAACTGGTAACCTCCGGCCGCCTTATTCTACCCTGGAAAGTACAGGTGCCGCTTATAAAAAACGCAAAATCACGTTGGTTTGCGGATCAGACAGCGTGGGTTGGACAATAAAGAGGAGATTTTAGGGCGCGGCTGTTTGGGAGCAAGAAAGGCCGTTCACCGCCTGCCATCTTCTGCCGCTTGTATCTGCGAGTGCGATGCTTCGGGGTGTCTCACGTATGCTCTCTCGGGGGCTTATGGGCGGCTCACGCAGAGTGCCTTCGAGATAGCCAAGCTGCTGCTCGCAAAACAGAGCAAAACTTAGACGCAGCTTCTTGCCTGATACTTCACCAATATGGCGCAAACGCGCCCTTTTTTGCCAGGCGCACCATCTCTTTCTGGAACTCTTTGCCGTGCATATCGATCTTACGGTTTCGCAGCTTAATGTGAACCATTTCGTGCAGCAGCGCAGCACCAACGCAGGAGCCGCATTCCTGAATAAAAGTAGAAACGCTAACTCTGATGTTCTCTGGTTCGCCCTCGAACTTGGTGATCCAGGTTCCCGCCAAATCCGATTTAGAAATCGTTTCATCCCAAAAGACGGAGACGTTGGCGATGGGCAGTTTTCCAGAAAAATATCGCCTGTTGAGTTGTTTGTACTGAGTGAGTAAAGTGGGGTCGGCCTGCTGAGCGGAAGCAACTCCACCCAGCGCCAAAACGGCTAGAGCAAGGAACAGGCAACGCTTCACTAGGCACCCCACAATCGCTCGGGAAACCTTACGCTTGTTTTCCCGCGGCGTTTGGTTTCTGCTTCCTCGGCCAGCCAGAGACATTGCGGACATCAATTGCTCCAGCTCTCCCAGCAGGCCGCTTACAGCTTCTATTGCTGCGGCGAGTGAGTAGGCTAGAGGACAGTGAACAGGGTGCGAATGGGCTGAAGGCATCATTGTGACGGTACGCGGGTAGTAGTACCGCGCAGCCACGCATGTGCCGGCGCCGAGCGTTATGGCGATGTCCTCGGAGGGAAACAGGCCGAGCAGGCAGACCAGTGCTTTGTCAGTTTTCTAGTGGGCCATCGATTAGATCTTAACGGCTGGAGAACACTGGGCGCACTTAAGGCGGCGGCACCGGCAGATTAGGGAGCTGGACATGGTGAACAACGCCTAGTGCAAGTCCAGTCGCGGGTATCCTCTTCTGCTTGTTTCTATCTGGTGCTGCAGGACTCGTTTACCAAGTGGTTCGGGGCAAGGCGCTCGGTTTAATCTTCGGCCAAACGGTCTACGTCATCGCGCCACAGTTCTGGCCGCGTTCATGGAAGGACTCGCGCTAGGCAGCGCGTGGCTGGGCCCTTGGTGCGAGAGCCACCTCGGTGCTGTTCTTGCCCTCGCCGCAACGCGTTTGATCTAGCCCAGGTCTATCGCGCCACCGGAAATCCATCCGCCGCCGCGGCCACTCTTCGCAAGGCCGTGCGTCTATTTCCAATGGATCCGCAGCTCCGCCACCTCTTTGCTTCGAACTGAACCTGTGTGCGGCGCGGTGGGCTAGGCCGGCACCGCGCTGCGCGGGCGCTTGCGTTTCCACTGGTAGTCCCTGCGCAGCAGGGATTGATGTTTTTTCACCTGCCCCTCGATCTCAGCAAAGGCGTGTTTAACGCACAGACGCACATCCGCGCCGATACCAGTGGCATGGAGGCTGCCGGTGGGCAGAGAGAGGTTCAAAGAAAAGATGTATTCGGCCTTGCGGGGACGCTTTTCAAGGCTCCCATGAAGCTGCACCAAATCGGGGGAATATCTCTTCAACAGTTTGGCAAGCTTGCTGAGATACCGCTTCATTTCGATTTCGACGGGTTCGCGCATTTCCAGGTGCTTGTAGCTGATGGAGATCTTCATGTACGCACCTTTGTTGGGGGATGAGGAAGGGCGGGCGTCCTACCGTCCAATGAGGATGAAACCGGAGACGCATCCTGCGGATCAGCATAGCAAGTCTGCCGGGCGGTTGCAATCCCGAGGACGTCGAGGGCTTCGCATGACTACTCGCCACGTTGACATAGCGCGCAGCCGCGTCATAGGCTGACTTCGGCCTCTCGGGCAGGTCACATATGAAGCCAGCGGCAAAGAAAGCTGATCCAGGTTTCGTACGAGTGGGCCCGGCCGGATGGTCCTATACAGACTGGGCAGGCATCGTTTATCCGACACGCAAGCCGCGCGATTTCCACGAAGCCGCCTATCTGGCCGAGTACTTCGACACGATCGAGATCAACACGTCGTTCTACCAGCCCCTGCGAGCGAAACTTTGCGCGCAGTGGCTGGACCGCGTGGCGGCCAACCCGCGGTTCGCGTTCACCGCGAAGCTCTGGCAGAAGTTTACGCACGAAACCGGAGCCACTGTGGAAGACGAGCGGGCAGTCCGAGCGGGCTTCGATCTGCTGCAGCGGGCCGGAAGGCTCGGAGCGGTTTTGCTGCAGTTTCCTTACTCCTTCCACTGCGTGCCGGAGAATGTTGCTTATCTGAAGGAACTGCTAGAGCGACTTATGGACTATCCGTTAGTCGTCGAGGTGCGCCACGCTTCGTGGAACCAGAAGGGCTTCTACGAGCTCTTGTACGAGCGCGGCGTCGGATTTTGCAACATTGATCAGCCGGTGATCGGCCGGTCGCTGAAACCCTCCGCGCGGGCCACGGCCCCAATCGGCTACGTCCGGCTGCACGGCCGTCGCTACGATACCTGGTTCAGCGACGATCCGGAGACGCTGCCCTCGGAGCGCTACAACTATCTCTACAGAAAAGAGGAACTCGATCCCTGGGCCGAGCGCATCCGCAAACTCGCCAGCCACGCGCAGACCACGTTCGTCATCACCAACAACCACTTCCAGGGTAAAGCCATCGTGAATGCGCTGCAGTTGATCAGCGTGCTGAGCGGAACGAAAGTGAGAGTGCCGGAGACGCTGCGGCACCACTATCCGGAGCTGGAGCGCATTGCCAGCGCGCCACTGCAGGAACCTACGCTTTTCCCGAATCCGCTGCGCTAGCTGCTAGCTTAGGTAGGGCGTAGCCGGCTTCAGACCCGGCGGAATTTCGCGACTCTTGCGTCCCTCCGCCCTCAATCGGGAACCCCAGCCGTGCGGGGCTCGGAAAGACGATCCGGGGAAGGCGCGCTATGGCGCGCGGCTAGAGAGACATCCGTGTGTGCGATTGACCCAGGTAATGGCAGAGGTCAGCGCAGCGGGGGCTACTTCTTGAACAGATCGTCAAAAGCCTTGCGGGCGTCGCTCGGACGGCCAGTGTTCGGAGCAGGCGCGGAACGAGCGGCGACGGGAGCAGACGGCGCAGTATCCTTCTCCACTGTCGTGCGAAACTCGTAGAAGGAGCAATCGTTGCGCGCGTCCTTTTTGGCAATGCGCTCGGGGATCGGCTGCGTGCACTCAAAGCGCACCGCCGTATCGAAATGCACACACTGTTTGCAGCAATGCAACTCGAAATTGCAGCGTGGGCACCGGCCATTCGGATCGAAGCCTGACAGCAGCACTGCACCACAGTTCGCGCAACGCGCGCGAGTGACGGTGCCGACCATGCGGGGCGTGCGTGGACCAATCTGTTCTTGGCGCGGGCGCCCCTCGGGTGCCCGGTCCTTTTTCTTCTCGGGCCTATCAGTGTCTTGATAGCCCTTCTGCCTATACTTCCGCTCCAAGGGAGACCTCCAGGGGGGACTCACACATCATACTCGCATTCACGGCAAGCAACATCAAAAAGCGCCCAGATTGCGCAAAAGGCTATCTTGACCGGGGGAGCCGTTCGGCCGGTTCTTGGCCACGGCCTGGAAATACCTCGGTATCGAACCGCACTACGAAGTGCAGAAAGCCCGACACACCACCCGGTGCTTTTGGAGCTACCGGGTCGCCTATGAAGCCTTCCGCGAGCACCAACGAGTATGCAGCGCTCGGTTAATCGTGTCAATGGCTAGATCTAGACAAGTGCAGTACCCCGACGAGCCTCAACGCTACATCAAACTATAGCCGCCTCAAGGGACAAGATAGGCGGGAGAAAATCAGCGAGCAAGTGCCAGTGGGAACCTTCATCTTGTGAGTAAAACAGTTGGCCGGCGCAGCAAAGCCTACTCTCCACACCCTAAGAATGCCGGGAGCGGGCGTTCCTCGCGAGCCAGCGGCTCGCCGGCTCGACCGGCAAGTCCGGCTGTAACAGCTTTTGTGGCTTGCCAGCGACAGCCAAGATGGCTTCGGCCGCCAGATAGCCGCTGCGGACCGCACTCTCCATGGTAGCGGGCCAGCCCGTCGCGGTCCAATCGCCAGCCAGGAAGAGATTCTCGATGGGGCCGGACTGATGGGGGCGCCAGCGGTCACAGCCAGGCTCGGGCGAAAACGTCGCGGCGGTCTCTTTAATGACCGTGGCCTTGAGCAGCCGCGCCTCGCGCGCAGGGGGAAGAATCTCCTGCAGCTCCCGGCGGCACAGCTCAATGATATCCTGGCGCGAGCGCGGCACCAGTTCATAGGACGCGCTGATGACCAGTTGCAGGTACTGGAAGTTCTCGACGGCCCCGCCAGGAGCGCCAGCTTGCCCTGCTACGTCTGTGCCGGCAGGGGGTGCGGACGGACCATAGAGCAGAGACTTGTTGAAAATCCACTGGGTGGTGTGGTCGAGCAGAGTCAGATAAGGCTCAGTCATCACCACACGGTCAAACCAAAGGTGCACACCGGTAATCGGCGCAGAGCGCAAGCGGCTCAAGTTGGCAAATGCCGGCTCGCGTTCCACTACCTTCGCTGGGAGCAGGCCGGGCAGTTGATCATGCGGGACGGCAGCAATGTAATAATCCGAGGTTTCCAAGGCATGGTTGTCGAGTTCCACGCCGACGACGCGGCCGTGCTCCAACCGGATGGCTCGCACTCCCGCGCGAACCAGCACTTCTCCGCCCCGCTGTTCGATCGCTTGGCGACAGCCACCGTAAAGCTCGCCCAGCGGCACGGACGGGATGCCGATCCTAAAACCGTTTCGGTTAGCGAGAAACGCTTTCCAGAAAACATCCATGCCGTAGCGAGCGTCGGTGCGACCGAGCTCTTCGTCAAGCGCGCTGACCAGCACGACGCGCCAGAAGCGCTCGATGCTGGCTTGGGTTTGGTCGTGCCGGCGCAGCCAGTCAAGCATCGTCACGCCGGCGGCACCGCCGACATCCGGTGGCCGGCCGCCGCCGCGCGTAATTGCCAGCATGGCGCGGGCGATCGCGCTCTTGTCGGCCCAGGCGAGCGAAGGAAACAGCGCAAACGAAGGAGCCAGATGAAACGGTGGCGCCAGAGGCGACGCTTCAATCACGCCCCGGCGGCCCGCGGCGTCGCTGAAGATCAGGCGGTCGTACCAGCGGATCTTATGCGCGGCGCCAACGCGGCGGTAGAAATCCGCGAGGTTGGTACAGCAACCCAGCGTGACGTGCTGGCAGTTGTCCACGTGCTCGCCGCCGGGCAGCACATACGAGCTGGCGCGCCCGCCCAGGTGCGGCCGCTTCTCGAACAGACGGACGCGGAAGCCGGCTTCCGCCAGCGCGACGGCCGAGGATAGTCCCGCCAGACCGCCGCCAATCACGATCACGCTACGCGAGGGCATCCGATTCGTCCCACAGGCCTAGCCGCGCCCGGAGGAGAATTGCGAATTTCTCCTTTGAGGTCAGGCAAACGCGGGAGGAAAAGACATCGAAACCGCGAGAACGTATTTTAGCGAGCAGGCTGCTGTAGATGCGAACTAGCCCCCAGAGCGCCGCGCGGCTATCTTCGTCCACCAGCGGCACAAGCCGGGCGCCTTCGGCGTAAAACTGTTGGGCACGTTCGGCTGCAGACGCCAGAACCTCCCGCAGCGCCGGCCTAAGATTTCCCTGCCCCAAATCCGATGGGCGGCAACCGTAGAGATGGAGGGTATCCTGAGGCAGATAGACGCGTCCGATTTCATAATCCCGACGGACATCGCGCAGGATGTTGGTCAATTGAAATGCGAGGCCCAGCTTTTCGGCCAGATCCAGGGCGCGCGGGTCGCGAAAGCCAAAGACGTGAAGGCAGGTGAGCCCGACCGTGCCGGCGACCCGGTAGCAGTACTCGCGCAGATGGTCGAAGGTGGCGTAGGAGGAAATACTGAGGTCCATCTCCGCGCCGGAGATGAGATCGTTGAAGTAGCGGGCCGGAATGCCGAAGCGCCTAACCGTATCGGCAAAAGCAGGTAAGACGGGATGCAGGCCTGTATCGCCCGCGAGCGCAGCATCGAGCTGCGCGCGCCAGGCGGCGATTCCCTTCTGCTTTGCGGCCAGGTCGCCCGGGGTGTCGGAGACGTCGTCCACCAGGCGCATGAAAGCATACAGCGCGAACAGCGCGTCCCGCTTAGGCCGCGGCAAAAGGTAAAAGGCGAGGTGGAAATTGCTCCGGGCGTGGCGAGCAATGCGCCGGCACACGGCGTAAGACGCATCAACCTCAGGCGCCTCAGGCATTGCCGCGAGCGAGGGGCGCGCGGTCTTCTTTGCCGGCCCCCAAGGGCGCAAACATGCGAGACACAAGCGCGCGACCCAACAGCCGCAGCTGGGTCCAGCGTCGAAGCACCGGACGGCGCGCAAGGGTGTTGTAGCCGATGGCCTCAATGGCCTCGAGCACGCCAAGCCCCCCGCGGGTGAACAACTCAATATCGACGCGCAGCTCCGGAGTGACGCGCTGCGCCAGCGGCAGGCCGGCTGCAAAAATCTCACGGGTGCGCGCCACCAGGTCTTTCATTAGCGCGACGTAGCGCGCATCGAACCGTTGCTCCAGGATGTCGGCCTCGCCGAGGCCATGTTTCGCCAGGGCGTCGAGCGGAATATAAATGCGGCCCCTCTGGAGATCGCGCGCCACGTCCTGCCAGAAATTGGCAAGCTGCAGCGCGGTACACGTGTAGTCGGAGAGCTGCTGCCGCTCGGGGTCGCGATAACCACACAGGTAAAGCACCAAGCGGCCCACCGGGTTGGCCGAATTGCGGCAATAGCCGAGCACGTCCGCCCAAGCCGCATAGCGATGCACCACCTGGTCCTGCCGGAACGCGATGAGCAGGTCCGCAAACGGCTCGATGGGAATCTGGAACTGTCGGACCGTATCCGCGAGCGCGACGAAGACGGCGTGCGCCGGCCGGCTAGCGTAGCAGCGGCGGAGTTCTTCTTCCCACCAGTCAAGCAAAGCGAGGGCGCGCGCCGGATCGGGTACCTCATCGCCCAAATCGTCGGCCCAGCGGCAGTAGGCGTAGACGTTGTAGAAGTGCTGGCGGAGCCGGCGCGGCAGAAACCAGGAAACCACGTTGAAATTCTCGTAGTGATGTCTGGCGAGCCAGCGGGTGTACTGCGCGGCGACGGCCGGGGCGGAGCCCGCCGGCGGTAGCTTACGCGCAATCTCGAGTTCGATAGGTGCCTGCATGGCAGTGGCGCGTCCCCGGGCGTGGATGGACCGTAACGAACGAATGGAATTCCTGAAAATGCAATCGCGGCGACAGCCTACGGAATGACCGCGGTTTTCAGTTCGCCGTTGCGATGCTTCATGTGCTCAAACATGCGCGGCAGCTCGCGCAACGGAATCTCCCCGGTGACGAAGTCGCTGGCGCAGATCTCGCCGCGGGCGATTGCTTCCAGGGCCTCGCGGATGAAGCGCGGGGTATGGTGGAAAGTAGACTTGATGGTGATTTCCGAATAGTGCAGCGCAGTGGGGTCGAACTCCACCTGCGAGCCGCGCGGGCAGCCGCCAAACAGGTTGACCGTCCCGCCGCGGCGCACCATCTGGATGGCCCACTGCCAGGTGGTCGGTGAGCCGACGGCCTCGATCACCGCATCCGCCCCGCGGCCGCCCTCAGTGAGCTCGCGGATCACGCGGACAGGGTTGTCAAGCTGCGAGACGTCGAACGCAGCTCGAGCGCCCAGCTGCTCGGCGGCGCGAATCTGGCTCCAGCGCTTGCCCAAGGCGATGACCCGAGCGCCGCGGCCGGTCAGAATGCGGATGAACTTCAGGCCGATGGGGCCACAGCCAATC
>Ga0209055_1000701_pt1 | contig 23228 bp, 18 predicted proteins | sample GraSoiAngelo_110_FD_185875 | JGI IMG/M metagenome (GOLD analysis project Ga0209055, IMG submission 185875) | Grasslands soil microbial communities from the Angelo Coastal Reserve, California, USA - 14_0903_12_30cm (SPAdes) (version 2) | ecosystem: Environmental > Terrestrial > Soil > Grasslands ... | reverse complement strand
GACGCCTACCTGGCCTCGCGGTACCGGCTGAGTGCTGACCTCCACGTGACTCGCTACTTCCGAATGTTCGCTGAGGGGAAGAGCGCGTTCGTCCTGGACCGAGATCTCGTGGGGGGCAGGACAACGAGCTTCGTCAACGAGCTGGACCTCCTGAACGGCTTCGCGGACATCATGATTCCTCTCGGCGAGCAGGCCAGTGTGACGCTGCGCGGGGGCCGGCAGGAGCTGATCTTCGGCGCTCAGCGACTGGTCGGGGTGTCCGACTTCACCAACGCTTTCCCCCGCACCTGGGATGGGGGGCGAGGGATCATCGGGATCGGAGACTGGAGCATCAACCCCTTCTGGGCCCAACTCGTCGTGGTAGACAAGTACAAGTTCGACAAGTCCACGTCGGACACCAAGCTCTTCGGTATCTATAGCACCGGGCCCCTTCCCTTCGTGCCGGTGAATCTGGACGTCTACTGGCTGAGCGCCGACAACGCGGGCGCCACCTTCAACGGCACCCCCGGGCGGGAGCGGCGACAGACGCTGGGGGCGAGAACCTGGGGCAAGATTGGCCAGACAGACCTGGACTTCGAGATCGAGGGAGCCGGCCAGTTCGGAACCGTGGGCCGGGGGGACATTGCCGCGGGGATGTTCACGGCCGTCCTCGGCTATACCCTGCCTATTTCGGGCCTGGGTGCCCGCGTCTATGCCGAGTTCGACTATGCGAGCGGCGACGGCAAGCCCGGCGGCGACGTCGGTACCTTCAGCCAACTCCAACCGAGCGGCCACTCGTTTCTGGGGTATATGGACTACATCGGACGGCAGAACATCGTCAGCGCCCTCGCAGGCGCCACCTTGAAACCGGTCCGCGATCTCACGCTCTCCCTTCAACAGTATTTCTTCTGGCGCGCATCCGACCGCGATGCCATCTACAACAAGTCCGCAGCCGTCTTCCGGCCGGGCACCGGCACCAGGGCCCGCTACGTCGGCGCGGAGATGGATCTGCTCGCCACCTATGACTTCACGCGTCACCTGCAAGTCTATGCGGGCTACAGCCACTTCTTCCCGGGCGAGTTCATCCGGAAGACCGGTCCGTCGCGGGACAGCGATTTCTTGTACAGCGCGATCCAGTACACCTTCTGAGCCTTCACTTAGGCCTGATGGCTCTCTGACTTTCCAGGCTCATTTTTCGCCGCCGAGATCCTTTGGCGTGATGGTCTTCAGGAACTCGTCCAAACGTCCCGGGGCCGGTGCATCGACGAGTGTCGCCTGCGGTGGCTGCACGGGTTCCGCCTGAACGGGCAGAGCAGAGATTGTCGCGGTTCCTCGCGGTTCAGGGACTGTCACTGTCTGCTCCGGGGCGGCCGGGATCTGACTCTGGGCATCTTCCCAGGAGGACCACGGGGCGAAGAGCCGGATTTCCACCCGCCGGGCCCTGGCAAGGACCTCCGGGCTCGGCTTCTCGCCAGTACCCAGCGCCACCTTGCCGATAGAGATCGCTCTCAGCTGACGCAGCTCGATGCCGTGACGTAGCACGAGGTAGCGCGCCACGGCCTCCACGCGTTCGCGGGCGAGCTCGCGATTGTATCCGTCGCCCCCACGCGAATCGGCAAAGCCTTGCAGCTCGAGGATCGCGTTGGGGTCCGCCGTGAGAGCCTTGGCTACGTACTCGAGCTCGTTGGTGTCCTGGCTTCGGATTTCAGTCTGACCGGAGTCGAAGTAGACCAATTTCGTCTCCAGTAGCCTGTAACTGTTGCGACTCGCGAGACGTTGCGAAAGCCGGGCTTCGACATCACGCGCGGCCCCCGTCGCCTGGTCCGCCCGTGTCTCGGCGCTGCCCGCGCGGGCGCCCACCTCACTCACCCGCAAGTCGAGGCCGTTGAGCCGCTGGTCGGCAACGTCGATCGCCTGGCGGCTTTCCCCAGTCCGATCCGCCGTTTCACGCAGCTTCGTTTCCTGGAGGGCGGCGCGCTCGGTGAGCTTGCTCTCCGTCGCACTGACCTGCTCCTGTACAAAGCTCTTCGTCGCGCAGGCGGAGCCGAGCACGGCGCCGCAGAGGATCAAGGAAGCCAGTCGTCGAGTCATGACGTGCTCTCCTTCGTCAAGGGTCGCCGATGTGAACCGTCATCGCTCATGCGCCAACATGCACCCGGAGTGCCGTCTGATCCCTTCGAGCTCGGCGTGATTGGTCCTTGCAGTCGGCATTGGGCCTCAGTCAGCTCCCGGCGGAGGGCGTCGGATCTCACAGGCCGGACCGGCGCGTGCTTGTCTTTGGCCGGTGGCGGCACCTGCGGTGTCCATGGCGCTCTCCCGCAAATTTAGGGCCTCGGCCGGAGGATTTCTATTAGGGTTTCGCCGAATCGGGGTCAGGGAAGATCCCTCAGTCACCGAGTGCCGTTTCCGGAAGCGGCTTGTTCGGGGGTGCGACGAGTGGCGTAAATTCAGGTGAACTCGACGACGGTGCCCTCGGTCAAGTGGCACGCTTCAGACGCGGTAGAACCAGAATTCGATCCCCGAGGTATCCTGCTCGAAGCGCGCTGCATGTTGAGCCTTCGCCGGGATGGAGTACCAGCGACCTGGACCATAACGGCTTTCTTCGCCGTTCATCGTGAGGATCAACTCGCCTTGGGTGATGACGCCGACGTTTTCGGTCGAACGGCCCGTCGAACTTCGGAAGGCGTCGAATCTGATCCGGGAAATGCATCGGGCTACTGCGCGATTCGACGCACGGCTGCCGAGAGACGCGTGAGAGCGGCCTCGAGATCGGCCTTCGAGAGACGGCCGAAGCCAAGGCGAAACACCCGCGCCTCGTCGCCGAACCAGATGCCGTTCGCGACCCTGACTCCCTCCCGTGCGAGGCTCGCGTAAAAGCCGTCCACGGCGTCGTTGTCAAAGACCGACGGCCTCAAGCGCACGCAACACAGGGCCCCGGCGTCGGGCCGCACCCATTCGACGAAGGCGTCATTCTCGCGTACCCAATCTGCGGTGAGCGCGAGCCCTTCGGCCAGTCGCCGGCGCCGTTCGCCGATGATGTGATCGCGACGCTTGAGGACGTGCAGCGCCAAAGCCTCGTCCAGGGGGGAGCATGAGATCACGGTGTTGAACTTGCCCATTACCAGTTGTTCTTTGAGCGCCGCGTCGCGCGTGATCGCCCATCCCAGCCGTAAGCCGGGGGCGCCATGGCACTTGGATAGCGAAGCACAGGAGATCACCCGCTGGCTCAGCCCGACCGCACTGGCCGCCACCGCGTCATCGCCATAGGTGGCTTCGCGATAGGTCTCGTCCAGCAACAGATACGCTTCGGGACAGCGCTGCTCCATCAACGCCACCAGGTCGCGGACCATCTTCAGTGGGCTGATGACTCCTGACGGATTCTGAGGAGAGGCCAAGCTCACCAACTTGGTTCGCTCCGAGAGGTGGCGACCGATGTCGGCGGCGTCGAGCTGGTAGCCGCGATCGAACGGCAGAGACACGGTTCGGATCTTCGCGCCGACCGCCTGCAGGGTGTTGCGGGCCAACGGGAACATGGGCGAGACAGTCACCGCCTCGTCACCACGATCACAGAGGATGAAGGCGATGAGGAACAAGGCGTGCATTCCGCCCATCGTGACGACAACATCGTCGGCACGGACACCGTGAGCGTCGGCGATCAGCGTGCGAAGCCGCGGATCGCCTTGGGCCGTGCCGTATCCGAGCGCCATTTCACCGAAACTCGGCTGCGCAGAAGGATCCAGCACATCATTGAACCGTAGATCTGGGCCGACGCTCTCGCCCAGATCGTAGTGAGGCGTCTCCCCGATTAGCGAGATGATATCGTTCTTCGCGAACCGCGCCACGCGATTCCTCCCTCCGGCAATCAAGCCCGTCAGGTTTGTAGCGAACCCTCCACGCAGGTGACAGCGTGGCCACCGAGCCAGATCGTGCTGGTGTCGAACTGGACGATGACCTGACCGTCACGGCCGAGGCACCGGCCCTGATTGGCGACATACGCGTGAGCCTTCAGCACGCCGTCCCGGCGCACGAGCGCCGCCACGCACCCGTTGCCGCTCCCGCAGACCGGATCCTCGGGAATCCCGTCGCCGGGCGCGAACGAGCGCACCTCGATGTCGGCGCTTCCGCCCTGGGGATACAGGCCGAATACGTTGACTCCCGTGATGCCGATCGGGTTCAGCGCGGCGAGCTTGCCCATATCGGGCGCGAGCGCCCTGACGACGTCGCCGCTCGCGAGCTGGACCGTGAACCACACGGGTCCGACGTCGATGATCGCCGCGCGCTGAATGTCGGCCGTCATGACGCCGAGTGCCTCGGCGACCGCGGCGACCTGCGGCGGGGTGGGCTCGCGGAATTGTGGCTCGGGCAGCGCGAGGAGCAAACGCTCACCGTCGATCTTGATGTCCACGAGCCCCTTTCCGCACTGCTGCACCAGGTGGCCTGCGGCCGTGGGTTTGAGGCCATGGCGTAACGCGGCGTGGGCCGATCCGATCGTGGGATGACCGGCGAAGGGGAGCTCCCTCTTGGGCGTGAAAATTCGCAGGCGGTAGTCCGCGCGCTGGTCCGTCGGCGTGCAAACGAACGTCGTCTCGGACAGGTTGGTCCAGGCGGCGATCGACTGCATCTGGGCGCTCGATAGCTCGTCGCCATCGAGCACGACCGCGACGGGGTTGCCCTTGAACGGCACGGCGGTGAACACATCCACTTGCTGGAAGGCGAGCATGTTCATCTCGAGCTCCTCTTCGCGTGTCTACCGGGTGATGCCCCGACGACGCCCGACGTCCGATCCACGATCGGAATCTAGCAAAGCGGCAGCAAGAAAAACAGCTACAGATCATCGAATGGGGGACCATAACAGTTATTGTCCGGCGCCCGATGTCGTGCGAACATGACCGCGCCTTGGGCCCAAAAGCGATCGGCGGGGGGCGACAAGCTCGGTTAGCACCGGCATATCGGTACGAGGCGACCGCGCGGTTCATCACTGATCTCGTGGACAACGGCACGCTGATCCCGGGAGCGCGCGTGCCCTCGCTCCGGCAGATCACCAAGCAGCGTGGCGTCAGTCTGTCGACCGCGCTCCAGGCGTACCGGACGCTCGAGGATCGCGGGATCTTGCAGGCGAGACCGCAATCCGGCTTTTATGTGGCGAAGGGCGCCCCCATTCTCCTGGAGACGCCAGCGATCTCGAAGCCACCGGGGAGACCCACGACGGTCGCCGTCTCCGGTGTCATCCCAAAACTCCTCGAGTATGCCGCCGATCCGGACCTCGTCCCGTTGGGCTGCGCGATTCCCAACGCCGAGCTCCTCGCGGCGGGGCGGCTGGACCGCTTCCTTGCGCGGGCCGCGCGGGTCAACGGTGGTGACTACAACACGTACACCGTCCCCAAGGGTGATCCACGGCTACGCCGAGAGATCGCTCGCCGTGCGCTGCGCTGGGGGCAAGTGCTTTCACCGGAAGACATCGCCATCACGTGCGGTTGCACCGAGGCCCTGGTCTTGGCCCTGAAGGTCGTCTCACGGCCCGGCGACACGATCGCCATCGAGTCCCCGACGTACTTCGGTTTCCTGCAGGTGCTCGAGACCCTCGATCTGAGAGCGCTGGAATTGCCGACCGACGCGAGTAGCGGCGTCGACCTCACGGCCCTGCGAAGAGCGCTCGGAACGACGTCGGTCAAAGCGTGTCTGTTGTCATCGAGCTTCAACAACCCCCTGGGTTGCACCATGTCCGACGAGAAGAAGAAGGCCGTCCTGGAACTGCTCGCGCGGCACCGGATTCCGCTGATCGAGGACGACATCTATGGCGATATCTACTTCGGTGAAGAGCGTCCGAAGCCATTCATGGCCCTGGATCCGCATGGCAACACGATCTACTGCAGCTCCTTCTCCAAGACGATCGCGCCAGGGTATCGCGTCGGCTGGATTGCGACTGGACGCCACATGGAAAAGGTCCTGGACAGCAAGTTCGCATTCACCCTGTGCGGCCCGGCGCTGCCGCAGGCGGCGCTGGCCGAATTCCTTTCTAGCGGCGGATACGACAGTCATCTACGCCGGGTTCGACGCACGTTCAGAGACAACATCGACCACATGATTCGCACCGTCGACCGGGTGTTCCCGAGGGGCACGAGGGTGAGCCGCCCGGATGGCGGCTTTGTGCTGTGGCTGCAGCTACCAAAGCCCCTTGCGAGCCGCGAGCTCTTCGAGGCGGCGTTGAAGAAGGAGGTTTGCTTCGTGCCGGGCGACGTGTTTTCGGCGAGCCACCGCTACGCTAATTGTCTACGACTGAGTTGCGGCTCGGCCTGGCATACGCGGATCGAAAAGGGCCTTGAGACCCTTGGCGAGCTCGCTTGCGCTTTGCTCACGCGCCAGCAGAGAAACGGCTCGTCGGCGCGCCGACGCCACCGCGTTGCTCAAGGATGAGCGGTCGTCAGCGCAGTGTCGGCAGAGCAAAATGAAAGGTGGCGCCGTGCGTCGCGTTCGGGGTCGCCCACAGCCGTCCCCCGTGTCCTTCAATGATGGAGCGGCTTATCGACAGGCCCATGCCCATGCCACCAGGCTTGGTGGTGAAGAAGGCGTCGAACAGCCGGGTCACGCTGTCGGGATCGATCCCGACCCCCGCATCCTCCACGGCCACCAGCACCTGGTCACCTTTGGGCGGCCGTGAGCGAATCACCAGCTCGCGCGGCCGGTCCTCAATGCCCGCCAGGGCCTCCATGCCATTCATGACGAGGTTGATGAGCACCTGTTGCAGCTGGACGCGATCACCCAGTACCGGGAGGAACACCGGCGCCAGGTCAACCTGCAACGACACCCGATGGCTGAGCATTTCGCTGCGCACCAAGGGCAGCACGTCGCGGATGACGTCGTTGACGTCCAGCGGTGCTCGCTGGGGTTCGGTCTTCGACATGAGCTGGCGGATACGCTGGATCACGTCGGCCGCCCGGTGGCCGTCCTTCACGATCGCGTCGAGGGCCTCCCGCACGCTGTCGAGGTCGGGGGTGCTCGTCGCCAACCAGTTGAGCGATGCGTTGGCATCGGCCACGATGGCGGCGAGCGGCTGGTTAACCTCGTGGGCGATCGACGCGGTCAGCTCGCCAAGGGTCGTCACGCGGGTTACGTGCGCGAGCTCCGCCTGCGCCTGCTGCAGCGCTTCCGAAGCCCGGGCGTGGTCAGTGAGGTCGCGAGTGATCGCGAGCGCACCTTCGACCCTCTCGGACTCCGGCCGCAGCGGCGAATAGGTCGCTGCCAGATATTGCTGCCCGGCCGGGGTGGGAAACCAGCCGACGAAGCTCACCTCTTCGCCCGCGAAGCATCGGTCCAGGTTTGGCTTATACGTCTCGTTGAACGGCTCCACGCCCGAGAGCTCGTCGACGCGCAGGCCGACGATCCTCTGGGCCGGCATTCTCCAACGCCGCTCGAAGGCTGCGTTGACGCGCTGATATCGGTAATCTCGCCCGACGATGTAGATCGCATCAGGTGAGGTTTCGAACACGTGTCCCGTCAGATATTCTGCCCGCTTTCGTTCGGAGATGTCCGTGATGGTGACGAGCACGCGGTCGAACGCAGCGGGCGGCCGCGGGAATGTGATGGTGAACAAAACGGTCACCCTCTGTCCCTTCAGCGTCTGGAGAACACTCTCACCTTCGACGGACGTCCGGCCCTCCGCGATGGCAACCATCTGTTCCACGAAGGCCTCTCGGCTCTCGGGCACGAACACGTTGTGCAGGGAGACCAAGAGCTCGTCCTTGCTCTCGGCGGCGAACAACTTAACCGACGCATCATTGACGTCGACGACTTTCACCATCGTGATGGCTTGCTCGACGAACTCCGGATGAGCGGCACAATAGCCACGCGCGTCGCGCACCCCTTGCGTCTCCAGTTCGTCGATCGCAGCCTTGACCCGGGAGAAGTCTTCCTCCCAGATCGACACGCCGGTGGACTCGAAGATATAGCGGTATCGCCTCTCGCTCTCGCGCAGGCTGCGAAAGATCGACAGACCTGTCAGCGCGTCGGCCAGGCGGCGGCCGATCTCCTCGAACAGACGCTCCTCCGGCGGTGTCCAGACCCGGGGGTACGAGCACTGGCTGAGACCGAACATGTACGGCTGATCGCCCTTCGGGTAGAGGGCCATGACGATCCTGGACTGGATACCGAGCCGCTTCGCCATCAGGGCCGGCAACGAATGGTGTGATCCGGGCCCGAAGGGCACGGGGCCACTCGAAGCCCTCACGGTTCGGAGCACACTGGCCGTCTCCGGGTCCACGGGCACCTCGACACCCACGCCGAAGAGACCGGGAAATTCCGGGCGAGTACGCTGCATCTTCAGCACGTGCGACGGAGCCTCCGGGTCGCATGGACACACCAGCCACGCGCGATCGCAATCGAAGATCGATAGCGCAGCGTCGAGGACGTCGCTCATCATCTGCTCCAGATCGCTCGTGCCCTGGATCGCGAGGTTCACCCGATCCATGCTCTCGATGAACCACCGACGCGCCTGGCGCTCCTGCTCCGCCCGCTTGCGCTCGGTGATGTCGACCATCACGCCACGCAGCCGAGCTGGGTGGTCGCCTTCCAGCACCACGGTCACCACGTCTCGCAGCCACACCACGCTGCCGTCTGCGGCGATCATTCGGTATTCGAGATCGTGCTCGCGCTTCTCGGCGGTCGCCTGTTCGCAGAATGACACCGCCCACTCGCGATCGTCCGGGTGAAGGTGATCCTTCCAGAATGTCGGTTTGGATAGCCAGCGCGCCGGCGGATAGCCGAGGATGCGGTCGGACTGATCGCTCACGAACGAAAACTGATGGGTCGCCGCGTCGGCTTCCCAAACGATCCCCTCGGCCGAATTCACCAGGTCCCGGAACCGCTGCTGCGCAGCGACCGCTTCGGCGACGGCCACGCGCAAACGCTCGTTGCTCCGCTCGAGTTCCGCGGTCCGTTCGCCAACTCGCGCTTCCAGTTCGCCTCGGGCTGTCGTCAACGAGTCCGCCGCTCGGCGGCGGGCCGCGCTCATCGTGGCCAAGAGCGCCGCCAGTCCGGTGAAGATCATCAGACGAGGGAGCTCGGCAACCTCGATCTTCAGCGAGTCGAATGGAGGCGTAAAGAAATAGGCTAAGGCCACGGTGGCCAAAATCCAGGCCACCAGCGCCGGCCACAGCCCGCTGACCCAGCCCGTGATCACGATCGCAACGAGCAGCAGCTGAGCAGCAGCCAGTACTATCGGTCGCAGCCACAGCGCCAGGACCACCGCGATCGTGACGGATAACACAGCGACGCCGTAGCGGACGAGAGCAAATTTCGCGACGTGGCGTTGCATCTGGCGTCCGTCACGCCGAAGAGAGGGCCGTCCGCACGGCCTCGAGCAATCGCCGACGCGGCTCGTCGTTGGCAGGGGCCGTCAGCATGATCGCGGAATGGATGAGCTCGTGGCGACCAGATGTCGGAGAAGGTCGACGCCCGTCGCGTTTGGCCATATCTGATCGCTGTAATCGCCGGCCCGTCGGTCACGGTCAGAGTCGACCTGCCTGCAACGGAATGGTGTGACGCGGCGGCGGGGTTGTCAAGAACGCCCACTCATGTGGGGATCGCAAGACCTCGGTAAAGAGCTGAGTCTCGCCACGAGGATCTCCTGCGCGCGCCCGAGGTCACGGCCTCACCAGCTTGCTGCATGATCAACGGTCGCTCGTGGTCAAGACCCACGGCGCAGCGGCCCAGGACAAGCCCGGCGAGGAGCACGAGCAGCAGGGGGTACCACCGAATGTGCTTGCGGGCAGCGCCGACAGCCCCCACCGCAACGGTACAGAGCCCGAGCGCCGTCACCAGGAGTCGTATGGGGATCCCGGTCACGACAGGGCCAAGCACGTATCCGGTACCGAGCCAGGTCGCCGCCCAGACGAGCGCGCTCGTCATGGCGACCAGAGCGTACCGCCTCGGCGACATGCCGGTCGCGCCCGCGACACCGGCGGCCAGTGGATTCAGCTCCGGTAGGAATCGGGCGCCCAGCAAGAATTCAATACGGTGCGCACTGAAGCGTCGCTCCGCGAGCTCTACGCGCGCGGCGGCACTCCTGGAGATCCGCGCGACCAGCTCGCGCGCCTGCGCACCACGCCAGCGACCCAAACCGTACCAGACGAAATCGGCGGCCAGTGCCGCTCCGACGCTGACGAGAGCTGCCGTGAGGAAGTTGGTGTGGCCGGCGGCGGCCCGGGCGCCTGCCATGAGCAGCGTCGGGCCGACCGGAATTGGGACGCCGCCCTGGTTCACGAACACCAAGGCGAAGAGCAGCCACATCGCCTGCAGAATCAGAGTGCTCCCTCCACGATCTGTCGATACCCTCCGTTTCGCTCGAGATTCGCGCGCGGGCAGAAATGCGCTCGATCTCGCAAGAAACCTGGAACTCGTCACCACCGCGCACTCCAGGCAGCAAGATATTTCAATCGTCCGAAGGAAGATCTGCGCCTGAGGAGAGTTCAGTCGGCGCGTAGTCGATGGAGCCGAGACGGCATGGCCGGGCCAGGGCGCAACGTGAGGCCGACGACGGGGATGACGCGAGCGCCGCCCACCGGCGTCAGCCGGTAGCGCTGGGCCACGGATGCGACGATGAGATGCATCTCGGTGGTGGCGAAGGCGCTGCCGATACAGTGGCGCGAGCCGCCGCCGAAGGGAAAATACGCGAAGCTTGGGCGCGCGGTCCCTCGGCCGGGCGCGAAGCGGTCGGGGTCGAAGACCTCGGGCGCATCCCAGACGGCTGGATGGCGGTGGGTGATGTAGGGAGACAGCAGCACGATCGTGTCGGTCGAGATGGTATAGCCGACCAGCGTGTCGTCCTCGACGGGCGTGCGCGCGGTGAGCCAGGTCGGCGGGTACAGACGCAAGACCTCCTCGATCACCTGCCGCGTGTAGCCGAGGCGGGGAAGTGTCTCGACGCCCGGCGCCCCGCCGCCGAGGAGAACGCGGCACTCCTCCTCGAGCCGTTCCCGCGCATCTTGGCGTTCAGCTAGCAGAAGCCAGGTCCAGGCGAGCGCGCTCGCGGTCGTCGTGTGCCCGGCGACCAGGACGGCCTTCAGCTCGTCGCGGAGCTCGGCGTCGGAGAGAGGGTCGCCAGTGGCGGATGAGGCGAGAAGCGCGGCGAGCAAGCTCCTCGGCGGCGGAGCTGAGCGGTGCGCCTCGCTGACCATTCGGGAGACGAAGGCGTCGATCGCGCCGAGGGCGCGCTGATAGCGGGCGGCCGCGGGCGTAGGAATCTCGAGCCAGCCGAACGCACTCCAGAGGCGACGGTCAACGTGGCCCACCGCCACATCCAGCGCACGACCGAGCGCCTCGATCTCCGCGGTTGGAAGATCGCCGAAGCACGCCCGGATGATGATCGTCTGGGTGAGGCGCCGCATCTCGGTCACGGCGTCGACAGGCTCGTTCCGCGCTGCCAATGGCCGCCAGCGCTCGAGCATCTCGGCCGTGGCCCTCGAAACGACGGAAGCGAACTGCGCGTGTTGGCCGGCCTGGAACGCGGGCTGCACCTGCCGACGCCGCTGCCGCCAGCGGTCGCCATCAACCACGGTCAGGCTATCGCCGAAGAGCCCGCGCACGCGCGCGGCGGGCGGACCCTTGGCATACGCGCGCGCATTGTCCTGCAGGACGTGCTTGACGTGATCAGGATGGGTCAGCAGATAGACCTGGTGTCTGCCGAGCCGCATGGAGATCACGTCGCCATGGCGTCGCGTGCATTCCATGAGGAAGCCGAGGGGATCGCGTCGCATCCTCGGGAACACGCCTATGAGCGGATAGCCCGTGGGTCCAGGCGCGGTGCGTCGAGACGGAGCGATGGACATGCGAGCGCTCAAGTTCCGCGAGCGCAATAGGCCGGCGGCGGTGGCGCGTAGCCGGGGGCGACGAACCAGTCGACGGCCTCGCGCAGGGCCGGCTCGACCGGAGTCTGTGGCAGCCCGAGCTCGCGCACCGCCTTCGCGGCGCTGAAATACATATGCTTGCGCGCCATGCGGACGCCGCTGAGCGGCACGCGCGGCGGGCGGCCCGTGGCGCTCGCCACGCCTTCGTTGACAAGCGCCACGACATAGATCAGGGCATGGGGCACGCGGACTCGCGGAGCGCGGATGCCGGTTACGCTCTCGAGGATGCGGAAGATCTCGGTGAGCGAGAGATTGTGGCATCCCAGGATGTATTTCTCACCCACATGCCCGCGCTGCGCAGCCAGAAGATGTCCGCGCGCTACATCGACGACGTGGACCAGGTTGAGGCCCGTGTCGAGCGTCGCGAACATGCGTCTCAGAAGATAGTCGAGGATCAGCTGGCCGGTGGGTGTGGGCCTGACCTCCCAAGGGCCGATGGGATTGCTCGGGTTGACGATGACGACCGGCAGGCCGCGCGTGACGTACTCCTCAGCGACGCGCTCGGCGAGGAACTTCGAGCGCTTGTAGGAGCCGACCATATCGTGGATGCTGACCGGCGTGGTCTCGGTACCGAGGCTACCGTCGCGGGGCACGCCGAGGGTGCCGACGCTCGACGTGTAGACCACACGCTCGACGCGGGCTTGCACACACGCCTCGAGCATGTTGTGCGTGCCGTCGACGTTGTTGCGGTAGATTTCACTTGGATCCTTAGCCCAGAGCCGGTAATCCGCGGCGAGATGGAAGACCTGCGCGCAGCCCTGGATCGCGCGCGCCACGGAGTCAGGCTCCAGGACGTCACCGCGCACCACCTCGACCGCACAACCTTCGAGCGCCGTGAGGCTGCTTGCCGGACGGGCGAGGACCCTCACGCGATGGCCCTCGGCGACGAGTCGTCGAGCCACGTTGGCCCCCACGAAGCCAGTGGCGCCGGTGACCAGCACATTCATGGTGGGCGACTCCAGCCTCTAGCTTACGCCCGCGGAGTGGCCGGTCTACGGGATCGCACTGGACCGCGGAGCTCCGGCCAGACCAGAATCATCCATGCGCGCATGACGAGTTGGAGCACGCCAGCACGCTCGGCGCCGAGAGCCTTTCCGATTCCGGATCTCGTTCGCCCGGCGCACTTGACTTCGGCCGCCCGGGGCGCGATCGTGGCGCCCGGGTGGGGCACGGGTGGCGACGGCCAAAGGGCGTTTGAAATTCGAGCCAGAAGCTTCAGGACGTCTGGCTCAGCGAGGACTGAGATCATGAGGAGTCATCGCACGCTCGTCGCCTTCGCGGCCGCGGTCTCGATCGCTATCCTCGTCGCACCGGCTCCTCCCGCGCGCGCGGCGGACACGCCACGACGCGGCGGGGTGCTGCTCGCCGCGATCGCCGCCGACGCGCCAAGTCTCGATCCGCACCAGGAGGAGACGTTCGCCACGCTCCACCTCGTGGCGCCGTGCTACAGCACCTTGCTCCAGATCGATCCCTACCAGTACCCCAAGGTCATCGGCGATGTGGCGACCGAGTGGAAGATCGCGGCGGATGGACTCACGTATACGTTCAAGCTTCGGCAGGGGATTCGATTTCACGACGGCTCGCCGTTGACGGCGGCGGACGTCAAGGCGACCTACGAGAAGATCGTGTTTCCGCCGGAGGGCGTCCGCAGCATCCGCAGGAACGCCTATGCCGCCATCACGAGCATCGAGACTCCCGACGCGAACACCATCGTGTTCAAGCTCAAGCACCCGTCGGCGTCACTTCTGGTCAACCTGGCCTCGCCGTGGAACGTGATCTATCCGAAGAAATACCTCGACAAGGATCCGAACTACTTCAAGGCGAACATCGTCGGGTCCGGGCCCTTCAAGTTCAAGAGCCACACGCGCGGATCCACGTTCGAAGGCGAGCGGAATCCGGACTATTTCATCAAGGACCGCCCGTATCTCGACGGCTACAAGTTCTTCGTCAGCACGGAGACGTCGGTGCGCGCGGCGGCCATTCGCTCCGGGCGGGCGTACATCGAGTTCCGCACCATGCCGCAGTCCGAGGTCGAGACGATCCGGAAGCAGCTCGGCGACAAGGTGGTCGTGCAAGATACGCCGGCCACCGGCATCTTCGGCATCGCGGTGAACCAGACGATCAAGCCCTTCAACGACGAACGCGTCCGTAAGGCGCTGACGCTCGGGCTCGATCGGTACACCGCGAGTCGCGTGCTCTATCCCATCGCGAGCCTCAAGGACGTCGGCGGGCTGATGCGTCCTGCGACGGAGTGGGCGATATCGGACGTCGAGCTGCAAAAGTTTCCGGGCTTCGGGAAGGACATGGACAAGAATCGCGCCGAGGCCAAACGCCTCCTGGCCGAGGCAGGTTACCCCAACGGATTCAAAGCGGTTTTGAAAAACCGCAACGTCCGAGTCCCGTACGTCGACTTTGGCACGTTCGTGATCCAGGAGTGGCGCAAGATCGGCATCGAGCTCGAGCACCGGCCTCTCGAGTCGGCGTCCTGGTTCGCGGATGGCCGGGACACCGGCAACTTCGAGCTGATCGTCAGTCCCTCGTTCAACTTCATGGATGACCCTGACCAGTTCCTCGAGCGATACACCACGCGCGACAGCAACAATTGGGGGCGATTCTCCGATCCGAGGATCGACGACCTCTTCACGCGCCAGGCGCGAGCTCTGGATTCCACCGAACGCAAGAAGCTCATCAACGAGATCGAGAAGATCGTGCTCGGGCACGTGTACTACATCCCGGGTATCTGGTGGGCGCGGAGCGTGGTGCACTGGGCGAAGGTGAAGAACTATGTGGCGCCGCCGAATCATTACTCGAACCAGAAACTCCAGGACGTGTGGCTCAGCGAGGACTGAGGCCACGATTCTGTGACCGCCCGTCCAGGGCAATTGCGCTGATCATGAACAAGGGTTAGTCTTTCGCCCGAGCCCTACGAAGCTTAGTGCGAGGCGGGAGATGACCGATTCCCATGCGCCTTTCCCGAAGCCGGTTCAGAAGGAAGCGCTGGAGCGCCAGAGGCGGCGATGTGCGAGTTGCCGCACCATAATCACCGGGCTGGGTCGCTCGGGTGCGCAGCAACATGTGTTCGGCGAAGGCATAGAGGCCCACCACGTTATTCCCCATAAGCTCGGTGGTTCCCTCACCCCCGAGAATTGCGTCATCATCTGTCGCGCTTGCCATCTCAGTGCCCATCAAGGCGGTTGGTTTGCAGACGTCAGCATCTACAACGACCTCAAGAACCTCACGATGCTGGCGAAAATCGCCCGCATTGCCGCACTATATCCGCACTATCGAGGATAGGTGAGTCGCCCAGGGCTGCCCGTCCAGGGGTCGGTGGAATGAGCCGTCGGCCGGGAGCGCCGCGTGTGATATGAAACGTGCGCACGCACCGAACCGTTTGCGCTAAACAGGAGAGCCCACACCATGTCACAGAAGACCGCGTTAGAGGATGTGAAGGTCCTTGATCTGACCCAGTTCGAGGCCGGAACCTCGTGCACTGAGGCGCTCGCATGGCTGGGGGCCGACGTCATCAAAGTCGAGAATCCCCGGGGCGGCGACCAGGGCCGCGGTGCTTCCACCGATCAGCAGGGGGTGGACTCGCACTACTTCATGCTGCTCAACGCCAACAAACGCAGCATCACGCTGAACCTCGGCAGTGCGCGTGGTCGCCAGATCTTCACTGAGATGCTGAAGAAGGCCGACGTCATGATCGAGAACTTCGCCCCCGGCGCCATCGAGCGGCTGGGTTTCGGCTACGACGTCGTCCGAGAGATCAACCCTCGTCTCATCTACGCGCAGGTCAAGGGCTTTGGCGAGGGCCCATACGAGAACTACGTGAGCTTCGACATGATCGCCCAGTCCGTCGGCGGAGCCTTGAGCCTCACGGGCACGCTGGAGACCGAGCCCCTCAAACCGGGACCGACCATCGGCGACACGGGCACCGGACTGCACTGCGCCATCGGCATCCTGGCCGCCCTGCATCAGCGCGAGCGCACGGGACGGGGCCAGCACATCAAAGTGGCCATGCAGGATGCCGTGATCAATTTCAGCCGGATCGCCTTCGCGCGCCAGGCCGCCAGCGGCAAGGCGGCGGTGCGCTCGGGCAACCGCAGCGCGCTGGGCACGACCGCCCCCAGCGGTCTCTACAAGTGCAAGGGGGGCGGTCTCAATGACTACTGCTTCATCTACACCAGTCGCGCCGGCAACCGGCACTGGGATCGCCTGCTGAAGGCCATCGGCCGAGACGACCTGATCGGTGACGAACGCTTCAACACGCCAGAGCGGCGCTGGACCAATCACGACGAGGTGGACCGCATTCTGAACGAGTTCACGCGGAGCCGTACCAAGGTCGAGGTCATGCAGATCCTGGGCGACGCTGGGGTGCCAGCTGGGGCAGTCTACGACACGATGGAGATCACGCAGGATCCTGCCTTGCAGAAGCGCGAGATGATTGTGACCGTCAACCATCCCAAACGCGGCAAATTCACCTTGCCCGGCTGGCCGGTGAAGATGTCCGAATCGCACGTCGAAGTGGATCGCTCACCGCTGCTCGGCGAGCACAATGCCGCGATCTATGCCGAGTGGCTGGGCCTGACCACGCGCGACCTGGAGGATCTCAAGGCCCAGGACATCATCTGACCTCACGAGGTTCCGGAGAACTCATAACCCAAAGGTCGCTGGTTCAAATCCAGCCCTGCAACCATTGACGGCGAGGGGTTGGCGGACGCAAGTCCACCGACGAGGTTGTGAAGACGATGCGCTGACCTTCGGGGTGCCTATTGACCCTCTGAAGAGGCAAATATGTCTCGAAGACGACCGAGTGCTTCTCGGGTGCTTCGGGTCAAGGGCGGGTGATGCGGCCGAGCGCCAGGGCGGTCCGGAGCAGCCCGGGCGACCCGTCCCGATACGCGAGGTAGCGATCTTCCCACACGGGCTCGAAGTTCGCCTTGTAAGCCCGTAGACCCTTGAACGAGAAGACGGTCGTCAGGTGCTCGTAGATCTGATGGACCGCGCGCTCGTGCAGCCCGGCGCCGGGACGGTCACCGACCCGGCGAGCGGCGCCAGGCCCAGACTGAACCAGCCGTAACCCTCCTCGCGGAGTCGGAGCAGAAGCTCGCCGAAGACGTAGTCCATGAGGCCATTGGGCGTCTCGCGACGATGCCGCATGAGATCGATCGTGGCGACGCCGGCGCGTATGCTCGGGACCTCGTTGAGAAACGCCATGAGGCGCCCGGTGCGATCCCTGGCGAGCACGAGCGACCCCCGCGAGAGATAGCCGCGGCCGAAGCGCCCGAGCGCGAACGCGCGCTCGCGGCGCCCCGGCAGCGACAGCCACTCGCCCGAGACCTCTTGCGCCTCGGCGGCCGCCCACCAGGCCGCCCGGCGCCGCTCGTACACCTCGAACGCGAGATACACGAGCAGCAGGCTCAGCACCAGCGTCAGCGAGCGATTCAGTCCGACGACGCCGAAAGGCAGCAGCGCACGCAGCAAGGCCGGATGCTCGGGAAAGCGGGTGACGAGGACAACCGCCATACCGAGGGCACCGTTGGCCAGGATCGCGACCGCGAGAACGGCGTGAGCGCCCCCCATGCACAATCAAGCATACGTCCGGTAGTCGGAGGGCCCCTCGCCCTCGCTTCCCGGCGCGGCGCGGACGCCGTCAAGCCACGACTCGGGAAGGAACTTCGTGCCCCGGGTCTCGGGACCCAGCAGTAGCCGTCCCATGAGAAGGCCGTGAATCTCACGTGAGAATTCCGCCGGCGGGCGCGCGGGTGTCGGACCCCTACGTCGGGAGGGGTCGATCGCGACCAAGCTAACGACGTGGGATGAATGAGATGAACGAAAGGAAAGAAGGTAGGTAACGATGAGTCGCGGCCGAATAGTGAGGCGGACCATCCTTCTGCTGCTCGGCGTCGGTCTTGCAGTGTCTGCTTGCGCGACGGCGCCCGCTGGCTATGGACCCGACTACTACGGGTACTACGGCTACTACGGAGGCGACGGATTCGTGTTCGCTCCGGGTCATGGCCGATCTCATGACCACCGGGGCCACGGTTTTGCGCACGGCTTCGGGGATCACGGGGTCGGGGGGCACGGGTTTGGTGGGCATGGGCATGCAGGATTCGCCGGGCACGGCGGATTCGCTGGGCATGGCGGATTCGCCGGGCATGGCGGTGCAGGGGCGCATGGCGGCGGGTTTGGGCACGGCGGTGGCGGCGGCGGGCACGGCGGTCACTGAGACCGCCGCGCTCGTGACCCTCGACGGAGCCGACGGTAACGCGCCGTCAGCGCGGCGTCACGCGCTCTTTGGCCATCCCTCGGGCGGATCGCAGGCCACGGTGCCCATGTCCGCGGGAACGGAGATCTCCAGGAGCTCCAGGTCCCTTGATGCCGCCGTCTCGTTGTGCCGCAGGCCGCCCGGGATGTAGAGAGACTCGCCCGACTGGATACGCAGTTTCTGGCCGTCCTCGAACTCCAGGTCAACCCACCCACTGAGCATGTACACGAACTGGCCCTCGCAGACGTGGTAGTGCCACCCCGTCGGCTGCGTCATTCCCTCGGCCCCGATCGTTACCTGAGCGCGGATCTTCCCGCTGCTCGCGGTCGTGACGCCGAGGTCGCGGTACTTGAAGAAGGAGCGCCGGCCCGCCACCAGGGGAGCGGTGGTCGGCGTCGCGTACGCCAGCTTGCCAGGGGGGGTCACGGCTGCCGGATGTCCGATCGGCGTGCTCGCGTCGTTCATCATGGAGGCCTCCTCTGAGTTCGTACCGCCAATACTACCCGATCCACGCGGACGAGAATGAGCGGCATCTCATGGACTTCATCTTCCGACGCCGACGGCCCCGCGCCGCACCACTGAGATCATCAGCTGCGCTAAGATTCATCTTCCCCGCCTTTTCCCAGTTTTTTAAGAAGCCGCAGCAACGTCCGCCGCTCCTCTTTTGAGAGGACGCCGGCGGCCTCTTCCATCACGGCCGCGTGCTCCCGGAAAGTCTTGGTGATGAGCGCGCGCCCTTTCGCCGTGAGTTCGACCAGGCGCACGCGCCGGTCGTCGGTATTCTTCCTTTTCACAAGCCCCGTCTTCTCCAGCCGATCGACCGCGACACTGATCGATCCCGGCGTGAGCCATACTTTGGGCCCAATCGTATTGACCGGCAACGGTCCCTTGTGGAGCAGCGCTTCGAGCACACGGAAATCCGAGTCGCCGAGGCCGGTCTGGCTCAGGTTCAAGCTCTCCTCCGCATGAGCCGCGAGGGCGCGAAACGCCTTCATGAGCACCAGCCAGACATGAACCCCGGACGCGTCTTGCCTTCTCTGCATCCCTTCTCCATCCTAACGCGTCCTACTGTTGACATCAATCATATTGATATCAAGATAAATGACGAGAATGCCTTCGTGATCATGAGGGAGTCCCCAACCAGCAAATGACCAAGACATGACCACCATCTCTGTAATCGTCGGCAGCACGCGTCAAGGCCGGTTTTCTGAAAAGCCGGCGCAGTGGATTCTTCAGCACCTTCAGAAGCGCAACGGAATCGAAGCCCGACTGCTCGACCTTCGCGACTTCCCGATGCCTTTCTTTGACCAGGCCGTCTCGCCCGCCACGCCCGGCCGCGCGCCGTATGAGAATGAGGTTGTCAAACGCTGGACCGCCGCAATAGCCGCATCGGACGGCTTCGTTTTCGTCACTCCGGAATACAACTACGGCCCTTCAGCAGTCCTGAAGAATGCGATCGACTGGGTTTATCCGGAGTGGAATCGCAAGGCGGCGGCCTTCGTAAGCTACGGCAGTGCCCTCGGCGCGCGGAGCGTCCAGCAACTACGGCAAGTGGCAATAGAGCTTCAAATTGCCCCGGTGCGTTCGTCAGTCCACATTCCGGTTGCGACCCTTTTTGCGCATTTCAGGGGCGGCGACGTAGACAAAGGACTCGCGAGCTTGAGAAACAAGCCCAGACGATGATCGATGACTTGCTGTGGTGGACGATGGCACTGACGACAGCCCGCAAAGTGAGCGAATGAACCAAGAAAGGCCAAACCCATGTCTGACATGAAGTCCCACGACAAACTCGCTGCTCGTCCTCAGATAGCAACCGTCATAACGCAAACCCCCTTTCCTCGCATCGCGAGGCGGACCCGTGGACAGAGTCACGAGGGAGATCGACGATGAACGTAGCATTGTGGGTCGTTCAGGGGCTGCTTGCGGCCCTCTTTCTGTTTGCCGGTGGTGCGAAATTGGTCCTGCCGCTCGACCAGCTGGCGGGGCCAGTGGCGCTGCCGGGCTGGTTCTTGAGGTTCATTGGCGCGGCCGAGGTGCTCGGCGCGCTCGGCCTGGTCTTGCCCGGGCTTCTGCGTATCCGGCCGGGCCTGACCCCGCTGGCTGCGGCGGGGCTGGTGATCATCATGATCGGAGCGACGGCCGTCATGTGGGTGGGCGGTATGGTCGCAGTGGCGCTGATGAACGTGGTCGTGGCGCTCCTCGCTGTGTTCGTCGCCTACGGCCGCTGGCGGCTGGCGCCGTATCGCGACTCGTCCCGCCCGTCGGTGCTCCGGCCCACCAGGTGAGCACGAAGCAGCTCTCTTGGAAGGAACAGACGATGAGCACCGGTGGAGTACTCGGGCGCCTGCATCGCCGAGTTTCGGCGGGCTGGTGTGATCGCGTGATGCGAGTCGTCCAAGAGATGCGGTCACGCAGATGACGGGGAAGCGCGCCCTCAGGCAGCGGCGCCGCTTGACAAGCGGAGTTCAAGCGCTTCGAGGATCGTGCGGTGCGACGCGTTCGCTGCAGGCATCCCGAAGCAGGACTAGTCTCAGGACCTTCGCCGGCCGCGCTCGTCCCGGCTCGGGCGAAATTCAATACCGGGGATGGCATGACGAATGCCATCCCCGGCCTGTCATCGCCACATCGCTAAGCTCCAGATGTCGGCGAGATCTTCCCCGCAAACGTCTGGTCACGATTTTTCCGTTCCGTACGACGAAGGTGTCGATGCCGAGAGCCTCCGTATGTCTCAGGCCGCTCGAGCCGGTCGACCTCGTGCGGTGTCGATGAGGTAATGCCGCGATGCAATAGGTCGCACATCAGCCGATTCCCGCGCGCCCAGTCGTCTCCGTGGTCCACGGTGTGGTGGCCGCACACGCTGCCAGGGTCGCCGGTGGGGTGCCCGCAGGTAGCGCAGGGGCTCATGCTGCGTCGATAACGCCGGCGTCGTGCATGCCCTTACGAGGGCGGCGTCTCCGGGATGGTTTCTCAGAATGGCCCGACGCCGGCGAGCACCGGCGTATTGCATGCATTTACATACTCCATGCGTCTTTCACGAATCCGGCTGGCATCGGCGGGCATCTGAAGGCCATGAGGAGCTCGGCAGTGGTTGGCTCAACGTGCCCATGTCTCGGACCGAAAATCTCGACGCGGCGTACGCTGACCGATCGTTTGGCCGTGACGTCGGGCGAGATGGCTGAGGTCGCGAAGACAGAAACGGAGAGGTTCATGATGAGAGCGATGCGTGCGGAGTCGTTCACGGGCTACGGAGGGCTGAAGCTCGTCGAGGTGCCAAGACCTCGCCGGGCTGATGGGAGGGTGCTTGTCCGGATCACGGCAGCAGGCGTCACCCCGCTGGACCACACCATCCTGTCAGGCGGGTACCCACGAGCCACGGCGCCTTTGACACTGGGGAATGAGGGCGCGGGTGTCGTGGAAGACCCTGGCGACTCGGCGTTCTCAGAAGGCGCCCGGGTCATGTTCACCGGCGCGTACGGTGTTGCCGAAGACGGTACCTACAGCGAGTGGATCGCTGTGCGCGAGGAAGATCTGTGCATCATCCCGGACACCATCGATGATGCAACCGCCGGCGGCATGCCGGTCGCCTATTTGACGGCGCAGATTACGCTCACGCAAGCGGGCTTCGAGCCAGGCAAAACCGTCCTGGCGCCGGCCATCGGCGGCGCGGTCGGTAATGCCGTTACCCAGTTGGCCCGCGCGCAGGGCGCGGCGAAAGCGATTTCGACGACGACCAACCCGGCCAAAGCCGAGCAGGCACGTGCCCTCGGCTTCGACAATGTCATCGATCTCTCTGCGGAGAGTTTCACCGATGGCGTCGCTCGCCTCACGGGAGGCCGCGGGGTGGATGTCGTCATCGACAGCGTGGGCGGTGCCCTGACGGGTCACGCGCTCGCCACGCTTGCCCTCGGTGGCGTTCTGACCTCGCTGGGATACTCGGCAGGGCGCAAGACGACGATCGATGTCACGGACTTGATCTGGAGGCGCGCAAGCATGAGCGGCTTCTCCCTGTTCGCTCAATCGCATGCGACGAAAGCGGCCGCGTGGGCGGCCATCCTGCCGCTACTGACCTCGGGATGGGTGAAGCCGGTCGTCGAACGAGCGTACAAGCTGGAGGAGGCTGCCGAAGCTCTCCGCCATCTGATCGACGACCGTCCCTTCGGCAGAGTGGTGTTGACATAACGACATCGCGTGCGCCGGTCACGACCGGGCCCGGCGTGCTCGGCATGCCGGGATTCACCGTGTATGACGGTCTACGGTTGATCGGTAAGACGCAGCCCGCCGAGCTCGAGCAGATGGTGCTGAACTCGGCGCGGCGAGACCGCGCAGAAACTCCTGGCGAGAACCAAAATCATCGATTCGCGCAATGTGAGTTGAAGCACGTCGGCGCGTGCTCGGCGCCGAGAGCCATTCGGATTCCGATCTCGTTCGTCCGGCGCGCTTGACTTCGGCCGTCGGGGGCGCGATCGTGGCGCCCGGCGGGAGAGCGGGGGATTCCTTGGCTCTCCAGCAGACCCGGGACACGACTCGCTGAGGGAGGAGAATCGCCATGCCGTTCTACGAAAGAGGCCCCGTTTGCATCCACTACGAAGAGGTCGGTTCCGGCTTCCCACTGCTGCTGATCCCGGGCGGCGGGCTCAATTCAGCACTCTCCTCCTGGCAGACAGCCTCGCCCTTCAACCCGATGGAAAGGTACAAGGATGACTTCCGATGCATCTGCGCTGACCTGCGCAATGCCAACCCCGGCCAGTCCAGCGGCCCGCTGGAGATCGACCGTCCCTGGGACGCCTACTCCGACGACCAGCTCGGGCTGATGGACCACCTCGGCATCCGGGAGTTCTTGGTCATGGGCTTCTGCATCGGGGGGCCGATGATTCACAACCTCATTCGGCGGGCTCCAGAGCGCGTCGTAGCGGCCGCGATGATGCAACCCAGCGGTTTCAGGCCTGAGACCCCGAACCTTTTCTACCAGAACAAGATCAAGGGCTGGGGGCCGCCGCTTTGCGAGAAGCGCCCCGACGTCACGATGGACGTGGTCCACGACTTCCTCACGAGCATGTACACCAACCGCGCCGACTTCGTTT
>Ga0209055_1000698_pt1 | contig 23293 bp, 26 predicted proteins | sample GraSoiAngelo_110_FD_185875 | JGI IMG/M metagenome (GOLD analysis project Ga0209055, IMG submission 185875) | Grasslands soil microbial communities from the Angelo Coastal Reserve, California, USA - 14_0903_12_30cm (SPAdes) (version 2) | ecosystem: Environmental > Terrestrial > Soil > Grasslands ... | reverse complement strand
GTAGGCGTTACCGTGGTCGTGTTTCACGACAACGCGTACGGATCAATCAAGAGAAAACAATTGGCCCGTTTCGGCCGCGCTTCGGGAGTAGATTTTGGAAATCCAGACTTTGTCCAATTAGCCAAGGCGTTCAACGCTCAAGGGTATCGTCCCACCAAGGCTTCCGAACTGGTCTCAATCCTCGAGAGTGCTCTCGACTCGCCTATGCCGAGTGTAATTGATGTCCCCGTTGACTACTCCTAGAAATGCGACTGTATCAGCAAGAATCTAGGGCTTGCCTCTGATCCTAATAGTTCTCAGAATAACCCAGTATGATAGCGCTCCAATACCAGCGAGGGGCAGCGACACTCCCAACAGGTTAGCGAAAACGCTTGTGCTTAGAGCACCACCTCCGAAGGCGGAGTCTCGCAGTGCACCAGCAGCAAGGCTCAGAGGATTATACTCGGCTATCACAACAATTGGCCCCGGCAAGTATTGAGCGATGGTTGAAGCCGGGTAGAAAATCGTGCTAATTGTGACCATTGAGACTTGGAGTGCTTGGGCGTAGACCCAGTAGATCTCCCCTACTCTCGAGATGCTAGCGAAGAAGGCCGCGAGACCAGCGATGCCCGTCGCTAGGATGAAGAGAAAAGGGAGGAGCAGGATCGCGTTCATGATACCCTGTGGAGGAACCGCGACGAAAGCTATAACCAGAAGAAGACCGGAATATACGATTCCTCCGAGACCCCCTGAAATTATGTACGCAGCCACCAGACCTGAGGTTCTAACCGGCAAGGTCATGTAGTATTGCACTACTCCTTCCCGTAGAGCGAGCCAGATACGGCGTCCAGTATCTGTGGCTGCTGAGAATAATCCCATGACTACGATTCCTGGGACGAGGAATCGGAAGTAATCGAAAGTCACTAGTCCCTTGTAGACGAGTCCGGTGACAAGCATGTCTGATATGTTCAGACTGATCAATATTGCCATTAGCCATTTTGTCCGGAAGAAATAGGAAAAATCAGTCCGTGCGATATGGACAAGGCGGGAAAACTCGCTCAAGCCGCTTTTACGCCTTCAATAATTTTGTCCACAATCCCAGCGCTCAATGAAAGGGTCCCAAGAGCAATCGCGGTGACGACAACAGCGGCCAAGATGGGATTCAGGAGAAGGTGCGGGTCGAATCCCAAGACCCACCTCGTAAGGTCTGCCCCATATGTCAGAGGGCTGAAGACAGCGACGGGAGAGTAGAAGCTGGGTATGAAGATGAGAGGATAGAAGACGGTGCTGAATCTTACCAGAAGAGCTGAGAGTCCCGCGATTATGGCGTTGTAGATGTCGATGGACTTGAACGCGATGAATGAGAAGGAGATCATGATCCCTGAGATTCCAAGCCCCAGTGTGGTGAGGGAGAGAAGGGCGAAGAATGCTCCCGGAAGAGTGAATCTTCCAGTGAAAGCGAGGACCCCGATCAGAGGAGGACCTGCTCTCAGAATAGTCGCCACGACGCCGTAGACCGCCTGCGATTCGAGAAAACCCCGTCGAGAGATTGGTAGTGACAAGTAGTAAGGTAGCTCGCCCTCATGAGCACGTTCGACGAAACGGCGACCAACAAAAGATCCTGTGTCGAAGACTGTGATGACCATTAGCCCGACTCCGTAGAAGAAGAAATAGTCCTGAACCTTGGTGGATTGTACGAGATGTGACATTAGCGAGCCGAATATGCCAAACTGCAAGGCGAAGAGTGCCCATGAGAGAACGAGCCCCATCCGCTCGGCTACTATCATGCTAATGTTGAAGCTGGCTAGAGTCAGGACACGATTCATGGATTCTCCTCAAGGCTCTTGCCTGTGAAGTGGAGGAAGACGTCGTCGAGGGAAGGCTCTGTTATCTTGATCGTCGAGATTTTCGCTCCCATGTTGTAGCTTGCTGAGGTCATTCGGGGGACCCAGTCCTCCGCTTTCGACACATTTGCTCGCAACTGATTGCCCTCTGGGGACATTGTAAGTATGCCTCCTAGATTTTTCAGATCCTCGACAAGTTTGTCTGCAACAGGGTCCTCGAAGCCGACTTCAACAACGTCTCCACCCGCTATAGCGTCCTTCAGCTTCGGAATTGAGTCACGGACGACCAACGTTCCCTTGTGAAGAATCGTGACCCTGTCAGCGAGATACTCTGCCTCCCTAACCTCGTTAGTTGCAACGATGATTGTCGAGCCTTGGTCTCTTAGTTCCCGAATCTTGTCCCATATCTTCCTCTTCCCCCTCAAATCCACCTGACTAGTCGGCTCATCGAAAATGGCCAGTTTCGGTCTCTGGACCAAGACCTTCGCTGTCTCCAGTCTCTTCGCCTGGCCACCAGAAAGGTGCATGAACAGTTTGTCTCTTGACTCCCATAATTCTAACTCCTTCATCGTCTGTTCAATCAGATCCTGCCTTTTCACCGGGTCGATGTCGAACATGGACGCGTGAAACTTCAAGATCGAAGAGGGCTTGTGACGCCAGAAGCCCCGAGCCTCCTGAAAGGCGATTCCCATAACTTCACGAACTTTCGTACCATCCTTCACGACGTCAATGCCCATCACCTTCGCGGTTCCCGAGGTTGGCTTGAGAATAGTGCACAATGTCATGAGGAGAGTGGTTTTTCCAGAACCGTTAGGGCCTAGAATTACCATTATCTCACCCTCGTCGACTGTAAAGTTCAGCTCTCGAAGAGCATCCGTCTTCCCATATCTCTTCGAAAGGCTGAGAGTCTCCACTGCAAACAAAGATGAATGCAAAACGCAAGAAGTGAGCGATAAAAACGTTCGAAGAAAGTCAAATCTCGGACTATCGCTTCTGAAGAAGAGCATCTCGGAAGAAAGGGTCTGATATGTTCTAAGACAAGGTTGCCTTAACAACCCAGTCCCAATTCATCGTGGACGCCCAAGAACAATTAATTCTTTGTAGCCAGTCCTTCCCGCTCCAACAGAGTTGATCGGACGATTTACAGTGACCTTCCTTATCTCAAAATCATCGTATAGATGCCTGGTCAATGATGTCTCGGAATTTGACAAAACAACTGTGCAGCCTCTATCAACCAATTTCCCGAATTCTTCAGCCAATTCTTTTTGGTCCTTCTCAGAAAAACCGCCCGGAGTGTAGTCCGTGAAGGAGGAAGTCTTGGTTGGCGGTTGATAAGGAGGATCTAGATAGATGAAATCGGCCTTGCCACATGGAGCAAGTGCATCCTTGTAATCAATGCTACGCAGCTCAGCTTTCGTGTTTTCGAGTACGTGACTGGCCGCGCGAATGACGTCAGAATTGAGTATCCTAGGGTTCTTGTACCGGCCGAAGGGCACGTTGAACTCGCCCTTCGAGTTCACTCTGTAAAGACCGTTGTAGCAGGTCTTGTTCAGAAAGATTAGTCGGGCGGCTGACTCGATGCGATCAAGGGGTCGCCAATCTCTCTTCTGGTAGAAATAAGCGCCCTTGTCTACTGCTGATTCGTACTCTCCCTGCAATCTCGAAAGGAGGCGTATCAGTTCCTCCGGGGTTTCTTTGATAACTCTGTATGCTGCGATGAGTTCCTCGTTAGTGTCAGACAAATGTGCCCTGAAGCTTGTGGTCCGCGCACATATTCCAAAAAAGAGCGCACCACCCCCTAGAAATGGCTCGTAATACTTTGTTAGATGTAGTGGCACACGCGGTATGAGGTGAGGCAGAAGGCTTGTTTTTCCTCCGGCCCATTTGACGAATGGCGAAAGATGTTGTTTGCTGGAATCTACGCTAAGCTGTGTCTCTTCAACGGCTTGGAGCACTGAGCGAGTGACCACTTATGCGTTCATGATCTTTCGCTAATAAGTCCTAGGCGCAGGAAAGTGTTCGAAATAGCTGTGCTCGCCAACCAATGATCACCAAACTCTTTGGGATCCTAAATCGTGAGATGGCGAGACGGAGAGGGGTGGGAATGCCAAGGGACACGCGAACTGGTGGAGTTCTAGAAAACATGGTTCTACCAGCTCTAGAAAGAGGGGGATATCAATACAAGAAACAAGTTGTCATTGGCAAACGTCTCGGAGGACACAACCAGAAGGTGGACGTATTGGCGTGGAGAGTTGAAAGCGAGCAAATCCCAATTTCGTTAAAGTGGCAACAGACATCTGGGACCGCGGAACAAAAGGTCCCATTCGAAATCCTATGTCTAGCTCATGCAGTGCACAAGAGCCGTGGAAGATTCAACAAAGCATACCTCGTGCTTGGAGGTAGCGGTTGGACTCTACGGGAATTCTATGTTAGTGGTCAGATTCGCAAGTATTTGAAGGACTGCGAAGTAGTCGAGATTGTTTCTTTGGAAACCTTTGTCGCCACGGCCAACCAATCTGAGCTGTAATTGCACCGAACCTCGAGCCTAGCGGACGAAGATTCTTTCTCTGGCTATCCCGAGGCAGGCGTGCACATACACGGCATGCTCTCAAACGCTCCGTTGCAAAGCGTTAAATTTCGAAGGAATCGAGTGCTCTAGAAGGTTTTTGGTTTGAAAATACTTCTACCCCTGCTTCTTCTCGCCACGCTTGGAATGCTAGCGGCGCTTCCTCACATCGCCACTGCTGACGAGCAGGGCTCAGACGATGGAACTCATCGCCCTACGGATCACGAGACATTGGTCACATTTCACATCCGGCTCACGGGTGACCAGCAATCTCCTCCTGTCACTACTACGGCGTTCGGATTTGCTGAGGTGCGCCTCTTTCAGAATGGCACCAGCTCAGCGATCGAATTCCGCGTAATAGTCTGCAACATTACCAACGTGACCCACTCCCACATCCACGTGGGAGCGATCGGGACCAATGGGAACATCATCGTGCACTTCTTCGACCAGCCTTCAACTCCGGTCTCCAGCCCAGACGGTTGCACCACATTAGCCCACGGTGTCCGAGGACCAACAGACCTTAAGCCGGACCCTTCAGCGGGAATAAACACCTGGGATGACTTCGTCCACGATTTGACAACTGGAGACACCTACGTCAACGTGCACACCTTAGCGAACCCGCTAGGAGAGATTAGAGGTCAACTCGTGCACGAGCAAGATGACGGGAACGAACAATTCGAATCAAGTGACGACTGAGCCGTCCGCTCCATAACTTCCCCTTCCTTTTCATCTTCCTAAGAAGCTATTCCTCATCTCGTCGTCAGAGTCGGAGCGTCTGATATTCTGTCTCACAGGGAGAGCCTAGAGTCGTACTAAGCTGCCAAGTGTAGAGGTCCATTACTACAGAGACTACGGTGCGATATCTCTCATCCACAGGAAATGACGGGTTCTCATGTCGGCATACTGACTCTGGTTTGCCATCATGATCCCTCAACATTTCCTCAGCCCTTGTCATACTCATCTTCCCATTTCCACTTCTCATCTGCCTGAGAAGCTGGTTTATCCTAGCGAAACGGTGTAAGGTGGATCTTCGTTCCTCATCCAGAACTTGCTTGACTCCTAACCGTTCTGGATTCTGGAAATGATTCGTATGGGCCAAGATCCCGCCCTCTGGAGAGAACGCCCCGGTTGCTTCAGGAGCAGATTCCACATCTAGAATCTTTCCGGCCCCTAACTTCGTTTGTTGCCCAATCAGAAAGTTTGCAGAACAGGATCTCTCTCCTCGAGTTATTCTTGAAACTGCTTGTGAGAGAGTCTTCGATCCGAGAATTTCCGAGCATCTCACGTGGAACGGTTTTCGCAGTCTCTCCCAGTCATCCTTATTCGAGATCAACCCATTAATCGCTAGTCCTATTCCTTCAGAGTTCAAACCGATCTTCCCCCCAACCACTCCTGCCTCGGTGAAGCAGAGGACGTTGGGACCGGTAATAGGTCGAATCTTGAGAAAGAGTCCTTCTACTTGGGGAATCCAGTCCCAGTTCTGAGCCATAAGCAAGTGACGATTCACGGTTACCTCCGGCATTGCCCCGAACGCCGTGCAGCCATCTACCCGTGGCATGGGTTTCAATCCGATCTTTGCGAACTGACTGTACATCAGTTCGTATCGAACGTTCAATGCAGTAATCTCTAGCAATTTTGTCTTTGAGCCTAATGCGACTCCCTCCATCGCGCGAGCGTAGCCGGGACTGCCGCGTCGGATGACCTGCAAGTACTTTTCAGCGCGCCTAAGCGCCTCGTCTCTTGTGAGCGCAGTTTCATTCTTGAAACGGCGGAAGTAGACCTCGAGATTACGTTCAATCCTGTCTCGGGCAAATTGTCCGTGTCGGTATCCTATCTCGTACGGCGAGCCTTTCAGCCTTAGAACGGGTAGTGTCATTGATCTTTCGAAGATCTTTCCTGCTCCCGCTTCTTCTCGAAAGTAATCCAGGCGAGATCTCGCTTGAATCCCAGTTTCATATTGATGCTGAGCATGCTCTCGTTGGTGGATGCGTTGAAGGTTCGAATATTATCAAATCCGTTCTTTCGGGCAAAATCTAAGACCTTCAACTTCAAGGCCACGGCAATTCCTTTTCCACGATACTCCCGTAGAACTCCCGTGAGGCCTTGGTAGAGGCTTCTGGGCTCCTTCTTCAATCGCCAAACGACGCTGGTCCCGACGTACTTGTCCCCATCTTTCGCTATCATGTACGCTTGAGGAATGAGGTTAGGGTTCTTCATCTCAAAGGCAAGCCACTGATCATAAGGAGTGTCTGTAGGGGTGTCAGCTATCGGCACATCTCTGAACGCGGTCTGCACAAGCTCGTACAGCTTCGTGTAACACTCTGGATCCTCCCGTAGTTCCTGCTCAAGTGTCGAGAACTCGATTCCAGCCTGAGAGGCATTAGTCGAATATTTTTGGAACTCTGAAGTGTTTACTCTGTATGGGTCGATGGTCGATTCCCAACCCCGCATCTTTTCGCTGAATCCCCGCCTTCGAGCAAAGGCGATGGATCGTGTCATATTCTCTCGAATTCCCATCCAGGCAGTAATCGCACCATGCTCATCAAAGTCTTCCTTAAGCCGATCGTAGATCGCGCTACCAATACCCTGGCCCTCGTGCTTGGGGTCGACCCAGCCGTCGAACCAGAATTTTTTGGGATGAAACATCCACGGAGGATTCCACATCTCTCCAAAACCCAGAGCTACACCGGTTGAGGAGTTTATGCAGGCATAACGTTTGAAATAGTACTTTGTCTTGTCGAGACTATCATCGTAAAATCGCCACTCCTCAACGCTCCTCGCTCGCTCAGGAAAGATCGCATCATAGATTTCCGCCAACCTCCGGTAATCAGAATCTTCGAATCCTCTAATCTCAAGAGAGAGAGTGCGCTGGGCCAAGATAGTGTCGATTCTTCCGACGCCGATGTTAAACTCTTTGCACGCGACCGTCCACGCGTTTGTCATGCACAAGCCGCACTGTTAATGAGAGAGATTGACGGTATTCTTCGCAAGCCCTAGTTATGCCAGGATATCCTGAAAGATTCGTAAAACTGCTCTACGGCATAATCATGGCGCAGTTCATAGTCATCGCCACCTTACTGGCGGGGTTCAGCAACGAGTATCTCTCCAACATCTACTTTCGAATCTGGGTAGACGGCAACTTTCCCCAACTGGGTCTGCTGTTGACTGGACAAGTTGACGCTCTTCTGATCGGGATGGCTCTCGGCGGCACAATACTGCTGATTCAGCGGGTGAAGAACGAGGCGAGTATCGCTGAACGAACAACTGCGACACTCGGCCGGCCCTCTTCCTTGGGGCAGAGTTCTGACCTACTTCCCAACCACGCTACACGAACGACAATCGTGGAGGTGGCGAGGGAGACGCCTGAGCAGGTTCTTGGGGAGCTGGATAAACATGATTTCTAGAACTTATGTCATCACTGTGGCGGCTGTTTTGTCTCCGAAATCTCGGTTCCTGTTTTGAACCAGGGATCCACTTCTAAAGCTCTAACCTTCGTCTCTGAAACGGGAAGACCATCGTCCCTTAGGCTCTGGAGAAATGCGTTGGCTCGACCCCTTAGCTCCGCCAAACGTGTTTTGAAAGTCGAGAAGCCCTCTCTTTCATTCTCGAGGCTAGTCAGATCTCCTTTTGCAACCAGTCGAAGAGTTTCCTCCGCCACCTTTTCGACGAACTCGCCGTAGAACTCGATGAACTCGTTAACGACCTCGAGCAAATCGTACTCGATCATCGATGCTGCCTTTCGGAGGAGCAGTCGGACTTTCTGGCGCATTGAGAAGTACCAGAGCTCAAGCGTGAAGTAGACTTCTTTGATCTTCTCCGTCGTCGCTGTAGCGAGTTGCGGTGTGGTCAAAGTGCTTGAGCCGAAGCTCGCCTTGTCCAGTAGGGAGACAACCATTTCGTTGCCAGCCCCCCCTCCCTCCTGGAAGTTCAACCAACCGAAATCGTCGACTAGACGCTCTAGCTTCTTCAGAACAGAAGCCCCTCTACGCTGGACTTTGCCCGAGTAATCGAACCAGCCCCAGAGGACTGCTAACGAGATAATTACGGGAGCGCTATAGTAGAGAGAGATTTTGCCGAATATGATGAGCGTCAAGAGAATTGGCTGGGGAGCAAGAAGCAAGACCTGCCCTTTCGCGAAGCTCGCGATGAACGCCTTCATTTCATAATTCCTAGATAGTTATCTCAACCGCCTAGAAATCGGCAGTACAAACTCAACGATCACGGCCACTGTGATGAATCCCCAGCCGCCTTGAATCAACTCTCGGGTTCCATCAATTGTCCCGAAGAAGACGAGAAGGAATCCGAAAAGTAAAGCTACTGCTGGGAACGCGGACGTGAAAGCCGCAAGAGTGGACCCCAATCAGCAGTCACTGTGGAATGATACTCGGACCCGGAAAAAGGGGTTCGATGTAGAAAACCTGATAGTAACCGAAGTTGACGAACGAGCCACTCCTCCCAACACGAACGATGGAGAACCATGCAGGCTCTTTTCGTCGCTAGGCTCCTATAATCGTAATCTGACCGTTTACCGTTGACAGTTTTACGTCGGCTGCTCCGGTTCCGACCGTGGCCGTAACCTGGGTGCTTGTCTTTGTCTGGTTAGTCAGTACAAGATTCGTTGTCTGAATATTTCCGTTGACAAGAGATGCGGTCAACTTGAATGAGGATGATGAAGGAACGGTCATTTGCACGTTGCCACTTTGAGACGACATTGTATAGTTCCCTGTTGTGATCGGTGTCGAAAAAGTGCCTGCGATGTTACCGTTGGTGGTCTGCGCTGAAAAGCCGTCGCTCGCACAAATTGAGCAACTGAAATCTATGTCGCCGTTGGATGAGGAGATGCTTGCGCCGGTGACATTGAGACCGGTTGCTTGAACCCGTCCATTTACGTTGTCTACGACGAGCTTGCTAATGTGCACTGAAAGTGGTATGAACACGTCGATCTTGACAGAATACGTTTGCGAGATTAGAAAGGCAGCATTGTTGGGAAATTGGGCTCGGAATATGATGTTACCATTCATGCTTGAGTTGACAAGATTTACCTGTGCGGGGGACGATCCCAGACCCTTCGCCGTTACGGTGCCATTGATCAGGAAGTTGGCTTGTCCCCACGGTGCGAGTGTCACCGCACCGTTGATGTTTGTGACTTCGAGTGTGTAGTTGCTTGACTGGTCGGCGGCCGTGCTGTAGCTAAAGTTCTTGGTAGTAACGATTGCAGACGATTGATAGATAAGTGCGAACAAGACGCCCACAACGACTATGACGAGGATTACGATTGCGATTACCCATCGGTTGAAACTCGTCTTTTCCGGTATCGGGCGAGTTATCGTTGTGCCTGGCGGGGTTACAGTCGCGAACTGCCCTGCCAACTCTATTCGGTAAGCCCTTACGCTGTCGCTCTCTCGATCTCTTGCATCTCGTCACGTGAGAGAATCAGTTCTGTTCCATCCTTCATTTCTCGGGCCTCCTTCTCGCTACGTATTCCGATGATCGCCCCTGTTAAAGCAGGGTGCATCAACTCCCACGCGATGACAACATCCACCATTTTCTTACCGTGAGCTCTAGCTATCTTTGACAAGGCTCCTCGGACCCTCTCCAGTTTGGCATGGTTCTCTGGTTGACCGTACCAGTGGTTTCTACGGAAATCCTTCGGGTCCAGAGATGCTAAACTGAAGTTGTCGGCGAGAAAACCCTCGGCTAAGGACCCCCAGCCCAGGACGCCGATGTGATGGCTCAGAGAGAAAGGCAGGATGTCCTTCTCGATCTTTCTCTGGAGAGGGTTGTACTGAACCTGATTCGCTGTGACGGGGCCGATTCGCTCAGCCCTCTCGATGAGATCTACGGTATGGTTTGATAATCCACCGTTCCTGACTTTTCCTTGGCGAATAAGATCCTGCAGCGTCTTCCAAGACTCCTCGATCGGAGTTGTCGCATCCATATCGTGAAACTGTAAGAGGTCGATGTGGTCGGTCTGAAGACGTTTTAGACTCGTATCGACCTCTCTCTTGATAGTCTCTGGCTTATGATTCTCAATGGAACCACCTTTGCCATCGGGTAACGTCCCGCATTTTGTAAAGACATAGACATCGTCTCTTCGACCTTCGATCGCCTTGCCGACGATCTCCTCTGCTTTTCCCCATCCGTAGAATGGTGCAGTATCGATCCAGTTCACTCCCTCGTCCAGGGCGGTGTGAATGGCTCCGATGGCCGATTTCTCGTCCTGGGGTCCCCACCAGACCCTCCATTCCGGGGTTGAGCCTATCGGGGCGGTTCCTACTCCGACTTTGGTAATCTTAAGATCGCTCTTGCCAAGACGTCTAGTCTCGAGCGTCAATCCCGTTCGAAGGAAGCGGGGCTGAAAACGACTATTTCTACCTTGAACCGACGCGATACTCTATGGTCCTGGGACCCAGAGTATCAGCTGCTTGTGGCAGCTGGGACACTCTCTCGGGGTCCTTGCGAGTCCAAAGCCAAACGGTTTGCACCCGCTTGCACATTTCCAATAACCCTTACTGAACAAGGGCTCCTCGCCGACAAGCGCCGCGGCTGTTTCAATGAAACCTTGGATGTAGGCGCCCCCCATTCGTTGACGGTCAGCCTCCTCCTTCTGTTGCTTCCAACGCTCCTGTCGGTCAAGAGTTTCGGACATGATGCGGGACCACTCCTCCTACTCTTGCAATATCAAACATGTTGCGCCTGCAGACTGAATATAGCAGGAGCTGGCAGACTGGGTTGGACTCGAATAGCGCAAGTTTCCGCGACGGACGATTATTGCTTCAGTTTCTCGCGGTAGTGCTCTCGCAGCTTCGCAATTTTCGGCTCGATCACTACCCTGCAATAGGGTTGTCGGGAATTCTTGGCGTAATAATCCTGATGATAATCCTCCGCTTTGTAGAAGTCGCGATAGGGTACCACCTCGGTGACGATCGGTTTCTTCCAGACTTTCGACTCGTTGAACTCCTGGATAACCTGACGGGCAATCTTTTCCTGGTCCGGGTTGTGATAAAATACAGCCGAGCGGTACTGGGTTCCCACATCGCCTCCCTGGCGGTTGTACGTTGTAGGGTCGTGGGTCGTGAAGAATATCTGTAGAAGATCCTTGAACGCGATTATGCTAGGGTCGAAAGTTATCTCGATCGATTCAGCGTGTCCCGTGTCCCCTGTGCACACCTCTTCATACGAAGGATTGGAAGCGTTTCCGCCCGAATAGCCTGATTCTACCTTTACAACACCTTTCAACTGGTCGAAGACAGCCTCTGTACACCAGAAGCACCCCGCCGCCAGCGTGGCCACCTCTAGAGCTTTTGAAATACTTGTTTGCTCGGGTTTCTGCGCCATGAGTTTACTGCGCCCTACACCTAGAATGGCTAGGGAGCTATCTGAACATTCTCTCCCTAAACCATCCCGTCAGGATGCTTCTGAGGATGCCAAGCCTCCCCGCGCCGGCCCCGGCTTCCTCCGTCTGAATTCGATGGCCTATCGTCTTGAAATGCTACTGATTACAATCATTCTACTAGTCGTTCTCTTCTATTGGCGGCTATTTGTTGTCAAGGACCTCAACCTGTTGGGAACGGTTTTCTGGATCATCTTTCCCGACCTTGCGTCTTTCATCCCCATTGGGCTGGCGATGCGCGGAGCCAAGGAATGGCCTAGTTGGGGACCCGTAGTCTACAACTTCTTCCATACGCTCCTCGTCTGGATTCCCGTCTTTGCCATCTGGAGCATCTTGTCTGGAGCTGTCCAGTGGACCCTTCTCGGCTGGGCGGGGCATATTACAGCTGACCGTTCTGTTGGATACTATCTCAGAGCTGCCTCAAAGAGGAGAGTCGATTAGAGGCTATTACTTTCACTCCTCTAGGAACATCTGCTTCTAAAGAGGCCCGAATCGAGCACAACCAGCAGCAATTCTTAGCATGGAACCGGGTTACTTACGGTCCTCACTCTGGGAGATAAGCCATGATGAGACTATCCCCGTTCCGATAGTCTTTGGCTGAAGAGATAGTGAATATTCAAGATCTTAACGGCGTTGGACCTGTAACTGCCGGGAAACTCCGGGACGCAGGCTACGACTCGATAGCATCCCTAGCAATCGCACCCATACGCGAACTAATCGAAAAAGCAGGCCTAGAGAACAGCGTCGCCCTCAAAATCTCCCGAGCTGCTCGGGAAACGATACAGACAGACTTCGTCACTGCAAAACAGCTCTACGAGAGGAGACTGAACCTCCAGAGACTCAGCTTTGCATCCACCAATCTGGACAAGCTACTGGGAAACGGGCTTGAAACACAGGCCATCACAGAGTTTGTCGGAGAATTCGGAGCAGGCAAATCACAGATTTGTATGAAGCTCAGCGTCAACGTCCAGCTACCAACCAAAGACGGCGGCCTCGAAGGCAAAGCCCTCTTCATCGACACTGAGGGAACATTCGCAGCCCAAAGAGTCTACCAGATGGCCCAGGCCATGGGACTCGACGCGGACAAGATACTCGACGGCATCATCTACAGCCGCGTCTACAACAGCGACCACCAGATCCTCACGGTCGACCACGCGTTCAAAATCTGCCAGGAAGAAAACATCAAACTCCTAGTCGTTGACTCGATCCTCTCCCACTTCAGAGGCGAATACATCGGGCGCGAATCCCTGAGCGAACGCCAACAACGCCTAAACAGCCATCTTCACAAACTCCTCCGAATAGCTCAAGCCCTCAACCTAGCAGTCGTCATAACAAACCAGGTTCAAGCGAACCCTCAAGCGTTTTTCGGTGACCCCATGCGTCCCGCGGGCGGAAACATTCTAGCTCACGCCTCCACACACAGAGTCATGCTGAAGAAAGCCAGCCAGGGACTACGAGTTGCCAAAATCATAGACTCACCTTACCTGCCAGAGTCTGAGACCTACTTCCAGATTACCGCGAAAGGCGTGGAAGACGCCGCTCCAAAAAGCAGACGCGACGAATAGAACAACCCTAAGGACCTGCGATGGAAACACGCCATACCATCGACCCTCTACAACCCAAGACATGGCAGATAGACCAGATAGAGAAAGGCAGCGAGGGCTACCTATACCATTGTATCCTCTGCGACGAAGCCCTAGTCCTATCAAAACAACAAGTCAATCCTAGAAAAATCAAACTAGTATTCGACGGAACCTGTCCCAGCTGCGGCTTCGAACTCGACAGGGTCTTAAGCTGCCGAGCCTCCCCGCTTCCTCCGGGAAGACGCCTCCTCACCAGCCTGAAATGTAAAGATCCTGAACTCCTGAGAGAGCCAGACGACCAGATCGAATACCAAACATGTCGGGGAAGCAACCTCCCCCGAGACCTCCAACCGGGCATAACCACTGGGATAGAGTCTCTAGACAAGGCGCTGATTCTCAAAACGGGCCAGTTTGTCTTCCTCGAAGGTGAGCCATCGCATGCTCTTTCTCTCCTCCTCTGCGTCAGAGCAACACTCCCCAAAGGCTTGGATAGCGATGTTGTTTTCATAGATGCCGGTAACCTCTTCGACACTTACACCATCTCACAGCACATTGTCAATCTCGGACTGGAATCTGGCCGAGTGCAGCAACGTATTCATCTCAGCAGAGCCTTCACACATCACCAAGTTCACAGCCTCATTGTGGAAAAACTAATCGCAGCATTAGATGAGTATGGAGCTAGGTTGGCTGTTGTCTCTGACATCACGGCCCTCTTCTGCGATCCTGACGTACGAGAAAAGAAAGAAGCACTGGATATCTTCCGCCAAAGCGTACAGTTTCTGGGAAAAACTGCTGAGCAGAGAAACATGCTGATTATAGCCACGAATCAGAATGCAAGAAACAAGACCATGACAGACGCTTTGATGCATACTGCTCATGTTTCTGCGAGACTGAAGGACAAAGGCGCCTATACACAGCTCATCATAGCCCGTCATCCCTTCACTCCTCAGAAGGACGACGAGGTTGTCACACTGGACAAAACATTACTTGGTTACCAGTAGCCCTTTCACTTTCCTACCAGTTTCGCATCTGTTTCACATTCGCTCTTCGCCCCACTCTTCCGTATTAGTCCCAGAACAGCGAACACATTTCTTGATTCTGTGTGATGCATCTAGGCTGGATTCTCGACCTCTACCACAAACCAGGCCAGATGGTAGTATGGCTGAAAAAAACAGATGGAAAGTGTGTAAAGCTCACAGACAAATGGAAGCCGAGAATACACGTGGGAGGCGACTACCGCGAGCTAATCGATCTCGCTTGCAAATCCTACATTGAGAACTCTATTTTTGTCGACAAATTTGAACGGCCTGGCGACATAGAAAAATCCCGAGTCCTTGAGGTCGTCGTAGAGAATGATGAAGAGGCTGCAAAACTTGCGCAGAGGATACAGCGAGAAAGCAACTACTCGAATTTCCGACTCTACGATGTAGACATACCCTCTCCACAAACCTACCTCTACCAGAAAGATCTGTTCCCACTAGCCCTTGTCGAAGCAGAGGAAAAAAACGAGAAAATCGAATGGATCCTGAGAGATTCCAGAGAAACAATAGACTACAAACTACCCCCTCTTCGAAAGATCAGGCTAGAAATCAAGACCAGAAAGCACAAGCGAATTCGAACCTTCGAAGATGAACTAGACTCCCTTAGAATCATAACAGATCAGGAAGAAACACTTGTTCTCGACTCGGGCAATGAAGAGGAGAAACTCCTCAGCCTCGTTAAAACCTTCAACGAATTAGATCCTGACATTGTCATTACAGAAGGTGGAGACTCTTTCATCTTCCCATACTTAGCGAGACGTGCCCACAAAAACGGAATGCTCAACAGGCTAGTTCTCGGCCGGGACCAATCACCACTAAAAGTCTACGAGGTTCAGGGTCATTCCTACTTCTCCTACGGCAAAATTCTGTACAGAGAGACAGCTGCCCGACTGCTCGGTAGGCTACACATTGACGACCACAATGCCTTCATCAGCGCTGATTGTGGACTCGAAGGACTCTTCGAAATCTCTCGGACGTGTATAATCCCGATCCAGCGAGCCAGCCGGGCGACAATAGGCACCAACATGACCAGCCTACAATTCTACCATGCGGTCAAACAAGACGTTCTCATCCCATGGAACAAGAACCAGCCCGAAGAATGGAAAGACGCTAACGAACTAGTCATCGCTGACCGGGGAGGCTTCATCCACGAACCCGAGACTGGGATATATGATCAAGTGGGAGAGCTGGACTTTACCAGCCTCTACCCAACAATAATGCGGGACAAGAACCTTAGCGGGGAAACCGTCAAGTGCAAATGCTGCCCCAACTCGCTCAATCGAGTGCCAGAATTAAACTACAATATTTGTGAACGATGGCGAGGCATCGTCCCTCTTTCTCTTGAAATTCTCCTCGAAAGAAGGTTGCGCTACAAGCAACTAAAGAGAGATGCGAAGGATGAACTAACGATACAGAAGTATGATGCACGCCAGTCAGCGTTAAAATGGATTCTGGTCTGCTCCTTTCGGCTATCTTGGATTTAAGAACGCCCGGTTCGGAAAGATAGACGCGCACATTGCAACATGCGCTTTCTCCCGTGTCTTCCTCCACCGTGCAATAGCCATAGCCCAAGCTAGAGGCTTCAAACTTGTACATGGAATCGTTGATTCTATGTGGCTTACAAAAACTGACGCAACAGCTGCTGATTACGAGGAGCTTTGTGCAGTGATCAAAAAGGATCTGAAACTCCCTCTGAGTTTTGAGGGCCAGTACAAGTGGATAGTTTTCCTCAATTCCAAAACAGATCCGCAAGCGCCAGTCCTAAACCGGTACTATGGGATCTTTCAAGACCGGACCCTCAAGGTTCGAGGAATCGATGTTCGACGTCACGACACTCCTAAGATAGTTGAGACATGCCAGAAAGAAATGCTCGGCCTCCTAAAGGAGGCAGATAATTCCAAGGAGTTCCTAGCCCTTATTCCCCAAATTCTCAACACCCTCAGAGAATACGCTTCAAAGCTACGAGGCGGCACGGTTCCCATCGAGGAACTGATAATTACGAAGAATTTGAGCAAGATGCCTAACGAGTATACTCACCGCGTACCCCAAGCGATCGCGGCCCAGTGTCTTATCGACGAGGGGGGAAGAGTTCATGCGGGACAGCAGGTAAGTTACGTTCTGACGATTGATTCATCAACAATTCCTGAAAGCCAAGCCTTGCCCCCTGAACTGGCGGACGACGATACTGTCTACGATCCTGAAAGATACGTTGACCTACTCGTTTCGTCAACGGCGAACCTCTTGCTACCCTTTGGCTACGATGTCAAATCATTAACCGCAAGCCTAAGGTGACTCTTCGTTTGTTGGGTCGAGCCGTTCCCCACGTATCAATCTGACCCATCTCAGGGAACTTTGCCGGACAGGATGGTTTTGAGCTTGGTAGTGTCAATGTTTCCTCCAGACACCACGCAGACAATCTTCCCCTTGCCAGCTTTGCCGGTGAGGGCGGCCGCGACTGATGCGGCACCGCCACCCTCGGCCACTATCCGGTTCCGTTCGACCAGTAGACGAATGGCCGAAGCGATCTCTTTCAGTGAGCAGACAATGCTCCCTTGAATCAATGGTCTTACCATGTCCCACATTTCAGGAAGAACACTCTTTCCACCGATGCCGTCTACGAAACTGGGAACCCGGTTTACTTCCATCGCCCGTCCGGAGCTAAACGATGCCGCAAGTGGAGCGGCAGTTTCCGGCTCAACTGCGTAGACTCGCGTCCCCGGCTTTCTCTCATGAATCGCGGTAGCGATTCCTGCAGTAAGACCCCCGCCTCCGAAAGGAATCACTACTGAATCCACGTCGGGAATGTCTTCAAGAATTTCTAATCCTATAGTTCCGTTTCCAGCGATCATCTTTTCGTCACTGAAAGGGTGAATGAAAATCGAACCTTCCAATGGGCCATATCTGTGGGTGGTGACCACCTTCCATACCTCGTCGAAGGAGACCTGGACAATCCTAGCTCCATACCGTTTGATGGCCTGCAACTTAGTTTCAGGGGCATTGTCTGGAACGATAGCTGAACAAGGGATCCCGTTTTGCCTTGCCTGCCAGGCTAGGGCTTGCGCCATATTTCCGGCGCTACAAGTGTATACGCCGCGAGACTTTGCTACTAGTCCTGCCAATGCGATAGCGTTGCAGGCTCCCCGAACTTTGAACGAGCCCGTGGGTTGCAAGTTTTCAAGCTTCAGATAGATCTCCATGTCAGAGTCAATGTTCAATCTGACAACGGGGGTCCGCAACACTGATCCTCGGATTCTCGCACTAGCTTGTTCTATCTGAGTAGTAGTAATCGGCTCAAGGATGTGCTCGCTGGTTAACATATCCGCTCTAACTCGGGGAATTCTTGATTAGTCCTTAACTCTTAAACCCCAACACGCCCAAATCCAATATCGACGCACTATGAGAAAGGAACTTGTCAGAACGGGGCCTGCGCCATTGAACCTGCCGTTTTCGCCAGGAATAAAGTTTGGAGATCTAATCTTTGTTTCAGGTCAGGGACCCATCGATCAGAACGGCAAAGTAGTGCCCGGAGACGTCAAGTCCCAGACTAAGACGACTCTGGAAAACTTTCGAAGGGTGCTGGTAGCAGCGCATTCTGGCTTTGAATACGTGCTTCAGACCACGGTATACCTCAGTGACCTAAATGATTATTCTGAAATGAACGAGACTTACTCGACGTTCTTCCCGGATCCTAAGCCTGCTCGGGCCACGGTACGAGCTGATCTTCTGTTTGGAATGAAAGTGGAGATTCAGGGAATAGCGTATCTGCCCCGCTAGGGTGAGGCGAATTCGGGGAATCGTGGAGCCCGCTAGATCTTCCGGGTTCCTGCTGAGGCGTTTCCGGTTGGAGCTTCACGTTTGCTACGAACAACGACTAGGAAAACGATAACAGCTTCCACAATCGCCGCGACAATGGCCAGCTGACGTCCGTAATTCAAACCCTGCGCACTTCCAGACGCGGCAGGTGAAGGACTTGGTCCAGAACCTGGGCTCTGAGTCAGAATCATTTGGCCCGCTTCTCGACTATTGTCGAGCAAGTTGAGCTCGCCTAGAACTGGAGGAACAGCTACCAGTACCGTATACGTTCCGGGCGAAAATCCAGATGTGTTCCACATCAACCGACTCGCATAGACTCCTTCAGAAGCTAGACTTGGCACAGATCGATCAGCGACCAAGGTGGTGTTCGCGTAGGCTCTTAGCTCGAACGCCTCGGACACTGACCCATAATTTGCGACCGTCGCATTGATAACGACAATACTGCCAACTGTAGCCGTCCTCTGGATCGCGGCCGAGACTATGGCTATGTCGTGAACAATGAGGACGACTAGCAGAGACAAGACTATTGATTTCTCAACGCCTCTACCTGCGGCGAGAATAGTGATGTTGAACTGACCCAGAGGAGTTGCCGCGTTCGTCGAAATCGTCATGGTCGACGAGAATGAAGGCCTTGCCGATGCGGGAGCAAACAGAATCTCCGTGCCAGTAGGCGCTCCTTGAGCAGACAGGGTTACGGGTGCCGAGACGCCTGAAATGAAGGTCACCGACAGTTGAACTGAGCTGTTTGAACCGCGAGCTTGGACGAGACTCGCCTGGCTCAGGGATACTGTAAAGTTGAGCGGACAATTGCTATCGCTACGATGCCCTGTGAGAAGGCTGCCTGATCGCCCACACATACTAATCGGTCGATTGGCCTCAACGTTGGACCACAGGGCCGGAAGAATCTGACTGTTCAGTCGTCGCTCTATCAACGCCGCGTGATCGATGGCAAGGGACATGGACATAGCTAGTATCACGTAGGCCAGCAAGGATACCTTAGGCGAGAGCAACGCTTCACGCGATCTACGGACGGAAGTTTAGAGAATGGGCCTTCTGAATCTTTCGGAAACCTTTGGGCTCATTTTCACCTTGTACCAAGACCTTGTACCGAGTGAAAGTCGTATTTGTCCTTTCTAAATGTCTAGGTCGAACTCCTATTCGACTCACTTGTGATGAATGCTGTCCACAAATCTTAACTAGATTATTTACGGCCCAGCGGTTCTTGAAAATGGAACTACAGACAATATCGGTCTCATCTGCCACTGCAGCTACGTTCATCGTTCTCTCGTTCCTCATGGCAGCTTCCGCGCTCCCAGTTCCACAATTGACCCTTGCACCTCGAGCACATGATGGTAGCTTCCAGAGTACAAACTGGAGCGGCTACGCAGTGACTGGAAGCTCTGGCTCGGTCAGCATTGCAAAAGGATCATGGACGGTGCCACCAATACAGGGATCATGCCCTAGTACGAACCAGTACTCATCCTTCTGGGTAGGCATAGACGGTTTTAACTCCGGGACAGTAGAGCAGACAGGCACGGACTCAGACTGCCAGAATGGCGCCCCGACCTACTATGCATGGTTCGAGTTCTATCCGCACCCCTCCTTCCTTATCAACGGAATGACCATTACCCCAGGGGACCACATCACCGCCCAGGCCAGTTTCAGCGGGAGATCCTTCACGGTAACGATAACGGACACGACCACCGGAGCCTCCTTCAGTACTTCTTCAAGGGTTCGAAGCGCTCAGCGTTCCTCTGCAGAATGGATCGCAGAGGCACCCTCTTCGAGCGGAGGCATTCTACCCCTAGCGGACTTTGGAACAGTCTCCTTCTCAGCGGACACCGCCACAGTGAATGGAGTCACCGGAGCCATAGGATCCTTCGGGTCCAATGTCCAAGTGATCACAATGGTTTCCAACTCCGGAGCAGTCAAGGCCCAACCATCATCCCTCTCCGGCACCAACGGCGACAGCTTCTCAGTGACGTGGAAAAGCTCGGGTCCTTAACTGGACCCTTCCCCCTTTCTTTATTCTGCCTAGATCACAGGTTCCAATCTCAAAGGCTCGGACGGCAGCAAACTACAGAATTATATTGGCGTCCTCTCAACAGCTTGTACGAACACTATTGACTCTCTCAGCAGAGGTCGTAACGAGAGAACTCCCGGAAATCGTCGAATTCAACAAGTTGAAGAGTCGAACAGCAGAAGAAGCGCTAGCAGAGCTCGTAAGCGAACTCGGTATCGTCTATGTCACCGCAATAACCCGTCAGGGTTGCTCAGGATGCGAGACCCAGAAGCCCCTCTTCAGGACGCTCGCGGAAAAGATGAGCCGAGAAAACCCCGAGAAGATTCGCTTTCGAAGCTATCACGTAAACTACCAAGACGGCGACAAGCGTGAATCCTGGAACAGTAAGCGAATATTCGGCCACGCCGCCTACCCGACCTATACGATCCATGTAAAGTCTCATGTGGGTCCTCTTGAGATCTATAGATCCGTTTATCCTCCGATGGAGGAACTGGAGAAACAGATCAAAGAATCCTTCGAACTTGCCGAGTTCTACAAAGTCGAGGCCGAGGCTGCATCCAGATCAAGAACTGACGAGCTCTAAATTCGACTCAGATTCATAAAGACGAACCTGTCGAGAGATTCGGGGGGCTATCAACTTCAAACCAAAGAGCAGTTCAAAACCCGTTGGAAGAGAGAAAGAGGAGCAGCAGACAGTGGACCTCGCGAGACTGCCTGGAAAAGTTGGACCTGCTGTAGACTTTCTTAGAGAACATGTCAAGAGCCTAAAGGGCCACGTTTCGACTAAGGGAAACCAGATCCAAGTTGAAGGTCTCAAGCATAAGGAAGTCAAACTGCTCTTGCACAAGTTTCTACGCCACAACGGCCTCGACGATCACCGGGTACTGAGCCAATCTGGAATATTGGAAATCGTTCCTCCCCACCTAGTGACGCATACTAAACAAGGCGCGGCGACCACGCCCCCTCCAGCCGCGGCAACTATGCCCTACCTCTTCCCTGGCGCGCCCGTTCCAGTGGCCCCCGACAAGAAACGTAGGAAGAAGTCCTAGTCGCCTTTCAACGGCTCGCCAGGCTTCTGGGGGCCGACAATCTCGACCACGTATCCTTCAGCATCGTGAAAGCTTGACATGCGATTGCCCCAGGGCCGGTTGGCCGGCTTCTCCTCGAACTTGACGCCCTTATGCTGCAGAGCCGAGTAGACCTCATCTACATCGTCCACTTCGAAGTGCAACTCAACCGTTTGGCGGTCGAGTCGGCTTCCTTTCTTTAGACGATGAAACGCCAGCCTTGATCCTTTGGTGTCGAACATGATGAAGTTAGCATTCTCTTCGGTTACGGGTAGTCCTAGAATTTCTTTGTAGAGATTCTTCTCTTCGTCGAACTTGACGGCCCAGAGAGTCATGTAGGAAAGGTTTCTCAGTCTCATCATCTCATATTCGGATTCTTCATACTCTTAGCTGTTCTAGAAGCGAAGCAGCTGGGCATAAAGATCCCCCAGAATCAGCCCTGATCTGGAATCGGGGCAGGCGATTTGAGATCACGCACTTTGCACGTTGACCTGCACGCTGAGCTACACGATGTCAAAAACCGGCGACCAGCTGATTCTGCGCCCTTTTTCGCAAGACTCGCCCGGTTCAGTTTCAACTGGCGAGACCCCTCGCCAAAAAATGTCAAAAGTAGTTGCTCCCCGCGACGCAGAAGAGCTCTTTGGAGGGCCTCTACTCGGTAAAGTACAAGTCGGGTGGACCCGAAAAAAAAAGGCGAGTGAAATCGCGGTTGCGTGTGAGTTGTTTTTAGAAGGCGGGTCTGGTGCGATGGTTCTCATAGAGTATTTTGCGTTCGTAGACGCCCATGACCCAGTAGAGTCCGAGGACGAGGAATAGTCCGAGGATGAATATGATGATGTTCGCGTTGGCTCCTAGGGAGTTTATGACAGCTTGGCGCGCGGAATCCGTGAACAGCGTCATCCATGTTAGTGATACGAGTAGGGCTGCTGGAAGGGTCAGGCGGAACATCCGTAGCATCATGAGTTCTTTCTTTGGGCTTGCCATTTCTAGTCGGAACCGCCGGTAATGGTCTAGGCCTTTCATAGCGCTTTTGCAAGAATCTGCCTATGGCTTCAGCACGTTCGAACCCCTGAAGAAGCCTCGATCTAGGGTTTCACAGCCATGATCGTGGAAATAGGCTGTACTGTATTCTGTAAAAATGGATAGATCGATGTCACAAATGAGTCAGAAAAGACCCGACAAACGTCTCTAAAAGAGACTCTTACTAGTTCCAAGTGGTCCGGTCATGTTGGAAACTTACATATTCCGCGAACCACAACGCTACATTCGTGGCCGCCGTAACGTAGCTTGGTAGCGTACAGGCCTGAAAGGCCCCGTGAAAGCCTTGGCCAGTGGAGCCTGGAGGCCGGGTTCAAACCACCCCAACACGGTGTGAACGTCCCGGCGGCGGCCCCACAAACAAGACTTAACAAACAAACCGAGAAAGGACCCGGCGCGTGGGCCGGTAGTTCAGCCTGGTATACTGACACAATCAGGCCGAAGAACGTCCGGTTTGCAAGCAACGATCGAAGCCAAGTCACCGGAAGGTCGCGGGTTCAAATCCCGCCCGGTCCACCATGCAACACCCAGAGAACTTTAGATTCGGTGACCGGCTAAATTCCAGTCGAGACTCGACGATCAGATTTTGAATTGTTATAATCCACAACTGAGCTTTGGAAATCTCGGACCCTTGCCAGGCAAAATCATAGACATAGAAGGAATAGATCAGTCTGGCAAAAGGACCCAGACACGACTCCTCGCCGAAGAGCTAAAGAGAGAAGGCGCGAAAGTCAGCACGATCAGCTACCCGATCTACAAGTCGCCTTCAGGCAGACAAATACAACGCTTCTTGCAAGGCAAGCAAAACTATCCGGCAACAGCACTCCACATGCTCTACTCTCTAAACAGATGGGAGAATCAAGAACTCATAGTCAAGCTGACAGAAACTGCAGATTTTGTAATCGCCGACAGATACTACCCATCAAATTTTGCCTACGGAGTCTCGA
>Ga0209055_1000696_pt1 | contig 23346 bp, 28 predicted proteins | sample GraSoiAngelo_110_FD_185875 | JGI IMG/M metagenome (GOLD analysis project Ga0209055, IMG submission 185875) | Grasslands soil microbial communities from the Angelo Coastal Reserve, California, USA - 14_0903_12_30cm (SPAdes) (version 2) | ecosystem: Environmental > Terrestrial > Soil > Grasslands ... | reverse complement strand
AGTGGGATTCGAACCCACGAGGGCGTGACGCCCAACGGCTGTCATGTCAATCGACGAATATCCAGATGGGATCTCGAGGCCGTCGCTTTAACCACTCAGCCATCCCGGCGCAACCCGCGACCAAGACGGAACGAGTCTTAAACCATTTCCAGGAGAATCGTAAGATCAACGAGAGTTCGAAGGCAAGATACTCTGGACAAAAGGGAGCCACCCCTCAAGGCTGGGATCCTCCCGCTGAACCCTCCTAGGGAGAATGTGATCCACCACAACCCTCTCCCGTAACATGGACATATGGTCCCGTAGCGACTCCTGGTAAGTGAAATCAACCCTCATCGAATACTGCTGGTAGAGCTCCACCAACGTCTTGTAGATGATCACACGAGGGGATCCCCCGAAGGATTCGTTGAGGACCTTGACTACATCATCGAACTGGGCCGGAATCTCAGACTCTGGAATACCCCTCTTCCGCAGATGATCGTACACCACATCACGGACACTCGACCCCATAGTCTCCAATGTCGACTTGAGGCAGTAGGACACAGTATCGTGGAAAGTAGAGACCAATGCGGCTCTCAAAGCAGCATTCACTATACAGTGAGAATCCTTCTTGACGAATACGGATGGCGTTACACGCGAGGATATTCGACAGACCTAGTTAGACAAAGCAGTTGCTTAGCTTCGACCTGAGCCGATCTGGAAACCGGTAAAAGGAGGCTAGGAATGGGCTTCGACCGTAGGAAAAATTGGCAAGCTCCGAGTTCAGAATCGAGAAGGTTGTGTCACGGGAAGTATTGGACTCCCGGGCAAACCCTACCGTTCAAGTCGATCTCTACACGAAGTCTGGATTTGGACGATTCTCTGTTCCTTCAGGAGCCTCGAAAGGACACCTTGAAGCACTCGAACTCCGCGACGGGGACAGGCAAAGGTACGCTGGCTTAGGAGTTCAGAAGGCCGTGGAGAACGTGAACAGAGTGATAGGTCCAAAGATTCTGGGCATGGAATCACGAGAACAGGCGAAGATTGACAGAATACTCATCAGTTTGGACGGCACTGAGAACAAAAGGAGACTCGGAGCTAACGCAATTCTCGGGGTCTCGATTGCTCTCGCACGCGCATCCGCTGACACAGCAAAGTCACCTCTCTATCGGACGCTAGCCGAGGGCCGGAAGCCGAGCCTTCCATTGCCCCTGATGAACATCATTAACGGCGGAAAACACGCAGGGAATGACCTCTCATTCCAAGAGTTCATGGTTATCCCAGCCGGGTTCAGAACCTTCAGGGATGCTCTTCGATGCGGAGTCGAAGTCTATCACGCGTTACGGTTAAGGCTCGAAGCAAGGTATGGAAAATCCGCCATCAATGTTGGAGACGAAGGCGGATTCGCGCCCCCGATCAACAGTGTCGAGGACGCGCTGGGCCAGATCAATGACGCGGTCGAGGAAGCGGGGTATTCTCTCGGCCAGAACGTGATCTTAGGCATAGATGCCGCTGCAGACAGCTTCTACGACGAAAAGGCCAGGACCTACAAAGTTGATCGAAGAGAGATCGACAGCGACAAGCTTCTCGACCTCTACGTCAAGCTTCAAGAAAAATTCCCACTAAAATCGATAGAAGATCCCTTTCATGACGAAGACTTTGAGAACTTCTCGAGAATCACCAAAAAGCTTGGAGCCAAAGTCCAGATTGTCGGAGATGACCTATTTGTCACCAACATCAAACGCGTCGTCCAAGGAATCCGAGTCAAAGCAGCAAACGCCTTATTAGTGAAAATCAACCAGATTGGGACCCTCACAGAGACGATAGAGGCGGTAGAGATGGCGAGAAGGGCCGATTATGGGCTGGTGATAAGCCACAGGTCTGGAGAGACCGAAGACAATTCCATTGCTGACATATCAGTTGCGCTGGCAGCAGGTCAGATAAAGGCAGGTGCTCCAGCCCGAGGAGAAAGGACGTCCAAGTACAACCGACTACTCCTGATCGAAGAAGAACTTGGTTCCACGACAAGATTTTGCGGCCCTGAATTCCTGAAAAGCCACAACTAGGTTTCACCGACCGATAACTGCAGGAAATCCTGCTGGAAGAGCTGGGTAGTGTACAATTGGTATTCAACGATTTTATATGCCCGACACCCTCGCCGATAGTCAGAAGAGTCTGCCATGGGCGAAGTTCGAAAACTGATAGAGGATCCGACTTTCCCTAACGGATGGCCGGTAAAAGAGACTCACATCGACCACCAACTGAAGTGGAAAGATGGAGTCAGCAAGGAGTATGGTGTTCACGGATCAGCCGTGGGAGTGGACTTTGACATTTGCATCGCAGACGGTATCTGTATCACAGTCTGCCCAGTCAACGTCTTCGACAGAATGGAACTGCCTGGAGAACAAGAGAAGATGGACAAGGGCATAACCAACGATAGCGGAAAGGCCCCGCTAGCTACGTGGAAGGCAGATCCGGCTCGGGAGAATGACTGCATCTTCTGCAGAGCCTGCGAGATTCAATGCCCCGTACAGGCCATCAAGATCACAGAGCCCTAGTCTTCTTCCCTCTCCCCCTAATCTTTCGCGGATTCTACAAGCCAAAAATATGGAAGCCTGAGCTAGTCAGCCTCATCCTTGCCTATTACGTTTGATGATATCGAACTCTCTGTCATCGCCGCCTTCATCGGCCTAGCAGTAACACTCCCCATCACGTATCTGATAGTCGACCGGATAATTGACAACAACGAAAAGAAGAAACTGGGACCTATAGAGAAGCTAGCGAAAGAACGGCTGCGATCTAAGCTCGGCGTCGGATTCCTCACAACCTTCCTGATCACACTCGTTATTGACATTACGAGCGCGTCCCGAGAAAAGAGCCCGATTCCGAAAGACGTGCTGTTGTTGCATATCGAGAAGCTCAAGACCGCACAGTCAGATCTTGAAACACTCCTTGGAGTCTACAGTAACGTGCTCGATGTCGAAATCGCGCGTATGACAAACGATGTAATACTTCAGATCGAACACTTACAGGAAGATTTCGAGTATCTGGCCGAGACTCAACCAAGGCCGCCGAGCGAGTCGCATGCCTCGCACATGGAACAGGTTCTCCTCAAGACAGTCCACTTGACAAAGGCAGAACTCATCGCTCTGGGAACAGATAACGCCCAGATACGCGCACTAGAGGACTGGCTCACCCAGTATACTCGGGAGAGGAGGCCATTGCCGAAGAAAGAAGAGCCGATCGCGGTGCGTGGAGGACATACGATCTGATGAGTCAAGAACGGGCCACGGGTCCCGCCCAAGAAATAAAGGTAGCAGAACCTAATGAAATCGCGGACGGAGGCTCGAAAATCATCCACGTCCAAGGCAGAAACATTGCACTCTTCCGCGTCAAAGACCAATATTTCGCCATCTCAAACAACTGTCTACACCGAGGCGGACCCCTCGGGGAAGGCGAGGTCAGAAACTACGAGGTCACCTGCCCCTGGCACGGATGGAAATACAACCTCCTGGACGGCAGCTTCAGCTTGATACCTACGCTAAAGGTGAAGACCTATCCTGTTAAGGTCGGACCTGAAGGAATCTTCATCGAAGCCTAAGCCAGGAAGGTTAAACCGGGTTTACCTGATAAGGTTCTTGCTACCTACTTGGTAGTAATTGACTACTTGGTTTATAACATGGACTCGTAGCGTCTACGAGTATGACGAACAATATTCACGAAACGCCGAACAAGAAACAATCGGAGAATAGACAGTAATGCTATTCGCCCAATTCGTGGATCTCGCATCCATCATCCTAAGGCTTGCAATCGGATCCGCATTCATGATTCACGGATATCCAAAACTCAAACAGAATGAACAAGGCAAGGGCTGGATGAAGAGCATGGGATTGCCCACAGCCTTGATTCCATTTGCAGGAGTCGTCGAATTCTTCGGTGGACTAGGCCTAATCCTCGGTATCCTTACTCCCATCATCGCTTTCCTCTCCGCACTATGGATGCTATCCACAACTTGGCTTTCAGTGACGAAGATCAAGAAGAAATACGCGGGAGGCTTAGAGATTGACATAACGCTTCTCCTGGCATCTCTCGCCCTTACATTCTTAGGGGGCGGAACCTTCTCGATCGACCACCTAATCGGATTGTGACCCAGCCGATGACTAGCGCAAGAACCTCAACCTCTCAGAGACTAGGGAACAGCGAGGATGTCGAGGAATCAGTACGCAAGGCTCGACAGACAGCTATCGAGATGATGAAGAAAGCAGGATTCGATATCGGTACCAAAGTGAAAGTTGTCGTCGATCCAAAGCTTCCGTTCATGGGATATACGATGCCGCAAGGAGACAGCTTTACGATAGTTGTGTCTGGTGGAGCCGTAGGGTCTGGACTGCTAGAGGGATTGCTGGTTCACGAGATGTCGCACGTTTACAGGATAAAGACCAGTCATCCTTCTCACAATGGTCAGATCTTGGAAGAGGCGGTTGACAATCTCGGGAAGAGGGTCGTCTCGCGTGACTATCAACAGAAAATTGTCCACGACCTACTCAACGACATTCAAGACCTGTACGCCGACGATATCTCGTTCAAGGTCCTTCGCACCACACCGATACTCGAATGGGACCAAATGACCAGATTCCTTCAAGACTGGGTCAAGGATGAGCCCGCTAAGTCACGGGATGCTGTAATGGATAGTTGGACCAACGCGTCGATTCTGACACACAATGCGCGCGCGATCGCGCAAATGGGGAGGCATCGAGTGGAAGATATCGGCAGTCGAGCCGAACAGACAAACAAGAGATTCTTGTCCCAAGTATCGCCCCGTATCGCGGAGCGCTTCGAGTATTTTCGGAATTTGCTTCAGAACTTGAGAGAAGACATGACGGCTGAAGAATACCGAAAACTTCTAGCCGAGTACCTCCATCAGTTCTTGGAAATCGCCGAAAGGAACTAATGCAACCTTAGTGCAGCATTTGACTGAGAGTTTGAGCGAGGATTTCGACTTTAACGCGGCTCTAAAAGAGCTGGATAAGAGCGAGACTCATCTCGTTGTCCGGGTCGAGTTTCGAAGATGGGGAAAGCCCGTGACGATCGTGCAGGGATTGCCCAAGACGGGGCGGTCACTCGACGAGGTTGCCCATCGATTGAAGGCCCGTCTGGCGACTGGCGGAACTGCAAAAGAGGGCGTGATTATGCTGCAGGGGGACCATCGTAGCAGAATGAAGGATGAACTAGTAAAGATGGGGTTCGCTGAAGACCATATCGAAATTTACTAGTTCGCCTATTTAGAACGGACCGCGGTTCGAACCTTCTCATCGTTGGCTCGACCGGTGTTGTTCGACGGTTTATCCCATTTCATAACCCACTCCGCCAATGTACCGAGGATCACCGAGAGTTCTACCCCTTTCTTGGTAAGCGCATACTCAACCCGTGGAGGGGTCTCGGGGTAGACCTTTCTCTCTATTACTTTTCTCTGGTCCAGCTCGTTCAGCCTCTCCGCGAGACTCGTTGCGCTAATGGTCTGGATTCTTCGCTTGAGCTCGTTGAATCGAGCTGGCTGCTTGAGGCTCAGAGCATGGATGACGGGGAGCGTCCAGACCTTGGTGAGATCGTTCCAGGCAGAGTGAAGGAGGTGGCACTCGTCAGACTGCTCTTTTGTTATGTCTTGGTCAACTGGGGTTAACTTACTCAAGTAATTCGCACCTACTTGGTTGGTTACGACTACCAAGTATATAAGCCCGACTGGTGCTATGTCTTGTTAGAGAAAATGATGACTCAGAGGACGAGAAGAACAACCGAGGCCGACTTCACCGAGAAGGAGCTTCGGTATCTCATGGAGAGAAGTCTTGGAAGACTCGCCTTCGTATGTTCAGACACTCAAGCTCACATCATGCCAGTACTCTTCGAATTTGACGGCGCTTACTTCTATCTTAGTGGCTGGAACCTCAAGTACAGTGAACAATTCCAGGATGCGTTACCCAAGAGCAAAGTAACTCTGCTCGTGGATGATGTGGACTCACCGACCAGATGGGTCCCCAGAGGCGTCGAGGTAACCGGAGAAGCAGAATCAAGAGAAAAAGGAAACTATCTTTACGTAAGAATCAAGCCCGTCGGAAAGACGAGCTGGGGGCTCTAAACATGTCAATTCTCACATCTCTAGAGAGTCAGATTACAGGAGCGGTCGAGAAGCTCAGCGAGAGCGTAGTCAGCATAGACAGTGTGAGGGTAACACGCGATTTTGCCTACGGTGTTGTACCCATCGAAGGAAAAGGCTCTGGACTAGTCATTGACTCGAAGGGTTACGTCATTACGAATAATCATGTCATCGATGGAGCCGCTAAGGTTCAGATTCATCTCAAGGACGGACGCTCCTTCGTAGGAGAAGTCGTCGGAAGCGATCCATCCACCGATATTGCGGTTGTTCACGTCGAGGCCGAGAACCTCCCAGCCGCAACATTGGGCGATTCAGAGCAGCTCAAAGTCGGACAACTCGCCCTCGCGATCGGAAACACTCTCGGACTCCAGGGAGGACCAACAGTCTCGCTAGGCGTCGTCAGCGCACTCGGAAGACCCTTGCCAGGTGCCGATTTCATCTTTGAAGGGCTCATCCAGACAGACACCGCGATCAACCCAGGCAACAGCGGAGGACCACTCGCCGATATCAGCGGAAACGTCATCGGAATGAACACCGCCATGATACCCTACGCCCAAGGCGTTGGGTTCGCGATTCCAGTCAACACGATCAAGTGGGTGATGCAGCAGATCCGGGAGAAGGGACGGGTTGTTAGACCCTGGCTGGGAATCTATGGAACCACCCTCAACGAGGCACTTGCCAGACGATACGACCTTCCCGCCGACTCAGGAGTGTTAGTAGTTGAGGTGGACGCCCGAGGACCCGCATATCGGTCCGGACTCCGAGTGGGAGACGTCATAATCGGCATCGGATCCCAAACCATCAACCAGATGAAAGACGTGCTCTCAGCCCTATCCAAACATGCCATCACCGAAGAAGTAGATCTACGATTCATCAGAACCGGCACCAAACGAGTGACTAGACTACTGCTCCAGGAGACACCTATGCAAACCGTCCAGAGACGATAAGATGATAAGCATCGAGAAACCGTCGATTTTCAACGTGCTGTCGTTCGAAGCAACGCGTATATCTCGGAACGGAGTACTGATCTAGTAATGGCCTTTATAGACGTCAGCACCATCATCCAACTCGCATATTTCGGATCGTTCATCGTCCTAATGTTCTACGGACAGAGAATCCAGATTAGCATGATGCTGGTTGGTGTCAAACGGAACCTAGGTAAGCTAGAGAGGCTCCGAAAGGCCGCTCATGATAGTGTTCTCAGCTCAGCCCTGCGATTCAAGGGCGACCAGAAAGCCGTTGAGTCTCGCATTGACAGATTGACTGGGTCGTTCGCCATTCAGCCCGTAAGCATGGACCCCTCAGGGATCGTAGGCAAACTCGAACACATTCTCGACACTTACGATGATAATCTCAGGACAGAGGTCAAAGCCATTGCTGCCAGCGCAACAGAGGCCGAGGTCAACACACTCTCTAACCAGATGGAAATCTCCATCGGCGCGGATCAGATGTACAGGGTCGTTCGCCACTTCTATCTCCTAGCCAGGAAGCAGGGCGGAATCCTCGCACTGTACCAGCTCCAGATGGCCATGCCTCAGATAATGGAAGAGGCCGAGGCGTACAGCTCAGCAATAGACGCATTTGCCAAGGGTAATCCGATAGGGGACGGAATAGGGCCCCTAATCGCAAGCAAAATGGCTGAAGGCGCTCAGTCTCGAGAGATCGAACAGGACACGATAATGTACGAGACGGGCCTCGACGGCAGAACCCTCCTCCTAGTTCGCGCAAAGGGTCCAGGCGGCAGCGTTGGAAAGCCTGGAATTGCAGTTGAGAAACTCATAGAGCAAAACTCTCCCTCCCTCGTGGTAACGGTCGACGCGGCCCTCAAATTTGAGGGTGAACCAAGCGGAGAAGTCGCAGAAGGCGTGGGCGCCGCTATCGGGGGCCCCGGAGTCGACAGATACCACATCGAACAGAGCGCATCCAAGCGTCACATTCCCATGATCGCCATAGTTGTGAAAATGTCAAACAAAGAAGCGATCTCAGCTATGACACAGCAGGTAAGGCTGGCTGTAGACGAGGCAATAAAACGAGTCAAGAATACAATTCTGTCCGCGTCAAAGGCGGGAGACACCGTGATTGTTGCCGGGATAGGCAACACCATGGGAATACCGTAGCTCGACCTAGAACGACGCTACTATTCGAACATGATCAATCAGCGACGAGCTATATCGTTCTCTGAACGATCCTTAAACAGGCGTTCATGATGTACGGGATCTGATTCTTCGACAGAATCTGTTTAGCTTCCTCGTTCTCGAGTCCCAGCTGGGCCCAGAAGACAAACGGTCTTCCATGCTTGCGGTGAAAATCCACAACTTGTTGAGCCACCTGAGGAAGCTCTTCGCTCGGCCGGAAGACATCCACAATTTCCACTCTGCTTGCTAAATCGGCCGGGAGATCAAGTAGACTTGGATAGGCTTTCTCACCAACAATCTCATCGGCCGTCGGATTTATCGGAACGATCGAGTAGCCATGATCCTTCATGAATTGAGGAACAGTGTAAGCGTCCTTCTGCGGATTCTTGCTAGCCCCCACAACCGCAATCGTCTTGTATTTTCTGAGAACGTCTCTTGGAGAAACGGTCGCGGTTGGAGCCTTTGTCACAGACATTTCAGATAGAATGCATGTGGCTCTCAAGGTAGAAAAAGGCTTGGAGTCGAGGGTTTAGAATTCAAAGTCCATAAATATCTAGACTGTCCTAGGAATGGCTGTGTCTCCTAACTGGAATGCTAAACCGCCGAAGAACGATGACGAATACTTCGAACGAATGACAAGATCACTCTTCACAGCGGGCCTCAACTGGAAGGTCATAGAGAACAAATGGCCTAACTTCCAGAAGGCGTTCGCAGGATTCTCAATCAGCAAAGTTTCACGGTTTTCTGACAAGGATGTGAAGAAGCTCATGACTGACACGGGCATTGTCCGGAACGAGAAGAAAATCCAGGCGACCGTGCATAATGCGGGCGAATTTTTGAAACTAGAGAAAGATTTCGGCTCCTTCCAGAAATATCTCAACACATTCGGAAAGGATGAGGACCGTATGTTAGAGGCCGTGCAAGAACGGTTTCAACATGTTGGACCATCGACTGCTAGGACTTTTCTTTGGGCGTCGGGATGCGAGTTGACTCCCACTCGCGAAGAAAAGAAATGGATGAGCAGCCACAAGAAACCTTAGACGGTTGTTAGCGGAGAGCTAGAAATAGAACTCGCACTCTGCGTCGCAAGGATCAGGTACGATTACGAATTGTCGTCTGGTAACGGGTTTGGTAACTGTAAATGGTAACAGAAAACGAAACATGAATCCCCGCATGGCGCAACGACCTCAGCACCGCCTGGCCCTGGCGGAGTGAGCTGGGACTCTTTGATGGGCATAGTGCAAGCAATCGCGTTTCGCGGTCGAGCCTCATCGTCTCAACTTCCTGATAGATTCCTTAGCTTTTGGAACGACCTGCTCGGCGAAGATACGAACTTGGCCCTCTTCCTCTCCTTCCATGGAGGGCCAGAAGATGAATGTATCCAACCCTAAGTCTCTGTAGGATGAGACGAGCCAGTCTACCCAGTGTGAGACGGAGCCTACAAATGGCCTCTTTTCATGTAGGAAGAATGGTTTCTTTTCAGACGCCTCCGACCGCTCCCGATCATCGATCACGCCGACAACCTGAGCGATTCGTCTGATCGATTCTGGTGATCTACCGTTCTTCTTTGCTGACTCGTCGATAAGTCGTTGTCGTTCCCTTATCTCGTCGCTGGACGTGTAGGTACTTAGCGGATTAACCCAGCCATCCGTTAGTCTGCCGATAAGTCGCATCATACGCGGCCCGACCGCACCAGTCCAGATGCTTATCCGATGATAGGGGATCGGACCTGCTTGGGCGTTTTCCAGCCGGTAATATTTTCCGGGAAAACTTACACGACTACGCTCTTTGCCATAGTTCCAGATGAGATGAATAACCTGTAGCGCTTCCTCGTACGCTGCAACAGCTTCTCTAGGAGTTCTCCTAGTCCCGCCCCACGACTGGATAGCATCCCAGAACGCGCCCGCCCCCAGGCCCAATTCTATACGTCCCTCCGTTAGAATATCCAGTGTAGCGACCGATTTTGCCAAGATTGCAGGTGCTCTCATCGGTAGATCGCTAACGTCCGGAAAATACCTAATTTTCCTAGTGGACGCCGCCAAGGCGCTAATCAGGGTCCAAGTATCAAGGAAACTACCATTGTACGGATGATCCTGAATACCGATAATCTCTAGGCCCACTTCGTCAGCTGTCTTTGCTATCTTGAAAATATCCTCCGCACTACTACTGTAAGGCGTAATACTGATGCCGAACTCCGGTTCCCGACGCCGGGACGTAGCATCCTCTCTTCGCAACGAATCCCGCACTCCCCGATACGTCCCGCCGCTAATTAATCAGACGCCGACCAGATTCGGTCTTTTAGGCAACACTCTACCCCGATGACTACTAGCAATGCCAGCTAGCCTGAATTCCCGCCCCTACGTGGTACTCAACGCCGCGATGAGCCTCGACGGAAAGATTGCGACATTCACCGGCGATTCTCGTATGTCCTCCCCCGCAGATATGAGGAGGGTTCATCGATTGAGGGCCTCGGTCGACGCCATTATGGTCGGGCTCAGAACATTGCTCAGAGACGATCCGAAGCTTACGGTGAGATTTGTGAAGGCACCCAAGCCTTATCGAATTATCGTCGATAGTAACGCCCTGATCCCACCCAGTTCGTACGTCATCCGTACAGCAAGAGAAATTCCGACAATTATCGCCGTTACGTCTAGGGCACCAAAGAAAAGAATCGAGGGGCTGAAAAAGATGGGGGTCACTGTCATCGTCTGCGGAAGAGGCCCGCTCGTGTCGCTGAAACTTCTACTCAATCGCCTTCGAAGCCTTCGAATTCGAAGGATATTGCTTGAAGGCGGAGGAACTCTGAACTGGAGTATGCTTAGCAACCAACTAGTGGACGAGATCTCCGTAGCCATCACTCCTAGAATCCTTGGTGGGAGTAGCGCAACGACCCTCACTGAAGGAAAAGGAAACGCGCTCGTAAGAGATGCTATACAGCTGAAACTCTTGGGTAGTGCAAGATACGGACCTGACCTAGTGGTCCGATACAAAGTTCTGGGCGGGACCAATTCTGCTGATCGGTAGAAGTCGAGGCTCTACTTGGGCATCGCGATAGGAATCCTCCATCCTCTTCGAACGCTCAGCATGCGAAGACTGAAAATCGCTATAGCAGCAACGACTTCCACAGGGAGTCCTGAGAAACCGATTTGACCAGCTACGATAATAATTATCGCTCCTAGCATCGATGCGACCGCGTAGATCTCACTTCGAAAGATCAGCGGAACCTCTGCGGCCAAAACGTCCCGCAACACCCCACCTCCAACACCAGTGAGCATACCTAACAATGCAGCAGGAGCCGGGCTAAGACCGGCGTTAAGCGCAATAGTAGTGCCAGTGACTGTGAAAATACTCAGCCCGACGGCGTCAAAACCGGTGATGAATCTCCCGTGGTGAACCACCTTGCCATACCGCAAGAAAACCAAGATTCCTGCCAAGCCAGCCACGGCCAGGTAGCGCCAGTCATTCAATGTCGCAGGTGGTGTGTGACCGAGGATTATGTCCCGCACAATTCCCCCGCCGAGCCCAGTCGCTACCGCAAGCACGAGGACTCCGAAGAGGTCCATCTGCTTCCTAACTGCAAGGATTCCCCCACTGAGGCCGAACGCGAAAGTTCCCATCAGATTGAGCGCTAGATTGAGAAGCTCTTCCATTCCTCGACGCCAAGGAGCGCATGTCGTGTTTCTTCATAACTGTGAGCGATTGCTCGACCGTCCCAATCGATGGCGACCCAAGGGCTAGCCTCCACACGCTTATCTGCTTCGAAGTTGCGTCGACTCGTATGAAAGAATACGATCTTATCGTGATCGGTAGCGGATCAGCGATGAACATTGTCGAGCCGATGATTCAGGATAATTCTAACATTCGGATCGCTGTTATCGATAAGGACGAACCCGGAGGCATCTGCCTCACAAGGGGATGCATACCGTCCAAGATTCTACTCTATCCTGCTGAACTGGTTCGGAAAATCGAAGAGGCACGAGAACTAGGTATTGACACTCAGATCAAGAAAATCAGCTTCGAATTTGTAATGGATCGGATGCGGAAGCTCATCTACACGGACATCGACCAGATAAGAGAAGGCCTATCCAACTCCAAGAACATCGACTACTATCACGAGCCCGCAGAATTCATCGCACCCTACACCATGAGAGTCAGGGGTACCGAGATCAAGTCGAAGATGATCTTCCTCTGCATCGGTTCCAAGACAATCATTCCACAGATCAAGGGCCTCGACAAAATCAGCTATCACACGAGCGACTCCGCGTTCAAGATGAAACAGTTACCGGAGAGCATCGCCATTGTTGGAGGAGGATACATTGCTGCGGAGTTCGGCCACTTCTTCGCGAGCATGGGGTCCAAAGTCACAATCATAGGAAGAAATCCCCAGTTCGTGCCCGAGGAAGAGCCTGAAGTCTCTGCTTTAGCAAAGAAGGTGTTGAGCCGACACATCAACATAATCACCAACCACGAAGTGAAGGAAGTCAGAGAGATCACATCGGGCCTAAAGGAGCTCATTGCTCTGGACCGGAAGACTGGTAAGACTGTGACGGTCACAGCGAGGGAGATCATGATCGCCAGCGGAAGAGGACCAATAACGGATATCCTCCATCCTGAAAAGTCGGGAATAAAGACAACCCCCGATGGGTGGATTGCAGTCAACGAATATCTGGAAACGTCTCAACCAGGCATATGGGCACTTGGAGATGCGGACGGCAAGTATCTCTTCAAACATGTTGCGAACTACGAATCAGCGATTGTCTACTATAACGCGATACTGAAGAGACGTGTCAAGGTAGACTATCACGCAGTCCCTCACGGCATATTCACCTATCCTGAGATTGCCGGGGTCGGAATGAAAGAACAAGAAGCAATATCAAAGTATGGAGCAGACAAAGTCCTCATTGGCCATCACAAGTATGAGGACACAGCGAAGGGAGAGGCGCTGAACGTTAAGGACTACTTCGTCAAGGTAATCGTGGAAGCAGACACTGAGAGAATCCTTGGTGCCCACATTATCGGACCTGAAGCGACTACGCTAATACACGAGATAATCCCATTAATGTATACGCCTCAGCAAACTTACCGGCCGATAAGGGACATGATGCACATTCACCCAGCATTGAGCGAGGTTGTGGACAGAGCTTTCCAGTCTTTTATGCCGCCCGAACATTACCACCACACAGTTGAACATTCGCATCAAATGGTTGAGGCTTAGGAGAGAGATTGAATGAGTAGTGAAGACCTTACCTTCGAGGACATACTGAAGCACATCGACAGGGAATCAGAGCACTTTGTCGTTAGACTGGAGACTCATCATCGCTCTGGAAGAGAAGTGACTGTCGTCGAGCCACACAGACTCACCAAGGATGAATCCTCTCTGAGAGAACTTGCGCGTCAGCTAAAGGAGGCACTTGGTACGGGTGGGGATGTGGAGGATGGACGAATCGTCCTACATGGAGAACAGCGAACGAAGACAAGAGATGAACTTGTCAAACTAGGATTCAACGAAGAGAATATTGAACTGATCTGAGAAGAACCGGAGCGAGGCTCTGGATACGACTCAACCCGCAAGTGCCGACGCTCTCAGGGCGAAGCTTGCGGACCTTGTGGCCGAGCGATACCTCGTTATCGAAACCTATAGGAAGAATGGGGACCCAGTTCGAACTCCCGTCTGGTTTGTTGAACATCAAGGAATCATTTACGTCAGGACCAACACGGACACGGGGAAAGCAAAGAGAATTCGGCGTAACCCTCACGTCCGAATTGCACCGTCTACAGGAAGAGGCATCCCCAAGAGCGATTGGATCGAGGCAGAGGCCATCATAGCTGGCCAGGAAGAAGCGAAAACTGCGTTCTCACTTCTCAAGACAAAATACGGCATTCAATACCGACTAATTCGGTTCATCCACTGGCTACAGACAAGAAAGGACAGATCAGTCGCGCTAAGAATTTGGATTTGAAATAAAGAGCAACCCCCACAGTTAAGACATGAGCATTCCGAACCGATTCTTCCGTAAAGCCTTATTGAGAAGACAAGCATCCTTTAAACGCGATAATTGTGCTGGACAAAAGCGAACTGTATATGTGTCCGAACTGTGAAACTGTAATGGACAATTGTGAGTGCGCCTGTCCATACTGTAGCGAGAGCAGCGATTGCGACTGCGCGGTAGGACACGGAAGGGCGACCGGGGGCTAGTCGACGAGCAACGCTCCAGCCAAGACAAACGACCTCTCTTGGATGACGGGTGGGCCGCAAGGCAGCGGAGTTGACTCATCCGCCAACATATTCGCAGGAGCCTGCGCCCTGTCTGGTCTCTGGACCTTTGGCTCACGAGAATACTATTCGAGCATCAAGGGACCTCACAGCTATTTCGAGGTCCGAGCGAACAGCGAGAGGATAAGATCACAGGTAAACAACGTCAACCTCCTAGCCACATTTGACGCAGAGACCCTCATTCGCCACGCCGATGAGGTCTGCCCCGGAGGGGGGATAATCTACGACCCCACCTTCAGCGCAGTCGAGATAGACAAAGTCGACACCATCGAACAGCCAGTCGTAGCCCGGGTCAAAGATAGACTAGCCAAGCAGGGACTGCCCGGAACGGTCGCGGGAATACTCGAAGAGGCCAAGAAGAGAAACGTCAACCTCTACCCGATACAATATAATGACATAGTCGCAAAGACGGCCACCCAGATTGGAGAACACCAGCTCAGCAAAGTCTCACGGATAGTCAACGTCCTCTCGGTCGCAGCCTCATTCGCGATCCTCGGCTTTGACCTCAACTACCTCAACCAGTCGATCGCTAGGACCTTTGGAAGCAAGAAGAAGGTCATCGACATGAACGAGATCGGGGCCAAGATGGCCTACGATATCGCCAGGGGACTTCCGAAACAGTCTTTCTCGTACCAGCTCAAGCCCATACAGAACCAGCCCAGACTATTACTCATGGGCAACGAAGCAGTCGCCCTGGGAAAAATTGTCGGCGGATGCAGAGTCCAGACATACTACCCTATCACGCCCGCCGCCGACGAGAGCGAGTTCATAGAATCACACGAAAACTTCGACATCTTCGACGGGAGTCAACCTGGAAAGAAAGGATCGGTTCTCGTCACACAGACAGAGGATGAGATCGCTGCCATCACAATGGCCATAGGCGCGGCACTGGCCGGAGCCCGAGCCGCAACATCAACCTCCGGACCAGGATTCTCACTAATGGTCGAAGGCCTAGGATGGGCAGGAATGAACGAGGTCCCAGTAGTCATAACACAATACTCGCGCGGAGGACCCTCAACAGGCCAACCAACACGCCACGAACAAGGAGACCTCAAATTCGTACTCAGCGCCTCCCACGGCGAGTTCCCCCGTATCGTCCTCTGCTCCGGAGACCTCGAAGAATGCTTCTACGACGCGATCCGAATCTTCAACTATGCAGAACAATTCCAGATGCCGTCCATACACCTCATCGACAAGTCCATGGCCAACACCAGCATCACCATCCCACAACTCAAACCCGACCTGGTCAAGATCAATCGTGGAAAGATGGTCGAGAACAACGGGTCCACGAACGGGAACAGCGAGCCATACCACAGATTCGCGTTCTCTCCCGACGGAGTATCGCCTAGAGCAGTCCTCGGCTCGGGACACCGCTTCTGGAACAGCGGAGACGAACACGACGAGATGGGACACATCGAAGAGGATCCGTTCAACAGGATTAGCATGATGGACAAGCGAATGAGCAAACTGGAAACGGCGGCACGGGAGATTCCTGAAATGGAGAAGTTCAATTTCTTCCCGTCAAGCAAGAAACAGGCCGATGCCACACTTGTCAGCTGGGGATCAACGAAAGGACCAATACTCGACGCGATGAAACTTCTCGAGAAAGACGGAATCAGCGCAGAGTTCTTACAGATACGACTTGCAAATCCCTTCCCGACACAGAGTGTTAGGGAAAAACTGTCAAAGGCCAAACTCCCGATCGATATTGAGCAGAACTATTCGGGCCAGATGGCCCAAGTCATTGCGGAGAAGACGATGATGGACATCAAGAACAAGATCGTAAAGTACAATGGGAGACCGATGACCCAGGATGAGATCTACGAGAGCGTCAAACGGATAATCTCAAACCCGACACAAAACAAGAGAGTGGTGTTGACCCATGGCGCTTAAACTCTCAGACCTCCGGACAGACGTCCACAACGATTGGTGCCCCGGATGTGGAGACTTCGGCATAGAAGCAGGGGTCAAGATGGCACTGACCGAGCTGCCTATTGACATCAACAAGCTCGTCCTCTTCTCCGGAATAGGCTGCTCCGGAAAGATCGTCCACTTCACAAACGCGACCGGTGTACATACACTACACGGTAGAGTTCTGCCCTTCGCGCAGGGCGCGAAACTTGCGAACCCTAACCTGGAGGTCATCGCAATAGGCGGGGACGGCGACGGGCTCGGAATAGGAGTAGGCCACTTCGTCCACGCAGGACGGAGGAACATCGACATGACCTACATCATCCACGACAACGGAGTCTACGGACTCACCAAGGGCCAAGCCTCGCCAACTCTACAGCTCGGGATGCAGACCAAGTCACTACCTATGCCTAACATCAACACAAGCGTCAACCCAATACTACTCGCGCTCGCATCGGGCTTCACATTCATCGCCCGCTCTTACGCCTACAACACGAAGCATCTCAAAGAGACGGTAAAGAAAGCGGTCGCCCACAAAGGCTTCGCACTAGTCGTCATACTCCAACCCTGTCCCACCTACAACGATATCAACACGAAGGAGTGGTATGGCGGCGAGGACCGAATAGACCCCGTCACGAAAAGACCTACACCTCGTCCGTACGAGCTGGAGCCTACCGGTTATGATGGGAAGATTACGCCAATGATGAGCGAGGATGATGTCGAGAAGAAGATGTCGCAGATAATTGAAAAGTCGAGAGAGTGGGGAGACAAAATCCCGATCGGCGTCTTCTACCAGAACGAGACCATTCCAACGTACGAAGATCGCATAAAGGCCCGTCTACCAAGCTACCTCGAAGTGCCCCCATCTGGACAGCAGGTTGCTAAGCAAGATGGCACATCGCCGGTCAACTTAACAAGTCTTTCCAGAGAACTGCTATTCGAGAGGCTCGTATTAGCCCAGTAGATATCCAGACTCTCCCGACAGAATCCCAGCGATCATCCCCTACCCGCCGCGCTGTTGTGCTCTACAGCACTGCGAATGAGATCTTTCAATGCGGACTCGTTAATCTTGTCATTCTCATAGAAGTCAATTGCCCGCGTCTTTTTGGCATCCAGCCCGGCATTGAAGAGTTCGTGCGGATCTCGAAGACTTGCGCCTTGAAAGAAATTCATTTTCACACTTCCCTTGAAGGCGCCGACCGCTAAGACGAGTCCCTCGTAATTGAAGACAGCAGTGTGCCATTTCCACTCTTCAGTGATCTCAGGTTCGACGTCGTGAATTATTTTGCGAAGCTTGGTCATCGTCTTGCCACGCCAGTCGGTGAGCTTCGCAATTTGATCGTCGATAAGTTTGGATGGATCCATTTTACACAACTACGAGGATTTTGGTATATGAATGCGTCAACAACTTTCTTGAATTCCGCTTGAAAGTCCATTCTTGTTGACGGCCGTCAGCGCGAGTTGGTCACACCAATCTATGCAAACATTGGACCAGTCTCTCCGCTATGAGATGAAGAAAAAAGAAGGGATGGAAATGGTACGCGATTCTTTGTCTAAATTCTGCCCGAAGCTTGGAACAGGGCGAAAGCGTTGCCGTCTGGGTCTTGGAGGATCGCGAACCATCCGATGTTCGGGATCTCTTCCTTGCCCTTGGCAACCTTCGCTCCAAGATTCGTGGCCTTGGCCAGAGATTGGTCGATGTTGACTACGCTGAAATGGTTGAGAAATCCTGTTTCGCCCATGGTCTTCTTGTAGAGTCCGCCCATGGTCTCGTTCTCACCGGCGTCCTTGTGAGATATGAGCCAGTAGTCCATTGGTCCCATCGGGACCTTTGCAATTTTCCAGCTGAAAAGTTGCTCGTAAAAGCGAGCTATTTTCTCCGGCTCGTTGGTAGGGATCTCGAAGTGCACTAGCGTAGATTCTCGCGGTTGAGGTCGGGTTGTGGTTGTAGCTGCTTCCATTAGAAACCAGCGAAGCGATGACGGGCTCGCCCTTCTTAAACGTGACAGCGCTCCTCGAACTGCTATCGGCACCGAGTGGACGAGTCAGCGCTCGCCGGCAGAGAAGTTATTTCCCGACACGACATCGCAACTACCCGAGCCTTCATTGTCGAGCGAGTCCAACTACAGTACTAGAGAGTTGAGCCCCGATACCTGGCCAGACTTCGAGAGATTGTTCTCTAAGCACGGAGGGGTAGGAGGTTGCTGGTGTATGTACTATCAGCGTCCCCGTGGTGGAACGATGAAGGGATTGACGTCTACAGAGAGGCACTCAAAGAACATGAGAGACAAGAAGTCGCTAGTCGACGATGACCGTTCTCATGGAGTTCTTCTCTACGACCGTGAGAGTCCGATCGGTTGGTGCGCTTACGGATTGAAGCAAGAATTCCCGCGAATCGACAACGGAAGAAACTACCGGCGGATGAACCTGGAGAACGACCCTGAGAAGCTGTGGCGGATCACGTGTTTCTTCGTGGATAGGGATTATCGTAAGAAGGGCGTCGCAAAGGTTGCTCTGATTGCGGCTCTGAGTTCGATCAAGGCTAAGGGTGGAGGGGTGGTCGAAGCGTATCCTGTGACGCACAAGTCGGCGGAAGCGTGGTCAAAGTGGTCCAACTGGTTCTGGTTTGGAACTGAATCAATGTTCGAGAGGCAGAAGTTCAAGGTTGTCGGTTTATTGGGACCTCATCATCTACTGATGAGAAGAACTATCAAACCTTGATGGAATGTCCGACTTACGGTTTAGAGGGAGGTTTTGCCAGAGTCTCGATTTCAGACGGAGGAGTCTCTTCCTCTAATTTCGAGGAACTCACCAGTGCGGCCAGTCTCTGGGTCATCTCGGCGAGACGCTTATTGACCTTGTAATTCACTGTGCCAGGGTCGTAAGTCCCATCAGTCTTCAACTGACCGGCGTTGACGCCAGTCAGAATCTCTATCCCCTCGTCAATCGTTCCGACTGGATAGATGTGGAATCTGCCTCGTCTGACTGCCTCGACCACTTCCTCGTTAAGCATGAGATGCTGGACGTTGCTCCTCGGGATCATTACCCCTTCGTCGCCTTTCAATCCCTTGACCTTGCAAGTCTTGTAGAAACCTTCTATCTTTTCGTTGACCCCACCAATCGCCTGGACCTCTCCTTTCTGATTCACGGACCCCGTTATCGCAAGATTCTGTTTGATTGGCAGTTCCGATAATGCTGAGAGTATCGCGTAAAGTTCAGTGCTGGAAGCGCTATCACCGTCTACACCTCCGTAGCTCTGTTCGAAGACAAGCCTACATGAAAGACTCAGAGGCTTGTCGTGAGCGTACTTGTTCTCTAGATAGCCGGAAATGATCATGACGCCTTTTGTATGTGTCTGTCCCCCCATCCTGGATTCACGTTCAATATCGATTATTCCCCTCCTCCCTAGCCCTAGGCTGGCGGTAATTCGGGAAGGTTGGCCAAAGTCGAAATCTCCCAGGCTTATGACGGAGAGACCGTTTACCTGTCCTACCTGAGCTCCTGCTGTGTCTATGAGGATGATTCCTCGCTCAATCATTTCCTTTATTTTTTCGTCTAGAAGATTGGAGCGGTAGACTTTCTCGTCGAGAGCTTTCTTGATGTGAACATCTTTGACTATTTTTGCTCCGTCTTGTGTTGCGTAGAAATTTGCCTCTCTCACTAGGTCGGCGATCTCGGGGAATTTAGTCGACAACTTTGTCTGGTCTTCAGCTAAGCGGGACCCGTATTCCACAACCTTCGCCAAGGCCGGCGCTTCGAGGTGGTTGAGTCCCTCTCGCTCACAAAGAGAATGAACAAAGCTGCCGTATGTTTTCTGGTTCTGGTCGTTCCTTTCGATCGAATCATCAAAGTGAGCTTTGACCTTGAACAGAATCCCAAAGTCAGGGTCCTGTGTGTATAACGCTTGGTAGATTTCATGGTCTCCGACAAGTATCACCTTCACGTTCAACGGTATTGGCTGAGGAACGAGAGTCTTAGTGCTGGCAACTCCAAGCCTTTGTCCCGTCTCCTCAATCAGGATGCTTCCGCTCTGCAGAACTCTCTTCAAGCCATCGTAGGAAAACTGATTCTTGAGCAACTCAATCGCTCCAAGAATGAGGTAGCCTCCGTTAGCCCGGTGGAGCGAGCCTCCCTTGATGAGGGTGAAATCTGTTGTGAGAGCTCCAAATCGTGATTCGTTCTCAAACTTGCCCAGCAGATTAGTTACCGTAGGATTGTCTTCCGATATCACTGGAGCTCCTTTCAACTCTGAATTATCCACGATGACGTTGACATCATACCTTCGAAATAGGAAATCAGGCAGACCCTTCTCCATTGGACTCTGTTGCTCAGCGTCTGGCTTCTCTTCCGTCCCTCCTGGAGTGAAGAGTTCCGTATTCTCCATGATATCATCTCTAAGCTCGTTGAGATGTTGAACGACAGCTGGCAGACCTTCGTAACGGGAGACGAGATTGGTCATGAGACCGCCGATGGCGTAGCGCACCGAATCATCCCTGAGCTTCTTCAGCTCCTCCAGCGTTCTGGTATCAAGATCGTTTACCTCTTTCCCCGCTTTGTCAAGCGCCGCTCTGACGGTGTCTCTACTCTGATCGTATTTCTTCTTCACGCGGGCTGGAAGAGAATCGAATTCTTCCTGACTTACCGTCTTACCATCAACGACGGGGATTATTGTGATACCCAGCTGGGTCATCCGCACAGTGTAGCCGTGGACCTCCGCTTGTTTGTTTAGATCGCTGAGAATCTTATTACGTTCGGCGACCGCTTTCTTCGTGATGGTATTCCCTCTCGAGACGAACTCTTCGTTCTGGAGTGCAGCAGGAACCGCGCGCTTTGCCTGATCAACAAGGTTCTTCATGTCTTTCTGGAAGACCTTGGCCCTACCGGAAGGAAGCTTCAACGTCCTTGGCTCGTATGGGTTCTGAAAGTTGTTCACGTAGACCCAGTCAGGAGGAACAGGCCGGGTCTTCGCAATATTTTCCAAGAAGCTTCGGGCGGCAGGCCTCTTCCCTGTAATCGGCGGACCCGCAACGTAAACATTGAAGCCTTTTCCCTTCATCTCGACTCCGAACTTCAGCGCCTTCAGAGCACGGTCTTGTCCAATAATACCGTCTACAGGACCGAGTTCTGCACTTGTCTCACATCCGACCTGGTCGGGCGGACACTCCAACCTCAGTTTTTCGGGAGAGAGTTCGCTGACAGTCATTGATTGCTCGAAACGGGAATGGTTCTGTTAAGTCTTCGTTTGGAGATTTTCAGGTTCCAGAGTCGGGATAAGAAACTCGTTTCTACTCAGCGAGAAATATCCGGTAGTCAGACCGGGATTTCTAGTTTGACCCCAGGTCTACTGGTTTGATGCTGTCGAAGTCTATGTTCGTTGTCGGTACAGGTAGTTCGAAGGTTTCTGGAAGGTCGCCCTTTCCTAGGCACTTGAACTCCCTATTGTGGCATTTGGGACATTTGAGATCGAAGCGGATCGAACCTTGTTCGGCTCTTTCCTCACGAGGGATTCTATATCCGCATCCTGGCCGAGTGCACTCGAAAATGTAAGTAGCGTCACTATCTTGTTGACGAGGTGTTCTCGAAGTGGTCTTTCTCGTGGCCCTTGACGGGGCTTTCGTATGGTCGATTCCCCGCTTCGTTTTCACTTTCCCTGTAGAATTCTTCGATTTCGTCGGTGGCTTTGCGGCGTGACCCTTTTTTCCAGTTATTGCCATGAACGTTATTCAAGCATTCTCAGAGTCTGAACTTTCAGAGTAGTGTTACCCACACTGCCAGTACAACAGAAAAGCAGCAACCGTTCTTAGGGCATTTTCGTCTAATCAGGAGACTAAGGCTGGGGGCGTAGTGATTCGAACTCGGCGTGATAGACTTCCTTCCCAGAGATGAGGAGATCGAATCTGGAGTGCAACTTCTCAAGGTCGGGATTCTTAGCCACATGAGAATGAACGTCTTTCATGTGGGAAGCATCCTTGAACTTGGCGATCTCGATCCAGAGTTCTTCATCGTTGGCAAGCTCAACGGCAGACGGGAGGCTAGCCCCACCAAACTTGGCTGTCATATCCTTCGGACGGAGAAGCTCGTCGGACAAGCACCCGGCATCCTCGAACAGCTTCATGATTGGTCTGAGCGCCTGTACAAAGGCCTCTGCCTTTCTTCTCGGAACTCGGTACAAGAAGACAGAACAGTAGGCCATAGCGCTGACCCATTCCCTGACCTGACGGGCGTTATTTAGACCCCACCTACTTTGTATCGGACGAATAGAAGAATCCTTACTAGGCGTCGAATTCTCCTCTTAGCCATGGAAAAGGGACCGTCCCAACGGGCTGAAGAATTCACGGAATCCGTCATACGGGAAATGACCAGGCTATGCCAATCTTACAACGCGATAAACCTGGCACAAGGGTTTCCAGACTTTGACCCTCCCGACAGAGTGAAGAGCGCGGCTTCCCGAGCTATCCGAGACGGCTGCAATCAATACTCGACTACTCACGGTGTCCCTCGTCTCAGACAGGTTATCGCTCACAAAATGTCAACTTACAATAATGTCCGGTGCAATGCGGATGACAATGTTACCGTAACATGCGGAACCACCGAGGGCATGATAGCATCTCTTCTAGCCCTCCTGGACCCAGCTGAAGAGGTCGTAATCTTCGAGCCTTTCTACGAAAATTATGGTCCAGACTCGATCCTCTCAGGAGCAAAGTGCAAGTACGTTCCACTCGAAGAGCCCGGCTTCAAAATCGAGGAAGAGGAGCTGAAAGAAGCTTTCTCAAGAAAGACCAAAGCAGTCATAATCAATACTCCTCACAACCCGACAGGCAGGGTCTTCACTCGTCATGAGCTAGAACTCATTCGAGACCTTTGCACGGACTATGATGCCTTCGCGATCACTGATGAGA
>Ga0209055_1000695_pt1 | contig 23368 bp, 26 predicted proteins | sample GraSoiAngelo_110_FD_185875 | JGI IMG/M metagenome (GOLD analysis project Ga0209055, IMG submission 185875) | Grasslands soil microbial communities from the Angelo Coastal Reserve, California, USA - 14_0903_12_30cm (SPAdes) (version 2) | ecosystem: Environmental > Terrestrial > Soil > Grasslands ... | reverse complement strand
GCCGATCGAGGTGAACGATGTCGAGTCGATGACCGTTCTCACAGCCAACTTTCCAGCTCAATACGGCAGAAAACTGGAGGGTCATCGAAATTTCTACCATCAGAAATCCACGGCAGGGCTTTCACGGAAAGGTTGTCGGGTCCGGAGGGAGCTTCAGCACTGCGGACGGCTACTTGATGGCTCAGGATAGTAGGAGTAAGAACACGGTGTGCATTAGCAGCGAAGCGGCCACGACAGAGCGCCATCTAGATCCTCCGGTGCTCGAAAATTTCTCCAACCATGCGACGACCAGCGATTTGGCGGCCTGCTACGAACGAGACTTGACCGGTCGCGACCGGGTGGGTGCGACCATCCGCCATTCGCAAGCGGTTTTTCAAGTCCCAAACCAGCACGGGCAAGAAAACGCCGGATAGCGGCAGGGTCGAGGCGCCCGGGAAAACATGGGCCTTGTTTTTTAACCAGCATCTGTCTTCTCCAGACCTTCTGGGAAACCTGCGGATTATGTCTCGTGATGATCTCGCCAGCCTGGTCTCGAATGATCTCTCTCGACCGATTATTGCCGGGCAGGAGCGCAGCTTCCGGGAAGGCTACGTGAAAGGCAGCGTTTCCATGCACCGTAGGAACCACGAGCTAAAAGCGGGGCTGGAAGTGGACTACGGTTCGATCCACGAGCGGTTCAACTACATAATCGCTGACCCGGACCGGTTCGATCCAGGTACTCCTGGAACCTTTAACTTTGCTGGCTCGGGACTCGATCGCGAACCGGCGGGGTTTGCCCAAGACCTCCTGCGTCTTGGACAGTGGACGGTTAGTGCTGGCGTGCGTTGGGATTGTTACCACCTGCTAGTGTCGAAAAGAGCGCGCTGAGCCCACGCCTCGGAGATCTCCAGCAGTTCGGACAGGCGGTTTCCAATCGCATAAATTTCAACCGCGGACGCGTACGACCTTCCCTTTCTCTCGACGCTTCGGTGGGCACCGATTTCGTTACGAGAGGCCGTCTCACCGTGCGCCTTCAGGCCGACATTCAAAACCTCACGAACCGCATCAACATTATCAATTTTGCCGGCCTGTTTTCGGGAACCGGTATTGCCCCGCCCCGCAATTATGCCGTCCGCCTGGATGTGGAATTTTAGTTTTGGAATTGGTGATCGAAACTGCTCTGTCGCGTTTGACCGGTCTGTGGTAATACTATTTTTCGGCGATGGAGTTCGCCATAACCGCCCATGTGTCGGGCTGATGACTCCTACCCATGCTCGTCGGAGAACTCCATCGTGAACTTTGTCATCATTTCTGTCGGCGCCATTGTCGGTGCCAATCTCCGTTACCTTCTGAGCCGCTATGCCGCCAAAGCCTTAGGACCCGTCTTTCCCTACGGCACCCTCCTGATTAACATCCTTGGCAGTTTCATCGTTGGCTGGTTCATGATTTGGACTAGCGAGCGTGTCCTGGCCGATCCCCGATGGCGGCTGTTGGTCGTCATCGGCTTCTGCGGAGGGTTCACCACTTTTTCCAGTTTCGCTTTCGAGAGCATGGCTTACTTCGAGCAGGGCCAATGGCGGTTGATGGCGACCAACATCGTTGCCAACAATCTTCTTTGCCTGGCAGCAGCCCTGGCGGGAATGGCGCTGGCGCGGGTACTGTAAAATGCCAAGCGCGATGGCCGTCCAAGTCACCCTCTACCTCAACGAAGCCGACCAATGGCATCGCCGGCCGTTGCATCTGGAAATCCTCAACTATCTGCGCCAAGAGAACGTCTACGCTGCCACTGCCATGCACGCCGTCGCTGGGTTCTTAGGACGTCATCGGGTTGAGACTACTCATCTGGTGGATGCCGGAGGCAAGCTGCCGGTCGTTATCATCTTCGTCGATACCGACGAGCACGTGAATCGCGTCCTGCCGACATTGAAGGAGATGGCTGCCCACCGCCTGATCGTGCGCGAGAACGTGATACTGGAACAAGGCAACCTCGACTGAAATGTCCAGCTCGCCACTCGATATCCTGGCCCTTGCCGCTCATCGCGATGATGTAGAGCAAACCTGCGGCGGCACGCTGCTGAAGATGGGTCAGCTCGGGCATCGTACCGGCATCCTCGATCTCACACAGGGAGAGATGGGAACTCGCGGCACGGCGGAAGACCGCGCACAGGAGGCGGCGGAAGCGGCGCGAATCCTGCGCGTCTTTTGGCGGGAGGCACTCGATATTCCCGATGGCCGGGTGGAGAACACCTGGGAAAATCGCTTGAAAGTGGTGCGCGTGCTGCGGGAAACCAGGCCCCGCGTTCTGATCCTTCCCTATTGGAAAGGGCGGCATCCCGATCACTACACTGCTTCCAAGTTGGGATATGAAGCGTGCTTTCTGGCGGGATTGGCGAAGCTGGATTGTACCGCCGCCCGATCGCCGAGGGCAGAACGCCCTCAGGACAGCCGGCAAGATGCTGGCGCTAGGAAGCTTGAGCCACATCGTCCTTTCAAGGTTGTCTATGCCACTTTGTATTACGACGTGCGGCCAAGCTTCGTAGTGGACATCACAGAGCAATTCGAAGAACGATTTCAGTCGCTGATGGCTTACAAGTCGCAGTTCACTGACCAGGTGGCGGGCAGCGGGATCTTCCCCGCACAGGCTGAAATCCGCGCGCGGGTGGAAGCCATGGCTCGCCACTACGGGATGATGGGTGGCGTGACTTATGCCGAGCCGTTCTTTCAGAAGGAAGTGGGAGTGGTAGACGATTTGACTCTCATTCCGGTCAGCTCAATTTAGACCATCAAGTCAGATCAGAGAGTATTTTCGCTAGTTTCTTCGGCTGGGATACATGAGGACAATGCCCTGATTCCAACTCGATAGGATTGACACCTAGCCTTTCCCGGGCGGTGCGGCGAGACCATTCGGCGTTAATCGTGCGATCTTGGCTGCATACGATGTAACTGGAAGCGACCCCAGGCCACTCCTGGAGCGGGTAGACCTCATTCGCGACCCTCTCGAGCGGCAAGCGAATGAGGGTTGTTAAAGCCCACTTCGCGACTTCGGGAGGACAGTCGTGGAACAGGAAATCGATGGCTGCTCGATCATCGCGGCTGGGATCCTTGCCAATCCACTCGGGATTAAGAATTGTGGGGTCGGCGCGAAGCTGCTCGAGAAAACTCTTGCCGATCTCGGGAAGCATGGCGGCAAGAAAGACCATTCGCCGCACAGAGCGTTGCGCTGCCACCAGGGGAAGCAGATAGCCGCTGCCGGAATGACCGACCAGCAGGACGTCCTCAGCATCCGCTGGGATAGCCGAGAGAATGGCATCGGCATAGCGTCCTGCGTCGGCCTGTGGGTCATCGGTCGGTAATTCGGCGCGCACGGCCCGCTGACCCTGGCTCTCCAGTTCAGGAACCAGTAAATCCCAGCCTGCCGCGTTCTCGGTTGATCCATGAACCAGGCAGAAGAGGCTCATCGGCGGGTTGTTACTTCTTCAGGGCGACCGCTACCCCGTCGCGTATCGGCAAGATGGTGGTGAACAGATCGGGCGAGTTGTACAGGAGTTGATTGAATTCCAGGATCGCCTTGGTGCTGGCTGCGGGCGGATTCTCGGTTGCAACTCTGCCGCTCCAGAGCACGTTGTCGCTTATGAATAATCCGCCCTTGCGTATGCGGGGCTGAGCCAGGCGGAAAACGCGCGGGTAGTCTTCCTTGTCCACGTCGTTAAAAATGATGTCGAACTGCTGGTTCTCTTCCGAGAGGAGTTCGAGAGCGTCACCAACTTTGATCGTGATCTGCTTGTCGACTCCGGCGCGCTCGAAATAGCGGCGCGCTTTTTCGGCATTCTGGGACTCGCTGTCGGTATAGAAAACGCGGCCGCCATCACCAACGGCCCGGGCCCACCAGATGGTCGAATAGCCGATCGCTGAGCCCAACTCGAACACCGTCTTGGCGCCTGTCATGGTTGCAATCTGCTGGAAGATGCGCCCCACGGCTGGACCAACAATCGGAATTTTGTCCTTCTCCGCTTCTCGTTCCATCTCGGCCAGCACTTCATCGCGCGCCGGAAGCGAGGAATAGAGATAATCTTCGACCGGGCCAACTGTCACTCCACCCATTCGCCAGTAGTCAGCGGTGTCTTTGTCGATTCCCAATGAGCTTCCTCTTTCCGCAGGTTACCTCCGCGTCTAACCGATGGTCTGCCCGGGTTTCATTTCCACGACTTCCACGCCTTTCGCCAGTTTCTTCAATTCACTGGGCTTTCCCGTCAGCACGGGAAAAGTTCCGAAATGCATGGGTATGACTGCTTTGGGGCGCAGGAGCTTGCAGGCATAGGCGGCCTCGCGTGGGCCCATGGTGTAGTGACCGCCGATGGGGAGCATGGCAATCGACGGAGCGTATAGATCGCCGATGATCCGCATGTCGCCGAATACGGCCGTGTCGCCCGCATGGTACATCTTGATGCCGTTTGAAAATTCAATCACGTAGCCGCAGGCTTCTCCGCCGTAGATCACCTGGCCGCCATCCTCGATACCGCAAGAATGGTCGGCGTGCACCATGGTGACTTTGAGGTCGCCCACGGTTTGTGTGCCTCCCTTGCCCATTCCCGAGACCTGCTTCCCAGTTTTCCTCTCCAACCACAGGCCCAGCTCGTAGATGGCGACTACCACCGGGTTGTGCTGCTTGGCAATTTCAACCGCGTCGCCGATGTGATCGCCGTGAGCGTGGGTGCAGAGCAGGACGTCAACCGTCTTAACGTCTTTTTCATTCTGCGGGCACATGGGATTGCCCACCACCCAGGGATCGATGATGACGGTCTTGCCGCCCGGGGTCTCAATTCGAAAAGTGGCATGACCTAACCATGTGAGCTTAATTCCTTTCAGATTCATGGCTGAGCTGGCTCCTCTTTCTGGCTGTCAGCTTTCAGCTGTCAGCTGTCAGGATGCCGGCATTATGAGGCAAGCGCCGGCTCGTGAAAAATCTGGCGAGCATCCCAGGCTTGTGCGGCGTTAGACGCCCAGTCCTCCGCAGAGTGACGCCTGCTCGGGGATGGCGACATAGAAACATTATTTGGATTGCGTCCAGCCCTTGTATCCGCCGGCCAACGAGATGGGATTTTTGAATCCCATCCTTTTCAGGGACAAAGCGGCCAGCGCGGAGCGGCTACCTCCTCCGCAATAGAGGACCACCTTTTTGTTTTTGTCGGTCGTCACCTGATCGATGTTCAACTCCAGCGTGCCGCGCGTTATATTGGCCGCGTTGGGAATCATGCCCTTGGCGGCTTCGTCTTTCTCGCGCACATCGACCAGCACAAAATCATCCCCGCTCTGCTGCATTTTCTTCAGATCGGCAGGCGTGATTTCCTGAATTTCTTTTTTCGCTTCATTTACGAGGGCGTGAAATTCCTGCATGACCATGGCGACACTCCTGAAACCTTAAGCATTCTAGTGAGGGTGGTGGCCGGCCGCAACGTCAGTTATGTGCAACCACCACTCTGCGTTTACCATGTCCACGTGTCCGAACTCAAGCTGCTGCTCACCCAGGAGCAAATTGCTAAACGCGTGGCAGAAATGGGCCAGCAGATTACGCGCGACTTTGAGGGCGAGGCGGTCCTTTTCGTCGCGGTGCTAAAAGGCGCCGCCATCTTCCTCAGCGACCTGGCGCGCCATGTTCACTTGGAAGCAACCTTCGATTTTATCGGGGTTTCCAGCTACGGCAATCGTCCCAGTCCCAGCCAGGAGTTGAAGTCGGGCTGGGATTCCACCGGAGAAGTACGACTCACCAAGGATGTCGACCAGTCTATGCGAGAAAAGAATGTGATTCTCGTGGAGGACATCCTGGATACCGGGTTCACTATGACGTTCCTCAAGAAGATCGTGCTAGCCCATCAGCCGCGCGCCTTCAAGATTGCTGCCCTGCTTGACAAACCGTCCCGGCGCAAGCAGCCCATTGAGGCAGACTATGTAGGCTTCAAGATTCCTGACGAATTCGTGGTGGGATACGGCCTGGATTATGCCGAAAAATATCGCAACTTGCCGGACATTTGTGTTCTTCCTCGGGATACAGAGTAAGAGCCGTTCGCCGCCGAGAAGGCTGCGGTATGGTAGAAATCATCGTATGGCGCGAACAACTCTTGCCCCCAGCGATGCTCTCGTTCAGGACTGGCGGAAGGTTGCCGCCTTCATTGGCCATTCCCTCTTCGGCCCGAGACCGGCCGGCAACACGTAGCCCGTGTCTGTCAGGAGGCTATCCATTACGGTTTTCCCGCCGTGTTTGTACATCCGTCCTAGGTTGCGATGGCGGCCCTGTTGTGAGGCTCATCCGTGAAGGCGGATACTCCCATTCGGTTCGCAATGGGAACGACTCTTTACCACGGTCAAACGATTCGAAGCACTTGAGGTCCTCCGGCTAGGTGCGGGCGAGCTTGATACGGTGATGAATGTGAGCGCGCTCAAGTCGGGAGCGCACGAACTCGTCGAAAACGATATCCGGAGCATTGTAGAAATCGCTCGCGACGCCGGCGCCATCCTTAAAGTAATACTTGAGACTTGAGACTCGATTGCTGACGCGCGAGGAAAAGATCACGGCCTGTGAGTTGTCCGTTGCGCCTGGGGCAGATTTCGTGAAAACCTCAACGCGCCTGCGCTGGGCGGAGCCAGCGTCGAAGATGTGTCGCAGATGAGCTCAGTGGTTAGCAATCGAGCCAAGGTTAAGGCTTCAGGCGGGGTTTCGCACGCTAACCCAACTCGCCCCCATGGTAGAGGCGGGCGCTGTCCGAATCGGCACCAGTTCCGGGGTGGCTATGGCGCGGGAAGCCGGCGCGCCCGATCTGCCGATTTAATCTTCCCCTGAGCCACTTTTCTCGTCTTCAGGCAGTCAGCAGAGTGGCTGTTATCATAGTTACGTGTCAGCGACCAATACTCAATACGTTCCCACCCAAGTTGAACCTCTTCTGCTTGAGGTCGCCGACGTACTCAGCACCACGCTTAACCTGGATAACACGCTGCGTCAGGTTGCCGAGCTGGTGCGCAAGGTCATTGACTATGAGATCTTTGCCATCCTCTTGTTAAACGAAAGGACCCAAGAACTGCGAATTCGCTTCCAGGTGGGGTACCCCCCGAATGTGGCGGAGCGGGCGCGGGTGAAAGTGGGACAAGGCGTCACTGGCCGGGCAGCAAAACTGCGGGAACCGGTCCTGGTGGATGATGTCACGAAAGAGGAGGGCTATATCGACGCGGTTCCCAACGTGCGTTCCGAGCTGGCCATCCCGTTGATCATCAAGAACCGGGTAATCGGCGTGGTCGACATTGAAGCCCGCGAGCCCGGCTACTTCACCGAAGAGCATAAGCGGTTGCTTACGCTGATCGGATCGCGCATGGCGGTAGGCATAGAAAATGCCCAGCTCTATACTCGCACAACCCGCCAAGCCCGCACGCTGCTTCTGCTGAATGAGATCGCGCGTGAGCTGACATCGATTTTGAATCTTGACCAGCTGTTGAAGCGCATCGGCGAACTGCTGAGCCGGCTGATCGATTACCAGATGTTCAGCATTCTGCTGGTAGACGCCAGTGGGCAGAAATTACGTCACCATTTCGCGCTGCGTTTCGGACAAAACATTCAACTGAAGCACGATATTCCATTAGGGCGCGGCATTGTCGGATCTGCCGCTGAGCAGAAACAGGCCGTGCTGGTGCCCGATGTCAGCAAGGATCCGCGTTACATCTCTCTGAATCCGGAGACCCGTTCCGAGTTGGCAGTGCCGCTCATCTACAAAGAAAGAGTACTGGGCGTGCTCGATCTTGAGCACACCCGGCGCGGTTTTTTCACCGAAGATCACAAGCGCACGATCACTACCTTGGCCGCCCAGGTGGCAATCGCCATTGAAAATGCGCAGCTTTACGAAGAGATTGCCAGGCAGGAGCGACGCCTCGAGCGCGATCTTTCGCTGGCCCGCGAGCTCCAGTTCCGGCTGCTTCCCTCGTCCTATCCGAAGCTGGACAACCTGGAGGTGGCGGCGAAGTTCGTGCCTGCTCGCGCGATTGGCGGCGACCTCTATGACTTCCTGACGTATTCCCTATCGCGCTCCGCTATCGTGATCGGGGACGTGAGTGGCAAAGGCGCTCCGGCAGCGATCTATGCCGCTCTGGTTAGCGGAATTCTCCGCTCCCATGCCCCCATCGAGCCTGCGCCCGCCGAAATGCTGTCCGCGGTGAATTTCTCTTTAGCGGAACGACGGATCGAAGCGCAATACGTTTCTCTCATCTATGCGGTCTGGGACGACGAAGGGCGCCGACTGCGGGTGGCCAATTCCGGCCTGCCGCGCCCCATCTACTGCCACAACGGTAAAGTTGAGGTGATCGAAGCGACGGGTCTTCCTCTCGGTTTGTTTGACGATGTCGAATTCGACGAGTTCACTTTCAAGGCGGATCCGGGTGACCGGTTCGTGTTTTTCAGCGATGGCATTCTCGATGCGCAGAATCTGGCCGGGGAATTGTTCGGCCGCCGCCGGGTGGAGGAGATTGTCGCGAAATGCGGCGAGTGTCCTGCGCAGCAGGTTGTGGAACGACTGTTCAGTGCTGTCGCCGAACACGCCGCCGGGGTTGATCCGTTTGACGACCAGACCGTAGTGGCAATCAAAGTCAAAGGAAGCACGACGAAACGCAAGTGAGCCCCTCGCCAGCTTCGTTTCAGCAAGCGGGACGGCCGCCGGCCTTTTCCTATCGCGAGGTCCGCAAGGGACTCGTCCGCCGCAATCTGCAATCGGTGCTGTCTTGTGATTCGGTGCCTTTGTCCCAGTTGGCCGAGCGTTACGGCACGCCGTTGTATGTTTATTCGGCCACGACGATCCGCGAACGCCTGCGAACCTTCGACCGCGCGTTTCGCAAGGCTCCCCATACCGTTTGCTATTCGGTCAAGGCCAACTCCAATCTTGGGATTCTTCGGTTGCTGAACCGGGTTGGGTGCGGGTTTGATGTGGTCTCGGGCGGCGAACTGGAGCGGGTGCTCACGGTCGATCGGGGTGCGGGCAGACGAGTCGTATTCTCGGGCGTGGGTAAGACCGCAGAAGAGATGCGCCTGGCGCTAAGAGATGGCATTCTTCTTTTCAACGTGGAGAGCGAGTCAGAATTGTGGCAGCTCGGGGAATGTGCTGCACGGCTGAAAAAGAAACCCCCCATTGCGCTGCGGGTGAATCCTCACGTCTCGGCTGAGACACACCCGTATATCGCCACCGGGCTTCACCAGCATAAGTTCGGTATACCGGTCGAGCAGGCGCGGAAGCTCTATGCCGGGGCCTCGGCGAACCGGCATCTCGCGGTTTCTGGGGTCAGCGTGCACATCGGGTCGCAAATCACCGGGCCCGAGCCTTTCGCCGAAGCCATCGAGCGCGTAGCGGAACTGGTTCGCCAGTTGCGCAGCGATGGTCACCGTATTGAATACGTTGACGCGGGAGGCGGCCTAGGGATTTCCTACGAGAATTCCGATGCGCCTCGATTCCGCGACCAGGTGGTGAACTACGCCGAGGCTATCATCCGCCCACTTCGCGGCTTGAAAGTTCATGTGTTACTTGAGCCCGGTCGCGCCATCGTGGGGCCGGCCGGCACGCTGATCACTTCCGTTCTCTATGTCAAAGACAACGACGGCAAGCGCTTTGTCGTGACCGACGCCGCAATGAACGATTTGCTCCGTCCTTCCCTCTACGGGGCCTATCACGAGATCGTGCCGGTGAAGCGCAATGCCAACTCGGCCAATACGAAGGTCGACATCGTGGGGCCAATCTGCGAGACGGGCGACTTTTTCGCGCGTGACCGCCAGCTTCCGGAGGTCCAGGAAGGAGACCTGCTGGCTGTCCTCGACGCAGGCGCGTACGGGATGGCATTGTCCTCCAACTACAACTCGCGTCCGCGTGCCGCCGAAGTCCTGGTGCAAGGTAGGTCAGCCCAGCTCATTCGCCGCCGCGAATCATTCCAAGATCTGGTACGACCGGAACTGTTCTGACCTCGAACTACTGCGCGACGTGCCACGCGTAGGCGGCACCTGTCCAATACAGAACGCCGCGTGTTCCACCCAGGTTTTCCGCAATCACCTGCCGCGGGCTGGGGAACCTCCCAAAATCCTGCCGCAACTTTTCTGAAGGCTCGGCAACCTGGAGAGACCTGCCCGCCGCCTGGCGCAAGAGATAAGCCTGACGCGCAATCGGATTGCGCCAGCCCGCCGCACCAAACCCGTGAATGACCGCAAGCAGCGGCTCTCCGGCCTGAACCTTTTGGGGCTTCGGCGTTGGTGGGAAGATTATGACGCTCTTACTTCTCGGCGGGACGTAGGCAAGGCGTGAATTCTGGATGATCCAGTTGGCTAGTTCATCGTTGATGTCTGGCAGTCTGGTTCCGACCGGCCTTACCACGACCATCAGGTCCTGGGATCTGTCGCCGTTAGAATCACCGATAACAAATATCGGCACCTTGCCATCTACGGCAACGGCATCCCCAAAACCCGGCGCAACAGCTCGCTGAACATCTTCTGGGCTGGCCGGCAACGATGCCCCCAGTGAAGATAATTGGGGACCTGCGGGTGTCGTCACAGATGAACTTTCCGGAAGGATGTATTTTTTCGACGCGAGCTGCGTCTGAATTACATCCTACTGCCGCGCTGGCAATCGAAAACACCATGTGAATGAATGTCAATAGTAAATGTGAGTTGAGTGGTGGGAAATGTGAGGGGATGTCTAGCCGCAGGGAAAGCGGGCAGAACGGAGAGCCAACGCAAAGAATTACTTCCCTGCTCCTGTTTTGCCCCCGCTTGGCTCCTGTTCCCAGACTACCCTACCGCCGACGATTGTCGTCAGGACCTTGACGTTGCGAATCTTGGCCGCATCGATGGTGAAGATGTCTTCACTGAGAATAACCATATCCGCCAGTTTCCCCGGGGTGATCGAGCCCTTCTCCTGGTCCTGGAATTCGGCGTAAGCGGAGCCCATGGTGTACGCCTCGACTGCTTCCGGAACGGTCAACTTCTGCTCGGGGAACCAGCCATTGGGGTTCTTGCCGTCCAACGTGGCTCTGGTAACTGCAGCGTAGATGGTCAGCAAGGGATTCAGTGGAGCTACATTCCAATCCGTGCCGAACGCCAGCCGCACTCCCTGATTGAGGAAGGTGCGAAAGGCGTAAGTGCGGCTGGCGCGGTCGTGTCCAATGCGCTTCTCCGCCCAGCGGCCGTCGTCAATGGCGTGGTACGGCTGCATGGAAGCGATTACCTTCAGCCGCGCAAAGCGATCAAAATCCTTTGCCGCCATGTGCTGAGCGTGTTCAATGCGCCAACGACGATCCGCGTCACCATGCGATTTCGCTACCTCGCTGTATAAGTCGAGGACAGTGGAGATGGCTGCGTCCCCTATCGCATGGGTGCAGATCTGCAAGCCGGCAGCGTCGGCTTTCATCATTCGGTCGCGCATGAGACTGACAGGATGCATCTCGTCGGCGAGGAGACCGCGATTGTCGGACTGGTCCAAGAAGGGCTCGAAGAAGTAAGCAGTGGCGGAACCCAGTGACCCGTCGGCATACGCTTTGAGGGCACCGATTCTCAGGAACGGTGATCCGAAGGCATGACGAATTCCGATTTTTGTCTGATCGTCGACCTGGGTGATGAGCGGCGCTGCATAAATCCGAGTGGTCAGTTCACCTCGATCCACCAGCTCGGAGTAAACCGCGATATCGGCATAGTCGGGATTCATGTCCTGCGCGCTAGTGACACCGAGCGAAGCAGCATGGGCTAGTGCGCGTTTGGCAGCCTGCAAGCGCTGCTCGTGAGAAGGTGGCGGGATGATCTTGTACACGAAATCCATCGCGGCATCCTTCAGCGCCCCTGTGGGGTTACCTTCTGCGTCGCGTACGATGGTTCCTCCCGGCGGATCCTTGGTGGCGGCGGTCACGCCTGCCAGTCGAAGCGCCACTGAGTTAGCCAGCGCCATGTGTCCGTCGTAGCGGTTGACGAACACCGGCATATCGGGCGTCACAGGATCAATAAGTTCTTTAGTGGGCAGAGCGGCGGGTTCCCACTTCGTCTCATCCCAATCTCCGCCCAGCATCCACTCGCCCTTGGGCACCTTCTTGGTGCGTTCAGCAAGGCGGCGCACGAATTCCTGCGCGGAAGTGGCGTCATTGAGTTCCACGTTATCCAACTGCTGCCCGCCGCTGACGAAGTGCACGTGTGCGTCGTCGAATCCTGGCAACACCGGCTTGCCACCGGCATCGATAACCATCGTATGGGGCCCACGCCACAATGCGATCTCGGCAGCAGTTCCCACTGCGACGATACGATCGCCTAAAACCGCGACGGCCTCAGCGGCAGGACGCCTCTTGTCTACGGTCCAGATCTTGGCATTAGTAAGGATCAGGTCTGCTTCGGGTTTGGTGTCGCCCCAAGTACCGCCCCAAGTACCGCTAGCGAGGGCGATCAGAACAAGCGCAAGAAGGGGAATATCGCGGCACAGAAGCACGGGTCAAGCTCCTTTCCAGAACAACTGGAAACCAGAACCTCGAAACGAGAAATTATCTTTGTCCCCATTTCAATTTTGTGCGCAGAACGTCAAAGAATGTCTTTTTCATCCTTAGCAGTTTGACCCGGTGCTCCGATTTACGGCAGGTAACGCGATCCCCATCGTGGGCGGGCATGCCAATCTGTCCGTCAAAGCTCAGATAGGCGCCTTCCTCGGCACCATTCACCACAATCACAATTTCCGCGCTGTCGCGCACGACCAACGGCCGGTGCGTCAGGGAATGTGGCGATACTGGTGTGACCACGAAGGCATCCACCGCAGGCATCAAGATCGGCCCACCGGCTGCCATGGAGTAAGCGGTAGACCCGGTGGGCGTGGAGACAATCAGGCCATCGGCTTTGTAGCTGGAGACAAATACCTGATCGATGTAGAGATCGAAATTCGCCAGGCGGGCAATGGATACCTTATTGATAACCGCCTCGTTCAAGGCGTCGTAGGTCGCGACGCATTGGCCCTCGCGTGCTAATTGGCAGTGGATGAGAGCGCGCGATTCTACGCTGCACCGGTTTTCGTCTACCGCCTCGAGCGTGGGATAAAGATCCGCTAGAGGCACCTCGGTGAGGAAACCCAGGGAACCGAGATTCACGCCCAGGATGGGGATGCCAGCTTTGGCAACTACTCGGGCAGCTGACAGGAGGGTGCCATCCCCGCCCATTACGATGACAAAATCCAAGGGACGCGAGGCGATTTCCTGCCGTTCGATCACCTCCGGGCCTCCTACGTACACAGCCGTCTCGGGATCGGTAACAACGCGGTAGCGGTGTTTATCCAGCCAGGCCAGCAACTCGGGAAGAATCCGGGCCAACTCGGGCTTCTCCGGCTTCGACAGGATGGCCGCAAACTTAACGGATGCTGGCTTACCGGTGTCCATGAGTAAATCGAATTGTACAGAAATCCGGGAAAAAACTTTAACCGCCGAGGTCACCGAGTTCGCCGACAAAATTCACGAGCTTCTCAAAAGCGTGCGTAAAGGAGGAACTCACGGTTGCCCTCTGCTCCGAGAATTGGCGAATCAATGAAATCGGTGTAGCTCGACCCCAGTTCGATGAGCGTGCGACGCACCCTGTTCACGGCTCCCAGTTGTGCCGCTTGATCCCGAACGATGCCGCGCTTACCCACCTGTTCACGTCCGGCTTCAAACTGCGGCTTTACCAGGACCACCAATTGCCGCCCAGCTCGTTGATCTTGTGGAAATGCAGCATCAACTACCGAAGGTAAAACCAGAGTCGCGGAGATAAATGAAATGTCCATCACGATCAAATCGATCGCTTCCCCAACCTGTTCGGGGCGGAGATAGCGGGCGTTGGTTTTTTCCAGCAGCCGCACGCGAGGGTCTTGGCGAAGTTTCATGTCGAGCTGCCCGTATCCGGTGTCAACTGCAATAACCCGCCTCGCCTCGTGCTGGAGCAGGCAATCGGTGAAGCCACCGGTGGAAGCTCCAATGTCGAGGCTAACCTTCCCCGAAACATCGATCTGCCAATGGGCGAGCGCTTTTTCCAGCTTCAGACCGCCGCGGCTGACGTATTTCAGATCTTCTCCGAGGAGACGGAGTGACGCGTCACTTTCTATGCCAGCTCCGGCTTTCTCGACTTTCTGGCCGTCGACGAGGACCTTGCCTGCAAGGATGAGAGCTTGAGCCCGTTCCCGCGTGGGAGCCAGTCCACGTTCGACTAGCAATTTGTCGAGTCGGATCTTCACGATTCTGGAGAGGGAAAAAATTAAGTGCTCACAACAACCAAGCACTCAACTCGGTGTAAGATGTAGAATGCGGCCTGGGTTGCTGCACTTACGAAGATACTTTCCGGCTTTTAGACAGAAATTTCCACCACGATGTTGAAAAGCTAATCTGACACTTGGCACAAGGATTGCGCGTTCGAGCGGATTGAAAGACGAGCCACGGATCGCGGCGGAGTCCCGGACCATGTCTTGACAGGTCTGAACCCGCACAGTCGGTGGCGCAATTTGTTTTTGATTTCGTAAGCGGCTATTTTGTTTTGATGGCCTTGCCTTCCATGATAGTGGAGAAGTCCCCCGTGTCCGGTGCCATCTCGAATTTGAAAGTGTAAGAGGTCGGCGAGCTTTCTTTGACGGTGAAGCGCCCCCTCATTGCCTTGCCACCCATGTTTTCGTTGCTGGTCCAGGTCCAAGTATCACCCTCGACCTTTCCTTCGGCATGCTCGGCCTCTCCCATGCTGTTGAAGGCGTTGTAGATATAGGCCTTCTCCTCGAGGTTGTATCCAAACACAGCCAGCCCTGTTCCATCCCCCATGGGTGACTTAAAATCGGAGTGCGAGACCAGGAAAAAGCCGCCTTCCATCCAGTCATTGTGATCGATTCCGGTGAACTTGCCGCCCGGGCCGAAGGGACCCGGTTTCGTTTCTCCTTCCAATTGCCACCTGCCGGTGAAGTATCCAAGTCGTTTGTGCTCGGGGCCCGGTTTCGCCATCTGCGGCGGAGCTTGAGCGACAACGAGGCAAGCGATACAAACAATGAAGGCGCCTGCCAGGGAGAACTTCCTCATAATCGCGTCTCCTTTTTGAAGATTTAAAGACACAGGTCGCATCGTAGGCGCGCTAAGAAGGCAAGTCAAATGACACCCCAATCAAGCTCGTCATCGCGAGCGCCGGATGTGACTTCTTGTCTACACACGCTTATGCGAGGAATTTTTTCCGAACCTCTAGGTAGAAACACCTAACCAGTGCGTGATGACTTTGTCCAAAGTGGAAGGGGTGATTCGAGTCCGCGGGTGCTCGCGGTAGGAGCACCAGCTCCGCTCAATATGAAATCAGAGGTTGCAAAGAAAAGGCGGCCACCGGGGGGACCGGTGATCGCGCTGAAAGGCTCTAGCCTGCCACTTCTTCCAGCAGCTTCGTATCCACGTCGAAGTTGGAATGCACGTGCTGCACGTCATCGTGGTCTTCCAAGGCCTCAATTAGGCGGATCATGGTGTGGGCATTGTTGCCTTCCAGCTTGATGTAGTTCTGTGGAACCATGGCTACGCTGGCAGAAGCCGGCTGGATGCCTGCCTTCTTCACCGCCTCCAGCACCGCTTCGTAGGCGGAAGGATCGGTCACAATCTCCCAGGTCTCGCCATCATTTTTCAGGTCTTCGCCGCCGGCTTCGAGAACGATGCTCATCAGGTCGTCTTCCTTGGCGCTCGACTTGGGGACGACGATATCGCCCTTCTTGTGAAACATCCAGGAGACAGCGCCCGCCTCGGCCATGTTCCCACCGTTCTTGGTGAACACGTGACGGATTTCACTAACCGTGCGGTTGCGGTTATCGCTAGAGATTTCTACCAGGAGGGCCACGCCGCCCGGGCCGTAGCCCTCGAGCATGAATTCCTCGTAGGTCGCACCCGGCAATTCGCCCGTTCCCCGCTGGATGGCGCGTTTGATGTTGTCGGCAGGCATGTTTTCAGCCTTGGCGGCCTGAATGGCGGTGCGCAAGCGGGGGTTCTTGTCGGGGTCGCCGCCCGATTTGGCGGCCATCGTGATTTCCTTAATAAGACGGGTAAAAGTCTTGCCACGTTTGGCGTCGAGCGCGCCCTTTTTATGTTTGATTGTGGCCCATTTGGAATGGCCGGACATAGGATTACCTCGCTGTTAAGGAACTTGGAAATGCGCAGGATTCGCCCGAAGAGGAGATCAATGGATACCTCGAAATAGATGCAGGCGAAGTTTGATTATAGCACGTAAACGCAATGGCTCTGCGCCCTTCCGAGCGTGAAGAGCGTGAACCGGTTCAATTCCTGTCTGCGGATTGGCTTTGCCCGTGCCGCTTGTAAGCAAACAGTACCGCCAGTAACGGCGGCGCCACCAGGACTCCCCAGAAGGGCCAGATTATCCCCAGCGCCAGGGGCGTCAGAATCGAGGCCCAGATCGGCACTTTCGCCGTACGTTTCATGATGTACGGCTGAAGCGCGACTCCATCGACCACCACAATGATTGCGTACAGGACGAGGACGTAGAGCGGATGCTCCCAGTCCTGCCAGCGGACCATGGCGGCCAGGACTGGGCCCAGCATTCCCAGCACCGGACCAAGGTGTGGAACAAATTGCAAGACCGCTGCCAGGAAAGCCCAAAACGGCGCCCACGGTACATCGAGGAGGTGGAGTCCCACTAGCCAGAGGAGGCCGACGGCCAGCGAGTCCTGGGCCTGGGCAATGATCCAATTCTTCAATGCCCCGCCGGTAATCCGCAGATGCTCGACCGGGTCCATGAACATATGGTGTACCTTTTTCTCCGCTGATGTAAACCTGCGGGCAAGAAAATCGTCAATACAGGTAGAAGACGAACGGAATGGGAACGGCACTGACCATCGGCGCGGCACGATACGTCACGCAGGGCATAGCGGCCGAGGACTTCGACGAAATTGTGCGGCAGCACCAGCGACGCGTCTACCGAGTCCTGTTTCTGCTGCTGCGCAATTCCGACGCGGCGGACACACTGACCCAGGAGTGTTTCGTTCGCGCCTACGAAAAGCGTTCCAGCTTTCGAGGTGAGTCGCGGATCGCTACCTGGCTGTTGCAGATTGCTGTGAACCTTGCCCGCGATTACGCCCGCAACCGGCGTGCCGGGTTCTGGAAACGCTTGATCGGGTTCGAGGATGCGGCTGCCGCCAACGCGCCAACCCAATTCCCTGACCCGCAGGCCTCCCCCGAACGCGCTCTGCTGGCACGGCGAGAGTTGCAAGCGGTGTGGGCGGCCGCAGCTGAACTATCTCCTCAGCAGCGAGCGATTTTTCTGCTCCGCTTTGGCGAAGAGTTGTCGCTACAGGAGATCTCGGAAGTGCTTGGCCTGAAACTAGGCTGTGTTAAAGCGCACCTGTTTCGCGCCCTGGGTACGGTGCGCAGGAAGCTTAAGGAGCAACAATGGAGATGAATCACAAGGCTGCTGAAAGAGCCGAACTTCTCGCCAGAAAGTCCTACGGGGAGACCGGCCAGTGCCCTGATTGCCAGCAGGAGGATGCTCCTCTTCGACATCTGCTAAGCCCAGCGCATGATGCATTGTTGGCGGCCAGTGAGCGCCCCGAGACATTTTGGCACCGTCAGCAGGCGGCGATCCGTTCCCGCATTGTGATGGCGAAGACGTCGCAGCAACCAGTTTGGGGATTTCTGGTGGCGGCTTCGGTGCTGATCCTGTTGACGATGCTTTTGCTCCCGCCCGACAGGGTAAACCCAGTTGCTGCCACTGAGATGGATACCGACGATGAACTTCTTGTGGCGGTGGAGCAGGTGGTTCAGACGCACGTTCCCGACGCGCTTGCGCCAGCTTCCCTGCTATCGGAAGACACCACTCGTTTGACCCAGAATCCCTCCAAGGAGAGCCCCAATGCGAACTAGTTTACCGACCGTTCTCGTCTTGTGCCTGTTGCCGCTGGCAGGTTGGGCCCAAGCTCCGCCGGATACTGCATCTGAGCCAGGTGCCGCTATGGCCGGACCAGTGACTGCCGGCGTCACGGGACCAAAATTTCAAAAGCGAATTGTGGTGCGTCGTGAGATGGGAAGATGGTGGAAAGACCCCGAGACCGCCAAGAAGCTCCAGTTGAACGATGGCCAGATCAGCCAACTTGACCAGATCTTTTATGAACACCGTCTCAAGCTCATCGACTACGGCGCTGCCATGGAGAAGGAAGATCTCAAGCTGGAAAATCTGCTGGATGCCGATGTCCCCAACGAGGGGCAAATCAGTTCCCAAGTTGATCAGGTCCTATCCGCTCGCGGCAAGCTGGAACGCGAGTACACCATGATGAGCCTCGACTTGAGAAAGGTCCTGTCTCTTGACCAGTGGCGACAATTGAAGACGATTCGCGAAGAAAGAGGGCCCAAAGATAACCTGTTTTTTTACAAGCAACGAGGTCCAGCTCCGCCGGGCGCCCCTTTGCCACCTCCGCCGCCAGCGGGCGATACCTTCTAAGACATCCTCCTCCGTCTCGTGATAGAAGTGATTCGTGGCCGCTCGCTTACTCTCCGGGCGGCCCATTTTTCCGTGTTAAACTGAACCTAATCCCCGAAAACAGAGGCTTTGGGCGATGAAATTTGGCGTCATCATTTTCCCCGGATCGAACTGCGATCACGACGCGTACTGGACTATCCAGCAGGTGGCCAGGCAGTCGGCGACCTTTCTGTGGCATGAATCGCAGGACCTGGAAAACTGCGACGCCATCATTGTCCCTGGCGGTTTTGCCTATGGGGATTACCTGCGCACGGGGGCCATTGCGAAGTTCTCACCCGTAATGGAGTCGGTGAAGAAGTTCGCAGAGGGAGGCGGCCTGGTTCTCGGCATCTGCAATGGATTTCAAATTCTCTGCGAATCGGCTCTGCTGCCCGGCGCGCTGATGCGGAATGTCGGACTCAAGTACGTCTGCAAGCCGGTTCACGTGCGCGTGGAAAACGATGACACGCCCTTCACCCAGGCATGCCGACAAGGCGAGGTGCTCTCGATTCCCATTGGCCACATGGAAGGCAACTACTTCTGTGATGATTCCACCCTGGCCCAACTCCGGCGCGAGCAGCGCATTGTGTTCCGCTATGCAACGCCTGCCGGCGAAATCACACCCGAGGCCAATCCCAACGGCTCGCTCGACAATATTGCCGGCATCTCGAGCGCCGGCCGCAATGTGCTCGGCATGATGCCTCACCCGGAACGCGCCAGTGAAGCGGAACTCGGGTGCGTCGAGGGTTTCAAGATCTTCCAGTCGCTGGTCGGGTCGATGGCGACAAGGTAGGGTCGATGATAGGGCCATCCCCTGCACCCCAGATCTCCGACTCGCTCCGCTCGCCCAAGGCAGGCTCTTGGCGGACAGGCGCACGCTTAAGATGCCGACATCAGAAACAGTTTTTGAGCTACACTCCACAGGGTAGCCGACTACTATCTTGGTGGTCCCGTTAGCGGCGGCGTATTCTAATTGGCCGTGTCGAATGCGATCGCACGCTACTTCGGGTTTGAGCGCGCCGGAACTACCTTGGCGCGCGAGACGGTTGCGGGCATCACCACGTTCGTAACCATGTCGTACATCATCGTGGTGAACCCGGCGATCCTCAAAGCGGCAGGCATTCCTGCCGAAGCTTCCATGGCGGCCACGATCGTCACTGCCATCTTCGGCACGCTGCTGATGGGCTTCTACGCCAACTTGCCGTTTGCCGTCGCACCCTACATGGGTGAGAACGCATTTATTGCCTTCACGGTGGTTCAAGTCCTGCATTATTCCTGGCAGACCGCTTTGTACGCGGTGTTCCTTGCCGGGATCCTGTTCTTCCTGCTCACCCTTTTCCGGTTGCGGCAACGGCTGGTGGACGCGGTGCCTTCGGCACTTCGCTACAGCTTCGCGGTGGGCATAGGACTCTTCCTCACTTTTGTCGGACTGAACGAAACCGGGATTGTCATGCTGGGCAGCGCGGGTGCTCCGGTGCGGACGGGACATTTAACGGCGCCGCCTGTCGAGCTGGCTATTTTCGGATTCCTGCTCATGGCCGCGCTGATGATCCGGCGCTTCCCGGCTGCCATCCTGATTGGAATCCTGGTCACCGCATTCGTAGCCTTTGCGGCGGGAGTGGCTTCCTGGCCTCACGACTGGATTAGCTCTCCACCGAGCCTTTTGCCGGTTTTCTTTAAGTTGGACTTTAAGGGCGCCTGGAGCTGGGGGTTCTTTCCGGTCGTGTTGACGATCTTCATTATGGCCTTCGTGGACACCATGGGAACCCTGATCGGTGTGTCGGCGCGAGCGGGCTTCCTCGACGAGCATGGCAATCTGCCCGAAATCGAACGGCCCATGATCGTGGACGCGCTGTCGACCAGCTTCGCCGCGCTGGTGGGCACGACGACTGCGGGGGCGTATATTGAGTCCGCCACGGGCGTCGAAGCAGGAGGGAGAACTGGCTTTGCCGCAATCATTACCGCATCGTGCTTCGCAGGAACATTGTTCTTCTCCCCTTTTGTGGCCGCCATTCCCGCGCAAGCCTATGGGCCGGCGCTGATCGTGGTGGGTTTATTGATGCTGGCTCCCATTACGAAGATCCGCTTCAATGACTTCACAGAGCTAATCCCTGCTTTCGCGGTTGTTGCGCTGATGAGCTTCACCTATAACATTGGAGTTGGCATTACTGCTGGATTCGTTTTATATCCTTTCTGCAAATTAGTATCTGGACACCTTGCGGACGTGAAACCCGGATTGTGGGTGCTGGCGGCTTTGTCGCTCTTATTCTTTGTGTTCTATCCGTACACTTGAACCCGGCCGAACGGGCTTCGGAAGACCCTAACCGGTTGGCTCGGCCGGCAAAAGCGGTTCCATTTTTCCGTATGTAGCGGCACGCCTTGAAAGCGTGCCCCCATACGAACTGGGCGGACGAATGCACCCTGGGAAGCTGGCGCCGACAACGACGTGTTGCACAAACAACTTCTCCCGATTTCGGGTGATATAGATTCGGAATGATTCGTTTTGGCATTGTCGGCTTTGGCCTTCACGCTGTGCGGCGGCTGATGCCGGGTTTTGCTCTGGCACATAGCTGCCGTGTCGGTGCTCTATCCCGTCGCGATATCGATCAGGCTAGCCAATCCGCCGCTCAATACAAGATCCCCCTCGCTTTCGACTCCGCTGCCGAGCTGTGCCGCTCGCCCGAAGTGGATGCCGTTGTCATCGCCACGCCTAACTGTTGCCATTTGCATGACGTGCTTCTGGCCATCGAGTGTGGTAAGCCCGTGTTGTGTGAGAAGCCCATGGGCATGAATGCGGACGAATGCCGCCAGATGGTCGAAGCGGCGCGAAAGGCCAGGGTACTGCTGGGCGTGGCGCAAGTGTTCCGCTTTGAAGACAGCACCGCCCGCCTACGCGAGCGCGTAGCGGCGGGCCAGGTTGGCAAGCCGGTATTCGCGCGTTCAGAGTTTTCCTACCCAGGACGCAATCATGCTCGCGCCTGGCTTACCGATCCCGCCATTTCCGGCGGTGGACCGACTGCGGATGTTGGGGTGCACTGCATCGACGCCCTGCGCTACATCTTAAACGACGAAATCACGCGAGTGACGGCGCGCGGCGTGTCGGACGCCGATTCTGGAAAAGTAGAAGCCGCTGCCATCCTGACTCTGGAGTTTGCCCGCGGAACCTTGGGCACCGTCATCGTCTCGATCCGTGCCGAATACCGCACTCCGCTGGAAATCGTGGGCGAAACGGGGGTGCTCCGCGCCGATGACGGATTCAATGTCGAGCGCCCCATCAGTTTGTACCTGCGTCGTGGAGGAACGGTGGTGGAGACCGAGACCGTCTCCAATCGCTACGCTTACGCCCGCCAGGTTGACATGTTTGCGGCGGCGGTGGAAGGTCATAGCGAATTCTCCGTTCCCGGAGAGGAAGGTTGGCAAAACCAGGCGGTTCTGGACGCCGCCTATAAGAGCCTGAAGAGCGGAAAGGCCGAGCCGGTCGCGGCGATTAGCGAGTGAAAGTTCATTCCGCGCAGTATCTGCCTGAAACCAACTCGGAACCCGATTTTCCGGAATTAGTGATCTTCCGCGTCGGGTTTCGGCAAAGCCGGAGCAGGCGGCATGCCCTTGGCCTGCACGATAGCCCAGTGCCACTCCGCGTCGGGGCCGATGGGGGTGCTTAAGCTCTCGCGGAACAGGGTGGTTGAGAGTGGAGCAGCCGTACCTCTGAGGTGATAGAGAACGGTGCTATCCGGGTGTTTCTCGTCCGGCGCAGCGTTGTTGACCGCAGTTGGAATCAGCTTTAGCGGGCCGGCGTAAAAGGCGGCTGCGGGGCTGGAAGGCCGCACAATCGTCAACCCTACGGTAATTTCTCGCAGATCCCACGCGGTGCCGTTGTAAACAGAGAGCTGTAACGCGTCGTCCACAATCGTAGCCGGCCCATCCAGTTTCACCAGCTCGGAGTCAGGTAGAGTTTGCGGCTTGGGCGTTGTCTCCGGATCCCGGTTCTTGGCGTTGAACGACAAGGCGCAGGTCACATCTGGATTGGACGCGTTCACCATTTGAACCACGTCCTGGCCAAGAGAAAACCGCAGGCCGACCATGCCCCAATTCCTGCTCGCGCCCGCTTCCATCACTTGGGAGAGGTTGTCGTTGTCAATCACCCCCGGGGGAGGCGTCTGGTTTCTGCGCAGGTTTCGTGCCAAGTCTCCGAGGGGTGGGTCGGCGGATTGCGCGCAGGCAGTTACCGCGACGCATGCAGCGAGCATGCTGATTGCCAGCGTGATGGAAACGAGGCGAGGCATCTGAAGTCATCCTCCGGGAATCGCCGAGGATGGGCAAATGGTTTACCCAAAGATTATAGGTACTCGAGAAGAAATTCAGGCGCTGCCGGGTCAAACCATGGTGCTACAACCTTGGTTGGGTGGAAAAAGCAAGAGGGTAAAGCTGGGCGTGTACTGCGAAGCGGCGCGCAACGGAGCCACACCCCAAACAGGAGGAAAACGGTCTTACATTACAACAACCCAGAGGAACGAAAACGAGCCACCGGGTCTGCGATCGCTACGACGTGACGATTAAATACCCAACGCGCAATCGCAAAGCCCAGAGCCGCGTAACAGAGATGTAACAATCTCATGGCCCAACCCCTAACTAAGTTATTGCTCTTCGAAGCAGGGGGAGAATCATCACCGTACTCGACATCACCTCTTGTACCGCTGTCACCGCTATCCGCAACTTAGCAATCCCGGTCCGCTCGGTCAATCCACCAACGTGCCATAGAGGTGGCACGAAGGTCACAGGAGTGACTTACTCCCCATAGCTAAAGCTAGGGGCTTCAAGGGCCACGCCAGCTAGCGCAGGCGTTTCGGTCCTTAGGCGCAGTCCGCGCCTTAAAATCTCCAATGCCGAGGCGTGGTCGCGGATGGTCTTGAAACCGCA
>Ga0209055_1000690_pt1 | contig 23496 bp, 19 predicted proteins | sample GraSoiAngelo_110_FD_185875 | JGI IMG/M metagenome (GOLD analysis project Ga0209055, IMG submission 185875) | Grasslands soil microbial communities from the Angelo Coastal Reserve, California, USA - 14_0903_12_30cm (SPAdes) (version 2) | ecosystem: Environmental > Terrestrial > Soil > Grasslands ... | reverse complement strand
TCGCGGCCGTTCTCGACGGTCTTGTACTTGAAGGGATTGCCGGGATTCGTCGTGCCCATGATGGTTCCGCCCCGGGGCCAAATGCGCTGACATCCTTGAGAGTAAGTTCGTGGGAACGCTCGGGCCAGATCAGTCCGTCGAAGCCGTCGGGGATGCCGATGGCTTTCCAGTGATATTTGAGAATGGCGGATTTGACCGCAGCCCGAATGACGGCGTTGAGGCCAGAAGCGTCGCCCCCGCGGGGGCAGATGCCAATGCAGCGAATCTCAGTCATTGCCAGTTCACCGGATCACGAACGAAGAGGTCAACCTCAGATGATACCGTTTGGATTAGAGGAAGCGAAAACGACCTGGAACGAACTGGACAGTCTCCTAAGTGGAGACAGGCACCTTCCTGTCTTGGAAGATGCCCTCATCGAAGAAGAGCGAGCCTTAAGGATTGACGGTGATCTGCAGTGTCCCGCTGGCCCCGTTGCTAGAATCCGAGCCGGTAATGGTCGTCGTACCCGTCGCTTGTAGAGTGCCGGTACTGCCGGTGGTAATCGCGATGACCGAAGGGCTGCTGGAAGTAAACGTCGTCGAATTCGTGACATCGGTGCCGTTCAGAGTAGCGCTGAAAGTCACTGTTGCCCCAGCTCCTCCGGCTCCGGACAAGCTGATTGTCGATCCCCGGCTGGAACTAATCGTAAGAGTTGAAGACTGCCCAACTGTAAGCGTGATGGTTCCGGATACTACGCTGCCGTTTGACGACTGGGCCGCGGCTTGAATCGTGACCTGCACACCGGGGTTGGGAGCAGCGTTGGCGGTCACCAGTCCCGGTGACGAGGTGCTCAGCGTCACTAGATTTTGCGGATCGGTCTTACTCCAGGTGGCGACGCCTGAGAGGTTTTTGTGGCTGCCGTCATCATAGGCCCCGGTCGCCATGAGTTGGATGGTGCTGCCCTGGGTCGGCAGGTTAGTGGCCTGCAGAGTGGTCACGGTAATGCCGGTGAGCGTCGGTTTCACAAAGAAACCGTGGCAGCCCGCCCACCCCAGACTCATGAGGAGCGTGAAACTAGTCAGCAGCAACAACTTCCGCTTGGCAGTCAACATGATTTTAGGAGGCCTCAGGGAACCCACACTTGCACAAGGCGATCCACTACCGGCATAGTGCCGATTGTAGCAGAAGGTGAGTGGCTCTTTGCGGTCCAGAGTCCTTTCCAGGTCCTCCTTACTCGAACGCTGACCCGGGGCGAACTTGCGCGTTTCTTTGGGAATGCGGCAACCACGTGTCTCTCGGGCACCTATAATTCCCGCATCGTATATTTCATGATTCGGGCATCGGTCGCTAATTACATTCGGCTAGGCGCCCTGGTCTGCGCCTTGGTCGTAATCGCAGATGGGCAGGCCGCAAAGACTACGCGGGCGCAGAGCACGTTGACGGGCCTGCAGATGTGCGCACCCTGTGTCCACGCGCACATGGACTTTCTGGCATCGGACGCTCTGCGCGGGCGCGGCAGCGGGACTCCGGACGAATTGGTGGCGGCCACCTATATCGCTTCGGAATTCGAGCAGTATGGAGTGGCTCCGGCGGGGGATGATGGTACTTACCTCCAACGCGCGACCTTGCTTCGTCAGAAATTGACGAGCGCTCCGCAATTGAAGTTTCACACTTCTGGACCTGCTGAGCGAGAAGTCGCGTGGACTCACGGCAAAGAGATCCTCGCGCTCTACTTGGCAAATCCCAGCTTTTCCGGTCCGCTACAGAAGATCGACCTGGCGAAGGGAGAAAATCAACGCGTCCAGTCCGGGGGCGTGGTGTTCCTCACCGCGCCCCACGAAGACAAGATACGCCGGGAGCAGCTCCGCATTGGTTCCCAGGGAGCCTTGGCCGTCCTTGTCCCGGAATCCTCCCGGCTGCGCCTGCGTTGGGAGCCGATGGGAAGTAGGTTGCCCGAGTTGCCCGTCCAAATTGAGGGCGCCGACAGATCCGACATGGGCCCGCAATTTAGCGCTTTCGCGGTAAGCCGCGAGGCGGGGGCTGTGCTGAGTGACTTGCCGGATGGGACGACCATTGAGATGAAAGCCACAGCAGGCCCGGTGGAGAAGAGCCATACGTGGAATGCAGTGGGTGAGATCAGCGGGACGGATTCCTCGCAGCAGCATGCTGTGGTGTTGCTGACAGCGCATCTCGATCACCTCGGGGTCGGAGCGCCGGTGAATGGCGATGACATCTACAACGGCGCCGATGATGATGCCTCCGGTGCGACCGCTGTACTGGAATTGGCACGGGTGCTGGCGTCGCAACCGAAACCGCGGCGTACGGTGATCTTCGCGCTTTTTGGCAGTGAGGAAACCGGAGGGCTGGGGTCTACTTATTTCCGGGAACATCTGCCGGTGCCATTGCACGATATTTCGGCCTGCCTGGAGTTCGAGATGATTGGGCGGGCCGACCCTGCGGTAGCGGAAGATACGTTGTGGCTAACCGGATGGGAGCGCTCCAACCTGGGGCCGGAGCTTGCACGGCATGGGGCTCACCTGGTAGCTGATCCGCACCCGGACCAGGGCTTTTTCCGGCGATCTGATAACTACGTGTTCGCAAAGAAGGGCGTGGTGGCGCAAACGGTGTCAAGCTACGGACTGCACGGCGATTACCACCAGCCCAGCGATGACCTGGCGCACATTGACTTCAAGCACATGAATGAGGCTATCCACTCCATGCTGAAGCCGGTTTTGTGGCTGGTGAATTCGGCGTTTGCTCCGCATTGGAATCGGGGGGGACAGCCCTAGGTTAGTTCTCGTTGCAGCTTGACTAAAGCGAAGTTCCAGAACTCCGGACTAAAGGGTAGATGTCGAGAAAGCTGCTGAGACTCGGAACGGGAAACTGGAAAGCGAGAAGCGAGAACTGTAATAGGAAGTGAAAACCGGGAACTTGACAACTAATTCTTCTTCTTCCCGGCTTTCACAATTCGCTCATCAATCGGCTTACGGCCGGCGTAACCTTCTTCGGTACCGTGCCAATGGCCGATGCCCTTTTCTCCCAGCCTCCAGCAGAGCAGGACTATCTCGCCCTCGACGCGGCAGGGGAAATCCAGCAGGCCCATGTCGAGGTCTTTCACCTGGACTCCGGTGGCATCAATCTCGGCGAGAGCGTCTTTGACGCGCTGCAGGGCCTTTTCTCGTTCCGCTTTGCGTCGGGCCAGATGCACCACATCGAGCAACATTCCGCCCTTGAGAAATACCTTGTGGGCGGTCTCCTGCATCTCGGCGTCGACCTGCTCGATCAGTTTCTTGCCTTTAATGGCGGTGCGTAACAGGGATTCCAGTACAGGCAGAAGGGCCTGAGCTTCTTCCAGGGTAAAAGTTCGAGTGGACATATTGGATATAGAAGCATTCTAAATCATTCCCGACTAACCGTGAGGTGCCGAAAGGAACCAGGGGGCCGGTTACCTCACTTTCTAAAATCGCCAATTTTCAATTGCCGAGTGTCGATTTCGGAGACTCAGATCGGAAATTGGCAATCAATTGGGAATTCAGCGCTGAATTTCCAGCATCCGATCCAACGCCGCGCGAGCCCAAAACTTCACGTCGTCTCTGACCTTGATCTGATTGACGATATTGCCCTCCACCAGGTTTTCCAGCGCCCAGCACAAGTGCTGGGGGGAAATGCGGAACATGGTGGTGCAGAGGCAGCCGGAGTCATCCAGGGTAATGACTTTCTTGCCGTCCGCTGCGAACTCCTTGCCCATGCGGTTCACCAGGTGAATTTCAGTTCCCACGGCAAAGCTCGTGCCTGACGGAGCCTCGCGAATCATCTGGATCAGCTTGTCGGTCGAGCCGATGCCGTCGGCCTTCCGGCAGACTTCCCAGCGGCATTCCGGATGAACGATCACGCGGACTCCAGGATACTTCCCGCGGACCGCATCCACATGTTCGGGCAAAAATCGCTGGTGCACCGAGCAGTGGCCTTTCCAGAGGACGACGCGCGCGGCACGCAGTCGCTCCGGCGTGACACCCCCGTGGCGCATGTACGGATCCCATACGGCCATCTCGTTCAGCGGAATTCCCATGTTGCAGGCAGTGTTGCGGCCGAGGTGCTGGTCGGGCAGGAAAAGGACTTTGGGAGCCTTGGCAAATGCCCACTTAAATGCGCCTGCGCAATTGGAGGAGGTACAGACCAGGCCGCCGCGCTCGCCACAAAATGCTTTAATGGCGGCGCTGGAATTCATGTAGGTGATCGGAGTAATGCCCTCGCCTTTGTCGCTGGTTAAGCCGGCGGCGATCAGTTGCTCCCAGCAGTCTTCTACCTGGGTGATTTCGGCCATGTCGGCCATTGAGCAGCCGGCGTTCAGGTCGGGGAGAATGGTCACCTGGCCGGGACGGCTGAGGATGTCGGCGCTTTCCGCCATGAAATACACGCCGCAGAAGATGATGTACTTGCCTGCGGCGCGGGCAGCCTCTTGCGAAAGCCGGTAAGAATCGCCACGAAAATCGGCGAAACGAATCACTTCATCGCGTTGATAGTGATGACCGAGGATTACGGCATCGCGGCCCAGGGCTTCTCTGGCAGCAAGGATGCGGTCGTCCAGCGAGTGATCAGGCAGGACAAGATAATTGTCCAGAGAGCAGATGGTTGGTCGAGTAGCCAAGCTGTATCTCGCTTTCAGTTCCGCGGCGGTATGGCCCATTTTCTCGGCCGCCCGGAACGGGGTTGTTGAAAGCCCTGCCGGCTCCAGTAGGTTCACCGCGCTTTGTGCGCCCAACCTACGGGGATGTTGAAGCTGACAGCTGTTTCTTTCCTTACCTTAGATGCACCAGGATGCCCGCTGGCCGGAATTTCTTGTCCGTACCATCGCAAGCCGCTTGTGACTGGAGCACCCGTATATTGTGCACGCGGCTGGACGCCGGTGCAAGCGTGGAGGCGGGTCCGAGACCCGTCTCCACATACGCACAGTTGCGGCAGTGAAGGGCTCCCGGCGTTAGGCGTTAGGAACTTCAGGCTCTCGCCGTCCTCACACGGCCCTATCCACCAATGTGGACCATGGTGCGGGAAGGTGGTACGAAATCGGGCTCTCCGATGTGGTGGCGAGCTTCTTTGCGATCTACTACGCTGTATATGAAGGCAACGAGTTCCTCGTCCGAGGCTCCGCGGCGCATCAGTTCGTGCAGATCGTGGTCCCAAACAGAAAACAGGCAGGTACGGATCTTGCCGTCGGAAGTGATGCGAAGGCGGCTGCAGTGGCTGCAGAAGGGGTGGGATACTGGGGCGATGATGCCAATCTCGCCGATGCCGTCGTCAAACCTGTAGCGGCGCGCGGTTTCGCTACGATCATGCGGAATTTCCACCAGCGGCCGGTACTCGGCCATGCGGCGCAGAATTTCATCGAGCGTGACCACTATGTTGGGGGACCAGACCCGGTCTTCTTCCAAGGGCATGAATTCGATGAAGCGCAGCACTACGCCTTCTTCCCGGGCAAACCTGCCGAAGGGGATGATCTGATCTTCGTTGAAGCCGCGCATCAGGACGCAGTTGACCTTCACTGGAGCCAGGGCGGCGCGCTTGGCGGCGCGAATCCCCGCCAGCACACAGGCGAATCCGTTAGGTACGCGCGTGATGCGTCGAAAGCGATCAGGATCGACGGCATCCATGCTGACGGTGATGCGGCGTAAGCCGGCATCTTTCAGTGGCTGCGCCATTTCGGCCAAAAGATGGCCGTTGGTCGTTATGGCCAGGTCCAGAGGCTCGCCGTCCACAGTGTGCAACTTCGATAGCTCGCGGACAAACTCAACGACACCGCGGCGGAGAAGCGGTTCTCCTCCTGTAATGCGAATTTTCTTGATTCCCAGGCCTGCGAACAAGCGCGCCATGCGCAGGTAGTCGGAAAAGGGCAGGTCGGCGTACATGGCCCCGTCATTGCCCGTGCGGCAGTAGACACACTTGTAATTGCAATGGTCGGTAATGGCGATCCGGAGATCGGTGATCGGGCGGCCGTGTTTGTCAATGAGGGCAGCCATTGGCAGTTAGCAGTTAGCCCCTGAAAAGCGATGCCAGGTCATCACGAACTCTGGCGGCTAAATGCCCCGTATCAATTCCTAAGTGCTAATTCGCGAGAAGGGGAAGGCGACACGGCAGGGCGTGCGGATGTCTCCTTTCCAAGTGCTCCTCGCCAAGCACGGGAGGCGCAGGCGTTTCCACCTGTACCCTCGGGCGGCAGCTTGATCTGTCAGTTGCTCACCCTCGCCGCCGTGACCAGGGTATGCCCACAGGCTCCGGCGGTCGGAAACCGAACCTGAATTATACGCTTGAGGGCAAGCAGAGGAATACGTGGGACAGCCGCTCAGCCGCCCTCGCCTGTCCCAGGCCTACATGCCGTCGTAATTCGGCCCGCCGCCACCTTCGGGCGGAACCCAGGTAATGATCTGATAGGGATCCTGAATGTCGCAAGTCTTACAGTGCACGCAGTTGGAGGGGTTCAGGCTGATGCGCTTGCCATTCGGGGCGGAGCTGTCGTCCACCATCTCGTAGACGTTGGCGGGGCAGAAGTTCTGGCAGGGGCTGCCAAATTCCTTGATGCAGCGTTGCTCGCAGATGTTGGTGTCGTGAATGACCAGATGGGCGGGCTGATCTTCTTCGTGCTTGGTGCCGGAATGGTAGAGGTCGGTGAGCTTGTCGAATGTCAGCTTGCCATCGCCTTTGTAGGGACCGAGCAGATGAGCCTCGCCGTCGCCGGTTCTGGGCAAGTCGCTCAGGTTATGCATGTGCTGGTAGCCGGGCTTGGCCGGATAGCGGTTGTATAGGCCGCGTCCGCCCGTGATCTGCTGCAAGCCGACGTGGAACATGCCTGCCCAGAGGCCGCGCTCGAAGCCCTGATGGAAGTTGCGAACCTTCCACAGCTCTTCCTTGATCCAGCTCGCCTCGACGCGACGCTGGAAATCACTGAGAGTCCCTGCTGACACGTCGCCCTTCTTGAAAGCTTCGCAGGCGGTTTCCGCAGCGAGCATGCCGCTCTTGATTGCCAGGTGGATTCCCTTCAGGCGGGCGGAGTTCAGGAAACCGGCCGAGTCGCCGAGAATCATCCAGCCGTCGCCTGATACCGGGGGAATCGCCCACCAGCCCCCATACGGCAACGACTTTGCGCCGTAGCGGATCATCTTGCCACCCTCGAGCAAATGCGCCACAAAAGGATGCTTCTTGAATACCTGCAAGACGCGCTGCGGGTCGACCCGAGGGTCGGAATAGTCGAGCCCGGTCACGAAACCGAGAGAAGCAATGTTGTCCTTACCGCCGTAAATCCAGGCGCCGCCGTACTCTTTCGAGGTCAGCGGCCAGCCCATGGTGTAGATCACTTCGCCTTGGGCAATCCGGCCCGACGGAACTTCCCATAGCTCCTTGACGCCTACGCCGTAAGTCTGGGGATTGCGATCCATATCCAGATTGAAACGGGCGACGAGTTGTTTGGTCAGCGAGCCGCAGGGGCCTTCGGCAAGGATTGTGATCTTGGCTTTCAGGTCGTAGCCGGGCTCGAAATTCGATTTCTGCTGATTCCGCTTATCTACGCCTTTGTCGTCGGTGCGAACGCCGGCGACGCGATTGCCGTCGAAGAGCAATTCTGAGCCTGCGAATCCGGTAAAGACCGTGATGCCGGTCTCTTCGACCTTGCCACCGAGCCATTTCACGAATCTATTGAGCGAGATGACATAGTTACCGTGATCGCGCAGGGTAGGCGGGGTGACAGGCAACTTGAACTTGCTTTTTTCGGTGAGGAAATAAACGCCTTCTTTGCTAACTGCGGCATCGATGGGAGCTTCCTTTTCAAAACCGGGCAGCAGTTCGCGCATGGAGCGCGGGTCGAGCAGTGCACCAGAAAGACAGTGCTGGCCTATTTCACGCGCCTTTTCCAATACGTAGATGTTTTCTTTGCTTAGCTGTGCGTCGGGATGTTTGGCGTTGTGCGCGTCGATGAGCTGCGACAAGCGCAGGGCGCAGGCCATGCCTGCGGGACCGCCACCCACAATGACAACGTCCGCTTCCATTTGCGGACGGTCGATCCCTTCGAGGGGTTTACGGAAAACAAGGGTCACAGGTCAATGCTCGAGACATGCCTGATAAAGGGCATTGCAATGCTCAGCTTGGTTACCAGGACTTGATCGGCTGTCACGAAATGGCAGCCCGTCACCACGATCGCTATCGGGTTCAGGTAGAAACCACTTCACTATGACACTGGCGTCGATGACATGGGGCAAGGTCAGCGTTCTCTGTCTTCACGAATGAGGTCGGCGCTCGGCCGGCAATACGCCAACCCTCTTGTGGATCCGCTCCCGCCGCTTACCTGCGGATTCGCTTCACCCGAGAGCGAAGGCCGGCAAGAGTACCCGATTCTGGAGCGCCGCGTCGTTTTTTTGCATTCTTATTCAAAACTTTCTTGGCGGCTCGGCTCCTGCAGCACTCATTGTACGGCGTTCCGCCCTCCGTCGGCTGGGCTGTTTTGCGAGCATCAGGACACTCGTAAAAGCGCTTGGGAAGTTACGCGCCCGCTTTCGCCTTCTTCACTTCCTCAATGAGTGGCGGCACGATGTCGAACAAATTGCCCACGACCGCGTAATCGGCTATTTCGAAGATGGGTGCTGCAGAGTCTTTGTTGACCGCCACGATGGTGCGCGAGCCCTTCATGCCGACGATATGTTGAATGGCACCGCTGATTCCCAGCGCCAGATACAGCTTGGGAGCCACTGTTTGGCCTGAGGACCCAATCTGGCGGTCCATAGGCAACCAGCCTGAATCGCAGATCGGACGCGACGCGGCAATTTCTCCGCCGATGGCATCGGCAAGCTGCTTGGCGAGATCAATGTTCTTCTGCTCTTTAATGCCGCGGCCCACGGCGACGATAATTTCGGCTTGTGTCAGGTCAACCGCTTGCTTGGCTTCTTTGAAGACTTCCTGTGGCTTGTTGCGGATGATCCCGTCGGGAATTTCGGACTTGACCATCTCCACGGGAGCGGCACTGGCACCGGCTTCAACCTTGTCGCCGCGAAACGCGCCGTTCTGGACGGTGACGAACCAGGGGGCGTCGCAGGTAAAGCTCACGTCGGCGGCCAGCTTGCCCTGGAACATCTGGCGGGTGAATACGAGCTTTCCCCCGTCCTTTTTATATCCGATGCAGTCGCTGATGGCCGTGCGTCCCATGGCCGTGGCCAGCTTGGGAACGAAATCGCGCACCTGGTAAGTGTGGGGCATCAGCACCAGCTTCGGTAGACGGGATGAGAGGAACTGCTTGAGCGCGGCGACGAAGGCGTCAGGCGTGTAAGGTTCGAGGTTGGCTGACTCGATCGCGTACACCTTGGAAACCTTCTTGCCCGCGACTTCGCCGGCAAAACTTTCCACTCTGCCGCCGACAACTGCGGCTTCGAGAGCCCAGCCGGTGTCGGCCGCCAGCGCTTGGCCGGCGGTAAGCGTCTCCCAGGAGACGCGGTTGAATTTGCCCTCGCGTTGCTCGACGACTACCAGGATTGTGTCTGCCATGATTTGGGTCTCAGGTGTCCGGTCTCAGGTCTCAGGATAAGTTCTCGGTTCTCTGAAGACGTGACGCTCAACCTAAAAAATCATTCTTCGGTCCGGTTCCGGCGCATGCTGAAGCCGGTGATCATCAATACCAGCCCGAGCAGCGCGAGCTCGCCGATGATGGAAATAAACAGCCCGTGCCGCCCGACTTTAAACGCCGATGGCAAAAAAAGACCACCGGCAAATCTGCCACCAGCACCGCCGGCCCGATAAAAAGCCGGCTGAAGCTGGTCTCGGACTTTTCCATCTCCGCCATACCTGCCTCCCGGGGCGCGCACAGCCCCTTTGGCATACCGTATGAATGGCGGAACCGCCTGTTTCAGTGACGAATAACCATCAGCTGGCCCGGCGCTGCTGCTCGGCTTCGTCGGGCAGGTCCTGGTCCCCAACCGTGGGCGAGAGTTCTGCCAATCTGCGGTTGGCCTCCGACCTTTTCTGCGAGCCGGCTCCTAACAGAGCAAACCCCAGAACGCCCTCGGCTATCACCCACCACAAGAAAAAGTGAGAGCCGGACTTCAGCCCCACATAAACGAAACAGGCCAGAATCAGGTCCATCCAGAGCAGCACCTTGCCGACTGTGATTATGACCCCGGCCTGGCGCTGCCGCTCCAGGAGCGCGGTTTCCTGCTGAATTCGTGGCTGCGGAATGTCTGGCATAGCCTTCTTGAGATGCCTGGCAGACAGTCCGGGTACACCGTCTTGGCTAACGAACTCAACGCCTAAAGCCGTTAATTAAGCGAAATGACGGCGCGACTAAAGTCGCGCCCGGATACGAATCCGACTCATGAGCCCGAGCTACAGAACTCTGACCTCATTGCGCAGCTTGTCGACCAATTTCTTAGCTACTTCTCCGGGTGGACCTTCAATGATTTCCGTGTTCTTGGCTTTTTGCGGAACGTAGAGGCGCTCGATTTTTTGCAGGTTCCCCCCTATCGCGGACTGCACTTCCGGCATGATCACTTTGCGCAGTGGCTTGTTCTTGGCTTGCTTGATGCCGATCAGGGTTGCGTAGCGCAGCTTGTTGATGCCGGACTGGATAGTTAAAACGGCCGGGAGCGGAATATCTACAAACTGGAAGTAGCCGGCTTCCAGCTCGCGCTTGACGCGAATGCCGGAGTCGCTCTTCTCGATCTGCATGATGATGGTCGCATGCGGCCAGCCCAGCAGTTCGGCCAGAATCACGCCGGTCTGGGCGTACCCGTAGTCGTCCGACTGCAGGCCGGTGAAAATCAGGTCAAACTTCTCATCTTTAATGGCCGCAAAGAAGGCTTGCGCGGTGTTGAATGGGTCCAACCCGACGAAAGCATGGTCTTCCAGGTGGATCGCGCGATCGGCGCCCTTGGCGAGGGCCTCACGCAAAACTTGGGCGGCCCGGGCCGGGCCAGCGGTGATCACAACCACTTCTCCGCCGTGTTTTTCTTTCTGCCGCAGGGCCTCCTCAAGGGCGTAGGCGTCGGGCTCATTGACCTCGTAGGAGACGTCTTCCCGAATCCAGGTGCCGGTTTCATTGAGCTCGAGGGGCGCGTCCTTCTGCGGGACTTGCTTCATGCAGACTAGGATTTTCACCGGGACACTCCTTGGCCCAGACCTACGGATTGGTTCGGCAGTTGTGGGATAAACAAATCAGTATAAATGAGTAACCGGATTAGAGGGAACCCTCGCTAGTCGAGAAAGGCTACCGACTGCACGCCGGAGACTTCGAAGCGCTTGCGGCAACGCAGGTTCTTGCACATCATCATGTCGTCTTTGCGGAGCATGTAGGAACGGGCTTTGGCGAAACGGGCGCGGTCACGCTCGTCGGCGCGGCCGAGCAGCTGCTTTTTCTTGGTACGCACCAGCCAAAGCAGCTCGTATTCGGCAGATTGCTGGCAGTGAGGACAGCTCAGGGTGGCTGTCTTCTTTTCCTGGCGCTCGTCGAAGAAATCGCGCTCTTCCATAAGGCAGCTTTTAGCTACTGGCCTTTAGCTCTTAGCCTTCAAGCTGTACAGAGCCGATTATTGCATAATTGACGAGCTCAGTCCGGCGTTGCTGTTTGGTTTGTCCCGAACAGTGAGTACAAACCCTTGCCAAAGCGAAAGAAGTCAAACGCGTTTCGGGCGGTGAAGGCCGTGAAGGCAGCGGCGCGGGAGCAGGTGGGAAGTCCTCCCCCGACTCGCGCGGTTCCGAACAGGAAAAAGAAAGCTAGGCGGGAAAAGCACAAGCCCACTCTGGGGAAGCTGTTAGAAGAAGGCTAGGGCGGACAACACGCCGGGCGCACTCCGCCCGCTCTCGGAGAGCTACACCCCTAGTTAAACGCGACCGTCACCGTATGATCAGCGGTCAAGCTGTTGATCATACAGGTCTGCCCACTGAAGGAGTCGCAGCCTGTCCAGCTTCCAAAGGTCGACCCTGTGTTGGGCGCCGCCGTAACGTTGACAGCGGTGCCACTGGTAAAAGTTGCGCTGCAGGTCGACGTGCAGTTAATCCCTGGAGGTGTGCTGATTACGGTTCCTGACCCAACGCCCTGAAAAACTACTGTGAGTATCGGACCTCCGCCACCTCCGCCTGTCCCAGTGAAACACACGACGTTGGCTGTCATGGAGCCGGTCACGATGGCGCCTGACGTACTGGTTGTGACGGTCGCTGAAACGATACTTGATCCGCAAGCATTCCCCGCAGCGGCGAGAAGGCCCCCCGGCGTGACGGTGACCATCTGGGCATCGTTGGATGCCCACGTAACCGCGTTCGTGATGTCCTTGGTGACTGGCGGATGAATGTAGTTACCCAGTGCCCTGAGTTGGACGCTCAGGCCCGCATCCGCCGCCACCGGGATGTTTGCGGCACCAAAAGTTTCAGTGTTGGGGATTACGGTAATCGATACCAACTGCTGGTCGCGCGCACAACCAGCAAGGCGTATAAGGCAGAGCCCTATTGCAGACACTAAGGCGAGCTTGAGCCACTTACGCTTCATCAGCTTCTCCCGGACACGCAACCTCGCGCATCAAACCGAGCAGACCTGGTGATGGTGGTGCGAATGCCGAGAAAGTAGCAGAACAAAACACAAAACGCAATGGCGCGGTCAGAGTTGGTTCGAGGCGGGGAGTTGTGCCCTGCCGGACCGACGGTCTTCGCCGCACTCAAGTTACGCTCTTAGCAACAAAGGCTGCAAACTGACTCACGTCCTCTTCCGTCGTATCGAACGAGCACATCCAGCGCACAACGGATTGTTCCTCGTTCCACACGTAAAAGAAATAGCACTTCTGGATTTTGGCGATGGCCGCTTGCGGGATGCGGGCGAAAACTCCGTTTGCCTCGACCGGATAGACGATCTCAATTGCTGGAATCTGGCTGATTTCTTTTTCCAGGAGCTTTGCCATCTGATTGGCGTGGCGCGCGTTCTTCAGCCAGAGATCGCCGGCGAGCAAGGTCTCGAGTTGAGTGGCGATGAAGCGCATTTTGGAGGCCAGTTGCATGCCCTGTTTGCGGATATAGAGGAAATCCTCAGCCAGGCTCTTATTAAAGAAGATCACGGCCTCGCCTGCCATCAGGCCGTTCTTGGTTCCTCCGAAGGACAACACATCAATGCCGAGGTCGCCGGTGGCCTGCTTGAGCGTCTGGCCGAGGCTGGCCGCAGCATTGGCGATGCGTGCGCCGTCCATGTGCACGAACATGTCATGATCGTGGGCAAAGCGTGTCAGGGCCTTGATTTCTTCCGATTTATAAAGGGTGCCCATCTCGGTCGCCTGGGTGATGGCTATCACTCTGGGTTGGACGTGATGCTGATCTCCAATTCCGTGATACGCCGACTCCACGGCATCGATTGTTAACTTGCCATCCGGGGCGGCGATGGGGATGAGCTTGCAGCCAGTGAATTTCTCCGGAGCGCCACACTCATCGCTGTAGATGTGGGCGGCTTCGGTGCAGATCACTGCGTGATAGGACTCGGTCAGCGCCCTGAGGCTGAGCACGTTGGCAGCGGTGCCGTTGAAGACGAAGAAGACCTCCGTATCAGGACCGAAATGTTCCTGAAATTTAGCGACCGCCGAGGCGGTGTAAGGATCGTCGCCATAGCCGACCACGTGGCCCTGGTTGGCAGCCGCTATGGCTTGCAGGACGGCAGGGTGAACTCCGGCATTGTTGTCGCTGGCAAAGCTGCGTGCGGGCTTCATAGCGTGACAATGTAACAGTTTGGTCAGCTACGGTCACCGAAGAGGTCGGCCATCGGCACGGATGGTCACGCGGGACCACTAAAGTGCATTACGGGGCGGTACCTAGGTTACTTGAGATGGTCAGGCAACGATCCTAAAGTAGGCTCCATCGGAGTTAGTATGGCGCTCGTAATCGGTGGAGTGATTCTGGCCGCAGTTTTCCTGTACCTCTGGGTGGCGCGGGAAGAACGCCGGCTCGCAGCCGCAACCAAGCCCCGCAAGCGTTAACCGGCTTATTCTTCGGTGAGAGGCGGGTCTTCGACCCGCACAGACGGGTCAGAGACCTTCCCCACACTCGTCCTTTACTCTTCCTTTACTCTTCCTTTACTCTCCTTTACTTGTACTTGCCCAGTTCCGTCCACATCCTTTCTCTCGCACCTGACCGGTGGTGCGTGATAGCTTACCGAGAATGCGGAAAGCTGGCCAAAACGTCATTCATCGAAGCATCTGGGGTGAATCGCGTCTGGTAGGGCCTCTCTTCCTGCTCCTGATTTCAATCGCGCCAGGTTGTAACAAAGGGTCCGATCCGCACGCCCAGGGACCCATGGCGATTGCGGTGAAGGTTGCAGTCGCCGAGGATGTCCCGGTGGATGACACGACCGAATACGTAGCCACGCTGAAATCGCGCGACTCGGCCGTAATCATGCCCCAGGTGGAAGGCGTGATCACGGACATCTACGTTCATTCCGGCGAGCAGGTGGCGACCGGTACTCCGTTGATGCAGATCGATCCTTCCAAGCAACAAGCTACCGTTAAGAGCCAGCAGGATGCGCGGGCGGCGCAGGAAGCCAACCTCAAGTATGCGCAGCAGCAATACGATCGGGTCAGCGGGTTGTATGCGGCGGGGGTTGTCAGCAAGCAGGAACTCGATCAGGCGAAAACGGCTCTGGAAGCTGCCCACGCTCAGGTGGAGTCGCTCGAGGCGCAGGTACACGAGCAGCAAGTCCAGTTGAAGTATTACAAAGTCGATGCGCCGCGGGGCGGGATTGTCGGCGACATCCCGGTGCGGGTTGGCGATCGCGTGACCACCACTACCATGCTGACTACCGTCGACAAGCCAGGCACACTTGAGGCTTACGTCTATGTGCCGGTAGAGCGCTCGGGGCAGTTGAAGGTGAAATTGCCGGTGCAGATTGTGGACAGCGACGGCAAAGTGATCACCGGCAGCCGGATCAGCTTCATTTCTCCCCAGGTGGATAACACCACGCAGACCGTGCTGGTGAAATCGCTGATTGGAAATAATAACGAGCGGCTGCGGACGGCGCAGTTCATTCGTGCGCGCATTATCTGGGGACGGCGCCAAACCCCAGTGGTGCCGGTGCTGGCCGTGTCGCGGATTGGCGATCAGTACTTCGCGTTTGTGGCCGAGCCGGGCAAGGACGGGTCTTATAGAGCTCGACAACGGCCACTGCGGGTGGGACCGATGGTGGGCAACGACTACCCCGTGCTGGAGGGGATTAAGCCGGGAGAGCGAATTATTGTTTCCGGCACGCAGTTCCTGGTGGACGGGATGCCGGTAACGCCGCAAAGTTAGGCTCCAGGCTCTGGGTTTTAGGTTCTTGGAATTCGGCTCTCCGATTTCGGTTATCTTTAGGTTATTGCCTTATCGGCTCTCCGTTCCAAGATTCGTTCTGGGCTCTCCGGCTCATGGTCGACTGCGTCGCCCGCGAGCGACCAAGAGCCGAGAGCCTGAAGCCGAGAGCCTAACGCGCAGAGCCTGAAACATTCATGTTCGTCGACTTTTTCATACGGCGTCCTGTTTTTTCTACGGTCTGCGCGCTGATGATCATTCTGGCCGGCGCGGTCGTCATTCCGACGCTTCCCGTCTCTCAATTCCCCAATCTGGCGCCTCCGCAAGTGTCAGTGACCAGCGCCTACATCGGGGCTAGCGCTCAGACCGTCGAGACCGCCGTCACCCAACCTCTCGAACAGCAAATCAATGGCGCGGAGGGGATGAAGTACATCACCTCGAGCAGCAGCAATGACGGGTTCAGCCAGATCACGGCGACGTTTGATCTGAACCGAGATCCCGATCTGGCCGCGGTGGACATTCAAAATCGCGTCAACACGGCGCAGGGGCGGTTGCCCAACGCAGTCAAGGCGACCGGCGTCATCGTGACCAAGTCATCGAACAACTTCGTGTTTGGTGCGGCGGTGTATTCGCCGGACGGCCGCTACGATCCTCTATTCATGAGCAACTATCTCGACGTTTACGTACGGGACAGCCTGAAGCGCGTGCCCGGCGTGGCCGAAGTTTTTATTTTTGGCGAGCGCCGGTACTCCATGCGCCTGTGGCTCGATCCGGTGCGCATGGCCGGCCGCGGACTCACGGCGGATGATGCGGTTAATGCGCTCGAAGAGCAGAACGTTGAAGTGGCCGCCGGGTCGGTCGGGCAGCCGCCGATCCAGGCGGGACAGCAATTTCAAATCAGCGTGCGGGCGGTGGGGCGGCTTACCGAGCCGGCGCAATTCGATGACATCATTCTCAAGACCAATAAAGACGGCACGATCGTCCGGCTGAAGGATGTTGGGCACGCCGAACTGGGAGCGGAAGATTACGGTTCCGATCTTGAGTACAACGGCCACGAGTCGGTCGGGATTGGCATCACCCAACTTTCGACCGCAAATGCTTTGGAGGTGGACAGCCGCGCCATCGCGGAGCTGGAGCGGCTGAGCAAGCGCTTCCCACCCGGGATGAAATATGAGCTCGCGTTTGACACGACCGATGCCGTGGGCGAATCCATCAGAGACGTGCTCACCACCCTAATCGAGGCCATTGCCCTGGTGATCCTCGTGATCTTCATTTTCCTGGAAGATTGGCGGAGCACGATCATTCCGTCGGTAACCATTCCGGTTTCGCTGATTGGGACCTTCGCTTTCGTAAAGCTGCTGGGATTCTCGATCAATACGTTGACACTGTTCGGTATCACGCTGGCCACGGGATTGGTCGTGGACGATGCCATCGTGGTCATCGAGAACATCGAGCGGCATCTCAGCGAAGGGGAAGGGGACCCGAGCAGAGCCGCGTCGGCAGCCATGAAAGAAGTGACGGGCGCGGTGATTGCTACGTCGCTGGTTCTGGTGGCCGTGTTTGTTCCCGTCGCGTTCTTCCCGGGGACAACCGGAATCCTGTTCCGGCAATTCGCCCTCACAATTGCATTCTCCATCTCTATTTCTGCGTTCAACGCCTTGACGCTGTCCCCGGCGCTGTCCGCCCGGCTGCTGGGGCGCGGTTTCGGCAGCAAGAACGTGTTCTTCCGCGGCGTGGACCGGGCGGTAACGGGCGTGACGCAGGGCTACCAGGCGTCGCTGCGCAGATTCCTGGAATATCCGGCTCTAGCCATCTTGCTTTTCTTGACTGGGCTGGGGCTCACCTATTTCGTGTTTGTCCGGGTTCCCAAAGGGTTTGTCCCCAACGAAGACCAGGGGTGGTTCATCATCGCGGTGCAATCTCCTTCCGGGGCCTCCATCGAGTACACGAAGAAGATCGGCGAGCAGGTTACCGCCATCCTCGAGAAGACCCCTGAGGTGGAAAGCGTGTTTGCGGTGACGGGCTTCAGCTTCAGCGGGAACGCGCCCAATCGCGGGATCGTGTTTGCATCTTTGAAGCCGTATTCGGAGCGGCGAGGCGAGCAACACGCTGCGGAAGCGGTGGTGAACCGGCTGCGCGGCCCGCTGTTCGGGGTGAATGGAGCATTCGTGATTCCGTTCCTCCCGCCCGCGGTCCAAGGCTTGGGAGAATTCGGCGGCTTCCAGTTTGAAGTGCAGGATCAGGGTGGACACACTTTGCAGGAACTGGCCAATGTCACTGGCGACGTCGTGCGGCAGGGCAACGGGCGAAAGGGTTTGCAGGGAATGTTCACCGGCTACACGGCAAATGATCCTCAGTTCCTGGTGACGATTGATCGTGAGAAGGCGAAGAGCCTCCACGTGCCTTTGCAGCAGATTACCGACACGCTGAGCGTGTACATGGGCTCGGCCTACGTGAATGATTTCGATTTCAACAATCGTTCCTATCGCGTGTACATCCAGGCCGACAAGCAGTTCCGCTCGCGGGCTCAGGACATCGCGCAGTTCTACGTGCGCTCCGACACGGGAGCCATGATCCCGCTGGATAACCTGGTCAAGATCACGCAAACCATTACGCCCCAGGTGATCAGTCACTACAACCTGTTCCGGTCGGCGGAGATTGATGGAGCAGCGGCGCCTGGCTTCAGTTCCGGGCAGGCGATCACAACGATGGAGGACTTGAGCAAAAGAGTTCTGCCGCAGGGATTCAGTTACGAGTGGACAGGCTTGTCGCTGGAAGAATTGGCTTCCGGCAGTACCTCGCTCATCCTATTCGGGTTGGGAACGTTGGTGGTGTATCTGACCCTTTCGGCACAGTACGAGAGCTTCGTTTTGCCCTTCATCGTGCTGCTGGCGGTACCCATGGCGATGTTAGGAGCGCTGGCGGCGCAATGGCTGCGCGGGCTGCAGAACGACGTTTATTGCCAGATCGGACTGGTGATGCTGGTAGGGTTGTCGAGCAAGAACGCCATCCTGATCGTAGAATTCGCCGAGCAATTGCGCGAGCGCGGAATGTCAATAGGGGATGCGGCGGTTCGAGCGGCACGCATCCGGCTCCGGCCGATCCTGATGACCTCTTTCGCATTCATTCTCGGCGTAGTGCCGCTGGTTGTGGCCAGTGGCGCCGGCGAAGCAGGGCGGCATTCGGTGGGGACAACGGTTTTCGGTGGCATGATCATGTCCACCATCCTCAATCTGTTCTTTATTCCGGTGCTCTATTTGGTCACTGAAGAATTCCGCCAGCGGCGAGGGGTAAGAGTCGGGCGGTAGCTTTCAATCCAGCGCATGGCGAATATCCTTCACCCAGTTGATGGCGAAGGTTCCGGACACTCCACTCGGTCAAAAGAAGTCATCCAGCACTTACAGCAGCAGGGACACAGGGTGCACGTGGCGTCATTCGACCGCGGCCTGCGGAACCTGAGCACGGATTTCGAAGTCACCGAGATTTACGGGCTGCGCTTCGCGTATGTGAGAAATCAGGTTCGATATCGCAAGACCGTGATCAAGAATCTGGTTACGGTTCCGAGGGCGGCCCGCAGTTTCAAGAAGCTTTGCGGCTCGGCGAGCAATGGAAGATCGAACTGGTTTGTACGGACTTCGAGTCGTTGTCCTACCACGTGGGGCATCACCGGGGCCTGCCGGTCATATCCATCGATAACCAGCATGCGCTGACGCGCGCCCGGCTTCACTATCCCAAGCAGCACCGGGGCGAAGCGTTAACGGCAAAGCTGGTCACCCGGTTGATGATTCTCCACGCCAGCGAGTACCTCATCACAGCATTCTTTCCCGCTCAGTTGAGACGAAAGCATGCCTCTGTTGTGTCGCCGATCTTGCGGAAGGAAGTTCTAACGGCAGGAGACCGAGAAGGCGGTTATGCGCTCGTGTATGTTACTTCTCCTTCAGAAGAGCTGGTGGGCTTAATGAAGCGCATCCGGCAGTCTTTCGTGTGCTACGGATTCGGCCGCCAGGGCAGGACGCGAATCTGGTGTTCAAAAAACCCAGCCTGACTGCCTTCCTGGAGGATCTGGCCGGGTGTCAGGCGGTGATTGCGAACTCCGGGTTCTCACTGATCTCTGAGGCGCTTTAGCTTTACCTTGGCAAACCGTATCTTGCTATCCCGGTGCGGCATCAATTCGAGCAGGTGATAAACGCTTATTATGTGGGCAAGATGGGCTACGGCACTTACTGGGACAAGTTGACCAAAGAAAGAATCGAATCCTTTCTGTTTAATCTCGATCTGTACCGGGAATACTTCGAACGTTATCCGCGCTAGGACAATTCGGTTTTGTTCGGCCGACTCGACGAGTCGATAAAGAAGTACACGTGATAACTTGGTCTAAATGTGTGTGCCCCTGAAATTTCTGCGATGTCCTCGAGCCCCCGCGGGCTTACGTTCATTTTTCGTCGCCCTGATCGTGACCCTTGGGGCCTTGCCGATCCTTGCTCAAGATAACTACGAAATCCAGGTCTACCCCTATGAAACCGTCGCGCCGGGCTCTACCATGGTCGAACTGCACAGCAATTTCACGGCCCAAGGAAAGAAAACGGTCGTCGACCGAGTCGCACCGAGCAATCACGCCGTGCACGAGACGCTCGAGATCACGCAAGGGTTCACCGACTGGTTTGAGACCGGTTTCTACCTATTCACCAGCATCCAGCCGAAGGGCGGCTGGGAGTGGGTAGGTGACCATATTAGGCCGCGGGTGCGCGTTCCCGAGTCGTGGCGCTGGCCGGTGGGAGTCAGCCTGTCGACGGAGTTGGGCTACGTGCGCCCGAAATTTTCGGCCGATACCTGGACCTGGGAGATTCGGCCGATTGTCGATAAGAAGGTGGGACCGTGGTATCTGGCATTCAATCCCGCCCTGGAACGCTCGTGGCATGGACCGGGGGTGAACGAAGGTGTGGAGTTTGCTCCCGCCGCCAAGGTCAGCTACGACTTCACCAGGCACGTCGCCGGAGGGTTGGAGTATTACGGGTCAACCGGACCCATTACCGGGTTCCGTCCTCTGCACGATCAGCAACACCAGATTTTTCCGACCATTGATTTGGATGTCTCGCCGGTGTGGGAAATCAACTTTGGCGTGGGCATCGGGATGACAGGCCCGACCGATCACCTCATCATCAAAGGAATTCTGGGGCGACGTTTCTCGTGGAAGCGAGGGAAGCGCTCCCTTCAGTAAGGTGCCATAAACGGCGAATCCTCCAACTCCCTTCTCAGCTGTTCCACCCCGATCGTAGTTCCGGTTGCGGAAAGGCGGCCGCGTCCGGCGGGTCTGTCGGGTAAGGGCAGCATGAAGAGATCTCGGGCGAAATCGGGAGTCGTTGGTGTGGTTCTGCTGGCGGGCGTGTTGCCATGGCCTGGTTCGGCCAACCGGGACAGAGCGTTGCGAGCGGGCGCCAGGGCTTTCTTTCAGAAGCCGGTGGACAATGAGGAAGTGCTGGCGGCAATTCGCGCGGCTTTGCAGAACCTCGGTGCCGGAAACGACATCCACTTCAGGATGATCGTCCGAGTTACTGGAACGCTCTGCAAGAAAATTAGAACATGATCACTTGGCAGGCGCTTATAATGCGCACGCGGCATCCCAGGATATCCAGGGAGAGAGAGAGAGAGAGAACGGACACCAATGGCAAGCTTAGGGAAGGCACTCAGCGATTTGCGCAGGGAGCGAAATCGGATTCGGAACCAGGCGATTGGGAGCTTGCACGGTGGCCGCGGACGTAGCGCCACTCGCACCCGCCGGAGACTTTCGGCTGCGGCACGCAGGCGAATTGCGCAAGCGCAAAAAGCACGCTGGGCGAAGTGGAGAGCGAAGCGGAACAAGCGCGCGGCCTAGTTCCGCCTAGCGGGGCCCGAGAATATCGCTAACGACGAGAATCCACGATGAGCGGCATTCTCGAGGATGCGCGACGAGCCCGCTGGGGAAATGCGATGATCTCTGCCTGCGTGCGACGTTTGTCGGCTGGCCTAATCGCCTGGCTTCGTTTTTTCGACAAGCGCACTGGCTCAAGTTTTTCCGCTTTCTGTCGCCGTGGAAGCTTTTCAAGAGCCGCAATGGCTCGGTTCAGGTTTCTTTGCTCTTTCCTCAGCTCGGCCAGAATCCTCTGGATATCCAAGATCTCTCCCTGGGGAAGCCCGCATTTTTTCCTATCATCGTTTGTATGAATCCGCACAGAATTCGGTCTTTTGTTCCATTTTCAGAACAAAAAGTCGTACAGTTTTGCAACACTGGGGCGGTGGTTCGCCGAGCCCAGGGAGTTCCAGTGAAAATAATCAGCATCGGGGAAGTGCTTTGGGACGTGGTAGGGGGCGCCGAGCACCTGGGTGGGGCACCCTTCAATTTTGCGGCGCACGTGGCGGCGCTGGGCCATAACGTCTTATTTATCAGCGCCGTGGGGGCGGACGAGCGTGGGCAACAGGTGCTAGAGCGCATGTCGGAAATGAGCCTTTCCAGCCGTTACGTTCGCCACCTGAAGCGGTATCCGACCGGGGTTGCGACTGTCACCCTGGACGGGCAAGGCCAGCCTCAATTCGTGATTCATCGCCCGGCGGCCTATGATTTCCCCGAGCTGACCGACCCCGAATGGAAAGAGCTCGTTTCCTGCTCACCGGAATGGGTTTATTTTGGGACACTGCTGCAGATGAGTCCTCAGGCACGCCAGTTGACGAGCAAAATACTGGATGTCGCCCCCCAGGCGCGGCGGTTTTACGATGTAAATCTTCGGGTCAATTGCTACCAAGCCTCGCTGGTGCGAGATCTAATGTCGCAAGCCAGCGTAGTCAAGCTGAACGAGCACGAGGTGGCTGAAATTGCGCGGCTACTGGGTGGGGAGGCAAGCTCGCTGGAGGAATTCTGCCGATCTTATTCGCAGCGGTTCGGATGGGAGGCGGTCTGCGTGACCTGTGGTGCGGACGGTTGCGAGCTGCTGATTGGTGATGAGTACGTCACCGCAAAAGGCTATCCGGTGGAAGTAGTGGACACGGTGGGGGCAGGCGACGCATTTGCTGCCGCTTTTGTGCATGGTTTCGCTGCGGGATGGCCTGCCTCTGAAATTGCGGATTTCGCGAACCGGGTGGGGGCAATCGTGGCCAGCCGTCCGGGCGCGATTCCGAAGTGGTCCCTGGAGGAGGTGCGGTGTTTGCAGCGTCAGATCCAGGTCCGGGAGCAGAAATGAGCCTGAATGCCACGTTGGTCAAAAGCACTGTTATCGCGGCCTTGGGCGGTCTTTTGTTTGGATTCGATACGGCCGTGATTTCCGGAACGACGGCCGCGCTAACTGAGACTTACCAACTCTCGCCCGCTCTGCTGGGCGTGACAGTGGCCAGCGCCCTGTGGGGCACGATTTTGGGTGCGATACTGGCCGGGTTTCCCGGTGAGCGATACGGTCGGCGCGACAGCTTACGGGTCATGGCGGTGTTGTACGTAATCTCGTCGGTGGGCTGCGCCCTTGCCTGGAACTGGTACTCTCTGGTCCTGTTTCGCTTTGTCGGCGGACTGGGGATTGGCGGATCATCCGTGCTGGGGCCGATGTACATCGCCGAGATCGCGCCTGCCAAAGTGCGGGGACGCCTGGTTGGTTTTTTCCAATTCAACGTCGTCTTTGGCATCCTGCTCGCTTACTTTTCGAACTACTCGATCACGCTAGCCCATCTGGGAACTTGGGAATGGCGGTCGGAACTCGGGGTTGCGGCCATTCCTGCGGTGCTGTTCTTTGTGATGTTGTTTTCTATTCCAAGAAGCCCGCGCTGGCTGGTCAAGAAAGGACGCCTGCACGAAGCGCGCTCCGTGCTGGAGCGGACTGGAGAAATGAACCCTCCGCAGCAGTTGCAGGAAATTGTTGAATCGATCGAGCTGGAGCGGCGGCAGACCGCGGAAAGACTCTTTTCTAAGAAACATGGGCTGCCGATCTTCCTGGCCGTCAGTATCGGCATGTTCAACCAGCTCTCGGGGATCAATGCAATTCTGTATTATCTGAACGACATTTTTGCGCACGCCGGCTTCAGCAAAGTCTCCGGCAACATCCAGGCGGTGGCGGTAGGCGCCACGAACCTCTTATTCACGATGATTGCAATGTTGGTCATCGACCGGATCGGCCGCAAAACGCTGCTTCTGGTGGGCTCGGTCGGGACTGCGGCGTGTCTGGCGGGAGTTTCGAGAATCTTCTTCACCGGCCGGCATGAGAACCTTCTGCTCTGGCTGCTGAT
>Ga0209055_1000689_pt1 | contig 23505 bp, 25 predicted proteins | sample GraSoiAngelo_110_FD_185875 | JGI IMG/M metagenome (GOLD analysis project Ga0209055, IMG submission 185875) | Grasslands soil microbial communities from the Angelo Coastal Reserve, California, USA - 14_0903_12_30cm (SPAdes) (version 2) | ecosystem: Environmental > Terrestrial > Soil > Grasslands ... | reverse complement strand
GCCGTCACCCGGGCGGCCGATGCGCGCTTCAGCGCATCCACGATCAGGAGCACTTCCATCAAGCTGTCGTTCGCAGGCGCGCAGGTCGACTGCAGCACGAAGCAGTCCTTGCCGCGCACGTTCTCCAGGAGCTCGACCATGATCTCTCCGTCGGAGAACTTGCCCACCGTGGCGTGGCCGAGCGGGATGTTCAACCTTCTCACCACCGCGTGCGCGAGCAGCGGGTTGGCGTTCCCGGTGAAAACCATCAGGCTTTCGTAGGCCATGCGCTCTAGTCCAGGGGCCGGGGACTCGGCCCAAGCCTTGCTCACAAAAAATCAGCCGCACCCGCGGCTCGCTGTTTCGCCAGTCCCTAATCCCTGGGCCCTCGTCTCGAAATCTGATGGCTGGGGAGGAAGGATTCGAACCCTCGCATGGCGGAATCAAAATCCGCTGCCTTAACCAGCTTGGCGACTCCCCAAGCGCTAAACTTGTTCCAGCAACGCCGCGAGCGGATGCCGATCCAGCCCGCGCACGGCGAAGCCGCGCATCTCCGCGGGCATCCTGGATAGAACCGAGCGCGCTTCGCGCTCGGTTGCGAATTCGACGAATACGCAGGCGCCTGAGCCGCTCATGCGCGCATCTCCGAACTGCCTGAGCCATTCGAGATGCGCCGCCACCTCCGCATGGCGCCGACACACGACCGATTCGAGGTCGTTCCTTCCGAAACCGGCAGAAAAGCCTGATATTTTGATGGTTTTCGAATTTCGTGTCAATTCAGGCGCGGCGAAAATCGCTTGCGTAGCCACGGCAATCGGCGGAACGAGCACCACGTACCACGCTTGCGGCAATTCGAGCGGAGCGAGCCGCTCGCCGATGCCCTCGGCGAAGGCGTTCCCGCCGAAAAGAAAGAACGGAACGTCCGCGCCGAGCGTGAGCGCCATCGCCGCGAGCCTCTCCTTCGGCAGAGCGAGCCCCCAAAGGCGGTTCAGGACCGCGAGCGTGGTTGCGCAATCGGAGCTGCCCCCGCCCAGCCCCCCGCCTATCGGAATGTTCTTCTCGATCTCGATGTCGACGCCCCGGTTCGAGCCGCCCTCGGCCTGCAGCAGCCGCGCCGCGCGCACGGCGAGGTCTTCGCCCTCGGCAATGCCGGGCAGGGCCCGCGCGCGCCTTACCTCCGCGTCGGCGCGCGGCGAGAAACGCAGCCAGTCGCAGCATTCGATCAGGCGGAAAGCGGTTTGCAACAGGTGATAGCCGTCGGGACGCCGCCCGACGACGTGAAGGAAGAGATTGAGCTTGCCAGGAGCCGGATAGCGGCGCTCCCACGGATTCAATTTGTCCATCGATCCACGATGAGGCGAATTTCGAGATCCTCGCGCGTCAAGCGCATCCGGTGAGGCCTTCCACCCTGGAACTCCTCGTAGGCGATGCGCCAGCCGTCCTGCCTGAGTTCCATGCCTTGGTCCGCGCCGCCGCCCCTTTCCGCCGGTCGGCCTGGGCTCGCCCGCGCCTGCACCCAGTCCGCGAGCCCGGCGAGCGGAAGCCGCCAGCCGAGCGCCTGCTCGGTCAGGCTTTCCGCGTCGGCGGCGCGGTACTCCCGGTTGTCGCCGGTGACCAGCCGGAACTGGTCGCGCTCGCGGCTGATCCTCGCGATCCCCTGGCCGATGGGCGAGGTGATAAGCAGCTCGTCGGAGTCGTCCGAATGACGCCAGAAGATCTTGCCGGACGCGGCCTCCTTACCGTGGCGAACCGCAACGCGGCCGGACAGCTCGAAGCCGCCCGGGAGAGGGGGTCCGGCCCCGGGCAGGGACGCGCAGGCGCCGAGAACTGCGGCCGCTGCGAAGCCGAGCGCAAGGCGGACCACGAAGAAATTAACGCTTGAGGCGCTTGATGGTGTTGGCGAGGGTTTCGTTGTCCGGGCTTTCCCGGGTGGCATCGCCCCAGACGCGCTCCGCCTCGGCGCGATCGCCCATGGCCCACAGCACCTCGCCCAAGTGAGCGGCGATTTCCGGGTCGGGCCGCCCGGCGAACGCGCGGCGCAGGTAGCCGAGGGAGTCCTTCAGGTTGCCCATCCGGTACAGCACCCATCCCATGCTGTCGATGATGAACGAATCTTCGGGCGCGAGCTGCAGCGCCTTTTCGATCAGCTCGCGCGCCTCGGGCAGGCGCTGATTGCGGTCGGCAAGCGAATAACCGAGCGCGTTGTAAGCGTGCGCGTGCTCCGGCCGTATCTCGATCAGCTTGCGCAGGGAAGCCTCGAGGACATCCACTCGCTCGATCTTCTCCGCGAGCATGGCGTAGTCGTAGAGCAGCTCGGGATTGTTCGGAACGCGATCGAGCGCCTGCCCGACCAGATCGAAGGCGGTCTTCGGCTGGTTGGCGTCGCGCAGGAGCTGCGCTTCGGCGAGGATCAGCTGCACCCGCTGCTGGCTGTTCTTCGCGGCCGCTTCCTGCAGCCGCCCCCGCGCCTCGTCGAGCTTGCCTTGCTTGGCGAGCACTTGCGCGTAGCGGATCTGCGCCTGCACATATTGCTCGCCCTCGCCGACCTCGCCGTACCAGCGCAGCGCCTCCGGAAGATTCTTCCGCTCTTCGGCGACCTGGCCGAGGTACAAGCGGACCCCGTCCTTGTCGCGGTAGGGACTCTCGATCAGGTTCCTGAGATATTTCTCCGCAGCGTCGTAATCCTTGAGCTGCAGGGAAAGCAGCGCCACGGCGAAAGCCACGTCGGTGCTGTCGGGAGCGCCGGCCATGAGCTTCTGGAATTCGGCGCGCGCTTCGCCGAAGCGCTTCTGCGCCACCAGCAGGCGCGCATAGGCGAGGCGCGTCTCCCGAGCGGCAGGATATTTTTTCAGATAGGCGGCGAGGAACGACGCGGCCTGATCCGCCGAGGTCTTCTGCAGCAGCTGCGCTTCGAGCAGGGCAGGCGCCTCCCAGTCCGGCCGCAGCTGCCCGGCCTTGCGGGCTTCACCGAGTGCAAGGCGTTCGTCACCCGCGTTGACCGCCGCCCGTGCGACCGCAAGATGCGACTCGGCGAGCTTGGGATAGTCTGCGGCGAGGCTCTGCACGAGCTTCAGGGCGGCCTGCTTGTCCTGGGCATTGGCAAGCGTTCGGGTCAACTGCGTGAATCCGTTGGCGGGGTCGTTGGCGGAGCCGGCCAGCAACTTCCTGAGATTGGGCAGCGCCTCGTCGTAGCGGCCCGCGGCGACCAGCAATCCGGCGAGCGCCTGCAGAGGGCGCGTCGCGCCGGGCTCGGTCTCGTGCCACACCGTTGCGGACTCGATCGCGGCGTTGTTCATGCGGGCGTAGAGGGCGACTTCGGTGGCGCGCCGCGCGATGCGCGGATCGCGCGTGCGCTTCGCAAGATCGACGTATGCCTGCGCAGAGAGCGCGGTGTTGCCGCGCTGGCCTGCGATCTCGGCGAGCAGAAACTCGTAGAGCAGGTTCTCGGTCAGCTCCTGATTGGGAAGGGCCGTGCGGTCTACGGCCTCGGGTGCGAGCGCCTGCGCTTCGCCGGCGGGCGCGTCCGCGTCGGATTCGTCCTGCGCTTCCTCACCCGCAGCGGCCTGCTGCGGCGCAGTTGCGGCGCATCCCGCGAACACGACGAACGCCATCGCGGCAAGCAGCCGCAAAGCGCCGGCTCGACTGTGCAACTGGCTGTGTGGACCAAGCATGGAGGCACTTGCTGTCTTGAAGGGCTAGTTTAGGTATATTTCGAAAGGCCGACAAGGACATTGAGTTGCCCGTGCCAGAGCTGCCCGAAGTCGAGATCACCCGCCGCGGCGTCGAGCCTTTCGTGCTCGGCAAGACGATCACGGGTGTCACCGTGCGCAATCCCAACCTGCGCCAACGTGTTCCCCGCAAGCTTGCCCGCACCCTCGTCGGCCAGCGGGTGAAACGCCTGGAGCGGCGGGGAAAATACCTGCTGTTCGAATGCGACACCGGCTCGCTCATCGTGCACCTGGGCATGTCGGGGAGCCTGCGCGTGACCGAGCCCGGAACCCTCCCGCGCGAGCACGATCATGTGGACCTCGTTTTCGGCGGCATCGTATTGCGCCTGCGCGATCCGCGACGCTTCGGCGTGGTGCTGTGGAAGGACGGCGATGCGTTGCGTCATCCCCTGCTCGCGCGGCTCGGCGTCGAGCCGCTCGGCGAGCATTTCTCGCCCGAGTTCCTCTATCGCGCCACGCGCGGCCGCGATGTCGGCATCAAGCAGCTGTTGATGAACGCGAACGTCATGGTGGGGGTCGGAAACATCTACGCGAACGAAAGCCTGTTCAGGGCGGGCATTCATCCGCGCGCGCGCTCGGGGCGCCTCTCGCGCGCACGCTGCGAGGGGCTGGTCACCGCGGTGAGGGACGTTCTTCTGGCCGCGATAGCCGCCGGCGGATCGAGCCTGCGCGACTTCGTGCGCTCCGACGGCTCCCCGGGGTATTTTCAGCAGCAATACTACGTCTACGACCGCGCCGCGCTTCCGTGCAGGGTCTGCGGGGCCGCGATCCGGGTGTCGCGGACGGGCCAGCGTTCCAGCTTCTTCTGCACGACCTGCCAGAAGAAGTGATGCGGCTTACTTCCGCCCCTTGCCGACCTTTGCGGCGAGAGCGCGCGCGACGCGCGGCTGCACGAACTTGCTGACATCGCCTCCGAGAACGGCGATCTCGCGCACGATGGACGCCGAGATGAACTGGTATTGCTCCTCCGGCGTCAGGAATATCGTCTCGACATCCGGATAGAGATTGCGGTTCATTCCCGCCATCTGGAATTCGTACTCGAAGTCCGATACCGCCCGCAGGCCGCGCAGAACCACCTGGGCCTTCTGTCCGCGCACGAAATCCATGAGCAGTCCGCGGAAGCCCTCGACCTTCACGTTCCGGTAGGGCTTGAGAACCTCGCGCGCGAGGTTCACGCGTTCCTCCAGAGTGAAGAACGGGCGCTTCGTCTGGCTGGCGGCGATGCCTACCACGACTTCGCCGACGAGCGCCGCGGCGCGCCGCACCAGGTCCTCGTGGCCTCGCGTGATCGGATCAAACGTTCCCGGATACACCGCTTTGATCATCGGACTCCCTCGCCAGAAGATGAAAATGCACGTTTCCCGCGCGCGCGCGTCTGAAAACGGCCCAGCCCTGGGGCGCTTCGAAGGCGGCGTCGCTTTCCAGGTACACCCGGCCCCCTTCGGCGAGAAGCCTGCGCAACAGGCCGAGCGCGGCGATCTGCACGCCCAGACGGTACGGCGGATCGACGAACACGACGTCGAAGCGGGAGCGCGCGCCGCCGGCGAATTCTAACGCATCGCCGCGGACGACAGTCAGGTTCGCCGCGCCGAGTTTTTGCGCGTTCTCGCGAAGCGCGCGCAGCGCCGCGGGGTGTTTCTCGACCATGACCACTGACGCCGCCCCGCGCGAAAGCGCCTCGAAGCCGAGAGCGCCGCTGCCGGCAAAGAGGTCGAGGCAGGCCATGCCGGTCAGGTCCCGTCCGAGCCAGTTGAACAGTGTTTCGCGCACGCGGTCCGGGGTCGGTCTCAAGTCCGCCGCATCGGGGAATTCGATGAGGCGGCTGCGCCACAGACCGCCGATGATCCGGACGGTGTTGGGTCTAGTCCGGCGCACCGACGACGACGATCGAGAGCTTTTCGGGATCGATGTGCCGCGCAAAGGCGCTCCTGACCTGCGCGAGGGTCACCCCTTCGACGCGCGCCGGAAACTCGTCGAGCCAGGCGAGGGGCAGACGGTAGAAAGCGATCGCGGCGATCTGCTCGAGGATCTTGCGGTTGGTGTCGATGCGCAGCGGAAAGCCGCCGACGAGGCTCTTTTTCGCCGCTTTCAGCTCCGCTTCGGTGGGTCCGTGCTTCACGAACTCGCCGACGACCGCGCGCGCCAGCTCGAGCGCTTCGCGCGCCTGGTCGCGCCGCGTCTCCAGTCCCACCAGGAACGGCCCTTCGCGCTCGTAGGGCCGGAAATAACTGTAGACGCTGTACGCGTAGCCGCGCTTCTCGCGTATCTCCCTCAGGAGCCGCGACATGAACCCGCCGCCTCCCAGCGAGTAGTTGCCGACGAAGAGCGGAAAGTAGTCCGGGTCGGCTCGGGCGAGCGCCGCGGCGCCGAGCAGCACGTGGCTCTGGGTGGACGGGTGCGCCACGCGCAACGTCGCACCCGCGGGCAGCGCCGCGACCGGAGCGAGCGCCGGATCGGTCCCCTTCGAAAGACGCGAGGTCAGCTCCTCGGCGAGCGCCCTGGCTGCGTTGCGGTCCAGATCGCCGACGATCGTGACCACCGCGCGGGCGGCGCCGTAGCAGCGGCGATAGTGGCGCTCGACGTCCTCGCGCCTGATCGAGGCGAGCGTGTCCGGGGTCTCGCTGAATCCGTAGGGATGCGCCGGATACATGAGCGCATACAGGCGCCGCTCGGCGACGCGGTCGGGCTGCGTCTCGGCTTCACGCGCGTTCGCGATGGCGCTCGCCTTCTCGCGCTCGAAGGCCTCGACCGGGAACAGCGGCGCCTGCAGCATGTCGGCGAGAGTTTGCGTGGCCGCCTTCCGCTCGGCCTCGGAGGAGAGGCTCCTCAGCGCGAAGCCCGCGCGATCCAGGTCGAAATTCTCCTGCAGTTGCGCGCCCGCGTCAGCGATGCGGCGGCTTGCCTCGGTCTCCGAATAACGAGACGAGCCCGCCTTGAGCATGGCGAGCGTGAGCCGCCCGAGACCCGCCTGCTCGCGCGAATCGTAGGCGCTGCCCGCCGCGAACTCGACCGCTACGTCCACGATCGGCAGGGCATGGCTTTCGACGAAGTTGACCCGCGCTCCCGATTCCGCGGTCCAGTGATCGATCTTCACTCCCGCCTCGGCCGGCGCGGCGGCCGCGAGAGCCATCAATATCCACAACGCCCGGCTGCGCATAGTCAGGGTTTCACCCGCGGAACGACGGCGCTCGCCGGGCGCGGATTCAAGGGCTGCGGGTCGAGCACGGCCACCGTCAATCCGTCGTCGACGAGGTAGCGCGCCGCCGCGGCCCGGATCTGATCCACGGTGATTTCCTTGAGCCGCCCGGCGATGCGATCGGCGTCGCGGAAGGACAGTCCGCTGGCCTCCAGTTCCCCGAGCTCGAGCGCCTGCGCGAAAAACGAGTCGCGTTTGTAGACGAGCTGGGCGAGCAGCTGGACCCTTGCCCGGTTCAACTCCTCGGCACTGACGCCGGAGGCGGCGACACCGGCGATGACTTCGCGCACCCCGGTCTCGAGCTCGGCCCCACTGCGACCTTGCGCGGCCGCAGCTTCCACGAACACCATCCCGGGGCCGCGCGACACCATTTCGTAGTCGGCACTAATGGAAGTGGCAACGCGCCGCTCGCGCACCAGGACCTGGTGAAGGCGCGCCGCGTCGCTGCCGCCGAGCAGCTCCGCGACAAGCGAAATGGCGAACGGCTCCCAGTCCTTCGCCGTATCGCGCAGCACCGGCGCCTTGTATCCCAGGCGCACGTACGGGAGCTCCGCCGGCGCCTTCACCGTAACGCGCTTCGCGCCCCGCTGGGCCGGCTCGGCGAGCGTTTTGCGTGCGGGTGTCGCCTTTCGCGCGAGGGCGCCGTAAGAACGCCGTGCCCATGCGAGCACCTTCTGCGGATCGACGTCGCCGACCACGACGACGATGGCATTGTTGGGCGCATACCAATGCTTGTACCAGTCCCGGGCGTCCCGCCAGCTCATGTTCTCGAGGTCCTCCATCCAGCCGATCGTCGGCCACTTGTAGGGATGCGCGGCGAAGGCTGTGGAGAGGAGACTTTCGATGAGAAGCGATCGCGGACGGTCTTCGTAACTGCGCCGGCGCTCCTCCATCACCACCTTGATCTCCCGCGCGAACTCCTCCGGGCGGATCACGAGGTTCGCCATGCGGTCGGCCTCGAGCTGCATCGCGAGGGGAAGGCGGTCGCGGTGCACCTGCTCGTGGTAGACGGTGAAATCCGTTGAGGTGAACGCGTTGTCGCGTCCGCCCGCCTCCGCAACGAGCCGCGAGAACTCGCCCAAACCGAAGCGCCGGGTCCCCTTGAACATCATGTGCTCGAGCACGTGCGCGACACCGGTCGTGCCGGGCGACTCGTCCATGCTGCCCGCTCGATACCATACCTGATGAACCACGGTGGGCGCGCGGTGGTCCTCCTTCACGATGAGGCGCAGGCCGTTCGCCAGGGTGAATTCGTGCGGGCTCGCCTGCGCGCCTGAAACGAGCGTGAGGGCCAGAAAGGCGGCGCGTGCGGGAACCATTGCGACGGATGCTAAAATCCAACTGCTATTCTATAGCGGTTCCTTTTCCGATTCTTTTTCTCGCCCATGCTCGAACTGTCTTCCAAGATCGCCCGCGAAGAGGTCTCCTGGGCCACGCGGCTCAGAAGGGGCCTCGGAAAGACTCGCTCGCGGCTCTCGGGACTCTTCACCGACCGAAGCGTCGATCCGGCGCTGTTCGAGGAGATCGAAACCGCGTTGCTCGCGAGCGATGCCGGGGCCGAGGCAACGCGGTTCCTGCTCGCGGCCCTGCGCGAGCGCACGAGCCGGGGCGCGACTGCGGGGCAGCTGAAAACGGCGTTGCGGGCCCTTCTCCTCGAGCTGCTCGCGCCGCTCGAGCAGACGCTCGATTTGTCCGGCAAGAAGCCGTGCATCGTGATGCTCGCGGGAGTCAACGGCTCGGGAAAGACGACCTCGATCGGCAAGCTCGCAAGGTACTTCCAGGACCAAGGTCGCTCGGTGCTGCTCGCCGCAGGGGACACCTTTCGCGCCGCGGCGCGCGAGCAGCTCGCCGCTTGGGGCGAGAAAAATGCCGTCGCGGTCGTCGCCCAGTCGGGCGGCGATCCGGGAGCGGTCGTGTTCGATGCCATCGCCGCGGCGCGCTCGCGCGGAATCGACGTGGTCCTCGCCGACACGGCCGGGCGGCTGCCCACGCAGGCGCGCCTCATGGCGGAGATCAGCAGGATCAAACGAGTCATCGCCAAGGCGGAACCGGGCGCGCCTCACGAGGTATGGCTCGTGCTCGACGCCAACACGGGCCAGAACGCCCGCAAACAGGTCGAGGCTTTCGACGACGCGCTCGGCCTCACGGGACTGATTCTCACCAAGCTCGACGGAACCGCCAAGGGCGGCGCGGTGTGCGCCATTGCGCTGGCGCGATCGCAGCGTCCGCTGCCGCTCAGATTCGTGGGCGTCGGCGAAGGGATCGACGATCTGCGCCCGTTCGCAGCCGACGCATTCGTTTCGGCGCTTCTCGATTGACCGGCGGCGTGGCGATCATCTCGCTCCGCCAGGTCAGCAAGCGCTATCCGGGGGGATTCGAGGCGCTCAGGCTGGTCAGCTTCGCGGTCGAGCCGGGCGAGATGTTGTTCCTCACCGGCCACTCCGGTGCCGGCAAGACGACGCTCCTAAAGCTGATCGCCGCGATCGAGCGCGCCAACGGCGGCGCGGTGCTCGTCAACGGCCAGAACCTCTCGGCCTTGCGCCCGGCGGCGATCCCTTACCTGCGGCGCAATCTGGGCCTCGTGTTTCAGGGGCAGAAGCTGCTCTTCGACAGGAGCGTATTCGACAACGTCATGCTGCCGCTGATCGTGACCGGGCAGCCTTACCGCGAAGCGGCGCGGCGTGCCCGCGCCGCGCTCGACAAGGTCGGCCTCCTTCAGCGCGAAAAGGCCAATCCCGTGGCGCTCTCGGGCGGCGAGCAGCAGCGCCTGTGCGTCGCGCGCGCGGTGGTAAACCGGCCCGCGATCCTCCTCGCCGATGAACCCACCGCCAGCCTGGACGCCGCTTACGCGGACGAGATCATGGAGATGTTCAGCGCTTTCAACCAGGTTGGAGTCACCGTGCTGGTTGCCACCCACGATCGGCAACTGATCGGCAAGTACCGCAAACGCGTCTTGACGCTCGACCACGGCAAACTCCTCCAATGAGGGCCTGGCTGCAGCATCACGGCCTGAGTCTCGCGCAGACGCTCGCGCGCCTGGCGCGGTCGCCGTTTGCCACGACGCTCAACGTGCTGGCGATCGGGGTCGCGGCCGCGCTCCCGTTCGGGGTCTATTGCGTGCTGGGCAATTTCGAGTCCTTGTCCCGCAACGCCTCGGTCGACCCGCAGCTCTCGGTGTTCCTCGCGAGAGACGCCGCGAAGCCCGAGATCGCCGCCGTCGAAGCGCGGCTGAAAGGCGCCAGTGGCGTGAGCGCCGTGCGTTTCGTGTCGCGGGACGCGGCGCTGGCGGAGCTCAACCGCGTCGCAGGGATGCAGGAGGTGATCGCGAGCCTGCCGCAAAATCCGCTGCCGGATGCCTTCGTCGTGACGCTTTCTGGAAGCGATCCTGCGCTCGCGGACCGGCTGGAACTCGAGTTCAAGTCGCTGCCGAAGGTCGCCTACGTTCAGGCGGATTCGGCGTGGGTGAAACGCCTCGATGCCCTGTTGCGCCTGGGTCGGACCGCGGTGGTCCTGCTCTCGGCGTTGCTCGGCCTTGCTCTCGTGGCGGTCACCTTCAACACCATCCGCCTGCAGATCCTCACTCAGCGCGACGAAATCGAGCTTTGCCGTCTGATCGGCGCAACGCACGCCTACATCCGCCGGCCCTATTTCTATCTCGGGTCGCTGCTCGGCCTGTTCGGAGGGATCGCCGCCCTGGTGATCGTCCTTTCCGGCCTCACGGTTCTGAATCGCGATCTGGCGGATCTCGGGTATTTGTACGGCTCGAACGTCAGCCTGAGATTCCCGAGCCCAAACGAGATGATCTCGGCGCTTCTTGCGGCCGTCGCCTTGGGTTGGCTGGGTGCTTATCTATCAGTGAGCAGACACTTACTCGAAGCAGACCGGGACTAGGCTGCCTCTAGAGGGTTCTTCCCGGGAACCGGGTCCCGCCTTTAGCACTCTAAAACCGAGAGTGCTAAAATCGCCGCTAAGGCAACAACGCAGGAGGAAATAACAGATGACCCGCACAATGTCGCTGCCCGTACCCGTAGGAAGCCTGGAAAGCTACATCCAGGCGGTGAATCGTTTTCCGCTCCTCTCTTTCGAGGAAGAGCGCGATCTCGCGCGCAAATTCAGGTCCGAGAACGACGTCGAAGCAGCGCGCCAGCTGGTGCTATCGCACCTCCGCCTGGTGGTCGCCATCGCCCGCGGCTACATGGGTTACGGACTGCCGCAAGGAGATCTGATCCAGGAAGGCAACATCGGTCTGATGAAAGCGGTCAAGCGCTTCGACCCGGAACGCGGAGTCCGGCTGGTATCGTTCGCGGTCCACTGGATACGCGCCGAGATCCACGAGTTCGTACTGCGCAACTGGCGCATGGTGAAGGTCGCCACCACCAAGGCGCAGCGAAAGCTCTTCTTCAACCTTCGCAGCATGAAACCGACGCTCGCCCCGTTGACGCAAACCGAGATCGGGTCCATGTCCAGGCAGCTTCGCGTCAAGCCCGAGGAGGTTGCCGAAATGGAGATGCGGCTAGCGGGCCAGGAGATTTCACTGGAGCCGGCGAGCGACGAGGACGAGCCCTATGCGCCGATCGCCTACCTCGCCGACCGCTCGCCGGAGCCCTCGGAGATCGTCGAGACGAAGCAGGATGAATCTCTGCGGGCGCGCGGGCTGGAGACCGCATTGGCGAGCCTCGACGCGCGCAGCCGCCGCATCATCGAAGCGCGCTGGTTGCGGGAAAAGGACTCGGCAACGCTGCACGAGCTTGCCGCCGAGTTCAAGGTCTCCGCGGAGCGCATCCGCCAGATCGAGGCCAAAGCGCTTGCGAAAATGAAGGACGTTATGGCCGCGGCATAAGTACGCTGCCGGGCGGTCCCCACGAAGCCGCGGCGAGCCCGCGGCTTTTTATTTGAAGCCGCGTGAACCCGCGGCTTTTTATTTTCCCCCGAAAACGACGTAGCGGTTTCGGCCCTGCTGCTTGGCTTGATATAGCGCTTGGTCGGCGTGCTGGATCAGGTCTTCGGAGGCTGTCTCTTTTTCGGGGATGAGCGAGACGATTCCCTGGCTGAGGGTGACATTCTTGTCGACGGCCGAGCGCGCATGCGGGATCGCCAGGCTGCCGATCACGCGAGACACCGCCTGAGCCACGTCGACGGCGCCCTCGAGGACGGTCCCTGGCAGGACTATCGCGAACTCCTCACCGCCGTAGCGGGCCGCCAGGTCGGCCGGACGCCGCCCCGCTGAGCTGAGCGCCGCCGCCACCCGCCGCAGGCAGTCATCGCCCGCCTGGTGGCCGTAGCAGTCGTTGAAGGCCTTGAAGTGATCGACATCGGAGAGAATCAGCGAAACCGGAGCCTTTTCGCGGGTGGCGCGCCGCACTTCGGTGAGCAGGTAGCTGTCGAAGTAGCGGCGGTTGGCGATCCCAGTCAGCCCGTCCTGCCGTGACAGTTTCTCGAGCTCGCGGTTGGCAGTCGCGAGGTCGCGCGACATCTCGAGCTGCTTGCTGCGCATGGATTCGATTCGCTGCAGCGCCCGGATTTTTGCGTTCAGCACGACGAAGCTCACCGGCTTTACGAGGTAGTCGTCGCCGCCCGCCTCGATGGCGCGGTCCAGGTCCTGATCGGCTTCCTTCGAGCTCAGGAAAATGATCGGCACCCACTCGTCGGCGCTGGTCTCGCGCATGTGCCGCGCAGATTCGTATCCGTCCATGACCGGCATCACGACGTCGATGAGCACGAGGCCCGGCCGGTCCTGCCGGTATATGTGCAAAGCCTCCTTGCCGTCATTCGCTTCGACCACCGCGTGGCCCATGCGCTCGAGCAGGGCCTTGAGCGCGGCTCGGATCGTGGGGGAATCGTCGACGACGAGGATTTTCATGGCTGCCTGCGCCCCTTGACTCCGATTGAGCGTTTAAGGATACAACTTCACGCTCGACTCGGCCCGGACTGGACCGGCGGCTCGATTTTCAGCCGGACGCGCTCAACAGGATGCGGACATCGGCTGCGAGGTTGGCTGCGTTGCCGTGGCGCACGAACAGGCGCAGCCGCCCCTGCGGATCGAACACGTAGCTGCCCGCGGTGTGATCCACCGTATAGCTGTCCGGTGTCTTTCCCGGCGACTTCTGATAGAACACCCTGAAGTCTTTTGCGACCCTGGCGGTCGCAGCGGAATCGCCGTAGAGCCCGAGAAAACTGGGGTCGAACGCGGGCACGTAGTTCGCGAGAAGTCCTTGCGTGTCGCGCTCCGGATCGACCGTGACGAAGAGCACCTGCAGCCGCTTCCCGTCCTCGCCGAGCTGATCTTTAACGGCCTTGAGCTCGGCAAGCGTCGTCGGACACACGTCCGGGCAGCGGGTGTAGCCGAAGAACATCACCACCGCCTTTCCGCGGAAATCGGCAAGAGTGCGCGCCTTGCCGGTGTGGTCGGTGAGCGCGAAATCTTTGCCGTAATCGGCTCCCGTGACATCCGTGTTCTTGAACGATGAGCGCGACCCGCCGCAGCCGGCAAGCGCGAATGCGGCGAGGACGACCCCGGCCCATGTCCGCAGGTCAGCGCTCACGCGAAAAAATGATGATCGACGAGCAGGGCGGCGAAGAGCGCCGCGAGGTACGCGATCGAATAGCGGAAAGTGCGCCGTGCGAGCGCATCGCTGTAGCTCACATAAAGGCGCGCTGCGTAACCCAGGAATATTCCGTTCAGAACCAGCGCTGCGGCGAGATAGAGCCACCCGCTCATCCCGTAGGCGAAAGGCAGCAGCGCCGAGGCGAACAAGACCAAGGTGTAGAGCAATATATAGAGCCGGGTGAAGCGGTGCCCGTGCGTCACCGGCAGCATCGGGAGTCCGGCCTTGGCGAAATCTGCAGTGCGATAGAGCGCGAGCGCCCAGAAATGCGGCGGGGTCCACGCGAAAATGATTAGGAACAGGAGCAGCGCCTCCGGGGCGACGTCGCCGGTGACGGCGGCCCATCCGAGCACCGGCGGCATCGCCCCGGAGGCTCCGCCGATCACGATGTTCTGCGGGGTCATGGGCTTCAACAGGACGGTGTAGACCACGGCGTAGCCGATGAACGTGCCGAAGGTGAGCCACATGGTGAGCGGATTGACGAGGGTGTACAGCATCAACAGCCCGGTGCCGCCGACTGCGCCAGCGAACGCAAGCGTCTGAAGCGACGTGAGCTCTCCGCGCGGCAAGGGCCTCGCCCGAGTGCGCGTCATGACTGCGTCGATCCTCTGCTCGACCAGGCAGTTCACCGCAGCAGCCGCCCCTGCCACGAGCCAGATGCCGATGGTCGCGGCAAGCAGAAGCTTCGGCGGCACCATGCCCGGGACGGCGAGGAACATGCCGATGACCGCGCAGAACACGATCAAGGACACCACGCGCGGCTTAGTGAGACTCAGGAACTGGCGCAGGCGGAAGTGGGTGGCGGTCGAAGCGAGCTGCATGAGGGGAAATCTTATCACGCTCGCCCTGCGACTCTAGCCGACGTGCGATGCCTTGAGCAGCCGCGCGAGGTCCTTCACCATCCGTTGTGCGTCGGGATCGCTCGGGAATCGCAGCATCAGGTTGCCCAGCGGATCGAGGACGTAGATGTGATCGGACGGGCTCCGCGCCGCAGGGAATTCCGCGAGGAACCGTCCGCCGGGCGCGCGCGCGACGCGCAGGCCTTCGTGGTCGAGCAACAGCGCCGCGTCGGGCGGCGCGGCATCGGCGAGGACCCACATTCGCTCGATTCGCTCCGCGTCCTTGCCTTGCGCGAGGCGCACCTGGCGCATGTAGAGGAGTTTTTTTCCGCAGGCATCGGCGCAGGCGCCGGAATCGATCTGCAGCAGTACCCATCTCCCGCGCAATTGCGAGAGCCGGAACGGGCTGCCGTCCAGGCGCCGCAGTTCGGGGTCGGAGATGGCACGGGCTTCGATCAGCTCGCCGTGATTCAACCGCGGGTGCGGCTGCCATAGGACGTAGGCGAACCAGGCCGCGACCGTGGGTGCGGCGCAAAGCGCAAGCATGACAAGGGCGATGCGCCTGCCGCGACGCCGGTCCTCAGTTGTGCCCGGAATCGACTCGCCTGAAGCTGAGGGCGACATAGAGGACTGCGGCAAGGGCCGCAAGCGAATACCACTGCAGCGCGTAGCCGCGATGCCGATCGACGCCGGTATCGGGACGCTCCCATTCGCGCGCGAGGCCGTCACTAGCGTCGCTCGTCTGCTCGATCACGAACGGCTGAAGCCCGAGCCCGAGCCGCTTCTCCTCCCGCTCCGGCACCAGGTTCTGGCGCAAAGGACCCGAGGCCGCTTCGGGAGCGAGCTCGACGAAGCGCCGGCTCGGCGCCACCGCGATGCCCTCGATCGTTTGCACGGTCTCCGGAGTCGGGACCGCAGGCAGCCTGGAGCGCTCGCCGGCCGCGATCCAGCCGCGGTTGACGAGGACGTGGAGGTCCTCGCTGCCTTCGAGCCTCAGCGGCGTCAGCACGTGATAGCCGGCGGCACCGTGCAGCACCTTGTTGTCGAGGAGGAGCACGGCGCGCGCGACGAAACGGCCGCGCGCGCTGACGCGCCGGTGCTCGAGGGCAGAGGCATCGAGCCGCGCCGAAGACACCGAAAGCACCGGGCCCTTGGCCCCTTCGTCGAGGCGGCGGCCGAGCTCGAGTTTTTCTTCGGCGCGCCGCGCCTGCCAGTTGCCCAGCGAAATCGCAAGCACAATGAAGGCCGCCGCCGCGATTCCCGGTGCACCTCGCGGGCGAAATGCCCGCCCGCCGATGCGGATTCCCGTCATGATTTCACTAGGAGTACACTCGGCGCAGAACGTTCCCGTCGCCGCGCCGTGAAAATCGTCGTCATCCTGTTGTTCGTCGCGATTCTGGCGAGCCTGGGCTCGGCGCTGTTTTTTCTGGTGACCGACGGCGGCCAGTCCAAGCGCACCGTGAAGGCGCTCGCGCTGCGCGTCGGATTGTCGCTGGCGCTGTTCCTGTTGCTCATGGCCGGCTACTACTTCGGCCTCATACCGGGCAAAATCAACTGAGGCGGCCGCACCTCGACTGCGGCGCCCGGTTCCTTAAAGCCAGTACACGAAAATGAACAGACCCAGCCACACGACATCGACGAAGTGCCAGTACCACGCGACCGCTTCGAATGCGAAATGGTTTTCGGGCTTGAAGTGCCCGGCGAGACAACGAGCGAGAATCACGGTCAGCATGAGCGTGCCGAGGGTCACGTGGAATCCGTGGAAGCCCGTGAGCATGAAGAACGTCGAGCCGTAGACCCCGGTCGAGAGCTTCAGGTTGAGATCGGAATAGGCATGGCCGTATTCATAGGCTTGGAAGCAAAGGAAGGTGACGCCCAGCGCCACCGTGAAGAGCATGAAGAGCGCGAGCTGCGCGCGCTTTCCCTCCTTCAGCGCCCAGTGGGCGATCGTGACCGTAACACCCGACGAGAGGAGCAGCAGCGTATTGAGCGCTGGGATGCCCCAAGCCGCCATCGGCGTGAACGGATCCTTGAAAACCGGCCCGGCTGTCGGCCATTGCGCGGCGAAATCCGGCCAGAGCAGCTTGTTGTCGATGCTTCCCAGGTCGGGCACCGCGAGCAGCCGCGCGTAGTAGAGCGCCGCGAAAAAAGCGGCGAAGAACATGACCTCCGAGAAAATGAACCAGCTCATGGCCCAGCGGAACGAAACGTCTTCCCAGCGCCCGTACTTGCCGCCCTCGGACTCGCGCACGACGTCGCCGAACCAGCGCGCCATCATGAAGGCGAGGATGGCGAGCCCGGCGAACACGATGTAGCGCCCGGGCTCCCAGCCGTTCAGCCAGCCCGCGGCGCCTGCCGCCATGCAAAGCAGGGCGGCCGATCCGAAGATCATCCAGTGGGACGGCTGCGGAACGTAGTAGTGCTGAGCGCGATCGCTCATCTTGCTCTCCTCTCCTTTACGCGGCGCTGCTGACGATGAACCTCACCAGCAGGACGAGGCTCAATACGAAAATCGCGGCTCCTATGAGGCCGGCGATGATCACCTGCGCCGGTTTCAGCCGCGTCACGTCCGACTCATGCGCCGCGCGCGCCCTGATGCCGAGAAACGACCAGAGCACCGCCTTGGCGACCTGCAGCGGGGACGCGGACTTCGGCGTTTGCTCGCTCGCCATTGCCGTCATCCCCCGCTCCCGCGCGCCCCGTTCACTTCGAAGAAGGTGTAGGACAGCGTGACCGCATTGAGCTCGGGCGGCAGTTTCGGATCGATCACGAAAACCACCGGCATCGTGCGCGCTTCGCCCGGAGCGAGCGTCTGCTGCCGGAAGCAGAAGCATTCCATCTTTCTGAAATAGGGTGCCGCCTGTTGCGGGCTGTAGCTCGGAACGGCTTGCCCTGTCACGGGCCGCTCGAGCGTGTTCCTGACCTCGTACTGCACCTGCGTTACCTCGCCCGGGTGTACCGACACGCTGGCCTGGAGCGGTTTGAAGGTCCAGGGCAGGCGCTGCGTGTTGGCGTCGAATTCGACCGAGACGTTGCGCGTGGTGTCCACTTGAGTGTTTTGCGCCGCCTCGGCGTCCGGCTGAAACACGTTCCGGATACCCGTCACCTCGCAGATCTTCTCGTAGAAAGGAACCAGCGCGAAGCCGAAGCCGAACATCACGGCCACGACTACCAGCAGTTTTTTCATCAGCTTCCGGTTGGCCTTCCCGCGATTCTCGGTCTGCTGCGTCATTTGAGCATGGCGTACTTGAGCATGATCGCTACAAAAAAGACGAGCGCGATCGAGCCGAGCACCAGAGCGGTCATGCGGTTGCTCCGCCGCTGCTCGCGTTCGGGCGTCATCCCAGCACCGGTTGCTCGTCGAAGCTGTGATAGGGAGCGGGACTCGGCAGATGCGTCCACTCGAGCGTGTCGGCGCCCTCCCAGGGTCGTTGCCCCGCCTTCTCGCCTTGCCCGAGCACGGTTACTTTCAGGGCGATCCACAGGAACAGGATCTGGGACAGCCCGAAGCCGAACGCGCCGATCGAGGCGATCTCGTTGAACCCGGCGAACTGCAGCGCGTAGTCCGGTATCCTGCGCGGCATGCCGGCCAGGCCCAGGAAGTGCATGGGGAAGAAGGTCACGTTGAAGAAGATCATCGACAGCCAGAAGTGCCATTTCCCGAGCTTCTCGTCGTACATCCTGCCGGTCCACTTGGGCACCCAGAAGTAGAATCCCGCGAAGAGCGAAAACAGCGACCCGGCGACCAATACGTAATGGAAATGCGCCACGACGTAATAGGTGTCCTGCAGCTGGATGTCGATCGGCATGATCGCGAGGATGAGGCCGGTGAACCCGCCCATGGTGAACACGAAGATGAAGCCCACGGCGAACAGCATCGGCGTCTCGAAGCTCATCGAGCCGCGCCACATGGTCGTGAGCCAGTTGAAGACCTTGACGCCGGTGGGCACCGCGATCAGCACCGTCGCGTACATGAAGAACAGGATCCCCGCCGTGGGCATGCCGACGGTGAACATGTGGTGCGCCCACACGATGAACGAGAGGACCGCGATCGATGCGGTCGCATATACCATCGAGGAATAGCCGAACAAAGGCTTCCTCGAGAACGCGGGAATCACCTGGCTGATGATGCCGAAGCCCGGGAGGATCATGATGTAGACCTCGGGATGGCCGAAGAACCAGAAGATGTGCTGGAACATCACCGGGTCGCCGCCGCCCGCCGCGTTGAAGAAGGACGTGCCGAAATGGCGGTCGGTCAGCAGCATCGTGATGGCGCCCGCGAGCACCGGCATCACCGCGATAAGGAGGTACGCGGTGATGAGCCAAGTCCAAACGAAAAGCGGCATCCTTAGCAGCGTCATCCCCGGCGCGCGCATGTTGAGGATCGTGGTGATGATATTGATCGAGCCCATGATCGAGGAGGCGCCCATGATGTGGAGCGCGAAGATCGCGAGGTCCATCCCCGGTCCCATCTGAGTCGAGAGCGGCGCGTAGATGGTCCAGCCGGCGGCGGTCGCGCCCCCGGGCACGAAGAACGATCCGACGAGCAGGGTCGCCGCCACCGGAAGCATCCAGAAGCTCCAGTTGTTCAGGCGCGCAAAGGCCATATCGGGGGCGCCGATCATCAGCGGCACCTGCCAGTTGGCGAACCCGACGAAGGCCGGCATGATCGCGCCGAACACCATGATGAGCCCGTGCATCGTGGTGAGCTGGTTGAAGAACTCCGGATGCCAGAACTGCAGGCCCGGCTGGAACAGCTCGGCGCGGATGGCGAGCGCGAGCATGCCGCCGACCAGCAACATGGTGAAACTGAACCACAGGTAAAGCGTGCCGATGTCCTTGTGGTTGGTCGTGGTGACCCAGCGCATGATGCCCCCGTCGGGACGGTGCTCGTCGTGGGCGTGGCCTGAATCGATGACTGCGCTCATTGGCTGCTCCTAGTGCTCGCGCTTTGCCGGGCGCGGTTACTTCCGCGCCGACCTGATCTCGCTCGGCTGAATGACTTCGCCGGTTTTGTTCCCCCAGTTGTTGCGGGTGAAGGTGATGACCGCGGCAACATCGGTGTCGGAGAGCTGCTTGCCAAACGGCGCCATCGCCGTGCCGCGCTTGCCGTTCAGCACGATCTCCATTTGCCGCCCCCTCGGGCCGTTGACGAGCTGGGAGCCGTCGAGCGCGGGGAAGCTTCCCTTGACTCCCTGCCCGTTCGCCTGATGGCAGGCGACGCAGTTCGCGGCGTAGACCTTCTCGCCGCGGGCCTTCAGGTCGGCGAGATTCCATTTCTTGTTCGGATCGTCGGCCGCGGCAGCGGTCTTCATTTTCTGCTCTGCGACCCAGGCGGCGTACTTTGCGGCCGAGACGACTTCGACCACGATCGGCATGAACCCGTGGTCCTTGCCGCAAAGCTCCGCGCACTGGCCGCGGTAGATGCCTTCCTTTTCAGCCCGGAACCAAGTATCGCGCACGAAGCCGGGAATTGCGTCCTGCTTGACGCCGAACGCCGGGACCATCCAAGCGTGTATGACGTCATTGGCGGTGAGGAGGACGCGCACCTTCTTGCCCACGGGCACGACCATGGGGTTGTCCACCTCCAGCAGATAGTGCTCGCCTTTGGGAGCGCCGCCCGTGATCTGGTCTTGCGGAGTGGAGAGATTCGAGAGGAATGATATGCCCTCACCCTCGCCCTTCAGGTAGTCGTAGCCCCATTTCCACTGATAGCCGGTTGCCTTGACCGTGATGTCGGAGCTGGCGGTGTCCTTGAGGTTCAGGATCGACTTGGTCGCCGGCCAGGCCACGCCGATCAGTATCAGGAACGGGATGATGGCCCAGATGATCTCCACGACGATGTTCTCATGGAAATTCTCGGCCTTGTGGCCGACGGACTTGCGGTGAGCGTAGATCGAATAGAACATCACGCCGAACACGCCGATGAAGATCACGAGGATGATCCCCATCATGACGAGGTGCAGGTTGTAGATCTCGCCGGCGACCCGCGTCACCGGGGTCGGCAGGTTCCACTGATACGCCGCTTCCGCAGCCTCGGACAGCGCAAGGAGCGCAGCGCCGGTTGCCTTGACCATCCTGTTCCTCATCATGTCCTCGTCGGTTCTGGTCGAACAAGGGGGCGCGATTTTTTCGCTTCCAATTCTACTTCTATGATCCGCCTACCGTCGACGGTCGTACGCGGCTCGCTTTTCCAGGCGTGCCCGTAGATCACCTCGATTGTCGCCGGCAGCCTGCCTTCCTTCCGCTCGCGCTCATAGGAGGCAAGCATGCGCTCCCAGGCACGGCGTCCCATGAGGCCGCGCTGTCGATCACGCGCCGCGCAGGTCTCGCCGGAGGCTTTCAGGTCACGCAGGAGCGCGAGGACCTCGGAGTAGGTCAGCGTGATGACTTCCATGTCCATGACCGGCGCGGCAAATCCGCTCGCGACCAACATGTCGCCGAGGTCGTGCATGTCGATGAAAGAATGCACGTGGCGCGCGGCCGAGGCCGCACCGAAGGCCGCCTTGAGTTCCTTCAGCGTGTCGGGCCCGTAGCTCGAGAACATCAGCAGCCCGCCGGGGATGAGCACGCGGTGAACCTCGCGCAGCGCGGCGAGCGGATCGCCCGCCCAGGCCAGCGCAAGATTCGACCACACCATATCCACGCTCGCGGCGCGAAGCGGCAGGCGCGCAAAGTCCGCGCACAGGTGAAAGCGCCTGGAGCCGGACACGAGGCCCCGGGCACGCTCGAACAAGGACTCTTCCCGTTTCGCCTCGCTCAGCACGCCGGGCGCGAAGTCCATGCCGAAAAGATCCGCCTCGGGATAGCGGCGGCGCAGCAGTTTCAGGCCGCGTCCCACGCCGCAGCCCGAGTCGAGCACGCGGTGCGGCCGGCAGCGGATGTAATCGAGCCGTTCGAACATCCGCCGCTCGACTTCCCTCTGCAGCACTGCGGCATCGCCGCCCGCCGCCGCGGCACGCTCGAAGGCGCGTCGCACTTGCGCGGAGTCCAGGCCGAATGCCTGTGCGTTCACCTGGAGTGGACAATAAGTTCGCAATACATTATATAAGGCCGTAGTTTACAATTCACCGCCTGCGAATTTCCGTCTAATCAACCGGGGCCACCGCCATGGTCGTAGCAATCGTACTGGTTTTGTTGATCGTTGGCTCTGTCCTGTTTCACTTTCTGAGCCCGTGGTATTTCACGCCGATCGCCTCCAACTGGAGTGCGATGGACCACACGATCAGCCTCACGTTCTGGGTCACGGGGTTCGTCTTCGTCGCCATCAATTTGTTCATGGCCTATTGCGTGATCCGCTACCGTTATAAGAAGGGCAAGCGCGCGCAGTACGAACCCGAGAACAAGAAGCTGGAATGGTGGCTCACCGGAGTGACCACGGTCGGCGTCGCCGCCATGTTGGCCCCCGGCTTATTTGTATGGGCGAGTTTCGTCGAAGTCCCGAAAGACGCGGGCGTATTCGAGGCCGTGGGCAAGCAGTGGTACTGGGGCTTTCGCTTCCCCGGAAAGGACGGCGTGATGGGCACCGTCGACGCCCGGTACGTCAGCGATAAAAACCCGTTTGGCATGAATCCCGACGATCCCAACGGACAGGACGACGTCTTGGTATCAAGCCCGGAGCTGCATCTCCCCGTCGGCAGGCCAACGAAGGCGCTGCTCCGCTCTGTGGACGTTCTGCACAACTTCGCGGTACCGCAGTTCCGGGCCAAGATGGATCTGGTGCCGGGCCTGGTCACGTATATCTGGTTCACCCCCACCCGGACCGGAAAATTCGACCTCCTCTGCAACGAATTGTGCGGTACCGGGCACTTCGTCATGCGTGGCAGCGTCGTGGTGGAGGAAGACGCCGCTTTTCAGGCGTGGTTGAGCGGCCATCCGACGTTCGCGCAAACCTCGGCTCAAGTACCCGGCGATGCTGCAGCAGGCAAACCGCTCTATGCAGTCTGTGCCGCCTGTCACGGTCTGCAAGCGGAAGGAAATCCTGCGATGAATGCGCCGAAATTGAGCGGACAGGGTGATTGGTACCTGAAGCGGCAATTGAAATCTTTCAAGAGCGGTGCCCGCGGTTCACACGAAAAAGATGTTTTCGGTAAGATGATGGCACCGATGGCGGCGACGCTGAGCAACGACGCCGCAATAGATAACGTCATCGCTTACATCAAGACGCTGCCGGATAATCCTGCTTCGATCACGATGAAGGGAATTGCGACGAACGGTCAAAAGCCTTATGTGACCTGCGGAACCTGTCACGGTGCCGATGGGCGGGGCATGCAGGCAACCAATGCCCCCCGGCTCAAGGGTATGAGCGACTGGTATATGGTCACTCAATTGAAAAATTTCAAACAAGGTATCCGCGGCGCTCATCCAAAAGACCTGTACGGTCCGCAGATGGCGTTGATGGCCGAAATTCTGGGCGATGACCAAGCAACCCATGACGTCGTCGCCTACATCAATACTTTGCGGTGACCGGCCTGCTCGAGCGCCATGCTGCTATTATTATGGTGAGACTCGGGCGCCGAGCACGGTGAGGAATTAGCGAGAGGAAATACCATGTCTTACGTCGCGCATGATGAATCGGCTTTCGCCCCGCCCGCCGAGGTCGAAGAGGTAGAGCTTTACCACCCGAAAACCTGGGTCGGGAAGTACGTCTGGAGCCAGGACGCCAAAATCATCGCCGTCCAGTACGCGATGACCGCTATGGGGATCGGGTTGGTGGCGCTGGTGCTGTCGTGGCTGATGCGGCTGCAACTGGGGTACCCGAACAGTTTCTCCTTTATCAACCCAAGCAACTACCTTCAGTTTGTGACCATGCACGGCATGATCATGGTCATCTACCTTCTCACGGCGCTGTTCCTGGGCGGGTTCGGCAACTACCTCATCCCGCTGATGGTGGGCGCCCGCGATATGGTCTTCCCCTACGTCAACATGGTGAGCTACTGGGTGTATCTGTTCGCCGTGCTGCTGCTGGTCGCGAGCTTCTTCGTGACCGGCGGGCCCACCGGCGCCGGCTGGACACTGTATCCGCCCCAGGCGATCTCCCAGGGCACCCCTGGGGCGAGCTGGGGAATCATCCTGATGCTCGTTTCCCTCGCTTTCTTCATCGTCGGATTCACCATGGGCGGTTTGAACTACGTGGTGACGGTGTTGCAGGCGCGCAC
>Ga0209055_1000686_pt1 | contig 23550 bp, 24 predicted proteins | sample GraSoiAngelo_110_FD_185875 | JGI IMG/M metagenome (GOLD analysis project Ga0209055, IMG submission 185875) | Grasslands soil microbial communities from the Angelo Coastal Reserve, California, USA - 14_0903_12_30cm (SPAdes) (version 2) | ecosystem: Environmental > Terrestrial > Soil > Grasslands ... | reverse complement strand
GCTCACTCCCGGGCTGTGGCATCGGACGGCGCGTGTTCAGCATGGAGGCCATCGCGGGTGCGAGCGGCGAACTTTCGTAGCCCATAGCCACAGAGAGGAATGTCAACAAGTCATTAGCTGTTGAAACGAGGCTGAGGACGTCCAACATAGACGCGTACCCCGGGACAGTGGACATGGACGGCGATGGCTGCAAAACGGCATTGTGGCCGACTGCGAGCTTCGCCTTCAACTTCGGTGACAGAATAATGGCGGTGCTCTTCAATTTTAGCGGGGCAATGACGCGCGTCCGGAACAGGCTCTCGTAATCCGTGCCGGTCCGAGAAGCGAGGGCCTGTCCCAGAATCCAGTAACCGATGTTTGAATAGTCCCACTCGGCCCCGATGTCGCGCGGCAGGTGGTAGTGCGCCAGGAACTGATAGAGCTGCGCAGTGCCGTATTTCGTTGCGGCTGGATCGTCGAAAGCGGGCAACTCATCGGGCATGAACGGGAGACCTGAGGTATGAGTCGCCAAATCCAAGAGCGTGATCGAACGGCCGTTCCGTTCGGGGATCTTGACCGCGGGCAAATACTTCGCGACCGGGTCCGCGAGCGCGACTTCACCCTTTCGGACCATGTCAGCGAGCAAGAATGCGGTGAAAACTTTGGTCACCGAGCCAATCTCAAAACCGGTGTCGCCATCCAACGGTCGCGGGTCTCCCTGGCTGCGATGGCCGTACGAGATGACGCTACGGCCTTGGGGTCCGACCACGCCGATCACGATGCCGATGCCATCTTCTTGCCCGGCGAGGGTGTCGACCCGTTCGGCGAGCATCTTGCGAATATCAGCGTCAGAGGGGAGAACGGTCGCGCCCGGGCTTTGCGTTGCCTGAGCTCCTGCAAACGTTGTCACTAAGCTGGCAAGGAGTCCCGCGCACACGGTCCGTCGAGTTATCTGCATCACTGCGTTCACGTTTCCGATCTAGGGCCGGTTCCGAAATAGCCCTATGTTACGACACGGGAGTATACGAACATCCCCGCATGAAAGTTCACGATCGTGACGAGCTCCCACTTTTAAGCATCTGATTGACTAAGACTGGGGTCGCCGGGGACTCTAAATGCCCGGTTTCTTCTTGCTGACCGGCTCAGAAAACGAGGGCAGGTTAGGGGCGCGTCAGGGTGAGCTGGTGGATCTTGGCGTCGAGGAAAAGCTGGAATAAGGCGAGGTCGAGTTCGTTTTGGCGCACCGACATCGCCAAGATATCGAGGGCGCGCTCGACCGGCACCGCTTTCTTGTAGGGGCGATCGGAGGCCGAAAGGGCATCGAACATGTCGCAGATAGTCATGATTTTGGCCTGGAGCGGGATCTCGTCGCTCTTGAGCTTGTACGGGTAACCAGAGCCGTCGAGTTTCTCGTGGTGCGCGCGGGCGATCATGGGAATTCCCCTAATCTCTTTGGTCCAGGGAATCTGCATCAGGAAATTGAAGCTGTGCACCACGTGCGATTCGATCTGGTGCCGCTCGTCCGGGTCGAGGCTGCCCTGGGGAATGGAGAGGAAGCGCACTTCTTCCGGCGTCAGCAGGTTGTGCTCGACGCCGCGCGGGTCGCGATACTTCCGCCGCGCAATGTCCAGTAGCCGGTCGAACTGGCCGGTTGGCAACAGCGTCGGCTCATTCACCTGGAGGATAAACTGAAAGTAGTCGTCCATCTCCGCCAGTCGGCGCTTGTACTCTTGGTCCAGGCGCTCGATTTCGGCCAGTGCCTTTTCGTGGCCGTGTTCGAGCAGAGAGAGCAGCTTCTGCCGTGCGTATCCTGCTTCGAGCTCCTTGCGGATGTAGTCGAAGCGGGTTTGCACCATCGCCAACTGCGCCGGATAGAGTTTCTTCGCCTTGGTCAGCACTTCCTCGCGCACGCCCACTTTGCCGAAATCGTGGAGCAGCGCGGCGTAGCGGATCTCCTTCATCTGCTCGCGGCTGAAGGAGATGCGCGCATAGGCGCCGCAATCAACGCGGTCCACAGTCTCCGCCAGGCCAACCGTCATCGTCGAGACGCGCTGCGAATGGCCGGAGGTGGTGGGGTCGCGCTGCTCGATGGCGGTTACCGCCGCTTGCACAAAGCCCTCGAATAGCGTCTCGATGTCCTGATAGAGCCGGCTGTTCTCATACGCTACCGCAGCCTGCGAGGCCAGCGAAAGCGCGAGTCGCACGGCGCGCTCCGGAAAGGCCTGCACCTCGTGCTCCACCGCCTCCAGGCTGGTCAAGCGCGCCTCCGGGTCGCTCTTGCAGTTGATCAGTTGCAGCACCCCGAGCACTTCCCCTTTGCCGTTTTTCATCGGCAGCGTCAGCATCGAGCGGGTGCGGTAGCCCGACTCCTGGTCGTACTTCGGATTAAACTGGTAGGGCTCTGGCGCGGCCGATTCGGCAAGCAAGGTGTAAGCGTCGCCGACTTGAATCACCTCGCCGTGGAGCGCGACGTGGCCCGCCATCGAGCCCTCGCTGATCGGCATCGTAAACTCGGTGAACGGAAATTGCCGGCTATCGTTCTGTGTCAGCTTGAACCGAAGCTGTCGGTCGCCCTCCGGCGTTTCTTCGACCAGGTAGAGCGAGCCGGCATCTGCCCCGGTGATGGCACGCGACTTCACCAGAATCATCTCCAGCAGCGCGTTGACATCGCGCGTGGCCGAAAGCGCCACGCCAATGCGGTTCAACTCATCCATTTCGCGCTCGGTCCGCGCCAACTCTTCCCGCGCAGCGCGTTCGCGCTCCGCCAGCTCGATATTGGCAAACGCCGCTGCAATCAATTTCTCCACCAGAGCGCGCGAGGCATCCTGAGGCACACACACAAAAATATCCGGGTCGGCAAGCCCGTCGTTGTGGCGCTTGTTGTCGCCCTGTCCATCGGCCACGACGCCCACCAGCCGCACCCCCGGCTGCTCGCGCGCCAGTTTGCGCAATGCTTCCAGGTCATCTCGCTCCAGATCGGCCAGGCAAACTGCGTGCGCGGCGTGGCTCGCGCCGAGGGCGGCCAGGCCGTCGGTCTCCAAACCAGGATTCGGCTCGGACTCTCCTTGAGAAGTGACCTCTGCGTGGACCTTGGAAGGGCGCTGGGAGTCGGGCTTCGGCAATTCGCGGAGCGCGTACTGCCCGGCGAGTTGCTGGGCTAGGGATGCCGCAGGGGAGCCTTCGCAGTACCAGATCTCCATCTTGCTCTGCATTTTAGGTAGCGGGCCGTGACTCAACTCAGTATACCGGATTCCACGGGTCGAGCCTAGCCGCCTTGCCCAACCTTAAATGACCTAAGACGTTACCAATTGCGCCCCGGCTCTTGCACGCGCCTCCCCTCTTTGTTAGCCTGCCCAAAGGTTCCGCTTCTCTTCTGGGACCCAACAGGTGCAGCACTTGCTCTCACGGAGGCGGAGGGGTTTTCTTGGGAATCGAAGGTGGGTGGTTCTCTCTGAGCCCTCCAGACGGTTGAGGTTTGCGCTTGCGCGTTGACATTGGCGCGCGTACCGACGTGGGGCGCGTGCGCAGCAACAACGAGGATTGCTACCGGTTGGTGCCTGCGCTCAACCTGTTTGTGCTTTCCGATGGCATGGGGGGCGAGGCCCACGGCGAAGTCGCCAGCGCGCTGGCAGTGGAAACCATCGCCGCCCACTGCCTGGACACGGCCAATAATCCCTCCATCCCCTTGCTGGGCGAGCCGCGCGCCGACCTGTCCGACAAAACCAATCGTCTGGCAAGCGCGGTGCATCTGGCCAATCACAGAATTCACGAAGCCGCGCTGAGCGATCCGGCGCACCGCGGCATGGGCGCTACCATCCTCGCCGCCTGGCTCGACGGCCAGCGCATGAGCTTGGTTCATGTGGGAGATAGCCGCGCATACCTGTTGCGTGGCGGCGTGCTCGAGCAGCTCACTCTGGACCACTCGCTGGTCGCCGAGCAGGTGCGCCGCGGGCTGATCACGCCGCAGCAAGCCGATACCAGCACCATGCAGAGCGTGCTGATCCGAGCCCTGGGCACGCGCCCGGAAGTCGAAGTGGATGCCGATGAGCAACTCCTCCTCGATGGCGACTCCGTGCTGCTCTGCTCCGACGGCCTCACGCGTATGGTCACCGATCCCGAAATCGCCAGCAACCTGATCACGCACTCGGAAGCGCAGGCCGCCGCCGATCGGCTGGTCGAGCTGGCCAATGAGAACGGCGGGGAGGATAACATCACCGTCGTAGTGCTTCACCTGCGCCTTGGCTCCGAGGGTCTGCTGGCGCGGCTGCGCCGCTGGGCCGGAGGTCCATCTGACGCAGCGTCTTCGGGAGGAGGTCAATGACATGGGTAGGCTGCTGCTCAAGTTCGATGACGCGGTGCTCAGGGAAGTCTCGCTCGGCAGCCGGGCCGTGACCATCGGCCGCGCGCCCGATAACGATATCCCAATCGATAATCTGGCCGTCTCCAACTACCACGCGCGCATCTACACCGAAGCGGGCCGGCTGGTGATCGAAGACCTGAACAGCCTGAACGGCACGTTTGTCAACGACCAGCGCGTGGAGCGCGCCGCGCTGCACGATGGCGACACCATCGTTGTCGGCAAACACCACATTGTGGTGGACGAATCGCACGACGCTGCCCTGCCGCTCGATCCGGGGCGCAAGGTCGTGGCGCCCAAGGTGGACGAAACCATGGTGCTCGACACCAAGCAGCGCCGCGAAATGCTCCAGCTGGCTGTGGACGCCGGGGAGCGCAGTCAACTGGCGCCGTCGCGGATGCGGGTGCCCGCCCTCAAAGTGCTCAGCGGCAAAACCGACCAGAAAGAGTACGTGCTCTCGAGCAAGCTCACCGTCATCGGCAAATCGGAAATGGCCACCGTGCGGCTGCGCGGATGGTTCGCCCCGGACGTCGCAGCGCAAATCAACAAGCGAGAGGATGGCTACTACCTCGGCCGCGCCGACCGCGTGCCCAAGGTCAATGGTCAGCCTATCACTGGCCTTACGCGGCTGAACGACGGCGATCTGATCGAAGTAGACGGCGTCCAGCTCAACTTCCTGTACCGCGATTAGTCCGCGAAACCAGAAACTGCCGGCCGGAAATGCCCGCCGCAGCCGGCCGTGTGCTGACGTGTCATTTGCGCTGACAAGGAAATGAGCGGGCGAATGGATTTTGCGAGGCATGAGGGCAGATCAGAGGAACAGGTTATCCGGGTGGCCAGCGGAAGGCACGGCCGCCCAGCAGGTGTAGATGAAGGTGGAAGACGGATTGCCCGGCCCCGCGGCCGTTGTTGAACACAGTGCGATAGCCGTCAGTCAACTTGCGTTCGGTTGCCAGTCTGGCAGCCGCCAGCAGCATGCGGCCCAGCAGCGCGGCGTCCTCCGCGGAGGCTTCGGTGAGAGAGGCGAGGTGCTTGCGCGGGCAGACTAGAATGTGCGTCGGCGCCTGCGGATGGATATCCTCAAACGCGAAGATGTCCCCATCTTCATAGACTATCTTCGCCGGAACCTCCTTACCGCCGATCTTGCAGAATAGGCATTCGCTCATTGCATCCCCTCAACGCAAGCTTCGCCGATTCCCTGCTCCCGCGTCTCTCTAACTTCTGCTCTGTTGAAGCTGCGAGCTCCTCAACTCCTACTCATCCAGTCGCACCACAAACGCCACAAATCCCTCCTCCCCGCGTAACCGCTCGGCAAACTGCCGCGCTGCCTCCGGGCTCGCCAGCCGCCCCACGCGCACGCGGTAGAACAGGCCGTTCGGCGAATCATACTCGTGGATGAAGACGGACGAATAGCGTTCGGCGAGCCGCTCGCGGAGCCCCTCCGCGTTCTCCCGCGCGAGAAACGCGCCGACTTGCACGGTAAAGCTGCCCTCGAGCGGCCTGGAGCCGCAAAGGAGCTCCAGACGTACCGGCGCGACCCCCATCGTTACCATGTCCAGTTCTTTCGCCGCCGCAAACGACACATCCAGGATGCGGTTTTCCACAAATGGCCCGCGGTCAGTGATGCGCACTTCGCTGATGCGCCCGTTCGTCAGGTTGGTCACGCGCACAAGGCTTTCAAAAGGGAGCGTGCGGTGCGCCGCGGTCAGTTTGTACATGTCGTAGATTTCGCCGTTGGCCGCTCGACGCCCATGAAACGGTACGCCATACCAGGAAGAGAACCCTTCTTCGCTGTAACCGCCGGAGAGCACGAGCGCAGGCGGCGCCTGGCGCGGCGTGGGGGCAGATTCGGGTCGGCGTGAAGCCGTAGGCACAGGTGCCCGGCTCGCGCGCGGCCGAGCTGGCGCACAGCCCCCTGCCCAGAGCAAGAGTGTAATGAGGCCAGGCCATGCAATGAAAAGAGAAAACCACCTGGGCAGCCGGGCCGCTCGCCTCACACTGCGCCCCGTGTCACTTCTGGGGCCTCGCGGCCCGGGCTTCGAGGTCCTCGGCAAGCTTGGCAAGGCGCCGCGAGGCCTGGCGTAAAGCTTCGATGGCCTTGCGCTCGGTGGTGGGCCTCAACTCGGTCTCGAAGAACCGCCGCAGCTTTTCCAGTTCCCGATCGATACGCTCGCCGACCCGCTCGAAGCTCGCCATGTCACGCTCCTTCCATCCTAGAACACTCAAATTTCGCTATTATAGGAACGCCGCACGCTTGTCGCAAGGAGGACCCGGTGCCTGTTCCTCTTCGCTGGCGCTACAAACTCGATCGCTGGCGCGATTCCCTTGCCGGCATCTTCCGTTCTCAGCCGCAGGAGCGGCGGCCGCGGATGTGTCCCGCTTGTGGCACTCTGGTGGGTTCCGCGGCCCGCAAATGCCACGAGTGCGGCGCCAACCTGACTTTCTCGCTCGCGGCAGCCAGCCGCTCGCTCTCCGGGCTTCTGCCGACTGAATCCCCGATCACCTACATCATCCTAGGCTTGAACTTTCTTCTGTTTGTCGTCAGCCTGCTGGCGACCATGCGTCTCTCCCAGGAATCTGGCGGGCAAGGACTAAACCTATTCGGCGGCATCAATGGGTTGGTACTCGACCGCTTGGGCGCCAGCCGTCCCCTTGTCCTTATCAATGGGGAATGGTGGCGCCTTGTGATGGCCATCTTCCTCCACGGTGGCATCCTGCACATCGCGATGAATACCTGGGTGCTGATGGACATTGGGCCGCAAGTGGAAGAGGTGTACGGGTCGGCGCGCTATCTGTTTCTTTATATCGCTACCGGAATCGCCGGGTTTCTCGCCAGTGCGATCACTGGCCACTTCAGCGTCGGGGCCTCCGGCGCTCTGATGGGGTTGATCGGTTTGATGCTGGCCATTACGACGCGCCGAGGGGGCGCGTACATGCAGATGATTCGCGGCCAACTGATCCGCTGGGTGGTTTACATTCTTGTCCTTGGATTCGTTGTCAGCGGGATCGACAATGCTGCCCACCTGGGAGGTCTGGCCGCCGGCTTCCTGCTGGGCAGGGTGATGGCCGACCGCGAGCCGATGAACGCCACTGAGCGCAAGCGTGCCTACGCGCTCGGCTGGGCCGCGGGCCTGGTGGTGGTAGCCAGCTTCGCTGCCATGCTCGCGCACTATTTCCGCCCCGCATGATTCCTGCTCCGGCTTGAGTAGAGCGCGCTCGAGCGCGATATCCGCGGCGGAAAACCGCCGCGACTCAAAACGAGCAACGCCGGCGAGACGCCGCCGCTACGAGCTTTGCAGCCGGCGCGCGTTCACCACGCTGTAATGGAAACCGGAGAGAACCGTGAAGCCGGCCGCCAGATACTCGAAGACGCGACGCAGCGGATCGGGCACCGGCTGGTGGAAGGCCGCTGCAGAGACCACCACAAATACGAGGAGAATCTGCACCGCGGTGGTCAGCTTGCCGAAGATGCTCGGCGGGAACGGCCGGTAGCCCACCACCAGAAGGATCACAGCGGCCGTCGTCAGGATCAGGACGTCCCGGCCAAGCACCACGATGGTCACCCACCAATGGATTTTTCCCTTCAGCGCCAGCATGAAGAAGGAAGAAGAAAGCAGGAGCTTGTCCGCGATGGGGTCGAGATAGGCGCCGAGGTCAGTCTTCTGATCCAGGTGTCGCGCCAGCAATCCATCCAGCCCGTCCGAAAGCCCCGCGGCGATCAGGACGGCCAGCGCCCACGCGTAGCGCCCGTAGAGAATGAAGATGATGAAGAACGGAAGGAACCCGAGGCGCAGAAAGGTGATCTGGTTTGGGACCGTTAGGATGCGTCTGGCCATGTGCCGGAATCGTACAGCAGATCAGGCAAACAGAGCGAGATAGTCGAGCAGCGAGCGGCCCACCTTGCGCTCAAACCCTTCTGCCAGCGAGGGAATTGAGCCTGAGGGCTCGTCGAGCGCGATGCGTTCCACACGCGCCATCGGGAAAAACAGGGTGGGCAGGCCGATGCGCTCGCCCTCAGGGTGCAGCACTTGGCGGATGAAATCATCAAACGAATTCAGATCAATCCCACGCAGTGTCACCCCGGCAGGATGGAGAGCCAGCAGCTCGCCCCAGAGTTTTTCTTTGGGGCTGTGCAGGCTGACGATGACGATGGAGTGGAGTTCCAAGCGTTCCCCCTGCCCCCCGATGGTAGCGCATCTCGCCCCGCGTTTCATCTGGCCGGGCGCCACTGCGCATTGTTGGCCCGCGCGCCAACCGCGCGCCGCGACACGATTGGTGCCACCTGAGGCCCTCGCTGCGCTCACGGTGCACTCCGTGAACCATCTCAGCCTCGAGGTTCTTCGCAGGTCAACAGCGGGTAGTTCACACGGCAATCGGCTTTAAATCCAGCGCCAGGCGCAGGCGCGGCTCGGTGACCGCCTGGACGGCCTCAGGCGTGACGCCCGGCGCAACCTCGCGCAGCACCAGGCCTTCGGGCGCGACCTCGATGACCGCGAGCTCAGTGACGATCACGTCCACTACTTCAACGCCTGTGAGGGGAAGGCTGCACTTCCGCAGGATTTTCGGCTTGCCGTCCTTGGTCGTGTGCTCCATCGCGATGATCACGCGCTTGGCTCCGGCCACCAGGTCCATCGCCCCGCCCATGCCCTTGAGCATTTTGCCGGGAATCGCCCAGTTGGCAAGGTTGCCCTTCTCGTCCACCTCGAGCGCGCCGAGCACGGTCAGGTCCACATGCCCGCCGCGGACCATGCCGAACGAGTCCGCGCTGGAGAAATAGCACGCGCCAGGAGTCTCGCTGACCGTCTCCTTGCCAGCGTTGACCAAGTCCGGGTCCTCTTCCCCCTCGAACGGAAACGGGCCGACACCGAGCATCCCGTTTTCCGATTGCAGCACCACGTCCATTCCAGCAGGGATGTAATTGGAGACCAGTGTGGGCAGGCCGATACCCAGGTTGACGTAGTAGCCGTCACGCAACTCTGCCGCAATGCGCTTCACAATGATTTCGCGCTTGTCGATTTCGCCTTGCGCCATCGCTTCTTCTCTCTTTCTCCGTGTTGTCTTTGCTCCCTGTGCCGAGAGGCTTACAGCCTTCAGCGTTTTGTTGCCGGTCTTCCGTTTTCAGCTTGTGTGTTTGCGCACCGTGCGTCGCTCGATCCGTTTTTCATAACTCGTTCCCTGAAAGATTGCGTCTACGAAAATGCCCGGGGTATGAATCGAATCCGGGTCGAGCTGCCCGAGCTCGACCAGTTCTTCGACTTCGGCGATCACGTAGTCGGCCGCGGTGGCCATCACGGGGTTGAAATTGCGCGCCGTCTTCCGATAAATCAGGTTGCCCCAGCGATCGCCTTTCCAGGCCTTGAGGAACGCGAAGTCGCCCCGCAGGGCGCGCTCCAAGACGTGCGGCCGCCCATGGAACTCGCGCACCTCTTTTCCTTCGCCCACCATCGTGCCGTAGCCGGTCGGGGTATAAAACGCGGGGATGCCCGCGCCGCCCGCGCGGAGGCGCTCCGCAAAAGTGCCTTGCGGATTGAGTTCCACCTCGAGCTCTCCTTTGAGCACGAGTTGCTCGAAAAGCTTGTTCTCACCGACGTAAGTCGAAATCATTTTTTTCACTTGCCGCGCCTGCAGCAGCAGACCAATGCCGAAATCGTCCACGCCAGCATTGTTCGAGGCGATGGTGAGGTTCTTGGTGCCCTTCTTGCGCACGGCGGCGATCAGGTTCTCCGGGATACCGCACAGGCCGAAGCCGCCCATCAGAATCGTGGCGCCGTCACGCAGCCGTTCGATCGCGGCCTCAGCATTGGCCACGCGCTTATCCATCTATTCGTTCCTCCCTATCCTGCCGTGTGCGCTTCGGAGCCAGTTTACTGCAATTCCCGAAGCATCTTGTAGAGTTCGTTGGCAGCCACGAACTCGTGCTCGAGCTCCCGGCTGGTGAGCAGCATGCGCAGGTGCTCGATGGCCTGGGCCATCTGGTCAAGGGCGTACGCGATGTTGTCGGTATTGGTCAGGGCGATGTCGCGCCAGATCTGATAAGGGCTGCCGGCGAGGCGCAGCAGATCGCGCAGACCGCTGCCCGCGAGCAGCAGGGGCAACCCCGTCTCGTCGGTTTCCTCGCGCGCCACTGCTGCCAAGGCCACCGAGATCAGTTGGGGCAGGTGCGACACGACCGCCGCGGCCCAGTCGTGCGTTTCCGCGTCAAGCCAGAGCGGCTGCGCGCCCAGCGACTCGAGCAGCGCAACAAAACTCGCCACACGCGGGTCGTGGGTCCCGGGCGCAGCTCCGGGATTTGCGCCCGCTGTATGCGCATCGCCGGAATTTTCTGCCTCGCGAATGAGCGCGTACTTCGCCCCGCGAAACAATTCCGCATCGGCATGCGCGACGCCGCTAACCTCCCTCCCCGCCATCGGATGGCCGCCCAGGAATCGCGCCGCGCCGCGGAAGCACTCGCCAGCAATGCGGCATATTTTCGTCTTTGTGCTGCACGCATCAGTGACCAGCGCGCGCGGGTCGGCGCGGCGGGCAATTTCGGGCAATAATTCCAGGGTGAGTCCGATGGGCAGGGCCAGGTAGACCAAGTCTGCCCCGGTGAGGGCGCGCGAGAGATCCGCCGCGCTCTCGTGGATTGCGCCTAACGCTTCGGCTTGCCGCAAAACGTCTTTCTTGTCCCAGCCGACAACGCAGGCATCTTTCACATATTTCCGCACCGCCAAGCCCAACGATCCGCCGACCAAGCCCGTGCCAAGTACCGCGACACGGTGAAACCCAGTCTCGGGGCCTGCGGCGGCAGCCATGGGCTAGGCGATCCGGCGGCCCACAGCCGGCGCGATAATGCGCAGCTCGGCCATTAATTGCGCGAACTGGTCGGGGTAGAGCGACTGCGCCCCGTCGGAGAGCGCATGTTCGGGGTCGTGGTGGACTTCGATCAGCAAGCCATCGGCCCCGGCGGCAACCGCCGCGCGGGCCATTGGCGACACTTTATCGCGCCGGCCCGTGCCGTGCGAAGGATCGGCGATGATGGGCAGGTGGGAGAGCTTCTTGATAACGGGGATGGCGGCGATGTCGAGCGTGTTGCGCGTGTAGGTCTCAAATGTGCGGATGCCCCGCTCGCACAAGATGACGTTGTAGTTGCCGCCGGCCATGATGTACTCGGCGCTGAGCAACAGCTCCTCGATCGTGGCCGACATCCCGCGCTTGAGCAGCACGGGCTTGCTGACTTCACCCAGCGCCCGCAGCAGGTGGTAGTTCTGCATGTTGCGCGCGCCCACTTGCAGCACGTCCACGTAAGACACCATCAGAGAAATCTGCGACGGGTCCATCACCTCGCTCACCACCAGCAGTCCATTTTTATCAGCGGCCTGGCGCAGCAGTTTGAGGCCCTGCTCGCCCAGGCCCTGAAAGGTGTAAGGCGAGCTGCGCGGTTTGAAGGCGCCGCCGCGCAGCAGCTTCGCGCCCAGCCGCGCGACGCGTTCGGCGATGGCCTGTACCTGTTCCGCCGACTCCACCGCGCACGGCCCGGCGGCCACGACGACTTCCGGGCCGCCGAAGCGCACGCCTTTGCCGACGTCCACCACCGTGCCTTCCGGACGGAAGACGCGGCTGGCAAGCTTGTAGGGCTGGGTGATCCGCACCACCTCGCGAACACCGTCGAGCAGCTCGATGTGGCGGGGGTCGAAGTCAGTCAGCACGCCCACCGCGCCCAGCACGGTGTGCGTAGCCCCCGTGGAGCGATGCACGTCAAACCCCATCGCCACCAGCTTGTCGATGACGTGCTGGATCTGTTCCTCGGTCGATCCTTCCTGCATCACCACAACCATCAATAGCTCCCTGTCGTCTCCATCAAACGACGCCTTCTGCGCTCACTTCTGCGGCGGGTGTGAACCATCGCCCTCATGCATAGCCATGCGCTCGACCGAGCGCGCTTCGTCCAGGATGCGCTCGAACAGCCGCCGGATAGCTGTATCCGGCAGCGGGCCGTGATTGGCGCGTTCAGCAGCTTCCAGGACTTCACGCTCACGCTCGGGCTGGTAAAGCGGGAGCGACGCGATTTGCTTCAGCCGGCCGATCTCGATCGCGCAGCGCGAGCGCTCGTTGAGCAGCTCGACCAATTTGCGGTCAATTTCGTCAATCTTGCGCCGCCAGTCTTCAATATTCATGGGCGCGCTTCCCGCCGGCTGATTCCTTGGGTCGCCGCCTGCTTGAGCAAGCGGACGCGCTCGCCCACTGCCGCGATCGCGGCGTCGACCGACGGCGCCTTCTCGATTTCCGCCACCAAGGCCGAACCCACCACGGCCGCGTCGGCCAGGCCGCCAAGGATCGAGACGTGGCCGGGAAGTGATATTCCGAAGCCTACGGCAATCGGCAGTGAAGTCACCGCGCGCGCGCGACGCACCAGCGCGGGCAAGTCCTCGGGCAATGTGTCCCTGGCCCCGGTCACGCCCGTCCGAGAGATGAGATACAGAAATCCGGTGGAGGATTCAGCGATCCGCTTCAGACGCGCATCGGTCGAAGTGGGAGCACCGAGAAATATCGTATCGAGGCCGCGCGCCGCTACCCTCTGCCGGTATTCGCCAGCCTCTTCCGGCGTCAGGTCGGTGATGAGCACACCATCGGCGCCCGCGGTGGCCGCAGTTTCCGCGAACCGCTCGAGGCCCATCTGCAGGACCGGGTTGAAGTAGCTGAACAACACGAGCGGCACCTCAGTCCGCTGTCGCAGATTTTTGACCAGGCCAAGCACTCCGGCGAGGGTTGTGCCGCTGCGCAGCGCTCGCTCGCTCGCGCGCTGAATCGTCGGGCCATCGGCCAAGGGGTCGCTGAAGGGCACGCCCAGCTCCACCACGTCAGCGCCGGCGTCGGCCAGCGCCGGCACAATGCGCTCGGTGGCATCGAGCGTTGGGTCGCCGGCGGTGATGTAGGCCACCAGACCCAACTCGCCCGCCCGGCGGAGCGCGTCGAAGCATCGCGTGATGCGCGTGGTCATCGCTATCGCCATCTCACCCATGGTGGCTGGGGCGAGCCGCATTACACATACCGCGAGAGAATCTCCATGTCCTTGTCGCCGCGGCCGGACAGGTTCAGGATCACGATCTGGTCGCGGTTTATCTTCGCTGCGCGCTCGATTAACCCCGCCAGGGCGTGGGCGCATTCCAGGGCCGGGATAATGCCCTCGGTTCGTGCGAGCGTACGCGCGGCGTCGAGCGCCGCGTCATCGCTCACGGCGGTGTACTCCGCGCGGCCTTGGTCGGCCAGCCAGGCGTGCTCCGGGCCGATGGCGGGATAGTCGAGCCCCGCGGAAATCGAATGCGTGGTGGCAATCTGCCCGTCGCCTGTCTGCAAGACGTAGGTGTAGGTGCCCTGGAGGACACCGGGCCGCGCCCCCGAAAATCCCCTGGCGGCCGCCAGCCGCGCAGCGTGTTCGCCCAGCCGCGTGCCGCGCCCGCCGGCTTCCACGCCCACCATCTTCACGCCGGCGTCTCCGAGGAATTCATAGAACAGGCCGATCGAATTCGAGCCCCCTCCCACGCATGCGAAGAGAAAATCGGGCAACCGGCCCTCGGCTTTCAGGAACTGCGCGCGGGCCTCGCGTCCAATCACCGACTGGAAATCGCGCACTATCCGCGGGTAGGGATGCGCGCCCAGCACGGAACCCAGCAGGTAGTAGGTCGTGCGGACGTTGGTGACCCAGTCGCGCATAGCCTCGTTTATGGCGTCCTTAAGCGTGCGGCTGCCTGCCTCCACGCCTACCACCTCCGCGCCCAGCAGGCGCATGCGAAACACGTTAAGGCGCTGGCGGTCCATGTCCTCGGTGCCCATGTAAACCACGCACTCCAGACCCAGCCGCGCGGCCACCGTCGCGGTGGCCACGCCGTGCTGGCCCGCGCCGGTTTCCGCAATCACGCGCCGCTTCCCCATGCGCGCCGCGAGCAGGCCCTGGCCGATGCAGTTGTTGATCTTGTGCGCGCCGGTGTGGAGCAGGTCTTCGCGCTTCAGGTAAATGCGCGGCCCGCCCAGGTGCTCGGTGAGCCGCGCGGCGAACTGCAGCGGCGTGGGGCGCCCGGCAAAATCGCGCAGCATGCTCTCGAGTTCGGCCTGAAAATCCTTGTCGGCGCGAGCTTCGGCATAAGCGCTTTCAAGCTCTTCGAGCGGCGCGACCAGTGTTTCCGGCACGTACCTGCCGCCGTAGGGCCCGAAGCGGCCGCGGGCGTCGGGGACGCTTTGGACCGCGATGCTCATTTTGCTCCGTTGCGCGCGAGTGTGATCACTTCGCGGTTTGCCATTTCCACCTCGCGCATCAGTTCACGCAGCCGTTCGGGATCTTTCTTTCCCGGCCGGGCTTCGACCCCACTCGCCACGTCGATCGCAAACGGTTGGGCTTCGCGGATGGCCCGCGCGACATTCTCCGGCCCGAGCCCTCCAGCGAGGATGATCCGGCCGTAGCGCCGGGCCTGCCGCGCGATGCGCCAGTCGAAGCGCCTGCCGGTGCCCCCGCGCAAGCGCGCGCTGAAGCCGTCCAGCAGAAACGCCGCCGCGCGGCGATAGCGCGCCAGCGCCGCGGGGCGAAAGCCGTCGTCAACACGAAAGGCCTTGATTACCGGATGGGTTGCCGCGCACTCGGCCACCGTCCGCGGCGACTCATCGCCGTGCAACTGCACGCTAGCCAGGCGTACTGCCCGTGCCATGGCAGTTGACGAAAACTCCTACAGCTTCCACAAACGGCGGCAGCCTCCGGATGATCCCCCACGCCTGCGCCGGAGTCACCGCACGCGGGCTGGGCGGATAGAAATTAAAGCCCAGGGCATCCGCGCCAGCGTCGATGGCGAGCTTTGCGTCGGCCCAGTTTGTAACCCCGCAGATCTTGACTCGAACCATAATCTTTACTCGCAGCCTGTCAATTCGCAGGCTGACCTCTTGGCAGCCGAAGAATCTCTCTTATTCTTGGGCTTTCGTCGAAGAGAGATTCCTCGCTTCGCTCGGAATGACAGGCCGCGCATTTTCCGCAGCGCGCTAACAGTTCGCAACGCACAACAAGTTCCGCGCGAGACTTGCACTACACCTCTCCTCGCAGCGCGCGCAGCGCCGCAGCAGGATCGGGTGATGCCATCAGATGCTCGCCCACCAAGAACGCATCGAAGCCAGCCGCGCGCAGCCGCGCGATTTCCTCCTGCGAGCCCACCCCGGACTCGCTGACGGCAATGCAAGCCTCAGGCATGGCATCGATCAGCTCCAGCGAAGTGTCCAAGCGAACGTCCAGCGTGCGCAGGTCGCGATTGTTGACGCCGATAAGCTGAGCCCCCGCATCCACTGCGCGAGAAAGCTCCTCCCGCGTGTGCACCTCGACCAGAGGTTCCATTCCCAGTTGGCGGCCGAGCGCGAGCAGCTCGCTGAGCGCCGAATCGCGCAGGATGGCGACGATCAACAGAAACGAATCGGCGTTGGCAGCGCGCGCCTCCCACACTTGCCAGGGATCGATGATGAAATCTTTGCGCAACACCGGTAGCGCGCTTGCCGCGCGGGCCGCCCGCATGTCTTTCAGCGAACCCTGGAAGAACTCTTCCTCGGTGAGCACGGAGAGCGCGCAGGCCCCGGCCCGCTCGAGTTGCGACGCCAGCCCTTGAGGATCGAACGCTTCGCGAATGACGCCGCGCGAGGGAGAAGCCTTCTTCAGCTCGGCGATGACGTTGACGGCGTCGCGGCCGAGCGCACCGGCAAAATCGCGCACGCGTTCCGCCTTTTTGACCGCGATGCGCAGGACTGCCTCCGGCAGGATGCGCTTGCGGTGGTCGATGGCGGAGCGGCGCGCCTCAACCATGCGGTCGAGCACGGTTCCGGATTTGGTCTCTGCGCTCATCGCCCGGCGCCTACAGCTATCTCCACTGGCAACAGGGAAAAGTATCCTAGTCTGCGCTCCAGGCGATGTCAATTTAGCTGAGGAGCACGGGGCCACCCCCTCTTTTCTGTAACTGTTGATTTCAGGAGGCTTTAAGTCCAATGATTTTGTAAGTGCGGATTCCAGGGGACTTGCAGACCCGTTTTTCGGAACTGCGCATTCTAAAGGGCTTGCGAGCGTAGACAAGACACAGAGCGTCATGGTGTAAGAGTCGGTCCTCTGCAAAGCTCTTGGCTGGCTTTGCAACTCATGTTACCGCGACGGTAATCGCCGTCAACGGGAAATTGAGCTGCGACAAAGAAAATGCGCAAAACTCGCAATGAAAGTCGCGAAAGAACTGGTAAAGTTGCGAGCGTCAGCACTTCGGTCGAATTACTTTTTGTTAGTGATGGAAGCTGTTCGATCGGCTATTCTAGTTGCGGTTTGCAGGCTTGGTCCTTACACCTTTAACACCGAGATCAGAATATGATCGTGCTTTGGTTAATACTCGCCCTGGCTTTCACTGATCCGCAGCAAAGCACTCCCACACCGGACGAGCAGGCAACGATGCAGCGCGCCCAGTTGGAACACGAACGTCACCGGCAGGCTGTTGTTCAATTGAACGAGCTTGCCGGGCGCATTCACTCTGAAGCTGACGCGCTCGCGTTTGTGGACGGGATCGCTGACATTTTCGCCGACTCTCTCCCTGCTGCATGGGCCGGTCCGAGCATTCGCCAGCGGGTTGCCCATGCCGAATACGAAGCCATTTCCGACCCGTTGCGGCTGATTCCGGAACAGCGTATTGCCGATGTATGGAACGAATACGTTCGAGAAATCGGTGCTCCTGAGGAGGCGGTTGTAAACGCGGCTGAAATTCACAGTATGCGCGACGCGGATTACGCGAGCGGTCAGGCAATGTGGACACGGGGAATGAATGAGTCGATCTGGACGATGCCAAACTTTTACGCAACTGGTCCTGACGGAAAGATCTCTGACGGTTGCCGCGCCATCGAGGCGCTGCGTGTTATTTATGATCTGGACAGGACGTTCGACAATCTGCGCGGTGCGCGCGACCGGCTGCGCAAGGGGATCGTCGCTTCCGATGAGATCAAGAAACATCTGAAAAATGCAGATCCAAACCAGAAAACTGGTTTTCGGGTGCTAGTCCGGGCGGAACTCCGGGAAAGTACGAATCCTCTTCGTCCCGCCGAATACCGCTATATGCGTGAGCACGGGCTGGATAACTTTAACCAGCTATTGGAAAGATTGTTTGTCGAACTGTTTCCCAGTGAGTGAGCCAGCTAGTTTTGAGGCCCCGTAGAGACCCTCCCGCGGGAATCCAGCCGGTGTCCCTAGGTCATCCCGATCGCGACAAACTTCTGGTTCAGCAGCGGCTCGGCGAAGCGGATGGGGATGCCGAAGTTCGAGCCGCCGAAGCCCTTATCCACGGCCTTGCGGGTGTACACCTTCCGAGCTAGACTGCAGGCGTTGCCGAGCGTATTGGGGTATGTAGTTCGGCCGACTACTCGTTATACGGATTGATGATTCTTCGAGCTTCCAGCCGCCAAGCTGGCCGTAGATGATCGGGGAGGGATAGATGAGCACAGAGGCAGGCACGCGGACTTCCGTTGTGTATTCGGTCGCGCCCATGCTGTCGGTCCGAAATGGCGCGCGAGCAGTTGAGTTCTACAAGTCGGCATTCGGGGCCATCGAGGTCTACCGTGTGGAGGATCCCGGCGGTTCGGTGGTGTCTCGGCTGTCCGTTGCTGGTGCGGAGTTCTGGCTGAGTGACGAGTCCCCTGAGCATGGCAACTTCAGTCCAGAGTCTCTGGGCGGTGCTTCTGCTCGAATGATCTTGACCGTGCCGGATCCTGATGCCATGTTCGCGAAGGCACTTGCGGCAGGTGCCCGAGAGGTCGTCGCGGTTGAGGAAGCTTATGGGTGGCGCTTGGGCCGCGTGGTCGATCCATTCGGCCATCACTGGGAGATCGGTCGTCCGCTTGCGTCGTAGATCACTGGCTCTCGGTTCGTTGGGAGCGTCACCGTGAGTCGAACTGCACTCTCGCAAAGGTTGGTCCTGGAAAATCCGGACTTGGTTTGCGTACATCTTCGAGACGGTGTTGAGGCTGTACAGCAGAAGCAGGGCGAGATAATCCTAGACATTAATCGCTCGGGTAACTGGGTGCGCGGAATCGAAATGGTCGGAGGGTTCGTACCGTTTTCGATAGCGAAAGCGGTGTCGCCGTTTGACCCCGTTCGTGCCACATTTCCTCAGATTCCAGCGACAGGAACGGTGACCTATGACCCGGAAGCGGATGCGGCTTTCTTTTACTTAGAATACGACCCGAATTTCACTCGGTTGACGCCGAAAGAGCGAGCTGAGCTGACAGTGATATCGCATTCCGTTAACCCAATGGGGCTCTATGGACTCGATGACTCTGGAGGGCTTGTCTGGGTCAAAATACCTATAGCTGACGCGGGACCCGCGGACCAATTTCTTCAGCTTCTTCGCACATAGCCTCTTATGTAGACCGAAGCGAGTTTTATCCGGGTCAGCCTAAACAAGAGTTCGGCGGCTAATCATTTCCCTCGATAGAGAGGAAGGTCTGTTATGCGGGTCGCTGCAATCTATGATATTCATGGCAACCTCCCCGCACTTGAGGCTGTACTCCAAGATATTCGTCAAGCAGAAGTAGACCATGTGGTGGTGGGGGGCGATGTGATTCTGGGCCCGATGCCGCGTGAAACACTCACGTGTCTGCTGGACCTAGATATTCCAGTACAGTTTATCCAAGGCAATTGCGACCGTGAGGTGCTTGCACAGATGGCAGGCACGGAAACAGGCACCGTCCCGGAACAGTTTCGAGAGGTTGTGCGCTGGGTGGCGCAGCAGCTTCATCCTGAATACGAGCGGTTGTTAGCCAACTGGCCTAAAACACTCCGCGTCGAGATTCGCGGGTTAGGCGAGGTGCTGTTTTGCCATGCTACACCGCGAAGCGACACGGAGGTATTTACCCGTCTTACGCCTGAAGACCGCCTCTTACCGGTCTTTGAAGGACTCAACGCACCAGTGGTCGTCTGCGGCCATACCCACATGCAGTTTGACCGAACGATCGGAAGGGTTCGAGTTGTGAATGCTGGCAGTGTGGGAATGCCGTTTGGGGAACCAGGCGCCTATTGGCTCCTACTTGGACCCGACGTTCAGCTTCGGCATACGCCCTACGATCTCGCGAAAGCCGCTGAGCGCATTCGAGACACGAAGTATCCCCAAGCTCAAGATTTTGCGGCACGTAACGTCCTGCAATCCCCATCAGAGGGAGAGACACTTGAAGCATTTACCCGGGTCGAATTGAGGTGAAGGCAAACAGTGCCGGGCTGAAGCCCGGCGCTACAAGCCTAGTTACGGGCGAAGGAGCGGCTGGGCGAAGCGGATGGGGATGCCGAAGTTGGAGCCGCCGAAGCCCCTAACCACAGCATAGGTCACGCCGATGACCTTGCCCTCTGGATTGAACAGCGGCCCGCCCGAGCCGCCGGAAGTGGTCTGGGCGTCGTAAACGATCTTATCGGGGAGGACATCGCCGATATGGCCCTGGGTGGTGAGCGGGCGGATGAGGTTTCGCTGCGCGAGTTCCGCCATCACCTGCTTGGCGCTGCCATTGGTGGCCGCAGCGATAGCTTCCACCGTTTCTTCGCCTGCCCGCGCCAGCATTGCCGCAGGCCCGGTGGCATAACCTATCGAGACGAGTGACTGGCCGCTAACCGCCGCCTGCTTGCTGGCATCGAACGGAAGCGATGGGCGTTTCAGGTCTCCCAAGTCACCCTGCACTACCGCGAGGTCAGCGTCCTGCGAAATCTTCTGGATCTCCACGCGGAAGGCGCGGGGCACATCTGGAAAATAGGCGCTGATCTCCGCAATCACCGGCTCGACTCCCTCCTGGCTGACAGAGCCGAGCTCCTCATTCTTCCACCAGGGTTCGACGACGTGGCGATTGGTCAGGATGCGGCCGCCGTCTGCGGCAAGGAAACCCGTGCCGAAGAAGTCCGCGCGGACTTCCGGGCCGCGCCCGGTGAGGGCATAGATCGGATTGCCTTCGCTGTCCTGTAGGGGTTCGCCCTGGGGGTTGGTGCCGGCATAGCGCAGGCGCTGTCCGGACTGTTTGTCGCGGAAGGCCACGGCGACGTAGAGGATACAAACGCTCTTTGTATAGGTGCGAATGATGCCCTCAGCGATACGCCCTTCCTGTTCGATGTGACGCAGCCGAGTGTTGGTCGCGGCGAGCTGCTCGCGCAGCGCGGCGACGTCGCCGGAATCGCTGCCGGCGAGCTTCGCCCGCAGCTCCTGTGACTGCTTTTCCAGCCGCTGCTTCTCCTCAGGCGAGCCGGCGGAGCGCACAACGTCATCGCGCATCTTGCGGGCCTGCGCGACCAGGTCTTGCTGCTTCGTCACGCTGCGCTCGAGCTGAGCGATGGCCGCGTACGCCCGGCGCGTCTCCTTGCTCGCGCTTCGCCAAAACAGGACGTACAGCGCGGCCATCACTACTGCCAGCGCGAGCACGGACGTCACGCCGATCTTCAGCCTGCGGTCGAGCGTGACGGCGTCACGCGTCATCTTCTCGGTGACTGCGACCGCCTGGAAGGCCGTGTGGGCGATCTCCTGACCTTCCTCGGCGATGCGCGTTTTTTCGTTCAGCTCGTCGAATGCGCGCTTGCTGCGCAATTGCGCTCGCACGCGCGCCAGCAGCTCGGCCGGCTCCCACGGGCGCGAGAGCACATCGTCGGCGCCGAGATCGAGCCCGCGGCTGCGTTCGCCCGCGCCGCCGTCGGAAAGCAGGATCACGCGAATAGCCGCCGTGGCTGCGGAGCCCTTTACATCGCTCAGCACCTGGCAGCAGTCCAGGTCTGTCACATTGGCGTCGAGTAGCAGCAAATCGACCCCAATGTTCTGTACGGCTTCCATTACTTCCGGAGCCGAGGCGGCTGCGTCCGCCTCGTAGCCCGCCGAGCGAAGTGTCTCGAGCAAGAGTTGCTCGGAGCCACTCTTGCCAGGGAGGATCAGGATCTTTTCCCGCTCTGTCACTGTCTGACCTTTCTGCCGACCGACACCCATCAAAGAACCAAACCATGGTGCAGCCAACGCTCTATCCTGGAGGAAAACCCTCCCCCGCGCGACGCCGGAGGGGCAGGGTTAACCAGCCCACAAAAGGGCGCGAAAGTTTGCCACATCCAGCGTCTAAACGCATCAGGTGCCCACGTGCACACCAAAATAGATGTCAAAACGGCGCGATGCGGTGCAAACTCCCCAGCGTATTGGGGTGTCCGCTTTGGCGACAAACCGATCCCGGAACCGGGCAAGAGATGGGCCCAGGGACCTCACATAGCTCGATTAGCCATACAAGACAAAGCACTTAGAAGCAGGAACACAAGGTCCCGCAGTTGCGTATCTCTAACCGGGAGAGGCTTCATAGCGCACCGCAATGTCCATCAGCAAAATAGTTGTCGCCTATCAATTGGGGGTCGCCGCTGCTGATGGTGTTGTGGAAGTGACGAGAAGCTCGGCACCCGCAGGGGCCACGGCACGCCGTGCCCACAATGTGAAGGTTGACCGCTAATGACGGAATGCACAAAACTGATTGTCACATAAGGAGAACTCCATGAAGCTTCGGGCATTTAGCTGGATAGCGAACGCACCGCTCTTAGTAATGCTCGCCGTGGCGCCGAGTTTCGCGGCAGACATCACGGCTGAAGGCTCGTTCGAGCGCACGCTCAAGGTCAGCGGACCTGTCAATCTTGATGTGACCACCGGCTCGGGCCGCATTAACGTGCGCGCGGGCGAACCGGGCACTATGCGCGTCCTCGGCACCATCCGCGCGGGCACCGGCTGGCACATCGACCGAGCGGAAGCGGAGGCAAAGGTGCGCCGCCTGGAGGCCAACCCGCCCATCGAGCAGAACGGCAACGTGGTTCGGATCGGCCGGATCGAGGATGAGGATCTGCGCCGTAACGTCTCGATCAGCTACGAACTCGTCGTGCCGGCGGAAACGCGCTTGCGCTCAGAGACCGGTTCGGGGAGCCAGACGATTGACGGCATCCGCGGCCCGCTCGAAGCCTCTGCAGGCTCCGGCAGCCTGAAAATCTCCAACATCGGCGCGGAGGCGCATGCATCGACCGGTTCGGGTGGCATCGAGCTGGACACCATCCAGGGCAACGTGCACGCCTCCACCGGCAGCGGTCACATCCGCGGCACCCGCATCGCGGGCGGAGTGAACGGCCATACCGGCAGCGGCGACGTGGAGCTCGAGCAGACCGCCCCCGGTAACGACGAGATCGAGACCGGGTCAGGTAGCGTCGAAGTGCGTGGCCTGCGCGGCAGCTTGCGGGTTCGCACCGGAAGCGGCCGAATCACCGCGCAGGGGGAACCCACCGGCGAGTGGCGCCTGCATACCGGCTCCGGGAGCGTGACCGTGCGCCTGCCGCAGCAGGCGGCCTTCGATCTGTACGCGCGCACAAGCTCAGGACGCATCCACACCAATCACACTATCACTGTGGAGGGCACACTCAACCGGCGCGAAGTGCGCGGCAAAGTCCGCGGCGGCGGCCACTTGGTAGATGTGAGCACCTCTTCCGGAAGCGTCGAAATCGATTAGCGGCTGCTCTGGAATCTGACACAAGCCTGAAGCTGGGTTGTCACAGAGAGCGCGGCGAAACATCCCGGTCGAGGCGGGGTGGTTCGGGGAGTTTATCCCGACCAGTTCGGGGCCTGCACTTTACGGCTCAGGGCTACGCTGCAGATGACATTCGCGAGTTGCGCAGAAATGGTTTGGCCGCCAAGAGCTAGCGCGGTGTTCCGCTACCCCTGCTGAGCCGTGCCGCAGTAGTATGGATTTCACCGAAATCGAAGCCCCAGACTCACGGACGCTTCAAGAATGAGGCCATTCAATTCATCCTTTTTCTCGACGAGATCGCAAACGTCTCGCTCAACCTGCAAGCCAAGCTGCTACGCGTGCTCCAGACCGGCGAGATGGAGCGCGTAGGTTCATCCAAGACCCGGCGCGTGGACGTGCGAATTCTGGCCGCGACCAACGCGGACGTGAATGCTGAATTGGCCGCCGGACGCTTCCGCCAAGATCTACTAATACCCCGGATTCAATGGCGTATCGTAGATCTATTCAACCGGCTGGCCACAGAAAACAGTTCCCCCATTGCAAAATACCCTCCCCATTCCTCTTCGGTGGGATCCAGAAACCGTGCAGTACGGTTCAAGCCACTGCCCACGAACCCTGCGATGTTCCACCATATACCGTGACCCCGGCAGGCGCCCGAGTCGACCTGCATCCACTTTGATCCCGGC
>Ga0209055_1000685_pt1 | contig 23572 bp, 22 predicted proteins | sample GraSoiAngelo_110_FD_185875 | JGI IMG/M metagenome (GOLD analysis project Ga0209055, IMG submission 185875) | Grasslands soil microbial communities from the Angelo Coastal Reserve, California, USA - 14_0903_12_30cm (SPAdes) (version 2) | ecosystem: Environmental > Terrestrial > Soil > Grasslands ... | reverse complement strand
CGATTTTCCGGCATGCAGCGTCACCGCCCGGAGCGGACCGAGCCTGACGCCGACCATGTGCTTGTCGATCTTTTGCAGGACTGATGGCGCCACCGCGCAGAGACCCTCGGCCGCGAGTTCCGCGGGAAAATTCCCCGCGAGACTTAAACCGTCGGCAAACGTAATTGCGCAAGCCGCCACGCCTGGAAGGCCATTGGCGCGGGCAACGACGCTCTTGGCGTCGAGTTTTTCTTCGCCCTGGTTGTCGATCTCTTCTTCCAATTGCGCTTGCTCCGGCGATTGTTCGGAAACTTTTGGAACAGGCCCGGCGCCGGCATAGAAGCGTTTCGCGTCTCCATCGGCTTTGATTGAGAACGGGGTCTCAATTGTTTGTTTCAATACGATTTCTTCCTGATCGTCGCGCATCCGCGAGACAGTCGCGGGCAAATTCATCAGAATTTCCTGCAACGGCAGTGACACTGGCGTTCCCACAGGATCAACCGTAAGAAGTGCGCGATAAATCTCAGGCATTGCGTTTTGCAAAACCTTCGGAGAAACGACCACTCGTCCGCTCGCCAGCTGAGGCTCAATCAAAGACAAGGGAAATTCTACACGAACATCTTCCGGAACAGCCGAAGGATTTCCATTCAACTGAAATGCCGGCACCTCTTTCAGAACCGCGGTCAGCGCCAATGCGATTTTGGCGTCGGATTCTTTTGCCGGTGCGGCTTTGGTCGGTAAGCCGGTTCGCGGCTCCGGCTCCATTGCAGGGACGCGGATAAATTTGGGGCGAATGTCGCTGCAGGGCGCAGTAACCTTGAAAGGAATTTGCGCGGGCGCCTGCGCCTCCGGTAAAGCAGTTGGAACGGGCGGCCCGCTTAAGGCTGGAACTCGCTCAGAAGCGGGCGCACCCGTTCCGTTCGGTGGAAGATGAAAAGGAATTTTAGGAGGCGCCGCTGACGTGCTTGTGCGGAAACGCTCCGTGTCTTCGCGAGTGACCTGCAAAAATGGAGTTTCGACTTGCGGGACGGCGTGGTCGCGTACTTGGTCGGATCTAACCTGTAAACTCATGAACAGCGCGAGCACTTTGTCGAACGGCAGCGGCACAACAGTGGAATCAGTGGGGGAAAGGCTATTTAAAAAAATTTCTGGCGCCTGCCCGTAAATGCCAGCTAGCGAAACAGTCGGTCTGCCGCTCGCCATTCCCTTCTCGACATCCGAGGCCTTAAGCAGAATGGTTCGAGACGAGTCGAATGTCTCTCGCGGTTTAATGTAATCACTCGGCAACTGATCAAGAATGTCGCTTAGCAGGAGCGAGATGGCGCGTTCCGCTTTCGGCTCCAGCGCGAGCGCAACTGCGGCCGGCAACTCATGTGACCGCGGAGAGGTGGACGTGCTATCGAAACCAACCACGCGCGGCGCTGCCGCCGAAGCAGCGCCAGGCGCGACATGGAGAGGACCCGACGCTGCAACCTTGCGGGTCATATTTGGGAGCACAGTTTTGCTCAAGCGCTCGCTGCTCGGTTTCGCGACGGGCACAGCAACCGTGCGCGGAGACGAACTACCCGTCGAAACAGGAAATAGACGTGCGCGCGCCCGTTTGAAAAGATCAGGAAAGGGAATCGACATGCGCTAACGGTCTTCCGATGTCACGCGCCAGATTTCCTCGAGCGTGGTAATGCCATCGAGGGCTTTTTCAATGCCAACCATGCGCAAGGTTTTCATCCCTTCGCTCATGGCTTGATTCTTGATGATCGCGGCCGAGGCGCGCTTGATAATTAACCGGCGGATCGTTTCGCTTACCGGGAGCGCTTCGACAATCGCAATACGTCCGAGATAACCTCGTCCCCGGCAACGATCGCACCCGGTGCCGCGGTAAAAAACCGTCCCTTTTGTTTCTTTCATGCCGAGGCGTTCGAGAATCTCCGGCTCAGGGACAAACTCCTGACGGCAGTTCGTGCAGACTCGCCGCACGAGGCGCTGGGCGCAGGTCATGAGGACGGAACTTGAAATGAGAAATGGTTCGATGCCCATATCGTCGAGGCGGGTAATGGCGCCGGCGGCGTCGTTCGTGTGCAATGTGCTCAAAACCTGATGACCGGTGAGGGCGGCCTTGACCGCGATATCGGCGGTTTCGTTGTCGCGAATTTCACCCACCATCACGATGTCTGGGTCCTGGCGCAGGATCGAACGCAGCGCCGAGGAAAAATGGAGTCCGATATCGCTGCGCACTGCAACTTGATTAACGCCGATGAGCTCGTATTCGATCGGGTCTTCGACCGTGACGATGTTGTATTCGGGACTATTCAGTTCATGGAGGACGGAGTAGAGCGTCGTCGTTTTTCCGGACCCGGTTGGCCCGGTGACCAGAATCATCCCGTGCGGGGCATCGATGGCTTTTCTAAACTTGCTTAGCGTTTCTACGTCAATGCCCATCTGGTCGATGCCACCGGTGAGTGAAGCTTTGTCCAGGATGCGGATGACGACTTTTTCTCCATATGCCGTGGGCAAGACCGAGATGCGCAAGTCCACTTCCTTGCCCATGACTTTGATGCGAAAGCGACCGTCTTGCGGGAGCCGACGCTCAGCGATGTTAAGTCCGGCAAGGATCTTGATGCGCGAAGTGATGGCAAGCTGCAGCGCCTTTGGCGGCGACTCCGCCAAAGCCAGTTCGCCGTCGATGCGGTAGCGTAGCTTGAGCGAATTTTGGAATGGTTCGATGTGAATGTCGGAAGCCTTTTCCTTCATCGCTTGCACGAGAATGAGATTGACGATCTTGATGACTGGCGCGTCCTCGCTGTCGGCGGTAAGCCGGTCCAGATCGATTTCCTCGTGTTTAGCGGCATGAACTTCGACCTCACCTGTTTGCACGGCCCCCTCTGCGACTTTCTTCAGCACCTGGCTCATGTTGGCGCTGGAAGTGTGAATGCCGCTCAGTGCATCGTTCACCGCTTGTTCAGTCGCGATCATCGGCACGATCTCGAGCTGCACTCGCCGTTTCAGATCGTCCACTGCGAGCACGTTCGTCGGATCGGCCATTGCCACGAAAAGTTTTCCGTTCAAGCGTGCAATCGGTACGAGCTTGTTTGCCTTCGCCATTTCACGCGGCACGAGCGACATCACTTCTTCCGGCACACGCAGCTTGGTCAGATTGACCGGTGGCATGTTGAGGCAACGGCCCATGCTGAAGGCCATGTCCTGCTCGGTCACGAACTGTCTGTCAGTCAGGATTTTGAGAAAGCGACCGCCTTCTGTTTTCTGAATGCCGACTGCTTCCTCAAGCTGATTTGGCAGCAAAAGCCCGTCTTCGATCAGGACATCAGCGACGCGTTCTGCGAAAGATTTGCTTCTCATGCCGGCGAACATTTAAGCCCGTGCATCGAGCCGATAAATAGACTGCAAATTTTTTACGATGGCCGATGGCCGCGCGAGGTACCACGCGACCGTGTAGTCGATCGACTGTTGCAACGCTTCGCGTCCGGTGACATCGAAAGGATTACAGCAGGCCACCATCAGCGTGCGGCTCACCAGATCAAACGGCACAAAGAGGCGTCCGACCGTCAGATAGTCCGGCAGCATCGGCGCGATTTGCCGATCGACGTCGTAATATTCCAGCGGCACGTAAGCGAATTTCGTCCGATCAATTAAGGCGGATAATACCGCCTCGAGCCGCTCGACATTTTCTTTGCAAATATGATCGAGTAACGAAACGGCCAGTGCCTGGCCGCTCAAATTTTTGTTCAACTGATTGACGCTCTCAAGCGCGCCATGGACTTCCTCTTCCGCAAAAAACTCCTTCACCACCAAAAATTTCGCAAGAAGATCGTCACCGCGCTCGTGGAGATTGGCCAACTTGCCGACTTTTCCGGCGCGGCTGCCGATGTCGATCAAAGAGCCATCGCTCCCCTCCGTCAAACCGTTCTTCGATGCGGCACTGGCAATCGCTTGGCCGGACCCTTGCAATCTCGTTTCGATTTCGCCCAGCATCGCCAGAATATCCGGAGCGTTTGGATCCTTTGTTAAAATCGCTTCGCATTCCTGCATTGCGTTCGTGCGCGAGCCGACGTTGAAATATGCCTCGGCCAGCCTACGGGAAACGCGCAAAGACTCGTCGTGCCTCCCCACCTTCTGATAGGCTTCCTTCAGTATTTCCAGCGATTGATAATCGTCAGGCTGCGTCTGAGTAATCGCCTCAAACATTTCGATCGTCTGGACGATCTGGCGATGTTCCTCTTCCGACAGGGTGTGTTCCAGCACGGCGCATTGTAAAAGCTAGAAACATGCCTCTGTAACCCCGTGTAGCCGTAAATCCCTCTTAAATTTGCGAATTTCTCGGTCGCGAGGAATTCCGTTGGAGCTTCAGACTGCTCCTCGCCCGAAAACTCCCTAGTCGCCGTGACCGAAACGAGTAACCTGCTTTAAATCTGCGTCGAGCGACGAATGCGCCCCGCTAGGCAGATGTTTGCGTTTTCAGCATCTTGATGGCGTCGCGTAATTCGGCCGCCCGTTCGTAAAGTTCACTCGCAATCGCGGTCTCCATTTCGCGCTGCATGATCTCCAGTTTCGAGAGCGGACGTTTCGCGCGTACTTCCTCGAGCCATTCGTCCAAAAAAGCGATCTCCGAGCTTTTCGCAGCGAGTTCCGGAAAATTCGAGCGCTGAAAAAAATCCGAGATCGCGTCGCGCCCACGCTGGATCTCCAACATTGCTTCGGCAAACTTTCCCTCTCCCAAAAGAATGGATGCCCTCGCTCGCGTGTTCATCATCAGCACATAAGGCCGGAACTGCTGCAAGCTCCAGGAAAGCTCTTCGCGATCGGTATGCTCGATGACAAAATCGAATAGGTCGAGATTGCGCTGCGTGTCGCGAACCACACCTGCGAAATCGTTGATCTGAAACAAACTCAGATAGCGATGGTAATATTGAATGCCTTCCTGTTGGAGTTCGGCACACTGTTCCGGAGTGAGCTCGTAGTTTTCCCCGCGCTGCACTGCGCGTCCCGCCCGCTGTTGATGATAAGCCAGGAGCGATTCGCAACCGTGCGGCCGCGCGCCATCTGGTCGCCCGCTCATCTCCATCTGCAGCACACCGAGATCGATCCGCAGCTGCAACTTCTCCCGACCATCGAGCCCAACGATTTTACGCACTTTGATCGCACCCGGTTCGTGCGGCCAATCCCCGAGAAGAGTGTTCAAATCCAAATTCATCGCAGATAAAGCATCGAACATTTCACCTTCCTTTGTCAATGGCGTGAAAAAATGACACTAGCCGCTTTAACCACTAAAACGGCGCACTCCTCATTCCAGGTTTTCACATCTTGAAACGTGCAGGGTTTCACCGCAGCTTGCGCGAATGGAGCATGAGATCGAGGCGTTCATCCGTTTCCTCGCAGTCGAGCGCGGGCTCTCGGAAAATTATCAGCTCTCTACCCAGCGCTCACTGACCGAGTTTGCGCAATGGTGCGCCTCGAAGAAAAAGATCGACGATCCCGCTGGAGTCACGCTGCCAGTCATCAGCGAGTATTTCGCCGATCGAAAACGAGCGGGGCTTTCCGCTTCCTCAATCAAGCTCATCGTCGTAGCGCTAAAGATTTTCTTTCGCTTTCTCGCTGGCAAAGGCACCGTCGACCGAGATCCAACGCAGGGACTTGCCCTACCACGGATCGAACGTTATTTGCCCGAAACGCTGAACGAATTGCAGGTTGAGCAATTGATCGAACGCATCGATACGAGAGTTCCTTTCGGATTGCGCAACCGGGCGATGGTCGAATTGCTTTACGCAAGCGGATTGCGCATTTCCGAGCTGGCGAACGCGCGGCTCGAGAATCTGGATTTCGAAGAGCGAATTTTACGCGTGACCGGCAAAGGAAACAAGACGCGGCTCGTGCCAGTGGGCCATAAAGCTTGCGATGCACTCGCAGCCTACTTGTCGATGGAACGTCCAAAACTGGTGAAACGCCGCAGCGGCAGCGAGATTTTTCTGTCGGAACGCGGCACGAAATTAACTACCGCGCGCATCTGGCAGATCGTGAAAACAATTTCGCGACATTCCGGACTCGAAAAAAATGTTTACCCGCATTTGCTGCGGCACAGTTTCGCCACGCATTTGCTGAGCAACGGCGCCGATCTGCGCATCATTCAGGAGATGCTCGGCCACGCCGATATCTCCACCACGCAGGTTTACACGCATGTCGATCAACAGCGCTTAAAAGCTGTCCATCGAAAATTTCATCCGCGGGCCTAAACAAAGCTGGCTCGCACAAAGTCCACCAAGGACACAAAACAAACAACAATTGCGCGCGTTGTGACCGTGGTGACCCGTTGTGCGAGATCATTTTCCTGATTAATTCAAACACTCATGAGACGAATTCTCGTTTTGATGATCGCGGGCGCGCTCGCGGCCCTGGCGATGTGGTATGGCCTGGGCGTTTATAAAAAAGCTTCGGCGCCGGCCGTGGGTGTGCTTCTCCCGCGCCAAACGATTTTCTTTGCGCATATCCCGGACTTCGAGCGAACTCGCGATCAGTGGCATCACGCCGACATTTACCAACTCTGGCACGAAGCCGCGGTGCAAGATTTCTTGCGAAAGCCGCTGGCTAAGCTTCCGAAAAGAGACGCGACTTCTCAAACCCTGCAGGAGATCGAACAGCTCGACCCGAAAGATGCCTTTTTCGCGCTGACTTCGATCGACAATAACAATCCTATATTCGTCGGCGGTTTTCGTTATCGGGGTAGCCAGGATGCGGCGGAGGCAATCGTCGGCAAATGGCGAGAAAAATTGCTCGAGAAGAATCCGAACGCGAAGCGTGAAAAAACCGCCTACCAACAGCGCCAGATCGAAACGATCACCTCTGCGCCTTTCACTTTAGCGACGGCTTACGACGGGCATTGGTTTTTCGTATCGAACGACTTGACCCAATTAAAATCGCTTCTCGACCGAGCCGATCATCGAGCGAAAGATCGACAATCAACCATCGAGGTTGACGAGGCATACCGCGCAGCGATGGCCCACATGCCGTCAAGTTATGCCGTGCTCTTTTATCTTCAGCCGAAAGAGATCGCAGAGAAACTCGGAGCACTTCGCGGCGCGATTGCTCAGCAAAACTCGGCGAGCCAACGCACATTGGAGCAGCTACGGAGCGTTTGCGGCGCAACGCGCTTCGACAATGGCAAAATCCACGACGTGTTTTTTGTTGGCATGCCAAAACTCACCCAAAATGCGTTGCTTACCCAATCATCGGCTGGCCTCGGAACCAAGGATACTTTTTTCTACCTCGCAACGGTGCTGAACCTGGAAAAATTTGCCGCGCTCAATCAATCGGGTGTAGGCGCGCCGTTTACAGGCTGGTTGCAGAAACTTTTTGACGCTGCCTCACGCAACGGTGTGACCGTTGACGATTGGAAAGCGGCATTCGAACTCGAATTGGGATCGTTGGCGGACTGGCCGGCGACTGCGCGCTGGCCGTCGCTCATCGCGACTCTCCCAGTGAAGGATCCGGGGCGCGCAAACAAGATCGTTGGCGCATTGACTCCTGCGATCAACAAAGATGCTCCCTGGACAAAAACGGAAAAAGATGGCGTCAGCTATTTTTTCATGCCGACACCAGCGAGTTTATTTGCAATCACGCCAACGATTGCCTTGTCGAGCCGTCTCTTGGTTGCCGGTCTTGATTCAGTTTCGGTGGAAGCGGCGATAAAACCCGGCGGCTCAGTCTCGGAGTTGTCGAACTCCCAAACCTACAAGGCCGCGGCGCGCTTGCTGCCGGCGCCGACCGACTTTTTCGCTTACATCGACATGCCGCTTTTATATTCGCGACTGGATGCTGCGATGCGCCCGATGCTGTTGATGAGCGCGGCCTTTATGCCCGCGATTTCCGATCACGTCGATGTGGGCAAATTGCCGCCGCCCGAGATCGTCGCAAAATACCTCAGCCCGATCGTTGCTTCGCAAAGGTATGAGCGTGACGGATACATCGAGGAATCGATCGGGCCAATCACGTTGACCCAGGCGGTAATCGGTCTAGGGGTGCCAGCCGTGTACTGGGCCTTCACTCGCCAACGAGCGGATTGAGCCCGGCAAAAACTGACGGATCGCGCCATTTCGGCACTATTTTGGCTAACCAGGCACGATTGGCTGAGAATTATGCTGTTACCCCGGCAAAAACGTGCTATTTTTTTTGACCTATGGCTATTCTAAAGAAAAATGCATTCTCCCGCCGAATTCCCGATCTCGTGACGGAGGAACTGGTCGCGGTGCTCTCCCGGCGTGCCTCATTCGAGTTCAAACAACTTTTCGATATTGTGCACGAAAATCTGCGAGCGCGGAATGCGGCCAGCGGTGGCGAAGAAATGCTCCGGCTGCGTGCTTATGAGAAGCTGCAAAATCTGGTCGCGCGCGGTGCGGTGAAGAAGAATGGCAAGAAATACAAAGGTCTTCCCTCAGCACTGGCCCATGCGATTGCCCCTCACAACGGGCATATCCCCGCAGCCGCACGATAATCGAATCCGCGTAAGGCGCTTCGCATTTCCCTAGGAGAGCGAATGTTGCGAGAATACCTGCCGGTTCTCTTGCAAATTATTGTGGCGATCGGATTCGCTGCCTCCGTTCTGCTGGTGAGTGTCCTTGCAGGGAAAACCGGGACGCGCTCGGCGCTTAAGGACAGTCCGTATGAATGTGGCATGGTGCCGCAAGGCGCGGGCCAACCGCGGTTCAGCGTGAAGTTTTACCTCGTGGCCATGCTCTTCATCCTTTTCGATCTCGAGATCGTGTTCATGTACCCGTGGGCGGTCGTTTACAAAGAGGCAGTTGCCCAAAGCAGCAGCATCTTTTGGAGCATGCTCAGCTTCATCACCATTTTGATGGTGGGCTACGTTTACGCACTGAAAAAAGGCGTGCTCGATTTCAAGAAGTAAGAAGATTCCTGTTTTCCTCTAACTTCTGACCTCTCTGAGTTCGGTTAAAACGCCCACCAGCCCCGCACAAAAAGGCTGGCGAAAAGCGCAAAAAAGAGGAGCGACCAGACAGTGATAACCGCATTCCAGAATCGGTTTCTCGCCACCAAAGCGAACAGGATGAAAATTGGGAAGAGCGCCAATGTGTAACGTGGCGCGCTCGCGATAAAGGTCACGCTGGTAAAAAGCAACCAATTCCCGGTCATCCACATCGCGTAGAGCGGCCGCAATTTGATCCAACTCACGATCGTGCAGATCAAACTCAGTGTCACGAAGGACAGCTCTTGCGCTCCGACCATTTCCGCTTCGTTAGCGGTGCGATCGAAGCTCCCGATCGCCTCCCGGATTCCCACCCACGGCCACGAAGTCGACATCGCAAAGAGTTTTTGCCTCATCCGCAAAAACGCGAACGGGTCGCCTGTCACCCGCCAATTAACCATTAAATAAACACCGAAGCCGACGGGCGCGATCCAGAGCCACTGCCATTTCCAGCGTCGCGTCACCCAATATTGGTGCATCGCTTCCACGGCGAGCGTAGGAACCAAAATGGCACCGGGTGCGCGCGTCATCCAAGCCAGCGCCCCAAGCCCACCCGCCAGCCACCAGCGCTCCGTGCGCGCCGCCATAAGAGAACCCAAACCGAGCGCGAGAAACAGGCTCTCCGTATAGCCGATGTGTAAAAAATATGCGGTCGGAAAGATCAAAAAGAACCACGTTGCGCGTTGCGCGACAACGGCGGGAAAATCCAAATTGACCAGTCTTCGCAGAAGAACGGCGGCGACTATCGAGGCGATGGCCGAAACGATAAATGCGCCCACTAGATAATCTCCTGTGAGATGACCAAAAAGCCGCACCGACCAGGGAAACAACGGATAAAACCAAGCTTTCAGCGTGTCCTTCGCGCTGTAACCAAATTGGGCGAGTCTCTGGAAATGCAACGAATCCCAACGGTTCCAAATTTCGAACCACGCGTAGGCACCCTGGAGGCTTTTGTCCTCAAGAATCTGGTAACTCTTCGCTCCGAATACGAAGAGCAAAAACTTGACGGCCAACACCCATCCCACGACCAGCCAATCGTCCTCGGTCAACAAGCCAACAGCGCGCATCGATCGTCCGCGGATTGTCGATCTTGCAATTCGGTTTCGCTCATATGGGAAAAAAACGTTCCGCTTGTTTCACCCGCCGATCGATCTCTACTTATCGTTCCGCAGCCGGAATGACTACCGAATAAACTCGCACGCCAGCGCCGGATTCCCACTTGCACGCCCCGCTGGAACCGCCTAATAGCTTTAGCCTCCATGATTCACCACATCGTCCTCTACAAACTGAAACCTGAGGTCACTCCTGCTCGCGTCGAGGAAATGATGATGAATACGCGCATGCAGCTTTTGAAAATTCCCGAGGTTTTGAGCATCAAGTGCGGAAAACGGGTCGACCCGGAATTGCCCTGGCCGTTTTTTATCGCGATCGACTTCGAATCGATGGACAAATACGCCATCTTTCGCGAAGACCCCGTTCATGTGAAGTTCATGGAAGAAGTGATCAAGCCGAACACGGCCGACTCTCTCACCCTGGATTTCGAGATGGATCCCGGGAAAGATGTTCGGTTTTCCTAGCTAGTAGGGGCAGGGTGCCGCCTGCGTTCAGCTGGTTTGGCTGCTTCTACGGCCGTTGCTATTTCTGCGCGCCACGATTAATCATCGTGCTCGATGCGACTTGGTTATCTCTACTCGCGTTACCCGGTCATCTCGCAGACCTTTTGCGACACGGAGATGCTGGCTCTGGAACAGCTCGGCGTGCCTCTTGAAATCGGCTCGGTTTATCCACCGCTCACCAGCTTGCGTCACGAGCACCTCTCCCGACTTCGCGCGCCGATTCGTTACGCGCCGCCGCAGCAAATTTTGCGGATTTGGGAAAAAAAAGCGAAGACCGGCGGCAAATGGCCGGCTGCGCTTGTCGATCTTCACCAGCGGAAATATGGCCCGCGATTCAAGCCCGGGCAGCGCGCGCGCAACGCGCTTTACTTCGCCGACCTTTTCACGCACAACGGCGTCGATCACGTCCATGTTCACTTCGCCAATCGCGCTGCGCACACCGCTCTGTTTTTAAAAGAAATTTCCGGCATCCCCTTCAGCATCACGGCGCACGGGCAGGATTTCATGACCGATCTGGGCAACGACGATCTCCTGCGCGAAATCTGCGCGGCTGCGAAGTTTATCGCGGCCGAGACTGATTACAGTCGCGAGCTGCTTTGCCAGCGGTGCCCGGATTCCGCTGCGAAAATCCATCGGGTTTATAACGGAATCGACCTCGAATGCTTCCCCTCTCCGCTTCCGGCGAAACAAAATCCCGCGCCGCTCATCCTCAGCGTCGGCCGGCTTGTTCCCTTCAAAGGATTCGAATATCTCATCGATGCCTGCGCGGAATTGACGCGTTGCGGCCTCGATTTTACCTGCGAGATCGTTGGCGACGGACCGCTACGCGAAAGTCTTCAGGGCAAGATCGACAAGTTAAACCTCTCATCTCGAGTTGCTCTTCTCGGTTCGCTGTCCCAGGGTGCGATTTTCGAAAAATTGCGCGCGGCCGACATTTTCGCGCTGGCTTCGGTAGTCGATCCCCAGGGTGGAAGCGACGTATTTCCCACAGTGATCCTTGAGGCAATGTCCGCGGCGCGCCCGGTGGTCTCGACGCGGCTAGCCGGCATCCCCGAATCGGTCGTGCACGACAAAACTGGACTGTTGGTGCCGCCCGGCGACACGGCAGCGCTGGCTGATGCGCTCGAACATTTGACTCGCGATCCTGCACGACGGCTGCGTTACGGTCAGGCTGGGCGCGCGCGAATCGAGCAGCATTTTGAAATCAAAAAAACTGTCGTTCCACTTCTTCAACTTCTCCAGTGGTCGTCCGTCCCGCGACCCAAGTCGCCCGCTCGTCCCTCCATTCACCAGATCGTTTATCTGATCGATCGCTGGCCGGACAAAAGTTTGCCGTTCATCGAACGCGAGCTTCAGGAGATGGAGCGGCAAAATATCTCCATCGTGCCGTTCGTCTGCGAGTTAAATTCGGCCACCCGTTTTACTCCGGTTATGGAACAGGTGGTGGAAAGACTGAATTTTTTGCCTGACGCAATGGCGATCGAAGCAGAGTGGCGGACGAACCGCGCCCTTGCCCAAAAATTGGAAGGGGAGCGAGCAAGCGAAAACGATCGCGCACCGGCCGCGATTTTCCTGCGACAGGCGCGTTTCGCTCTCGCATTACGCAAGCTTCTCCTGGAGAAAAACATTTCGCATGTCCACGCCACGAATTCGCGTGCGCTCGTCTGCGCGCTAATTTTGCAGGGGATTGTCGATCTTACGGTCAGCGCGACGATCGAGCCGAAACCAGAACTGCCGCAAAGTTGGATCGAGGCGGCATTAAGCCGATGCCAGGGCGGACGTCTGAGTGATCGCAAATTGATCCGGAAGCGCGGCAATACATTTCTCTTCGACCAGGCAGCTCTTGTTTCTTTTCCAAAAAAGACGCTCCGCGTGCTCGAAGAAAAAATCGGGATCGATTTGACCGATCACGCAAGTTTCTGGCAGGAATGGTCGGAGTTGCTGGTTCGCTGGAGCCGAGAGCGCGCGGACGAAAAATAAAAATAAGCGGATGAACAAGAAAGCCATTCTCCTCGCCGGCGGCGCCGGAACGCGGCTCTTTCCGCTGACGAAAATCGTCTGCAAACAGCTTCTGCCGGTTTACGACAAGCCGATGATTTGCTATCCGCTCGCCACGCTCATGCTCGGCGGTTTGCGCGACGTCCTCCTTATCTCGACGCCCAAAGACTTGCCCATGCTTCGCGATTATTTGGGCGATGGGGCGCACCTTGGCATTCGGATCGAGTATGCGGAACAACCGAAGCCGGAGGGAATTGCCCAGGCTTTTCTCATTGGCGCCAAATTTATCGGTGACTCCGGCGCGTCACTGATTCTCGGCGACAACATTTTCTACGGGAAACTCGACTTCTACCGCGACGCGCTCGCGATTGAATGCGGGGCCTGCATTTTCGGATACCAAGTTCGCGATCCGCAACGCTACGGCGTGGTCGAGTTCGATGCCGATGGCAAAGCGATCAGCCTCGAAGAAAAACCGAAACAGCCGAAAAGCCATTTCGCCGTGCCGGGGCTTTATGTTTACGACGAGCGCGTGGTCGAGTTTTGCCGAAGGCTGCGTCCCTCGACGCGCGGCGAACTCGAGATTACGGATTTGAACTTGCTTTACCTCAAACGCAAGGAGCTGCACGTGAAATTGCTCAGCCGCGGCCTGGCCTGGCTCGATACCGGTACGCAGACGAGCTTGCTTGAGGCCGGCAATTATATCGCGACTATCGAACATCGACAGGGACTGAAAATCGCATGTCTCGAGGAGGTTGCTCTCCGCATGGGTTTCATCACTCAATCGGAGCTTGCGGCAATGATCGATCGACTGCCAAAGAACGAATATCGCGACTATCTGCGTTTGGTTTGCGACGAAGGACCGAGCGCAGGCCCAGAGCCGGTCGGTTGATTGCGTGGGCGCTGTAGCGGCGGTCTGCGACCGCCGAAATACGACGCTCATAGAGCGCCACTACAAAATCATTTCGGTTGCTCGCGGAGCAAATGACTGGTATCGGCGAGCAATTTCGTCACCGCATCCGCCGCGGTCGCTTCGTAATAACCGCGAATTTCACCATGTCGATCCACCAAAACCATTCGCGTGCTGTGCACGGGAATTCCGGTTTCTTCGCTGCCATCTGAAACCGCCAGTTTGAAGCCATCGCGAGAGAGATGGTAAATGGTGGATTGCGCGCCGGTCAGAAAATCCCAGCGGCCCGCTTGCGCATGCAACTTCTCCGCGTAGCCGCGCAAAACTTCCGGCGTGTCCTTCTCCGGATCGACAGTGAAGGAAACGAGATGGACATCCGTTTTTTCCAGAGGTTTCTGTAACTCGCTCATCCGTGTGCTAATCATGGGACATGGTCCCGGGCAGGTCGTAAAAATAAAATCGGCGATCCAAATTTTACCGATCAACTGCGCGGCTCCGAATGGCTGCGCATCCTGATTAACAAGCTGGAAACTTGGGACGGCGCCGTAGGAAGAAACTGTTCGCTGGGCGAGAGCACGGACCTCAACGTGGCGAAGCCACAGCAAAAGCACGGCAGTAACAAACGGAATAAGAATCAACGTGGCCTTCCAGGCCATCGCGCTTAATGATGAGCCCCGTTCCACCGACAAGGACGCTGTATTCATAATTTCGTCGCGACGAGCGCGACGAGCAAAAGCGGCAGATAGACAATGGACGCGACGAATAATGCGCGCGCTTGTTGAGGCGTTCTTTTTCCGTGAAACCGCATTGCCATTGCCATAAACAAGCCTCCGAGCGCGAACGCAATTGGAACATAAATTGCGTTTGTTAGGCCAAGGTAACCCGGCACGCCTGCGACGATCAAAAGCAGCATGCAAAACAAAACGCTTTGACTGGAACTGCGTGCTCCGGTCTCGTCGTCGCTCGACATCATTTGAAAGCCCGCGCGCGCATAGTCCTCCCGATACATCCACGCCAGAGCAAAGAAATGCGGCATCTGCCAGAAGAATAGAATCGCAAACAAACTCCAGGCCCCGGCATCGAGACGTCCGCGTGCCGCGGCCCATCCAATCATCGGCGGGATCGCACCCGGGATCGCGCCGATTAGGGTGTTCGTGGTGCTGATTCGTTTCAGCGGCGTGTACGCGAAAATGTAAAGAACAATTGTGAGCGCGGCGAGACTGGCCGCGAGCGCATTGCAACTGAGCACAAGATAAATAATTCCCGCGATCGCGAGCAGCAGGCCGATTACAAGAGCATCCCGCGCCAGCATTCTGCCGGCCGGAATCGGCCGCATTTTCGTTCGCCGCATCAACGCATCCGGTCTCCGCTCCCACCATTGATTGAGCGCGGCCGCACTCGCCGCAGCCAGCGCTGTGCCAAATAGAGCATGAAAAAATCGCGGATAACTGATCGGATTTTCAGCGCCGAGATAAAAACCGACCGCGGTCGTGAGCAGAACCAGAAGCGTCAGGCGCGCTTTGACCAGCTCGGCGAAATCGGCAACCGCTCGAAGACGCGACCGCTGCCCATTTGTCAGAACGGAAGCGATTTCGCGATCAATCGCGGCCGTTTTCATGTAACTTCTGCTCCTCTCGCTTCAAATCTAGCTGTCGATCTTTCAACGGCGCACCTGTGCAAAATTCGCCAGCTAATCGCCCAACTGCTCACGCCAAAAGATAGCATGATCGCGCCGACTGCGACATGCGCGGTCGCGATGTCCGCGGCCTTGTTGCTCCAGATCGTCCAGGCTCCAAGCGTAAGTTGAAGGAACAGGAGAGCAACCCACCAGATCGACAATCGCCTCAGCGCTGCGATTCCGCGCGCGTCTCTCCAAACCCGCAGACAGAAAGCGAGCACGGCGAAAGCGATAATCAGCGCGAGAAAGCGATGCGCCATTTGCAGCCAAATTTGAAACGCGGTCACGTCGGAATAACCATGCGCGTCGCGCCAGGAATTCAGCTGTGCAAGCATGTTTGGACTCGTTTCCGGAATCCATGCGCCGTTTGCCGTTGGAAAATCGAGAATGGCGAGGTCGCGATGCTGATGGCGCATGGTCGCGCCGAGCGCGAGTTGCACATAAATTGCAATTGTCGTTGCGAGCGCGAGCGTTTTAAGCGGCGCGAATTTTTTTAGATCGACAACTACATTTGAGAGCGCTGGCCAGAAGTTTGTCGTCATCAACGCGATCACGACAATGAGTCCGAGGAACGCTTGCGCAAGACAGGCATGAAAGATTCCGATTTCGTTTTTGAGCATCGTCACACGCAGACCGCCGAGAATGCCTTGCAGAACGACGCTGGCGACAGCAATCAAACTGAAATTGCGCAACGATTGTCGATCCTGACCGCGCCAAACCCAGACCGCGAGAAAGATGGTGAGAAATCCTACTGTTGATGCAATCAGGCGGTGGGTGTGCTCAAAAAAAATCCCACCGACCCATTTCGAAACCGGAAATAAAAACATGTTGTAGCCGAATGTGGTCGGCCAATCGGGCACGGCCAGGCCGACTCCCTTGCTCGTGACCATTCCGCCGCTGCAAATGAGAAGCAGGGTTGCGAACGCAGTGAACCAGGCGAAGCGATTGAGCCAGCTTGTCGATCTTGCGCGAGAGGATGTAGCCATTTTTCGAAGCCAGGAAAAGTAATCGCAGATTGCGAGGACACAAAGACTCTGGGTAGCGCACGCGTCTTGCGTGCTGGCGATCGCATCCTCGCGATCGTCAGCTTTTTAGGAAGATTGTTTGGCGAGACGCCAAAACCAGCATGCGAAACGCATGCGCTACCCAGATGCAGACTATTAGCCGCTTGGGCTTGATGATGCGGCTGGCCCGGGTGGTTTATTTTCCGGTTTGGCGGCGGGGTTTTCCGCTTTGGGCGCGGCCGGAGGCGGCGCGCTTTGTGTTCCGGCCAATTCGGCGCGCTCTTTCAACCACGCTTGATAATCCTCCGGCGTGTCGACCACCAGCGTGCCCTTCATTCCATAATGGCCAAGCCCGCAAAGCTGCCCACAAATCACCTCGTAGGTGCCGGTTTTGATCGGTTTGAACCACATTGGAATGAGCGAGCCGGGAATTGCGTCCGCCGCGATGCGCATATGCGGCAGGAAAAAATCGTGAATCACATCTTTTGACGAAAGCTCGATGATCACCGGCCGATCAACCGGCACATGCAACTCACCAAGGGTCACAATATCGTCCTTGCCCGCCGGATCATTTGGATCGAGCCCGAGCGGATTGGAGTTGGTCACCAAACTGACGTCGCGGCGGCCAAATTGGCCGTCCGGCCCGGGCAAATGAAAATTAAAGCTGAACTGCTGGGCGACGACATGGATAAGAATCGCATCTTTTGCCGGCGGAAATTCATTCACGCGTTTCGCCCAAAGCGGGATGGCGAATCCCAAGAGCAAAACCGCTTCGATGAGGACTACGGAAAATTCCAAATGAGTTGAGATCCCGCTGCGCACGCCGTGATGATCGGCGGCGGGATGGCGGCCTTTTCGGAAACGGATCAAAACGAAAACGAAGAAAGCCGACCACCCGATAAAAAGTGCGCCCATGAACCAATGGCAGAACTCGAGGATGTGGTCGATCTGGTAGCCGTGCTCGGACGCGTTCGGTGGTTGCCCGAGAAACTCGTTGATGAGCGCGAGGCTATTCATACTTTTCCAAATCTTCTTCGGTCAGTTCCTGATGTGGCTCGAGCGGCATCCGGCCATGACGCCAAATGTGAAAGCTGAAAGCGCCTATCCCGCCGATGACCGACATGACCGCGCCGAAGAGGAACCAGATAGCCACCGCCATATGCTCGGTCGATTTGCCATCCTTTGCGCCGTAGCAAAACGGACACGCCAGCGCTTGCGCGAGAGGCAAGATCGACAATAAGACAATCGACAAAATTTTCGCTCTCATGTGATGATGCGAAGCCGTTTCATTTTCCGGTAAAACCAGACGCCGTAGATGACGAGCGCGATTGCGCTGGCGAACGACGCTATTGCACCGGCGAGATAAACCGGCGCGCCTTCCACGAGATCAACCCAAACGCACCAGCCTCCAACACCGAGCGCGAGCAGCGTCGAGAAGATAATGAAGACGATATGGAAAGCTTTAAGTGACATTTAGCGCACGATCGGGTTGTACCAGGCGAGAAATGTAAGCCAAAAAAGTCCGAGAACAAAAAAACCGGTGAAAATCAGAACGCGATAGATGAGTCGTTTTTCCGCCGCGAGATGCATGAAGATGGCCGCGACCAACCCCGCCTTTAACGTGGCCACGAGCATGGCAATCGCGATGTTCGCCTTGCGTGTGCCAAAATCGACATACGACAATGCAACGGTGATCGCGGTGAAGGCGAGCAGCAGCGCGCCGACAGTCAAATAACCCCTCACGTGCTTTTGCACGTTGTGCGCGTATTCCTCGTGCTCACTTGGGTCTTGGGAAATGTCAGGCGGGTTGTTCATGGTTTAGAGCAAATAAAACAGCGGAAAGACGAAAATCCAGATCAGATCGACAAAGTGCCAAAAGAGCCCACACACTTCGACGCGATTGGCGAGATGCTCCGGATTGCGCTGGTAAACTTTCTTGCTGACTGGCAGCCACATGTAAATGAAAACGAGCACGCCACCGAGCACGTGCAGGCCGTGCAGGCCGGTAATAGTGAAATAGCTCGCGAAATACGCGCTGTGCGTCGGCAAAAACATGGTGGCCCGCTCCACGTCCTCTTTGTCGATCTTGCCGATTTTGTCGGTAGGCGGAACGTAGAGAAAATGCGGCCGATCCATTGCCGGATTGGTCGGATCGGCATTGACCGGGTCGAGAGCGACTTCGTACTCCTTGATGTTGGGATTGGTTAGCGCTTCGCGATTGTGGAGATGACCGGTGATCTCGAGCCGCGGCGGCAGACCTTTTTCGGCAGCGTGCTTGTTGCCGAGATATTGCTCATATTTTTCCAGCGCCTGAGGTTTAATGTAAGCGCCAAAGTGCTCAAACTTCTGCGGCCATTCGTAGACCAGCTTAACCGTCAAAAAAATCACACCGCACAAAATCGTGGCCAGCATGTACCACCAGTAGCGGCGATACCTTCTCATCTTCAACTCTGCCCAGGCCAGGACCACTGTGACCGACGACAAGATCAAGATCGCCGTGTTCATTGTCCCAACGGGAACGTTGAGCAACCCATGAGGCCACATGCCCGGTGGCGCATCGAGTCGCAAAAAGATGTAAGCGGAGAAAAGTCCGCCGAAGAGCATCACTTCCGAAGCGAGAAACAGCCAGATGCCGACTTTGGCGTTCCACAAGCCGGTGTCCGGTCTAGTGGAAATTGTATAGGGGATCTCCATTCGTTGGGTTAAACCAGCACCGGTTGCTCCACGGCTTTGCGCCGGGTGCGCTCGGCCGGTTCGACCGGCTCGTTTTGCATGGTGAAATCGCGCTCGCGTCCGGGCAGGCTGTATTCGTAGGGGCCGCGATAAGCGACGGGCGCCGTGATGAAATTTCCATGCGGCGGCGGGGAGGGCGCGGTCCACTCCAGCGTCGTCGCCTCCCACGGGTTGTCGTTCACCTTTTTGCCGTGCTTGATGCTCCAGAAGAAATTGATGATGAATGGAATTTGCGCCAGACCCATGATCCAGGCCGCCCACGAAATCGGCGTATTCCATTGGAACCCGCTCAGACCCCAAACATGATCGCCGGAAAGGGTCCAGCCCTGGCCGCCGTCGTACCAGCGCCGGTGCATGCCGAGCATTCCCTGCAGAAACATCGGCAGGAAAATCACGTTCATGCAGACGAGCGACGGCCAGAAATGTACTTTGCCCCAGAATTCGTTCATGGTTCGGCCGGTCGCTTTCGGAAACCAATAATAAATCCCGGCAAAGAGCGCGAAGATGGTGCCCGGCGCCACGATGTAATGGAAATGCGCGATCACGTAATAGGTGTCGTGCAGGTAGAGGTCGGCTGAATTGAACGCCAGCGGGATGCCGGTCAGTCCGCCGATTCCAAACATCGGCAGGAACGCCGTCGCGAAAAGCATGGGCACGTTGAACCGGATCGAGCCGCCCCAAAGTGAAATAAAAAACGCGCTCAAGATAATTACTGATGGGATCGAGATGATGAGCGTGGTCGTCTGGAAAAACGCGCTCACGGTCGAGCCCATGCCCGTGAGCCACATGTGATGCGCCCAGACAACGAACGACAAAAAGCCAATCGTGAGCACCGAGAAAACAAGCGATTTGTAACCCCAGAGCGGTTTGCGTGAATTGTTCGCCAGAATTTCAGCAACAATCCCCATGCCCGGCAGAATGAGCACGTAAACTTCGGGATGCGCGAGGAACCAGAAAAGATGTTGCCACAAAAGCGGGCTGCCACCACCACTGATGTGCATCGCCGCGCCATTCACCACGAGACCTGCCGGCATGAAAAAGCTAGTCGCCGCCACGCGGTCCATCAGTTGCATGATGATCCCTGCCTCCAGCGGCGGAAACGCCAGCAAGAGCAGGAACGCGGTGACAAATTGCGCCCAGACAAAAAATGGCAGCCGCATCCACGTCAGTCCTTTGGCGCGCAACTGGATGATCGTGGCGATGAAATTAATCGCGCCGAGCAACGACGACGTGATCAGAAAAATAAAACCAATCAGCCAGAGTGTCTGTCCATTGAAAACCGGATTATGTCCCGGGCCGCTATCGGCAATCGCGGCTAGCGGCACGTAGGAAGTCCAGCCACTTTTGGCCGCGCCGCCGGGAACGAAGAAACTTGTCAGCATGACAGTGCCCCCGACAAAAACGGCCCAGTAGCTTGCCATGTTTACTTTCGGGAAGGCCATGTCCGGCGCGCCGATTTGCAGCGGCACGACAAAATTGCCAAACGCGGCGAACGCCAATGGCACAATCCCGAGAAAGACCATGATCGTGCCGTGCATCGCGCCTAACGAGTTGTAAAAGTCGGGCGTCATTTTCCCGTCCGGCATCGTGCCCGCCCCGAAAATATGCGGGAGGAACTTTCCAATCACTGGCAAAGCCTGGCCAGGATAGGCCAGTTGCCACCGCATCAGCATCATCAAGGAAAAACCGAAGAGCAGAAAAAACAGCCCGGTGAATCCGTACTGGATGCCAATCACCTTGTGATCGGTCGAGAAAATATATCTTCGCCACCATCCGAGCTCGTGATGCTCATGCTCGCCTTGGTGTTGATGTCGATCTTGCCCGCCTGTCGCGCCGGAGTCAGGCGAAGGCGGATGCGTTTCGAGGGAAGCGGAAGCGTCCATTTTCAAGAAAATTACCGCATCAATATCTAAGGAGAAGGTGGGATTGCAAAGCGCAAAATCTTTTCACTGGCGCGATCTTCGACGAGGCTCGGCCTAATCTGCAGGCGCGCCGTCGTCGTCGGTGACTCGCCGCTGTTTACGATGTCGATCTTGTTTATGGCGGCGGCGATTCCCGCAGCCGTTGCTGCCGCTCCAATTCCCGCTGAATCATCTGCTCGCGGCGTGACGCGAACCAGCGATAGGAATAAACGTTCAGGCCATGCGCGATTAATCCAATTCCCCAACCAAAGATCACCCAGTGAAACCAAAGATGATGTGGGTTCCGGACGAAATTGAGAAGCGCGAGCAACAGATTTGCTACCACATAGATCATAACGTGCCGATAAAATGCCAGTTGCGCTTCCACCCGCGCCGCCGCCCGCCGATATAGGGCGTCATCCATATTCTGCGATTTCAACATGTCGATCTTAAAAGGGCGAGCGCGAAATCTTGCCCGCTAGGTTCCGCCGCGCGTGTTCCACCACTTCGACAAACGCGCTTCCGGGATTTCCGGGATCGCTTTGCCGGTCCTATCGTAATGCGACGTGTCGTTAAATAATGTGAGCCGTGCGCGCGTTGCGTCCCGAAAATCGACAATGTTTAGCGCCGCCGGCTTCTGATCGAGATTATCGCGATAACGTCGCGGGTCGAACCCGAGCAACGAACTAAGCAAAAGACGGATGGTCGCTTTGTGCGAGACGATCAGAATATTTTTGCCGGAATATTCTCGCACCAGTTCGATCAATGCCGGCAAGGCGCGTGCCGTCACGGCCAATCCACTTTCGCCTCCCATTGGCGCGAATGTGTACGGATCTTTTTCCCACTCCGCCGCTTCTTCCGGGAAGCGTTCCTCCACTTCCCGGCGCGTCATCTGTTCCCAGCGGCCATGCGAAATTTCCCGGAAGCCATCGCGCGTCTGGACTTCGAGTTTGTGCGGCGCGGCCAGAATTTGCGCGGTCTCGACCGTGCGGCCGAGGGGCGATGTATAAATTGCGACAATTTTTTCGAGGCTTAATCGCTCCGCCAATCGCCGCGTTTGTTCACGTCCCTCATCGGAAAGTTCCACGTCGGTTGCGCCGGCGAAACGATCCTCCGCGCTCAAGACGGTGGCGCCGTGTCGCACCATGAAAACTCGTGTCGCCGGTGATCGCATTTGTTCGTCATCGCGCAAAGCGCGCGAAAAGGCAATCTCGCCCTGACAGGTCGTCTCTAATCTGCCGCCGGCTTTGTGAAAGTGCTTTCTTTGCAGCTACATTTGCGGCGTGAAGAAAGATTCGCCGCCGCGCTCGATTATTCACCTCGATATGGATTGCTTTTATGCCGCAATTGAGGTGCGCGACCGGCCGGCGTTGCGCGGCAAGCCGGTCGGCGTCGGCGGGACACGCGATCGGCGCGGCGTCTTGACCACATGCAATTACGAAGCGCGCGAGTTCGGCGTGCATTCAGCCATGCCCACTTTTATGGCGCTGCAACGTTGCCCGAACCTGATCGTTTTGCCGACGCGGTTCGATGTTTATCGGCGAGAAGCGGCTGTCATTCGCGGGATTTTGCATCGGTTCAGCTTGCTGATTGAACCGCTCTCGCTCGATGAAGCTTATGTCGATCTTACGGCGCATCCCGGCGCGCCCGCTGCCGTCGCAAAAGTCATCCGCGACATGATCTTTCAAAAGACGAAGCTGACCTCGTCAGCCGGGATCGGTCCAAACAAGCTCGTAGCCAAAATTGCCAGCGAGGTAAATAAGCCGAACGGCCAGCTTGAAGTGAAGCCGGAAGAAGTGCCGGACTTCATGGAGAAACTTCCCGTGCGCAAAATCTGGGGAATTGGCGCCAAAACCGAACGAAAGCTGGAAGAGCTGCGCGTCAAGACCTGCGGCGAACTCCAGAGCTTCTCGCGGCCGGAACTTGTCGATCTTTTCGGCAAATTCGGCATCGACCTCTACGATCTTTGCCGCGGGATCGATCATCGCCCAGTCGAGCCGGACCGGCCGCGCAAATCGCTCAGCACGGAAGAGACCTTCTCAATCGACCTCACAACCCTAGAGCAATGCGAGGAGCGACTCGCGGAATTGTTCGAGCAACTCATGGCGGATTTGGCGCAAAAGGAAACGACACGCACGATCACGAAAATTTTCGTGAAATTGAAATTCGCTGACTTCACCCGGACGACGGTGGAGCGCGCCGGCCTCGAGCCGTCGCTCGACGCGTTTCGTTCGTTGCTCGCGGAAGGTTTTGCCCGCACCGGCAAAAACGTGCGACTGCTTGGGCTGGGCGTTCGTTTTGCCGAACCGGAGAAAACCAGCGCGCAATTGCCGCTGCTCTAGGAGTCAGCGGATGGCCTTCGCTACGACCAGCAACCCGGCAAAAATCAAAGCCCAGACAATAAGCCGGGCCAACTGGCGCTGTCGTTTGGTGAAAAGCGGTTCCGCCGGAAGCCCGGACGGCAGAGTCACCTCACCGTTGTTTTCGATCACGCTCATGACATCGTCACAAAGTTGACGAGCGCGCGCAGGCATCTCGCTTTGATTTCTGAGATCCTGCCCGTTCCAAATCTTCGTTTTGACGCTGGTCTTCACCCGCTCATTAGCAATGACAGCATTTAACCTGCCATCGGCTGTCGTCGCGCCGAACTCTTGTAATTCGCGCGCCAAGACGAATCTTGAAGGAACGAGATGACCTCGGCTCAAAAGAGAGCGATCGCAGAGGCAGGATGCGAGGTCAGATTTGATAACTGACCCGCCAACTTTAT
>Ga0209055_1000684_pt1 | contig 23580 bp, 22 predicted proteins | sample GraSoiAngelo_110_FD_185875 | JGI IMG/M metagenome (GOLD analysis project Ga0209055, IMG submission 185875) | Grasslands soil microbial communities from the Angelo Coastal Reserve, California, USA - 14_0903_12_30cm (SPAdes) (version 2) | ecosystem: Environmental > Terrestrial > Soil > Grasslands ... | reverse complement strand
CACTCCATACTGCTGCCTTTTGCTGCCTCGCGGGTTTCGCAAGTCCTTGGAAGAAAATGAGAAGGCTGGTAGGGGCGGTGGGGATCGAACGCACGAACTTCTCTCTGAATCCCCTCGTGTTGAACGCCGCAGTTTCGCCGACAGTGGTGTGGAGGAAGACCAGGAGTCCGAGATAGCCCCTCGAAAAGAATGGTCGTGGCAAGTGGATTTGAACCACCGACCTCGTGGTCCCGAATTAGATTCGCGTTACTCAAATTTCGGGGGCTGGCAGGGCTCCGGGAAGACACAGGGCGCCTATGCGGCACTGCGGCGCTGGGCAAGCCATGCTGCCGAGGAAGGCTCAACTGGCGGCTGATTCTCAAGGAACTGGTCAAGCTCATCGCGAAGAATGATTACAAACTTGCCGCAACGCCTGGCTTTGAGGCGGCCTTCCCAGATAGCTTGACGGATGAACCAAGTACTGACGCCTGCGTATCTTGCGGCTTGCGTGATGCGTAGACCACGAGGCGATAGTAGCGATTCGGAAATTGTCGATATTGGATGCGTAGACCACGAGGCGATAGTAGCGATTCGGAAATTGTAGATATTGAGTGCACGGGTTGTTGAATAGTGTCCATCGTCGCGGGTCTTCATGATTGTCTCAATCAATCTCGCTATTGTAAATATTATAGTGATGGAGTACGCTACTTACCTGTAAGGCGGATAAGAGCAGGTCGGGATGACGCTACAACAATCACAGCCACAGGTGGATGAGACCAAGCGCCGCAAGGCGGAGGCCGCGTTGCGCCAGGTAGAGTCCCTCATGCAGGAGATTCGCCGGCGAGAAGAGAGTTTGCATCCGTCAGGTCCGGGGCAGGAACATCGCGTTTGGACGGGTATCGTTCGGTATGTGAATGCTGATTTATCCATCGATGCTAAGGCCTACCCAAATCTGTTAACAGTTCTTTATGAACTGACGCCCGGCCCCGAACTGACGGAGTTTAGGCTGTCAGAGCTGGGAAAGAATGATGACTTCTTCTATCTCTCGGAGCTAAGTGGTGCGCGAAAGCGGGATCTGATCTCGCTGGCTTCTCATTATCAGAAGGCCTTAAAGAACCTGCTGTTGTGGTTGTGCCAGCCGAAATCGCATCCTGAAATACGACTCGAGGCTCTCAAATTCTTGGAAGTTAACGCGCACGGGGAAGACTGGCGCATCGACTACAACGAAGATCCTATCGCAAGCCTCGGTGACTTCGACGAAGACAAGGGCCCTTTTCTTTACTTTGTCAAAGAGGTCAGGTTCGCGTCGATCATGACCCCCGTCTGCAAGTTTATTTTCAAATATGTTGATGACCCGCCCAAGCGTTTGCCGATCCGAATATGCAAGAGGCTCGGCTGCGATAAGCTCATGTTGCCGGAGAGAATCGGGCGAAAAGAGTACTGTTCGCCCAAATGTTGTGCTCTGGACCATAGACCGGCGCACAAGGAAAATAAAGACTACATGTGGCTGTATCGCCTGAGCAAAATCAAATCTGGTGGGACGCTCCGCAGGAGATTGAAAGGAGATCCGGATGCTATGAAACGCTTGCGCCAGATAGAAACCCGTTGGAAGGACGAACCGAAGTTCACGGAAAAGACTAAGGAAATCCGGGCGCGAGTGCGGATATGATTGCTAGTCGGCCCAAATCCTTTCGAAGATTCTTGCTACATTTGCTACCATTTTGTGCTGATTTGATGATGTTCACCCTGCGGGCAAAGATAGGGTTCACAGAGGTTTACAGGTGCTCAACTTAAATAGTTTCAAGAAGTTAAAGGGTGGTACCGAAGCAAACGCCAGCAAACGCAAACATCGCTTAAACAGCATAGGTTCGAATCCCACCCTCTCCGCCACTCGTCTTCGCTTGCTTCCGTTGAGTTGACAACTGCCTCTTTTCGGACGGGCCGCGCCAAGACATTGCCTTGGACACGCTTGTGGCCTCACGCTGTGGCGCGTAGGATTTTCCCAGACTCCCTACCGGAGATAGCACCAGTGCTCGGACCGAATCTGCTCATAATGGGAAAGCCCGGCGTGGGCAAGACGACGCTCCTGGAGCGGGTGGTGGAACAACTGCATGGCTCGCTCCGCCTCGCTGGCTTCACCACAACGGAAGTGCGCGACTCGGCCGGGCAGCGCGTGGGATTTGATATCGTCACCGTTGAAGGAAAGCGGGAGGAACTTGCCCGCGTGGGATTCCGGAGCCGGGCCCGCGTGGGGCGCTACGGTGTCAACCTGGAGGCTTTCGAGCGCTTGGCCCTGCCGGAATTGGCCCGCCGCGACGTGGATCTCATCGTCGTAGATGAAATCGGTAAAATGGAATGCTCTTCAGGACGCTTCCGCCGTGCCGTGGAGGACGTGCTGGACTCCCCGGTTAGTGCGCTGGCTACGCTGGGAATGGGTCGCCTGCCGTTTTTTCAGGCCATGCGAGATCGGCCGGACATTGAACTGGTGACTCTGACAGAGCGCAATCGCGGCGCCTTGGTAGCAGAACTCTCTGCCCGCTTACAGAGACTTAAATAGTAGAGAGAGACTCGCCGAACGTTTCGGCAAGTCGAGTTATGCACGATTCGGTCATATTGCCGGCACAAAATTGATGTGTCCGATGCCTCCCTCGATGTTCAGCCGCAAAGTCACCGCGGACCTGCCATACACCTCGTTGATGTAGGCGTCTCCTTCCCGCTCGAGGCCCCTCGCGTTGATCGCACCTATACCGCCGGCGGCATGAACCCACACACCTACGTTCCTAGGCAGCCGAATAGCTGCATTCCCCACGCCACCCTGAATCTTGGCATCGAGATCCTTCTTCCGGTCCCCGGTGAGATCCGCTGTGAGTTGGCCAACCCCCATCTGAATGTCGAGCCGTGTCAGGGAAAGGCCCCTAAGCCGGAGATCGCTTTGGCCCGCGCCCACCTCGACCTTGAGTTCCATGGGCACGTCGTTGTTTAAACGAAGATCCCAGTTGTTATGTGTTTGGACCCACGTGGATACCTGCGTCAGGCTGCGCTACGGTGAGCCGGCCCTGATTGCCAGTCACGTCGTACGCCACGCTGGGTTTCTCGCCGGCGCCGGTATAGTAAAAATCAGCCTCCAGCAGCTTATTCGCCCCACCCGCTACCCTCAGTTCACCGGCAAGCATTTTTATTAGAACGCTGACCGAATCCGCGCCCCGGCGTTCCACGGATTCGGCCTGGTGGAGTTCATGCCGAGTGCCGACCCCGCGGCTGAGAGCGACGCCGAAGAGGAGAAGAAGGATGAGCACAGCAATGGCCCCGCCGGTGAGCCCAGTGGTCCCTGCGGCCTCTGGACGACCACGCAGCCTGAAGTGGTCCCGCAGTTTTACCAACCCCAAGAAGATGAGCAGCAGCGGCCAGTAGCGAGACACAAGGGGCCAAGGATTCCACTCCGGCCGGAAGTTGGCATAGAGAAACAGCGCGCCGAAAGCAATTAACAGGAGCGCGCCGACGATTGGGCCGCGACGATACACCGTATCTTTGGACACCACCTAACCTCCGCTATGCGAGGGCCGACGCTCTAACCTCCGCTATGCGAGGGCCGACGCTTGGACAGTGAGCGCTTTCTTATTCCGTGAAGACGTGGGCCATAGCGCGCAAATAGGCTCACCGCTCCGACTTGGCGAAAAACCCCATCGCCTCCGGCAGCGGCAGCGCTCCCTGCTCGTGGTATAGATACTGCGCGGCGCGCAAGGACTGGATCTTCGCTTGAAACAGGCTCGCAAGGAGGTCATAACGCACCAGCACATTGCCGAGCCAGTACGGCCGGTTCTCTTTGGCCCAAAGCTCGGCATATGCGACGCGCAGGCGCGTGATGGAGTCGCGCAGGTCTTCCAATCGCCCGTTGATGCCGGTGATCTCCCACAGGTCGCGACCCACACGTGCCCGGTCGGTCCGATTCTCGTACGCATCGCGGTAGAACCGGCTGCACTCACTGGCGAACTGGATTTTTATCCCCAGCGCATCGAGGCGCATAGCAGCGAAAATCAACCCATCCAGCGTGCCAGCGTGCGCGTGTGCTTTGGCGCGATTCTGATAGAGCGAGGCAAGCGCATGCTCGGCTGCGAGCCGCAGCTCGTGCGCCACAGGCAACGCCTTTTCCGTGAAGCGCGCGCCCGCTTCGGTGAATGGATCCATCCAGAAGGCGTCATCGAAGGCGCCGCCGAGGCCCTGGCCTGCCAGCAACGCATGTGCCTTCGCGAGGTTGGCGAGCGCCTCGCGGAACGTGGCGTCCTCGTTGCGGTAGAACGCCCAATCATACTTGGCCTGAAACGCTTCGATCGAAGACTCCCCCGCCTGCCACGAACACGCTGCGCCGAACACCAGGGCCGGCCAGGTCATCGCAAATAGCGACTCGCCGTCGTCGTCCCAGGTGGTGTTCAGCACTCCGAGCGCGCCGAATTTCTGACCGTCGCGGCTCAAGTTCCGAATATTCATCAAGGCCGCGTCGAGATCGGGGAAGATTCGGTTCCAGTTGCTCGCCCCGGGCGCGACAATCATCTCCAGGCCCGCGCTCTTGAACGGGCTGAGCAATGCGTCGAAGTTCGGTCTGGGGTCGTAGGCCCACGGCACCGCGATCATCTCCTTCGGCAGCGTGGCAAGCAGCTCTGGGTAGCGAACGGCGATGTCGCCCCAGAACAGCAGTTGTTTGTGATAGGGCTTCAGGATCTCCGCGACGCGCCTGAGGTGCTCCAGGTACAAACGCCCCAAGCCGATTGCCTCGGCCTGGGCTTTGCTCTGCCCAGAGCCAAGCTCCCAAGTCTCGTCGGCGCCAATGTGAAGGAACGGCCCGGGGAAAAGCGGCACCAGCTCTCCGTAGAGGTCACGGATCAGGTCGTAGGATCTTTCGTTCACTGGCGCGAGCACGTGCCCGTGCGGCGTTTCGGCCAGGTCGTCGTAGACTTCATACTTGAGCAGGTGGTGCAGATGGCCGAAGGCTTGCTGCTCCGGCAGGATGGTCACGTAATAGCGCCGGGCGTACGCGACCAGCTCCCGGACTTCGCCAGCAGTAAGTGCGCCCTCTTCCGGCGCGATGAGCGGATGGTTCTGATAATCGAATATGTGCTCGATGTACAGCGCAAACAGATTGAGCTTGTATTCGGCGATCGTCCGAATCTGCTGCTTCATGTACTCGAGGGTGGGTACCGGTCCCCGGCTGATGTCGTCATGCACTCCGCGCCAGCGCATGCTCGGCCAGTCTCTGATCTTGACCGCGGGGCAGATGAGTTGCTTTCTAGCACGTTTCTCCTCGCGCGGCCTGAGCAACTGCCGCAGCGTCTGCACGCCGTAGAACAGGCCTTGCCCGGTTGTTGCTGCCACTCGAATGCCCTTGCTGTCCGCATCCAGCACGTAGCCTTGCGGGTCGAACGTCTCATCTGTGCCGAGCCCCTTGGCTTCCAGGGCAGCTCGCAGGCGGCGGTCGTCGCCCACACGTCCCAGATAAATCACGCCGGTAGAATCCGGCAGCGCGCGCGAGGTTGTGATGGCGACCTTCCACCCCACGGCTGCTTGGATCTCTTCGGCCAGCATCTCCGCTGCGATGCGGTCTTCTCGAGCGCGCGCGGCGCTCAGGACAATGCGCAGTCCTGGCCCTGCGCGGAAAGCACCTTCGCGCCGCTCGACCTGTTTCGGCTCGGGCACGAGCTTGAGCTCTTGCGCCAAGGCCGAGAGTGAAGCTCCGACGGAGCTAAGGCCTGTGACTACGCAAGCCACGCCGAACCGTCGGAATCGGCTGTTACGTTGCATCGCTGTAGAGGCTCACCCCCGGAAATCGTGCAACAGCATACGAAGGGTACTGTTGTGGCGCTCACACGGTCAAGCGCCCGCCCGCAACTCATCTGCTGCCGAGAAAGGAACGCCGAAGTGCAAAGAGAATGGGGTTCTTTCGCGTGGATTACTAGCGGCTAGATTCCGGGGCGAGCGCCACTAAATCGAAGACTTGAGGGTGCTACAATGTGATTGGGGTCGCTTGGCCGCGCGTCCGCAGAGAAAGCTGCCGCACACCCGGGGTGGTCTGGGATGCTCCTCAAGACAGTTCAGCAGGCTAAACGCTTCTTCAAAATTCTGATGGGGTTCACACTGCTTCTGGCCGGCGGGATCATGCTGGTCACCCCTGGCCCCGGCTGGCTGACCATCGTGCTGGGGCTTGCCGTGCTTGCTGCTGAATTTGTCTGGGCGCGACGCCTGCTCGACCGCCTCAAAGCGCAGGGTATCCGCCTCCGCGAAACCGTTCTGCCCAACGCGAAGAGCTCTTCCTAACATTGGGCCTCAGTTTTCTCCCTCTGTCTTGACTATTTCTCTCTATCTGTATCCATCTATGTTCATCTGTGGTCTTATCTTTCCTTCCGAAGGGAGGCCTCATGCGTGAATGGCGTGGTAAGTGGGCGCTAGTGACCGGGGCCAGCGCCGGCATCGGCTGGGCATTGGCCGTAGAACTCGCCGCAGGTGGCGCAAATCTGGTGCTGACCGCGCGGCGGCGCGAACGGCTCGAGCAGCTTGCTTCACAACTCCGAAGCAACCACGAGGTGCGCGTCGTGCTCCTCACTGCGGACCTTGCACAGCCGTCGGCGCCCCAGGAGATTTTCGCCTTCACACAGGGAAAGGGCATCGCGGTGGATCTGCTGGTGAACAACGCCGGCTTTGGCGCCTATGGTGAGTTTCCTAGGATCCCCCTGGCCCACCAGTTCGAGATGCTGCAGGTGAACATCACCGCGGTTCTCCACTTGACGCACCTCTACCTGCCGGCAATGATTGAGCGCCGCCGCGGCAATATCCTGATCGTCTCCTCGACCGCCGCGTTCCAAGCCGTGCCCTACATCTCGACCTACGCCGCCACCAAGGCCTTCGACCTGGTGTTCGCCGAAGCGCTCGCCGAAGAAATGCGCCCCTACGGCATTCGTGTCTGCGCGCTTTGCCCGGGCTCGACTTCGACCGAATTTCATCAGGTCGCCGGCCAGCCCGATCGCACCAAGGGCCGGCAGGAGTCGGCAGCGAAGGTCGCGCGAGTGGGTTTGCGCGCGCTGGCGCGGGGAAAGAGCTGCGTCATCTCCGGCGTGGGTAACTACCTCGGGGCACAAGCGCAGCGACTGGTGCCGCGCCGCCTGGTCACTCGTATCGCGGCGCGCATGTTTCGTCCCGCGTCATAGCATAGGCACTTGCTTTTTGCGCCTCTGCGTCTGTTGGGTCAAAGTAGTTTTCAGGCTCTTGAAACGACCCGCATACGCTGGGTCTGCGAGCAGTCAAATGAATCCGCGCGACTGGGAAAAACAACTACGCGAAGAAGGCTTCTCCCGCACCTACGTGTGGCAGGATCAGCCGCACGCCTCCTATCCTGACCACACGCACGCCACTGAGACCGCACACATCATTTTGGAGGGCGAGATGACTCTGACCATGAGCGGGAAGACACGCACGTTCCGCGCCGGCGAACGCTGTGACGTCCCCGCCGGCGCGGTCGCCCGCATGGGCTCTAACGGTTGCCGCTACCTTATCGGTGAGAGATAGAACCGCCCAATTTGATTGCGATTCCGCCCATAAGAGAAGATATATTCCTTGGACGAACCCTCGGCCAGCTGCTCGCCAGTTCATCAAAAGTCTGCGGTAAGCCTGCCCATCAATTCAAATGGGCCCGCCAATCGCGCGGGCAAGGAGTTCGATCACGTGGAGGACTTCTTGTCCGGTGTGGTGGATTTCGGCGCCGGCGCGCAACTGCAGCAGGCACCCTGGATTTGCGGTGACGATGGCCTGTGCGCCGGTGGCGCGCGCATCGTGCATTTTTTCCTCGAGCAATGCCAGCGAGGCTTCCGTCTGCGTCACGTTGTAAACTCCCGCTGAGCCACAGCAGTGGTCGGCCAGCACCATCTCCACTAGCTCGACTCCCGGCACCGCGCGGATGAGTTTCCGCGGGGCCTCACGGATTTTCTGCCCATGGACGAGATGGCAGGAGTCTTGATACGTAACTCGCAGCGGCACAGCGGAGAGCTGCGCCACCAAACCAATTTCGGCCAGAAATTCGGTCACATCTCGCGTGCGCTCATGAAAGGCGCGCGCCGGCTCGTGCGCCGCGTCGCCGGGCGCGAAGAGCCGCTCGTATTCCTTTAGGGTTGAGCCGCAACCGGCAGCGTTGGTCACCACCGCGTCGAAATCCTCGCCCAGGAAGGCATCCAAGTTGGTGCGCGCAAGCTGTCGCGCGACGTCGCGCACGCCGGCATGCGCCGCCAGGGCCCCGCAGCAGACTTGCCCGTTAGGGACGACGACCTCGCAGCCATTTGCAGTCAGCACGCGGATCGTCGCATCGTTCAAGGCTGAAAAAGCGACTTGCGCCACGCAGCCCGCAAACATCGCCACACGCGCGCGGCGCTTCCCCTGCGCGGGAAATGTGCTTCCAAGGCGCGAGAAGAAAAACTCTCGATCGATCATCGGCAGCAGCCGCTCGCGTTGCTCCAGACCCAGTAGCCGTAGCGCCCCCGAACGCCGCGCCAGGCCCTGCAGCCCCGAGCGCTGGTAGAGCCGCACCAGCCTTGCTGCTGCAGCGATGCGCTGCGGATGCGGCAGGATATGGCGGAAGACGAGGCTGCGCGCCAAACGCGAGAAGATGGGCCGGCGGTAGTTCTGTTCGATCTGCGCCCGCGCAACTTCCACCAGCTTGCCGTATTCGACTCCCGAGGGGCACGCCGTCTCGCACGCGCGGCAGTCCAGGCACTGATCGATGTGCCTGACGAACGAATCGCCCAGCTCCAGCTTTCCCTGATCGACCAACAGCATCTGCCGGATGCGCCCGCGCGGCGAATCGGCCTCCAGCCCCCACAGCCGGTAAGTTGGGCAATGGTTCAGGCAGAGTCCGCAGTGAATGCAGCGCGCGTAATCTTCGTAGGCCAGTTTGTCAGCGTTGTCGGAAGCGGTGAACCCGCTTGCACCCGCCGCCGGCTCGATCTTATTCACCGCCTCGACCATGGCCTCAGATGCCTCCGACGAACCGGCCGGGGCTGAAAATTCCCTGTGGATCGAACGCCTTTTTCACGCGCTGCATCAGCATCAGATCGTCGCGCGCTGGGCCCCAGACGTTGACCTGGCTTTTTAGCTCCGTCGGACACCACTCGATCACCGGACGCCCGCCAATCTCGGAGTTGGAGCTGGCGTGGATGAGTTCCGTGGCCGCTTGCGTGAGGCGCGCAAGTGTGGCTGCATCCAGCGCGGTGGGCACCAGCGCCAGGTAAACGATCCCTGATGCCCGCAGCAGCGTCATCGAGGCAAGCTGGTTGCGCTGGATCACTTGGCGCGCGCGTTCTAGCAGCGCGAGCATCTGCGCCAACACTACGCTGATTTTGAAGAGCGTCGCGGCCGGCGAAGTCCCTGCCGCGAGCTTCGGGAATTCGCGGATGCGCCCCAGGAGCGTGGCCTCCTCCTCATCAGTCAGCGCAACAAACGCAGTTGCGCGCGCCCCTTTCGTGATACGCGCGAGGTCTATGCCATGGCGCTGCACGACGCGTTCGTCGCCTGCCGCCCCCACGACCACTGACCATTGACCGGCTGGCAAGCGCGCGTGCGCCGGGTCGATCATTTGCGCCGCGGCTGGATCGAGCACGTCCACCAGCCGTGGCTGCAACGCCGATTGCGCGATGGCGCGGCACATCCCCAAAGCTTGGGCCGCGCTGTCAAACGACCCGACAAATGTAGTTTGCGCATGCGGCAGCGGGAACGTTTTGAAGTTGACGCGCGTGATCACACCGAGGGTGCCCAGCGCGCCGATCATCAGCTTATGCAGGTCGTAGCCGGTGACGTTTTTCACCACGCGCCCGCCGCTCTTGGTCTCGATTCCCTCGCCAGTGACGAACTCCATCCCCAGCACATAATCGCGTGCCGAGCCGTAGGCGTGCCGCAGCGGGCTGCCGGAGTTTGTCGCTAGAATGCCGCCAATCGTGGCCTGCTCGGCGAATGCTGGCGCCAGCGGGAGAAACTGGCGCTTCTCCGCGAGCACGCGACTCAGTTCCGCGAAGCGAATGCCGGCTTGAACGCCCAGGGTGAGGTCGCCCGGATCGTATGCGAGCACACCATCGAGCCGCGTGAGGTCAGTGGCCAAGTCGTAGCGGCGTGGCGCCGCTCCGATCCGCAGTTTGGTTCGCCCGCCGACGGGAATCACCGCCAGCTTCTCGGCTGCGGCGAAGCGCACCACTTCGGCCACTTCGCCGGCCGATCCGGGTTGCGCCACTGCCGCAGGTCGCAGGCCGTCCACTTCGTAGCCGGCAAGTTGGGTGGGATTGGTGAGAAGGTGCTCGGTGCCGAGGAGTCCCTCGAGCCGTGTCAGGGCAGATGTCCGCGTTGCGCTCATGAAGCCGCACTCATGCGCGACTGGTGGCTGAGACGGGCAGGGGCCGCGCGCGAATCTCGCCGCAACCCTTGCCGAGCGGGAGAATCTTACCCGGGTTGAGAAGCCCTGCCGGGTTGAAGCAATCGCGCACGCGTCGCATCAGATTGAGGTCGGCTTCGCTGAACATTAGCGGCATCAGCTCATTTTTTTCCATGCCCACGCCGTGCTCGCCGGTCAGCGCGCCACCCATCTCGACACAGAACTTCATGATCTCGTTGGAAGCGGCTACCGCGCGGTCGAACTGCTCTTTGTCCCGCGCGTCGAAGAGGATGATGGGATGCAGGTTGCCATCGCCGGCGTGGAAGATGTTGCCGATGCGGAAGCCGTAGGTTTTGCCGATTTCGTCGATGCGGCGCAGCGTGGCCGGCAGCTTGGTCCGCGGGATCACGCCATCCTGGACGTAGTAGGTGGGCGAGAGCCGGCCGATAGCGCCGAAGGCGTTCTTGCGGCCTTTCCAGAGGAGGTCGCGTTCGCGAGCATCACGCGCAACTCGGACCTCGCGCGCATGGTGCAGCCGGCACACCTCGGAGATCTCATCGGCCTGCGCTTCGACACCCTCGCGCAAGCCTTCGACTTCGATCAGCAGCACCGCGGCGCTATCCGTCGGAAAGCCGGCGTGAACAAAATCCTCTACGGCGCGCAGCATCCAGCCGTCGAGCATCTCGCACGCCGCCGGGGTGATCCCGCGCGCGGTCATCTCGGCCACCGTCTCAGTGGCGTCATCAACCGCGTCGTACACCGCGAGCAGCGTCTTCACCGCTTCGGGCAGGCGAGTGAGCTTGACGGTGACTTCGGTCACAATTGCGAGCGTGCCTTCCGAGCCGACCAGCAAGCCGGTTAAGTCGTAGCCTGGCGAGTCTGTGACTTTTCCACCGATGCGGACCACATCGCCTTCCGGAAGCACCAACTCCAGGCCGGTCACGTGATTTGCCGTGACGCCGTAGGCTAGCGTGTGGGGCCCGCCGGCGTTCTCCGCGACGTTGCCGCCGATCGTGCACGCTTTCTGGCTCGAGGGGTCGGGCGCGAAGTAAAGCCCCGCGTGTTCAACCGCGCGGGTGAGATCGAGATTCACCACGCCCGGCTGGACCACCGCGCGCTGGTTCTCGAAATCGAGTTCGAGGATGCGGTTCATCCGCGAAAAGACCAGCAAAATTCCGCCGTGCCGCGCGAGCGCCCCGCCCGAAAGCCCAGTACCCGCGCCGCGTCCTACCAGCGGGACTTGGAAGCGGTTTGCCAAGAGCATGATCTGCACGACGTCGCGCGTCGAGCGCGGGAAGACAACATACTCCGGCCGCGCCTGCTCGACCGAACCGTCATATTCGTAGAGCATCAGGTCCTCAGTCTTCCAGAGCACAGCGTCCTTACCGAGGGCTTGCTCGAGCTCGCGAACGAGTTTCTTATCCATCGAACGTCGTGTCTCTATCCCCTCTTTTCGTTGAATCTCTCGCAGGGCATGGCATGCCAGGCTCCTACGCACAATGCCTGTTAGTGCGAGTCTCGGTTCACTATAGTCGCGGCCTCCGCCCGAGTCAACGCAGCCGCAGCGCATCGCGTTTGTTGGTGCGACGGCGGCCACGTTGACATCCTTGCGCGCTTCTGTGCTAATCTCCCGCCTTCGCTGAATCGAGTTGAGGCCCGCGAATGAGCAAGCCGAAAGTTTTCTCTACTCATCCGCTGTTCGAGGCGCCACGCAAGCTTCTGGACGAACACTTTGCTGTGGACTACTGGGATCACCCGGAGCGCCCGCCACGGAACGAGCTGCTGAAGCGCGTAGCGGATAAGGACGCACTGATCTGTCTGCTCACCGAAAAGATTAATGACGAGCTGCTGACCGCTGCTCCCAAGCTGCGCATCGTGGCCAACGTGGCCGTGGGCTTCGACAACGTCGACGTGGCCGCCTGCACGCAACGCAAGGTGGTGGTCAGCAACACGCCCGGTGTGCTCGATGAGACCACGGCCGATTTTGCCTGGCTGCTGCTGATGGCGGTGGCGCGGCGCGTGCTCGAAGGCGACCAATTGGTCCGCGCCGGAAAATGGACGGGCTGGAACCTCGACCAGCTCTGCGGCGCCGACGTCTGGGGCAAGACGCTGGGTTTACTCGGCCTTGGGCGCATCGGCCGCGCCGTGGCCCGCCGCTCGCGCGGCTTTGGCATGCGCGTTATCTACCATGATACGGTGCGCTTGCCGGCTGAAGTCGAGAAGGAACTGCACGCCGAATTCATGGAACGCGACGCGGTGCTCGCGCAAGCCGATTTTGTCTCCCTGCATGTGCCGCTGTTCCCGGAAACGCGGCACCTGATGTCCGCGCCACAGTTCGCCAAGATGAAGCCCACGGCGTTTCTGATCAACGCCTCACGCGGGCCGGTGGTGGACGAAGCCGCGCTGGTTGCCGCGCTCGATGCGCGCCGGATTGCCGGCGCCGCGCTCGACGTTTTTGAAAACGAGCCGAAAGTGCATCCGGGCCTGGTGGGACGATCCAACGTCATCCTGGCGCCTCACATGGCTTCAGCGTCGATCGAAACGCGCACGAGAATGGCTGCGATGGCGGCGGAAAACGTCATCGCCTTGTTTGCCGGCCGCCGGCCGCCCAACGCGGTAAACCCCGAAGCGCTGGAGGCGAAATAGCAACTGGCCCGAGATGCCAATGCCAGTACCGCCGTATTGAGGAGACCGAATAGCTTAGTTTCTAGCCCTAGGACTCACTATGCCGCTGGTCACGCGCAACAATCCGAAGCTCACCCTGGAAGGCGCGCGGGCGGTGCTCGCCGCTGCCGAACGCCGCGCGATTGAAATTGGTGTCCCCATGGATATCGCCGTTGTGGACGATGGCGGGCACTTGCTGGCCTTTGCGCGCATGGATGGCGCCAAGCTGTCTTCCATTCAGGTTGCCATCACCAAGGCCGAATCCGCGGCCATCCGCCGCATGGCAACCGGTCCGGCGATGGAAGGCGATAAGCCGAACCTGGTGCTCTCTCTCGGGCTTGCCGTCGCCAGCCACGGCCGGCAAACCCCCATCCGCGGCGGCATCCCCCTGCTAGTGGATGGGCAATGCGTCGGCGCCATTGGAGTAAGCAGTGGCACTGAAGACCAAGACGCCGATGTGGCCCGCGCCGGCGCTGCCGCGCTGGAGAAGACATGAGCCAGAGAAGCGAAGGCAAACGGCAAGAGCAAAAGGAAGTGCCCGCTGAGCTTGCTTTTCTTATGAGATGGCTTGATGGCTTCTAGAGGACCAAGGTGCTGAGAGTTGTCCGCCAAACCGGAAACCCTTGACCAGCTGTGAAGCCTGGCTCACATCTAGGGCCATTCACCTTGCCCCAGTTAAAACAACTCGCCCAGCACATCTTCCGCGAAACGCTCGCTGGCATCGACATTCCCGCGGCCATGCAGCGCAAATTGGGGCGCTCGGGCTCGCTGATCCGCTGTGGCGATGTGACAGTAAATCTCGCGCAATTCAATCGCATCTATGCCATCGTCTTCGGAAAGGCGTCGATCGCCATGGCCGAAGGCTTGATGGAAGTGCTCGCGCCCGACTTCCATCCCGAAGGCATTCTGGCGGCGCCCACTCGCCCGCCACGCGCGCTTCCTGGTTTCCGGACCTTCCTCTGCGGGCATCCAGTGCCGAACGAAGATAGCTTTGCGGCTGGCCGCGCCATCCTCAATTTGCTGGCCACCTGCGACGAGCGCACGCTGGTGATTTTCTTGCTTTCGGGCGGCGGTTCGGCGCTGGTTGAGCAGCCGCTCTATCCTGACATTACACTCGAAGACATCCAGACGCTGTACCGTTTGCTGGTGACCTGCGGCGCGCCGATCGACTCGGTGAACACCGTGCGAAAACATCTCTCCGCGGTAAAAGGCGGGCGGCTAGCTGCCGCGGCGGCGCCCGCGGTGAAGATCAGCTATGGCGTCACCGACGTCCCCGAAGGGTGCGAGTCGGCTCTGGGCTCCGGCCCCACCATACCCGACCCGACCACGGTTGCTAACGCCTATTGCGTGGTGGAGGAATACGGTCTGCTCCCGAAGCTACCAAGCTCGATTCGCGCAAAGTTCGAGAGCCGCGCGCTCGAGGAAACTCCGAAGGCGGGCGACCCGGCGTTTGCCCGCGCATACTTCCAGACCCTGCTCGGCATGCACGATCTGTTTCATCAAGCGCATCGCGCGGCAGAGGCTGCCGGCCGCATCGCCATCTGCGATAACACAACCGACGACTGGCCGCTGGCGAAAGCCGCGGACTATCTGCTGGAACAACTCACAAGACTCAAACAGTCCTACCCCGGCTGGCCCGTCGTCGTGCTCGCCAACGGAGAAGTGAGTTCGCCGGTCATCGGCAACGGGATAGGAGGCCGCAACGCGGCCTTCGTGCTTTATTGCGTAGAGAAAATCGCGGGGGAGCCGATTGCTGTGCTCAGCGCCGGAACCGACGGCATCGATGGCTCGAGCCCTGCCGCCGGCGCCGTCGCCGATGGCGCGACGCTTGCCCGGGCCCGCGAGGCCAAACTTGATCCCCGGGACTACTTTCGTCGCAGCGATTCCTACAGCTTTTTCAAAGCGCTGGGTGACGCGATCGAAACCGGTCCCACCGGCAACAACCTCCGCGACCTGCGCGTGCTCCTCGCGGAATAGCCTCGCGGGCGACGCGCGCGATTCATTTTTTCTCCGCGGGGGAGGCGGGCGGCTGCTTGAGCCGCTCGAGCACGCCTCGGGCGACCTGCTCCTGCCTTTCGCTCAACTCGCCGCTTTTGAGCAGGGCTTCAAGCGGGGCCACAGCGTCCGCATCCCCGCGCTGGCCGAGAGCGGTAATCGTGGCGAAGCGCACCGCGCGATACGGCTCCGCCATGTACAACGAGTACCGGCACACCGCGATCGTCGCCCAACGTGCCCAATGCGCGCAGGGCCGCAATGCGCAGCCGGTCGTCGGGTGAATCGATGCCTACGGCGGCGCGCAGAAGCTCCACTGCGTTCGCCGGCTTCTGCTGTGCGAGCGAGGCGAGCGCCGCGTTGCGCACGCGGTACGCTTTGTCTTCGCGGAAGATGGTCTCCAGGCGAGTGGCCACGCTGGGGTCGTCCTTGAAGTTGCCCATCTGTTCGACAGCGACCTGCCGGACCCAGGGCTTCTCATTCGCAAGTGCCGCCAGGATTTGCTTCTGCGCCGACGGCCCGCCGATGTGGCCGAGCGCGCGCAGCGCCTCGGCGCGGATTCCCCAGAACGCATCTTTGAGCGCCGCTTGGCCAAGTGCCGTCACTACCTCCTCGTCATGTCTCATCTCACCCAACGCCTTGGCGGCATCGGCGCGGTCCGGCACGGTCGCCGCGTTCCTCAACTGGTAGATCCACTCTTTCGGGGGCTTATTGAACTCCAGGGACTTCAGTACCTTATTAGCCTTGTCAAATAGAACCATCAGCGGCGGCCCATCGACGGCAAACGTGAAGGTATCTTTCGCTTGCGCCACAGTGATCGGAAAATTCTTTCGGTCCGCCGCCGTCGTGATTTCCATCTCGACTGGCACGCGGAACAGGCCCACCCTGTCCTCAACTTTTTGCGTCTGCTCGACAGTGAGCTTCACCTGCCGCGCCGCTTCATCGTAGGTGTAACCCACCTTGAAGCGGGGCGCACCGGCACCGTAAACCCATTGATCGAAGAACTGGTCCACGTTGGTGGCGGTCGCCTGCTCGATGGCTTTGACCAAGTCGGCGGTGACCACGTTCTGCCCGCGGTTCGTCTCCAGGTAGTGCTTCATGGCGCGGTAGAACTCCGCATCGCCCAGTTGCTGCCGCAGCATGTGCAGCACCCAGCCGCCCTTGCCGTAAATGTTTCCTGCGTATTCGGTAGCATCCTCGAAGTTGCGATTCACCATGGGTACTGGGTAAAGCCGCTGGTTGTTCATCCAGGAGTTGCGGTTCTGCCAGAGACTGTAGGCGGCCTCGTCGGCGCCGTACTGGTGCTCCTCCCAGAGCGTCTCGAAGTATGTGGCAAAGCCTTCATTCAGCCACAGGTTCGCCCAGTCCTTGCAGGTCACGAGGTCGCCGAACCACTGGTGTGCCAGCTCATGCGCGATCAAGCCGTCGGCTTTCTGCAGAGTTTCCGCGGCGAGCTGCGGGTGAGACAGCGAACTGCTCGTGTTGGTGGTGGCGCTCGTGTTCTCCATCCCGCCGACGACAAAATCGTCCACCCAGGATTGGGCGTACTTGTCCCAGGGGTAGCGAACCCCCAGCAAGTCGGAGTAGAAATCGAGCATCCTTGGCGTGTGTGCGACGGTCACAGCGGTCCGGTCAGCGCGGCCTCGCGGTACGTAGTTCGTAACCGGGATGCCGCGCCAGGTCTCTTTCGTCTCCTCGAATTCTCCCGCTACGAGCGAGATCAGATAGGTGGAGTGCGGCTGCGACTGCCGCCAGTCCCACGTCCTCATTCCGCCGGCGGTGTCGGTGACGCTGAGCAGCCGGCCGTTGGACACGGTTACCCAGTCGCGGGGCACGGTCAGGATCATTTCGGTTGTGGTGCGATCGTTCGGGTAATCGTAAATGGGAATGTAGTAGCGCGTGTCCTCGGATTCTCCCTGCGTCCAGACCTGCTTTGGCCGGTCAGGATAGTTCTTGTCGGGCAGCACAAAGTAGAGGCCCTTCCCCGGCTGGCCTTCATAGCGGATAGTCACGTCGAACTTGTCGCCGGTTCTCGCCGGGCGGTCGAGCGCAACCTGGAGCTGGGTGGCCGTTGTCACGTATTTCGCCGGTTTCCCGGACACCGCAACGCTCGTGATGGTCAGGGCCACAGAATCAAACGCCAGTTGCGTCACTCCTTCGCGTAGCACGGCGAGGGTATGTGTAACCTCGCCCATCACCTTGCGCTGGTCGAGGTTGAAACTTAGCGCAATCCGCGCGTTCTGCAGATCGTAGTCCCGGCTGCGCGCGTAGGGCTCGTCGGCGCGCGCCACTGTCGCAAACGCCACCGCGACGACCATCAGCAACACCGCCCATCGCGGTTTCCTGGGCAGGGCCGCTGCTCTCCCTTGCTGCCTTAGAGATTGATTTGTGCGGCCGCACTCGGACGGCTGATTCATTCTTGCACCCCCGTAAAGATCCTCAAGCACAGGGCGGCGGTAAATCGAGTACGATTCTGAAAGAATTGAAAGCGTCAGCTTGCGGCGCCATCCTGCACTCACAGCAAGCTGCGGACCCAGCCGCCGTCCACGGTGATAGATGTACCGTTGATGTAGCTGGCGCGCTCGGAAACCAGAAATGTCACCAGCGCGGCGAACTCTTCCGGCCGGGCTAGCCGGCCGAGCGGAATCTGCGATGTCCAGCGCTCAAAGATTTTCTCTCGCGGCACGCTCGCGTCCCTGGCCTGCTTTTCGGCGAGTTCGTCCAGGCGCTCGGTGAGCGTATAGCCCGGGCAGACATTATTGACGGTAATGCCGTCCTTGCCAAACTCGTTCGCCAGGGTGCGAGCCAGGCCGGTGACCGCGGCACGGATCGAATTCGAGAGCAGCAACCCGTCGATCGGCTGCTTCACCGCCATTGAGGTGATCGTCACGAGTCGCCCCCACTTGTTCTTGCGCATCCGCGGAAGGACTTCGCGAGCGAAATAGACTGCGCTCAGCAGCGTCAGTTCGACCGCCGCGCGCCACTCTTCCAGCGAAATCTCGAGAAAGGTTTTCGCCGGAGGGCCGCCGGCATTGGTCACGCAGATGTCCACCCGGCCGAAGCGCTTCTCCACAGCGTCCACAAATTGCTGCACCCGAGCGGCGTCGGTGACGTCCAGTGCCTGCCAGAAGATAGCATTGCCGGTGGCCTGGCGAATGCTGCTCGCGGCGCGCTCCAGGTCCGCCGCATTCCGCGCGCAGATGGCCACCTGCGCTCCTTCTCGCCCCAACTCAGCGGCCACTGCACGGCCCAGTCCCTTGCTCGCGGCCGCGACAATCGCCACACGTCCCTTCAGTCCAAGGTCCATCGGTTTACTCCTATCCGGCGGCCTGTCTTTTTGAACGCTCATAGGCGATTGAAGCTGCCTGAGCCGTGGTGGTACTGGCATTCTCGCCGGGTCCTCTCCCGATCGACATTTCGCGCGCAGACAGGCGAATGCTTCTCCTACGCCAGCGCTCGGATCTCATGAATCACGTTTCAGCTCGCGGCTTTCAGCTAACCTCGCAGATACGCGTCGTCTTTGCGGATCCAGTCTTCTCTCCGGGGCGAGAAGATGTCGAGGTCCACCGTGTCCTCCAGCGCCTCAGCGGCGTGCGGCGCATTTGACGGGATGAAGATCATTTCCCCGGCGCGTACCACCACATCGCCGTCCTCAAAGGTGAACTTCAGCGCCCCGCTCAGGATCAGCGAGAACTGTTCACTTACATGCGAGTGCCGCGGCACGATAGCGCCTCTTGCCAGGAAGATGCGCGCCACCGTGGCATTCTCGCTGTTCAACATCTGGCGCGTGATCTTGGCGCTCAGGTTCTCGGTCTCGACCTTGTCCCAGGACGTCTTTTCCATGGTTTCCCTCTCGGTGCTCTCTTTCTTCTCTCTTTTCCCTCTGCGCTCTCTGCGCCTCTGCGGTGTGCCCTTTTGTTTCGCCTGCAGATAACTGACGACCGACCTCCGATTGCGGATAGCCTCTCGCCGCCGCATCGTCCAATGAAAACGCCAAATCGTCAATGGGCGCGAATCCGTTTGCCCCGCCGCTCCGGCCGGACTAAGATGCCCCGCGGGATAGCGAGGTGCAGCGGCATGGCGGCCATACCGAATCTAGGTGGAATGGCGCGCGGAGGCTATGTGCTCGCCGGCGTGGCGCTGGCGGCCTGGGGCCTGTTCGGCACCGAGGCCGGTTGGGCAAGATTTCTGTGTCTGACGGGAGGCGGCGTGCTGATCGTCGAAGGCCTGATCGGTTTTTGACCGGCCTGCTGGCTGCTCGGTCGGAGCGGCAAAGCGAACTGAGATGAAACGGCGATGAGATTGCTCGACTGGGTCGCAGCAATCGTTCTGCTATGCCAGTTGCCCATCCCTTTGTTCTGGCTGATCGTGCATCCGCTGGTGGGGTTTTGGCGGCGGCACATCGGCGTCGCTTACCTGGTTGCTGTGCTGTCGGCCTGGGGAGGCGTTGCCGTTTTTGTGTATCTGTTCCACGAGCGGCTCTTTTTAAGCGGGCGAGCGCCCGCATGGGCAAAAGCGGCGGGCCTCGCGCTGATCGCAGCTGACCTCTACGTCCTTTATCGCGTCGAGCGCGAGCTGGGCACAACGCGCCTGGTGGGCCACGCCGAACTGAAAGGTGAGGGCGAGCTGCTCACCAAAGGGGTTTACGCGCGCGTCCGGCATCCGCGCTATTCCGGGATGATGTTTTCAGTCCTAGGCGCGTGCCTGATCGCCGGCACGCTGCTGCTTTGGGAGATCGTGGCGGTCTGGTGGTTGCTTGCCCTCGCCGCCATTAGGCTTGAAGAGAAAGAGCTCCACGCGCGCTTCGGCGCCGCCTACGCCGCCTACAGCAAGCGCGTGCCGCGGTTTCTGCCGTTCCGCGCCTGGCCCCGCAACCGCTAGCTATCTTTCTGCTCGAGCCAGTCGATGGCCGATTGCTCAGCGCGGCAAGTTGAGCCGCGATGTTTCCTCCTTGCCTCGGTCTTGATATCCTCTCCCCCGGTCGGCTCCCGCATTCCGCAATGGGAGGCAAACCATGCGTCGCTCCCTGATGATTCTTGTCACCGTTGTCATGAGCTTGGCGCTAGCACCCCTGCTCGGAGCGCAGATCGGCAAGCGCGTCTCGATCGGCGCCGGCACGCCGGAAGATAAGGCGCTGGCGGAGATCAACGCCGCCACAGACCCGGCGCAGAAGCTCGCCCTGATCGATAAGTTCCTGGCCGAGTATGGGAAGGGCGACATGGCCGTGGTCGCCTATGAGCTTTACATCGCCCATTATATGGCGGCCAAGGACTACGACAGGGCCTACGATTACGGCGAAAAGTTGTTGGGCGTGGATCCCGATAATTTCTCGGCCGGCGTGAACATGGTTCGCGCTGCGCAGGAAAAGGCAGACACCCGGAAACTCTTCGCCGCCGGTGAGCGCGTGGCCGCCAGTGTGGCGCGTTTTAAGGCGCAACCACCGCCGGAGGGCACTGACGCAACCGCGTGGGCAGAGCAGAAAGCCAGGGCCCTGGCCGAGGCGCAGGACAACATCAACTACGTGCAGTACTCGCTCTTCAACGCTGCCTACCAGACTCGCGAACCTGCCGCCAGAGTAGCGATGCTTGAGCGTTTCGTCGCCGCGTTTCCTGATTCGCCCTATACGGTCAACGCCCAAGCCTTAGCTGCCACCACTTACCAATTGGCGCAAAACTATCCCAAGATGCTCGACGCTGCCGCGAAAGTTCTGGCGCGCGACGCGAACAACCTCAGTATGTTGTTGCTCCTCTCGGACTACTTCAGCGAAAAGGGCGAGCAGTTGGACAAGGCGGAGGGCTACGCGAAGAAGGCGCTCGACCTGCTTCCCGCGGCGCACAAGCCCGAAGGAGTCACTGACGAGCAGTGGCAGAAGCAAATTTCGATTCAGAAGGGTCTGGCGTTATCGGCGCTCGGACAGGTCCACATAAACCGTCAGCGCGACGCGCAGGCGGTGGAAGCCTTCCGCACCGCCGCGCCGCTGCTCAAGTCCGACCCATTCACCTACGCGCGCAACCAGTACCGCCTGGGCTTCGCGCTGCTGAATTTGAAGCGCGTCCCGGAGGCCCGCACAGCGCTCTCCGAGGCAGCGTCGATGGACAGCCCCTACCGCGCCCTCGCCCAGGAAAAACTGAAAACCCTGCCCGCCGCGCCTCATCGCCCCGCAAAGAAGGGCGAGTAGCCTTTTGCCGTAGTTGTCCATGATGGCTTGGGGAATTTTGAGAGCCTTCTCCAACGAATGCAGAGGCACATCGGTTTGGCTTCGCCGTAGTGGGCTTGGATTTTTGTCATTAGAACAGCTTATCGCTTTGTGAGTTAAATCAGGCAACATTTATACGGATGGATAGCTGTGGAAACCCGTGTCTTCCGCCAGGCGAGCGGGAACGCGACTGTCGTGCTCGGAACGGTTCAAGAGGCAGATTCGAACTAGGCAGGCGCGAGTCAAGCCTTTCTTTTCTGATGTCTGGCCTTGCCACCCCGCTGGGCGATATCGGGATCGCTCCGACTCTTCTCTCTGGTGTAGTGAAGCATGGCGTGTCGTAGGAGCCAATTCGCTTTGGTCTGATAACCGCGGCCATCGGCTTTGAGCCATGAGATGACGTCGGAATCCAGACGCATGGTGACGGGCTTCTTCGTTGGCCGATAGAACTTGCCAATTTCGGCTCCGCTCCAATCGAGAATCGGAGGAGCGTCCGAAAAATCAATGTCTTGGTCTTTTCTTGCGGCGATGGCTCGGATGTCTCGTTTCTGTTCCTTTGTGAGCTTCCTCATAGGCTTTCCTTTCATGGGACTCAGCGGCGCGAGCTGAGATGATGCGAATGACTTCTTCGTTGTGTTTCTCATAGAATGCGTGAACAACCAATAGAATCGAGCCCGGTCCTATAGCTCCAACCGTTATCCAGCGTTCCTCATCGTCAAAGGTGAGATCCCGCTTCGTGATCGCATAGGGATCGTCGAAAACGAGTACGGCAGTTTCAAAACGAACATCATGCTTGCGGAGGTTTTGCCGGTTCTTGTTCTTGTCCCATGTAAATCGCATAGCAAGTCGCGACAAACACAGGATATCTCCGGAACCCTAGGGATGTCAATACATTTGTACGTACATGTTATGACAACGGATCAGCCTTCATAGCACAGACACCATGAAATCGAGGAAAAGGAAAATCAATGACTTACAGATATGGCGGAGAGGGTGGGATTCGAACCCACGAGCCCAGTTTTGCCAGGCTACCCGCTTTCGAGGCGGGCTCTTTCAACCGCTCAGACACCTCTCCACGCCCCAATGCCTCTTTTAGCGTATCAGAGGTGCCCGCTCTGAGCAATCGACGGCTCAGCGCAGATGGCAAGGATGGAGCCCGATCACGATTGTTGCGTCCAATTTGATCGCGTCGCGTTGCCACGCCTGCTGCTTCCTCTACTTCCTCTACATCCTCAACTCCCTGTTTCATCTTCGCGCGGCGAAAAACGCCTGAAGCGTCGCAGCACACTCCTCGAGCAGGATCCCGGAGGTCACTTCGACACGGTGGTTGAGCGCCGGATGGTCAAGCACAGCGAAGCACGAGCGCACAGCGCCACCCTTGGGGTCATCGCAGCCGTAAACCAACCGAGCAATGCGCGCCTGTACCACGGCGCCGGCGCACATGCAACAGGGTTCCAGTGTCACGTAGAGCGTCGCGTGGCTCATCGCGTCGCCGAGGCGATAGTTGCCCAACTCCTTCGCCGCCGCCCGCAGCGCGACGATTTCGGCGTGCGCGCTGGGGTCGCAGTCGGTAATGGTCCGGTTTGAAGCTCGCGCCACCACTTGGTCGTCAATGACCAAGATGGCGCCCACAGGGACCTCACCCGCCTGGGCCGCCGCATGCGCTTCTTCCAGCGCCATCCGCATGTACTCAATGTCATTCGCGGGCACGGCCTGAGGATAGCACGGGTCTGCAAACTGCCGCGCTAACAGCCAAAGGGCAAAGGCGTAGAGCAGAGGCGCGCGGCAGGGGCAGAGGCTGGACATTTGATGAGTGGAGGAGCGGAACTTCGTGAACCGATGAATGGAATCAGCTGGCGGGCGCCGCGACCATATACTCCACGACGATGACGTCTAGGAGTCTACCTTCACGCCGTGCGTGCCGCTCGTGCCGTCCGGCCTCGCGCCAGCCGGTGGCCCGGCAGAGACGCAGGCTGTCGTAGTTGTCGGCCAGGACATGTCCGACCAGCTTGCGGTAGCCCAGGCGCTGCGCCTCGTTCTGCACCGCCCGCATCAGTTGCCGGCCGACACCGTAGTTGCGGAACTCTCGCCGCACAAACACGCTCACTTCGCCGACGTCGTCGAGCTGTGGCCGCCGGTCATAGCGCTCGATGGCGATCCAACCGGCCGTCCAACCACGCAGTTCGGCCACCAGGATGGGGTGTCGCGGATCTTGAGAGGCCCCGGCAAGCAGGCGGCGCTGTTCTTCCAGGCTGCGCGGCTCGGTCTCAAAGGTCACCCGGCCTTCCTGCACGGCTTCGTTGAAGATCTCGCGCAGGCCGGGCGCGTCTTCGTCCCGGGCGGGTCGAAACGTCAG